>Ga0137375_10000209_pt1 | contig 58267 bp, 63 predicted proteins | sample SagtaG_24_FD_104936 | JGI IMG/M metagenome (GOLD analysis project Ga0137375, IMG submission 104936) | Vadose zone soil microbial communities from Sagehorn Ranch, Mendocino, California, USA - Sage1_R_113_16 metaG | ecosystem: Environmental > Terrestrial > Soil > Vadose zone | place: USA... | reverse complement strand
GACGGGGTCGATGCCGCCGACTACGCCGACGCGCTGCTCCCGGTGACGGTCGACCTCGGCAGCGGCAGCGCCGGCGGGCACGGCAGCGACTCCCTGGTCGGGATCGAGGATGCCTACGGCGGCTGGGGCGAGACACGCTCACCGGCGACGGGGGCCCGAACACGCTCTGGGGGCAGGCAGGCGACGACTTCCTCTACGGCCTGGCCGGCACCGACGTCCTGGACGGCGGCCCCGGCACCGACACGCTCGACGGCGGCCTCGAGACCGACACCTGCACCACCGGCGAGAACATCTCCAACTGCCCGTAGATCGACCTAGCCCTCCCGAGCAAGCGATCGCTCCTGCTACTACGATTCAGTCGCCGTGGCGAAGGCGGCGATAGGAGACTCTTGGCGATCCGGTTGTCGGCTGCCCAGCTGTCCACTTCATTGACGACGACGTGGACCCCCGGAGTTCAAGGAGCGTGACGACTGGGCAACAGGTAGGCAACAACGCCCGCCGAGACCAGCCGAGAAGCGAGCGGTTGACGCGCCGAAAATGCCGCATAACGAAGCGAAAATGTCTCGTGCGGTCTCGGCCCGTCTGAGAGCCGACCGCTTCTCTTAATCCCAAGGTCGCAGGTTCGATCCCTGCACGGCCCACCTTGCAAACCGTCGGATCCAACTTGCGGTGGGGATAGGCTTGGCGGTCAGGGCCGACCGTCTGGAAGAGTCTGGGAGTTTAGGAGGAGAACATGAAGTCGGGTTCGACCGACGGCCGGTCGGCGTCTGAACTGATTGACAAGAGAATCGCCGAGCTAGGGGACTGGCGCGGGGAGATCTTGAGCCGGATGCGCGAGCTCATCAAAGAGGCAGACCCGGACGTCGTGGAGGAGGGGAAGTGGATGAAGTCGACCTCGCCGGGCACTCCCGTGTGGTCGCACGACGGGATCGTCTGCACCGGCGAGCCCTACAAGTCGATAGTGAAGTTGACCTTCGCCAAGGGGGCTTCGCTGAAGGACCCGGCCAAGCTCTTCAACTCCAGCCTCGAAGGCAACACAAGGCGCGCGATTGACATCCATGAGGGGGAGGAGGTCGACGCCGGCGCGTTCAAGGCGCTCATCCGTGCCGCGGTCGCCCTCAATACATGCGGCGGAAAGGCAACGCCAAGACGAGCGAAGTAGGCTACGGGATCCCGCCGCTCGTGCAACCGTTCCCAAGACGTGGTAAGAGGGGGCGGTGCACGCCTTCGACGTCAGGGCGGTTCAGCAGCGGCTCGCAGGCCGTAACGGGGGCTACGAGGTCGTGCACGAGTCGCCCGGGCTCGAGCTCGGCGTCTATGTCCTGGTCGCCCCGGAGCCCGACCACCAGCAGCCGCACGAGGTGGACGAGGTCTACGTCGTCCTGGAGGGCCGCGGCAGGCTCGAGGTCGAAGGCGAGTCCACCGACGTTTCCGAGGGCCAAGCCGTCTTCGTCCCCGCCGGCGCCGACCATCGCTTCACGGGCTACGAAGACCTGAGCGTCCTCGTCGTGTTCGCGGGCTCACCGGGAGCGAGGCCCAGTTCTCAGGGCTAAGGCGCGTAGACGTCGCCGCCCTCGCTGTCGCCCGGGCCCGGCGTGGGCTCGAACGACAGGCCTTCCGCTTCAGCGACGTCGCGCTTGACCCACAGGTACGAGGGCTCTGCTATCCGCGGAGGGCCGGCGACGTAAGGCTTCCATGCGTCGGCTGACGCCCACACGCTGGCCTCCGCCAGAAGACGCTCGACGTTGAGCACCGTGGCCGACTCGAACAGGAAGATCGCCTCGCGGTCGGTGAGAAAGACGAGATGCCGCTCGAGGCCGACCTGCTCCGGATCGAAGGGCGGCCCGTGGTCGAGGAGCTCTGCGACACGGTCGCGGACCCCTTCGCGCAGGGGGATGACGACCAGGAGCCGGCTCTCGGCCGGCCCCTCTCCGATTCGGAGCGAGGCGAGCTCGTCTGCCACCTCCGAGATGATGCTGGATGCGAGAACGCTGGCGATCCGGACCGGTTGACCCCGGCGCCGGTAGACGACGAGAGTCGGGCGGCCCGATACTCGCTCGGCGGCACGGCCGATGCGGACGCCCATCAGGTCGCCGTACGGCAGCAGCAGGACCCCGGAGCCGTTCCGGGAGGCTCCGCTGAGCTCCAGCCCGAGGGCTCCGAACGCAAGCTTCCCCGAACAGGGGGGACCGCCGCTCTCCTGCCACGTCACCGCATAGGTCCTCTGCATTGACCCAGGGTGCCCTCGTTTCGGTGCTCCCGCATCCGACGCTGCCCCGATTCTCCCCTGCGGGAAACCCGCAGTCCGCACCCGGCGGCCGCCGATGCACCGAGTGACAGACTCGAGCCGCGCCGTCGCCCCGGCGGTCGCGTCCGCGGTCGCGGCGGCAGCCGAGCAGGACGGGCTGGCGCGACGTGGACGGCGGTCGCTCAGAGCTGGGGAACGTAGCTCAGGACGAGAATTTCCCATTCCGGCCTGATCTCGACCACGGCCTCGATCGGAACCGTCACGAGGCGCGTCTGGAAGCGACCAATCCGGACGGCCACGGCCTCCGGCTCCCTCTCTTCCGAGAAGAGCACCTTCTCGACGAACCCGATTGGGCCATCCGGCGTGTCGACGCGGTAGTTCTCGCAGTGGCAAGCCCAGTGGTCGGCGGTCCACGTATCCGCAAGCGACGGAAATTCGTGCACGACGGTCATGCGGCCATGATCGCCGCCGCCGGGGGTTCCGCCATCGGCGTCCGCGCGAAACCCGAGTGCGGCTTTCCCGCAGCTCGGGGCGCTCAGGCGAGGTCGCGGCTCCTCATCGCAGCCCCACGATCCCTCCCTCGTCGTCCACGTCGATCCGCTCCGCCGCAGGATGCGCCGGAAGTCCCGGCATGGTCATGATCTCGCCGCAAAGAGCGACGATCCAGCCGGCCCCCGTGTAGGCGCGGAGCTCCCGCACGGGGAGCTCGAAGCCCGTGGGCGCTCCGAGCAACGAGGGGTCATGCGAGAGCGAGAGATGGGTCTTGGCCATGCAGATCGGGAGGTCGCCCAGGCCCGCCGACTCGAGGCGCTCCGCCTCGGCCCGGGCTTGGGGGGAGACGACGATGCCGGAGGCGCCGTACACGCGCCGTGCGATGGTCTCGATCTTCCGCTCGATCGGAGCGTCCGTTTCGTACAGGAACCGAACGCTTGTCGCGAGCTCCACCGCCTCCTCGACCGCCTCGGCGACCTCGACGGCGCCCTGGCCCCTCGCGCAAAGCCGTCGTCGATCTCGGCCGCAAAGGCTCCCCGCTCGAGGGCGACGCGCTTGGCGGCATCGAGCTCAGCGGACGTGTCGTCGGGGAAACGGTTGACCGCCACGACGGCGTGGAAGCCCAGCTCCCCGACGATGCGGAGGTTCGCGGCGAGGTTCTCCGCTCCGCGCTCGACCGCGTCAAGGCCTCCGTCCGGATCGCCCCCGTGGTGCTTTAGCGCCTTCACGGTTGCGACCAGGACGACGGCGCTAGGCGCGATGCCTCCGGTCCGGCAGACGATGTCGACGAGCTTCTCAAACCCCATGTCCGCCCCGAAGCCGCTTTCGGTGACGACGTAGTCGGCCAGCTTCAGCCCGAGACGGTCGGCGAGGAGCGAGTTGTTGCCGTGTGCGATGTTTGCGAACGGGCCGCAATGCACGAGCGCCGGCCGGCCTTCGAGGGTCTGGACCAGGTTCGGCTTGACGGCGTCGACGAGAAGCGCGGCCATCGCGCCGGCGGCTCCTAGCTGCTCCGCTGTCACGGGTGCGCCTTCGAAGGTCTCCGCGACGGTGATCGCGCCGAGCCGGCGGCGCAGGTCCACGACGTCTCGCGTCACCGAGACGATCGCCATCACCTCGGACGCGGCGGTGATGTCGAACCCGGTCTCGCGCGCCCCGTCGTCCCCAAGGCCGACCTGGATCCGCCTCAGCGAGCGGTCGTCCATGTCGATGCATCGCCGCCACGTGATCGTCGCCGGGTCGATCCCGAGTTCGTTCCCGTGCCAGAGATGGGAGTCGATCATGGCCGCGAGCAGGTTGTTTGCGGCGCCGATGGCATGGATGTCGCCGGTGAAATGGAGGTTGACAAGCTCCATCGGCGCGACCTGGGCCAGGCCCCCGCCCGTACCGCCGCCTTTGATCCCGAAGACGGGCCCGACGGACGGCTCCCTCAGGCAGAGAGCCGCCCGATTGCCGTTTGAGGCCAGGGCGTCGACGAGGGAGATCGCGGTCGTCGTCTTTCCCTCGCCGGCCTTCGTGGGCGTCATGGCGGTGACGCAGACGAGTCGGCCGTCCGCTTTGTCTTGCAGCCGGTCGAAGGTTTCGAGCGAGATCTTCGCCGCATACGGGCCGTGGAGCTCGATCTCGTCGGGATAGAGCCCCAGCCGCTCGGCGACCTCTCCCATCGGTTCAAGCGTTCTCGTTTCCACCGCGTCCACAACTTAAGGGTTGCCCGGCGCCCGGTCTGCCTCCATCCGTGTCGCCACTGAGCCGTACGCGGAAAACCCGCAGAACCGAGGCCAGGGTCGTTGGCGCTACCGTCTGAGGGGTGAGCGCGTGCACTTCAGGTCTTCGCGCATGCGCGTTCCTCGGGCGTCGCTGGCAAAGGCGGCGCACGTCTTTCGGAACCTACGGTTTCGAATTGCCGCCAGCAGCGGTAGCCGACGGCGGCGAGGGGCGCGCGTGAATCCCAGCTTCCGGCTCGGCCGCATCTTCGGAATCCCCTTCGGAGTCAACTGGAGCTGGCTGGTCGTGGTGGCGCTGATCACCTGGACGCTCGGAAGCGGCGTCTTCCCCGCTCAGAACCCAGGCTTGTCCAGAGGCACCTACTACACGATGGCGGTGGTCGCCGCCTTGCTCTTCTTCACCTCGCTCCTCCTGCATGAGCTCGGGCACGCGGTCGTCGCGAAGCGGGAGGGCATGGAGATCGAGGGAATCACCCTGTGGCTGTTCGGCGGCGTCGCGCGCTTTCGCGGCGCGTTCCCTTCGGCGGGGGCAGAGTTCAGGATCGCGGTCGCCGGTCCGCTGGTCACGGTCGTGCTCGGCGGCGTATTCGTCACGCTCGCAGCCTGGGGGAACCTTCCGGACGAGGCGGACGGCGTGGTCGCCTGGCTCGGCTACATCAACCTCTTCCTCCTCGCCTTCAACCTTCTGCCGGCGCTCCCGCTCGACGGCGGCCGGATTCTGCGCTCATTGCTCTGGCGAGTGAAGGGTGACTTCGGCTGGGCCACTCAGATCGCCGCAGCTACCGGGCGCGTCTTCGGCTTTCTGATGATCGGAGGCGGAATCGCGCTGCTCGTCTTCGAAGGCGTGTTCAGCGGCGCGTGGCTTGCGTTCATCGGCTGGTTTCTGCTCCAAGCCTCCAGCGCGGAGCTCGGGTACGCCTCGGTGCAGGAGGCGCTGCGCGGCTTGCAGGTCCACAACTTGATGACGCGCGATCCCGTGACGGTGGAGTCAGACGCGACCCTGGGCGAGGTCGTCGACCGGGTCACTGCGACCCGGCGGCACACGACATATCCCGTCGTGGAGGACGGACGGGCGATCGGCCTGCTCCCGTTCAGCCGGCTCGCGGGCATCCCCCGCGCCGACTGGGATCATCGCCGTGTCCGCGAGTGCATGCTCGGCCTCGACGAGGTCCCGACGCTCGAGCAATCAGAGGATGCGGTCGAAGCGCTGACGGAGCTGCAGGGAAGCCCGGTCCGGCGTGCGCTCGTCGTCGACGACGGACGCCTGGTCGGGCTCCTTTCCCTGAGCGACCTCGCTCATGCGATTCAGCTCCGCCGCCCGATCAGAGCTTCCAGACCCTGACTGCGGAAAAACCGCAGCACGTCTGTGGCCGAGGCGGGATGACACGAACGCCGCCGTCTCTTACTCTCGCCGCAGACACCTATTTCGGAGGAGATCGAATGTCGACTGCGCCGTACACACCGCCCGCAACCGTCCGAGCACGCCAGCCGAGGCAAGGCTCCGGCCTACTGGCGGGAGTCCTCGCGGTGCTTCTCGGTGTGCTCGTGGCCGTACTCGGCTTTCTGGCCCTGATGATGTGGGTCGACAGCCACGATGCGAGGGACGCCGCCAATCGAGCCGCAGCCAAGGTCGAGGCCGCGACGCACGGCATGCCTGCGGCGCCGACAAGCGGGACCGGGCTCGGAGACCTCACGAGCTACGCGGGGGCGGCCCCGGCGAACGCGGTCAAGCTCGCCGCAAACCACGAGCCGTACCCGGCCATGATGCCGGCAATCCAGACGGGATCCGTGGCCCGCTACCACCTCGTCCTCAAGGACGTCACGATCCAGATCGCGCCGGGCATCAAGTACTCGGCCTGGGCCTGGGCCGGTGGGGCGCCCGGCCCGGTGATCCACGTCAAGCAGGGGCAGACGGTGGACATCACGCTGACGAACCGTGGGGCGATCCCGCACTCGATCGACTTCCACGCCGCCCGGGTGGCGCCGAACGTCTACTTCAAGGACGTCAACCCCGGCAGTTCCTTCCATTTCCGCTTCAAGGCGAATGACCCCGGCGTCTACATGTACCACTGCGGCACCAAGCCGGTGCTCATGCATATCGCCAACGGGATGTACGGCGCGATCGTAGTCGAGCCCAAGAAGGGCGTTCTTCCCCACGCCGACCGTAACTACGTGCTCGTTGCAAGCGAGTGGTATCTCGATTCGGACGGGCTCGGCAAGCCGGCCCAGTACAACATGCCGAAGGCCCACGCCCGCCAGCCCGACTGGATGACCTTCAACGGCTACTCCGGCCAGTACGTCGCACACCCGCTCACCGCGAAGCCAGGCGATACGGTGCGGTTCTGGGTCGTCGACGCCGGGCCTTCGATCGACACCGACTTTCACATCGTCGGGACGATCCTGAACCGGGCCTGGGTCGGCGCGGGGGTCACTTCCACTCCGCTTCGGAACGTGCAAACGATCGGCGTTCCTTCGGGTGGAGGGGGCGTATTCGACGTGAAGATCGACGAGCCGGGCCTCTACCCCTTCGTCTCACACGCCTTCTCGGCGGTGGACGAGGGTCAGGTCGGCCTGCTGAAGGTCGGCCATGTGCCCGGGACGATGTCGCACTAGAGGAGGAAGCCATGGGCAGGGTGAAGGCATTTCGGTTCCCGGTCTCCGTCGAATGGCAGGGAGGGAGGCTGACCAAGACCTCGTCCCGCGCCAAGGAGGACCTCGAGGTCGCGACGCCGCCGGAGTTTCCCGGCGGGATCCCGGGTCTCTGGAACCCGGAAGAGCTCCTCGTGGCCTCCGTGGCGTCCTGCTATGCGGTCACGCTCGCCGCGATCGCCGAGCGACGCGAGATCCCGCTGCACTCTCTGAAAGTGAGCGGAACCGGGCACGTCAGCATGCGGGACGACAGGAAGTTCGGGTTCGTCGCCATCGAGCTGGATGCCGAGGTCAAGACCTCAGCTGCATCGGTTCGAGCAGCGGAGGCGGCGGCCGCACGGGCGGAAGAAGCCTGTCTCGTGGCGCGGGCGCTCGACATCCCGGTGCACGTCGCCGTCGTCGTGCGGCCGCGGGTGGAGCGCCCGCTCGAGGTCCTCGAGACGGGTTAGCCCGGTTCCTCTTCTAGCAGGCCCTGCTCGATCGCATGGCGAACGAGCTCGGCCCTGGTCGAAAGCCGGAGCTTCTGCATGATGTGCGCCCGGTGCGTCTCCACCGTGCGGACAGAGATGAAGAGCGTGCCGGCGATCTCCTGGTTGGTGTGGCCGAGCGCGAGCAGTCGGAGCACTTCGCGCTCGCGATCCGAAAGCGGGTCGGCCTCGGCACGTGCGCGTGCCTCCGCCTCGGCCGCCACGAGCTTTGCCCCGAGCGCTGGATTGACGTAGCTCCTTCCGCCTGCCACCTCACGCACCGCCGCGACGACCTCTTTGTCCGCCGCCTCCTTCAGCACGTACCCGCTGGCCCCCGCCGCGAAGGCCTCGCGCACATAGCTCGGGTCGTCCTGCATGGAGAGCACGAGCACCTTCGCGTCCGGTGCCTCCTTGAGCACGGCGGGCGTTGCCTCGATGCCGCTTCCTCCGGGCATGACCACGTCCATCACGAGCACGTCCGGCTTGAGCGAGCGTGTCCGGAAGACGGCATCGCGGAAATTCCCGGCCTCGCCGACGACCTCGATGTCCTCCTCGGTCTCGAGGATGCGCTTGAGCCCGGAGCGGACTACGGCGTGATCGTCCACGATCACGACCCGGATGGCGCTCACCGCAGCGGCACCTCCGCGACGAGGGTCGTCCCCTTTCCGGGCGAGGACTCGATCCTCAGGCGACCGTCCAGCAGCCCTAAGCGCTCCCGGATGCCAAGCAGCCCAAGCCCCTCGTGCTCGGCCGATGGGTCGAATCCCTGTCCGTCGTCCTCGACCACCGCTGCGGCGCTGCCGTCCCTGTGTGTGAGCAGGATGCTGACAGTGCCTGCCCGGGCGTGCTTCACCACGTTCGTGAGCGCTTCCTGGACGATGCGGTAGAAGGCGGTCTCGACGTCTGCGGGGAGCCGCTCGCCGCCGAGGCGTTCCTGCACCTCGACCGACATCTCGGTCTGCTCCTGGACCATCTGTCCGAGGCGCTCGAGAGCCGGGACCAGCCCGAAGTCGTCGAGCGCCTTCGGGCGGAGCTCCACGGCGAGACGGCGCACATCCTGAAGCGCCGTTACAACGAGCTCCCGGAGCATCTCCGCGGCCGGGCCGATGTCGCCCGGGGTCTTCCCCTCCTCGATTCTCTTGAGCGTCAGCAGGATCGACGTCAGGTCCTGACCGATCTCGTCGTGGAGCTCGCGGGCCAGCCGGCGCCGTTCGAGCTCCTGCGCCTCGACCGCGTGGCGGAGCGCGTCCCGCGTGACGCGCTTGGAGAGGTCGACCGCGATCGTGGCGCGGGCCGCAAAGGCCTCGGCGAGGCGGAGGTCGTCCTCCGTGAAGCGGGGATCCGAGCCGAGCTTGTCGTGAGCCGACATCACGCCGATCGCGCGCTCGCGGACGACCAGCGGAACGTGCAGCGACGTCGTTGCGCCCATCCGGCGGGCGACGGCCTGGTCGACCTCGGGGTCGTCGACGACGGAGTCCACCCGCTCGCTGCGCTTTCTCTGGAAGACCTTGCCTGTCTTGGAGGCCACAAGGTCGATCACGAGCCGCTCGAGCTCTTCGGCACCCGCGCCGTCGGCGGCGGCGATCCGCAGTGTTCCCTCCTCCGCCGGGAGCGCGATGAGGACGACTCGCGCCTCCACGAGCTCGCGCAGGCGGGTCGCGACGAGCTTGAGCAGCGCCGGCAGCTCGATCTCGCCCGCGAGTGCGTTTCCGATCTCGTTCAGGTACTCGAGCTGGCGCGACCAGCGCGTGGCCGACTCGTACAGGCGTGCGTTCTCGACGGCAACTGCGGCCTGCGACGCGAGCACCGTCACGAGCTCTTCGTCCTCCGCGCTGAAGTCGGTGCCGTCTTCCTTCTCGGCGAGGTACAGGTTTCCGAAGGCAACCCCGCGCAGCATGATCGGAACTCCGAGGAACGTGCGCATGGGGGGATGATTCGGCGGGAAGCCCACGGAATGTGGGTCCTCGCTCAAGTTGTGGAGTCGGAGAGGCTTCGCTTCGCGGATCAGGACGCCGAGGATTCCCCTGCCCTTGGGCAGCTCACCGATGGCCTGATGGGTTTCCGGGTCGATTCCATGAGTCAGGAAACGCTCGAGCCCCTTCCCGCTGCTGTCGATCACGCCGAGCGCCGCATACCGAGCCCTGGTGAGGACGCCGGCCGTCTCGACGAGCTTTTGCAGGACCGCGTCCAGCGAGAGCTCGGACGTGAGAGCAATGCCCGCCTCGAGGAGGGCGCTCAGCCGCTTCTGGTCGTACGCCTCGGTCGCCACGAGGCATATTCAACCGCGGATGGAGTGCTCAGTCTCGGAGGCCCGGGGGAAGAAACTCCTTCAGAGCCCGGTGGGCGCTCGCCTTCTCCTCCTCGGTGCGTGCGCTCTCGAGGCTCTCCCGGATCCCGAGCAGCCAGTGGGCGACTCCCGGACGCGTCTCGAACTCGATCTGGATCCGCTCGAACGCGCAACCGGCGCTGACGACCGCCCCTCCGCTCTCCCAGAAGGGGCACTCGGCCCCAGGGCAAGCCTCGATCGTCCCCGTGGTGTGGTGGAGTGCGCAAATGGGCTGACCGTGCATGACGCGATCGTGCCCCCAATCGACCGAGCTGCCATCGGCGCCTGCGCGGATCCCGTTGCGGGGAACTACCGACTCCTCGCCTAGTCCTCTGGCACGACGCCGACGCTGCGAGAGGCCGACTGCCCGGCGTCGTTGAAGGCGCTGATAGTCAGGGTGTGGGGGCCGGGGCAGATGTAGTCGAAGCGCATCTTCCCGCCCTTGGGGTCATAGCCCGCCTGTGCGCCCGGAGCCTCCCCGTCGATCTCGGGCTCGACCGAGGTGGCGTTCCGCGTCTTGTAGACGAAGACGACGGTGTGGATCTCGCCCTTCTTCCCGCACGAGACGGCACTTGGCCCCTTGAACACGATGATCTGCGGGAGCTTCGAGGCCGTCGTCCCCGTCGTCGTCGCGGAGGTCGTCGTACCGCCCGAGGTCGTCGTCTTCTTGCCCGAGTTGCCGCAGCCCGCGACCGCGACGACTGCGGCGGCGGCGCAGATGAGAAGAAGGCTTCGCTTCGCCATGCGGCGACGATCCTAATCCTCCCCGACAGGGCGTCATGCCGCCTGCGCGCAGCAGGCGCCTTCGTCGCGAGCCTCCTCCACGTCCTCGAGGACGGTGTAGATCTCCCAGCGGTTGCCAGCGGGGTCGGAGACCCACACCTTGTCCTGCCTGGCATAGCAGCAGGTGGTGTCGCGCTCGTCCAGGGTCGCGAGCCCGCTCTTGCTCAACCGCTCGGACGCGGCTTGGACCTCGGCCGGCGACTCCACGCGGATGCCGAGATGGGACAGGGCCGGCGTGCGCGCCTGCTGGAGGGCGAGAGCGACGGGCGGGTCCGAGAGTTCGAACTTCGCGTAGCCGGGGCGCTCCTTCGCGGGCTCGACCCCGAACAGCTCACCGTAGAAAGCGACCGCTGCATCCAGGTCGGGAACGGAGAGCGAGAGATGGAACGTATTCACTGCGGGCCCCTTGTATCGATGGGTTTCGATGTAGGAGTCTAGATGATATATTGATGTTTGTCAATGAAGGAGCTTCCCGTCGTCTCCCGTCCTTGCTGCGCCGCCGGCTCGCCCCCAATGCCCGCACAGCAACGACACGACCTGGCCGCGCGCTTCAAGGCCCTGGCCGATCCGACCCGGATCGCGATCGTCAACCGGCTCGCGGGAGCCGGCGAGGTCTGCGTCTGCGACCTCGTGGCCGGGCAGAAGCTGTCGCAGCCGACGATCTCGCATCACCTGCGCATCCTGCGGGGTGCCCGGCTCGTCGAGGCGACGAAGCGCGGCACGTGGGCGTACTACCGCCTGCTCCCCGAGGCAATCGAGGAGCTCTCGTTCGCCCTCGTCGGGGCGAGCGGCTAGCCGCCGAGCAGGCCCGCGACCTCGTCGTGGCCGCCTTCGCGGGCGAGGTCGATCGCAGTCCTGCCGTCGTCTCGCGCCGCCGCCGGGTCGCCGCCGTGGGCAAGCAGAAGCCTCACCATCGCTGCGTCCCCGTTTTGCGCGGCCGAATGCAGGGGGGTGTGGCCGCCTTCGGCCGTTGCGTTCACCGGCGCCCCGCGTTGGAGGAGCTCCTCGACCGTTTCAGGGTCCGCGGCTCCTTCGCCGGCTACCGCACTGTGGAGCGGAGTCACGCGCACGAACTCGTGACGGGACACCACCCCGACATCGGCGCCGCGCTCGGCGAGGAGCGCGACCGCGTCGCGGTGGCCAAAGAATGCGGCCAGGTGGAGCGGGGTGAAGCCGTCGGGCGACCACGCGGTCGCACGGGCGGGATCGTCGCGGAGCAGGGCGGCCAGACGGTCGTTGCTTCCGGTCGCGGCTGCCTCGAACACGTCGAGCTCGGGCTGCTCTGCCAGGAGGGCCTGCGCTTCGTCCATTCGACCCTGGTACAGCGCCTCGAGGATCGGCGACACCGTGATGTCCGAATCGTTGCTCATACTCACTCCCTCGGGCGACTTAGTTAGTTGTTCTAACTAATATATAACAGCAGCATGAGCCCGAGCGCAACGACAACCGAGCTTGCCGACCGGCTTCACTCCGCCGCGATCCATCTCCTGCGGCTGGTCGCCCGGGAAGACTCGGAGAGCGGGCTCGGCGGTCCCGCGCTCTCCGCCCTCTCGGTGATCGTGTTCGCGGGGCCGATCACTCTGGGCCGGCTGGCGGAGGCCGAACGTGTGCGGCCCCCGACCATGACCCGGACCGTCCAGGGTCTGGAGGCAGCCGGCCTCGTCCGCCGGCAAGCCGACCCGTCCGACCGCCGCGCTGTGCTGCTGAGCGCCACGGCGAAAGGCTCCCGCACGCTCCACGCCGCCCGCCGACGGCGCGTCGAGCGTCTCGCCGGAGTGCTCGCGGATCTTCCGGCCCGGGACGTTCGCCGCCTGGAAGCTGCCGTCGCCGTGCTGGAGCCGGCCGTCGGCGGGCGGCGCTGAGGGGTCCGGACTACGATTCCGGCGAAATGAGCGAGACCGTTCGCGAGCCAGCGGCCACGAGCCCCCAGGCGGTCGACGTGGAGACGGCCCAGCTCGCCGTCCAGAAGCAGCTGGCCCGGCTGTTGAGGAGGATCAAGGAGGCGCTCGGCGTCGACACCGTCACGGTCCTGCTCCTCGACGACACCCGCGAGAACCTGGTCGCCCGCGCCGCGAAGGGTCTCGAGGAAGAGGTCGAGCGAGGAGTCACCATCCCGCTCGGTAAGGGATTCGCCGGCCGGATCGTCGCCGAGGGCCGGCCGATCATCATCGACGACATCGACCACGCGGACATCTTCAATCCACTGCTGCGCGAGAAAGGCATCCGGTCGCTCATGGGCGTTCCGCTCGCCCTGGAAGGGCTCTTGCTCGGCGTCCTCCACGTTGGCTCGCTCGAGCCGAGGGTCTTTACGGAGGAGGATGTCCGCTGGCTCGAGCTCATCGCCGAGCGCGTCGCCCTCCCGCTTGCCCAGTCGCAGCTCTTCGAGCTCGAGCAGCAGGCTCGGACCGTTCTCGACGCCGGACGAAGGCAGCTCGAGTTTCTGGCGGACGCAAGTGCCGTCCTCTCGTCGTCCCTCGACTACGAAGGCACGCTGGCAACGGTCGCGGAGCTGGCGGTACCGAGGCTCGCGGACTGGTGCGTTATCGACCTGCTCGAAGAAGGCGGCACTGTGCAGCGAGTCGCGGTCGCGTGCGCCGACGAGACGAAGCATCCGCTGGCCGAGGAGCTGCGCCGCAGCTATCCGGCCCATCCCGACCGCGAGGAGGGCACGTCCAAGGTGCTGCGAACCGGGCAGTCCGAGCTCGCCGCCGTCACCGAGGAGTGGCTGGACGCCATCGCGCCGGACGAGCGGCAGCGGGAGATTCTCGCCGGGCTCGGGCTCCGCTCCAACATCCTCGTTCCGCTGGTCGCGCGCGGCAGGACGCTCGGTGTGCTCACGCTCGCGACGGCCGAGTCGGGCCGCATCTACCGGCACGAGGACGTCCGGCTGGCCGAGCAACTCGCGAGCCGTGCCGCCCTCGCCGTCGACAATGCTCGCCTGTATCGCGAGGAGAAGATCTCGGCGGAACGGCTCTCGTTCCTCGCGGAGGCAAGCGCCGTCCTCTCCTCCTCGCTTGACTACCCCGCGACGCTTCAGAGCATCGCGCAGCTTGCGGTTCCGGCCTTCGCGGATTGGTGCATCGTGGACGTGGTCGAGGCCGGACAGATCCAGCGCGTCGCGGTTGCAGCCTCAGACGAGGAGAGCCAGCGTCTGCTGGAGGAGCTCCAGAGCCGCTACTCGCCGACCATAGACTCGCCGCAGCCTGCGGCGCAGGCCCTGCGGGCGGGGAAGGCGGTCATCTTCCACGAATTCACGGCCGAGACCCTTGCCAAGACGGTGCAGGACGAAGGTCACCTCGATCTCCTGCAGCGGCTCGGGCCGCGCTCCGCGCTGGCGGTGCCGCTCGTCGCGCGTGGGCACACGGTCGGCGCGATGACGTTCGCCTGGGCCTCCACCGGGCGTCTGTACGAGGAGCGCGACCTTCCGCTCGCCGAGGCTCTGGGGAGGCGCGCGGCGCTGGCGGTCGACAATGCCAGGCTCTACCGCGAGGCCGAGGACCGGGCGCAGGCCGCCCTGGCTCTGGAGCGCGTCGGGGACGGGGTTTTCCTCCTCGACGACGACGGAGTCGTCCGGTTGTGGAATCCCGCCGCCGAGGCGATCACGGGGCTCGAGCGCGACGCAGTCGTCGGACGGGCGGCGCACGATGTGCTTCCGGGGTGGCGGGACGTCGCCGGCCGCATACCCGTCGCCGAGGATCCATCGGCCGCCGGCAAGACGGAGACGGTTCCGCTCGAGATCGAGGATCGCGAGCTGTGGCTTTCCGTGTCGGGAGTGGCCCTCGAGGGCGGCACGGTATACGCCTTTCGCGACCTGACCGAGGAACGGGCGCTGGAGCGGATCAGATCCGACTTCGTCTCCACCGTCTCCCACGAGCTGCGCACGCCGCTCGCTTCGGTCTACGGCGCGGCCATGACCCTGGCCAGGAAGGACGTCGAGCTCGAAGACGACCAACGACGGCAGCTGCTCGGGGTCGTAGCGGCGGAGTCGGAGCGGCTCGCTCGCATCGTCGAGGACGTCCTCCTCGCGAGCAGGCTCGACTCCGAGACCGTCGTGTTCACCATCGAGAGCTGCGATCCCGTGGCCGCGCTCGAGGCGGCCGTCGAGACTGCCCGCACGCATCTCCCACCCGGCTTGGAGATCCGCAGAGCTACGTCTTCGGCTCCGCGCGCCGCCGCAGACCCGGAGCAGCTCCGCCAGGTGCTCGAGAACCTGATCGACAACGCGGTCAAGTACAGTCCCGCCGGCGGGGAGATCGAGGTGGGCGTGGGCCAGCGCGGCCGCTGGGCGTGCTTCTGGGTGCGGGACGAGGGGATCGGGATCCCTGATGGAGAACGGGAGCGGATCTTCGAGAAGTTCTACCGCCTCGATGCCGACCTGCTGCGCGGCGTGCGCGGGACCGGCCTCGGCCTGTACATCTCCAGAGAGCTCGTGCAGAAGATGGAAGGCCGGATCTGGGTCGAGTCCGAGGAGGACGCCGGCTCGACCTTCTTCTTCGAGCTTCCGCTGGCTTAGGCCGGTAGCTCCAGCGTGAAGCGAGAGCCCGTCGGCTCGAGCTGCGTGTAGGTGAGGTCACCGCCGAGCGAGCGGGCGTAGGCCTGTGCGATCGCCAACCCGAGCCCAGCGCCCTCCTTCTTGCGGTCCCACGACTCCTCGCTGCGGGTGAAGCGGTCGAAGAGGCGCGGGACGAACTCGGGATCCACTCCGCTCCCACGATCGTCGACGAAGATGCGAATGGAGGCGTTCTGCTTCGCTCCGATCGAGACGGGAGGGCTTCCGTACTCGACGGCGTTGACCACGAGGTTGGCCATGATCCGCTCGAAGGCGTGCGGGTCGCTTTCGAGCTCCATGCCCGGCTCGACGTCGAGCGTGATGTCGGCGAGCCGGTCGGGCACGATCCGCGGCAGGAGCTCCGCCAGCCGCTGCCTCGGGTTGAAGCGCTCGGAGGTGATGACGACAGCCCCGGAGTCGAGCTTCGAGAGGTCGAGCAGCTGTTCGGCGAGGTCCCGCAGGCGCGCCGTCTGCTTGTACAGAGTCTCGCGCAGCTCGAGCACCTGCTCCATCGTGAGATTGGGGCCATGGTGCTGGAGCGTCGACGCGACCCCGTGCACGACCGAGATCGGAGTCCGCAGCTCGTGTGTGGCGATGGAGATGAACTGGTCCTTCGCCTCGTCGAGCTGTCGCAGCTCGTCGAGCGCGCCCTGAAGCTCCGAGTACTGATCGGCGCGGGCGATGAAGACCGCGGCGATGGAGCCGAGCGCCGTCAGGAAGACGAGCTCGTCCTCGGTGAGATCGAATTGTCCGCCGCCCCCTCGCCTGTCGCCGACGATGAAGCCGAGGCACGCCCCCTCGACGATGAGCGGCACCGCGACGATCGAACGCACGTGGAAGCGCTCGATCAGCGTCGACGGGAGCGCAGCCTCCCTGCGCGCGTCCTTGACGAAGACGGCCATTTCGGCCTCGAGTGCCTGCGTGAGGAATGGGAACTTGTCCAGCAGCAGCCACTGATCCCCGGGCCAGTCCACGCCGTGCTGGACGACGGAGTACACCGTTCTCTGCTCCAAGTTGACGCGGACGAGCAAGGCGCGCTCGAACCCGAACGCACTGCGGATCTCCGAGCAGATCCGCTCCAGCATCTCGTCCACGTCAAAGGACGCCGAGCCCACCTCTCGAGCGAGCTCGTACACGATCCGCAGCTCTCTGGACAGTCGACGCTCGGGCATCGCTCTCCTCCGGCCCGGGGAGTTTTACAGAAGCTGGGGCGAGGCTCCGTACGGCGGCGGACCCTCGTCCACGTACGCGCGCCGGCGCATGAAGTACCCCGGCCCGGCCCACGAGGACCAGAAAATCATCGACAGGACGAGCCCGACGATCCCGACGACAAGCACAATTTAGCCGATCGTGTGAACCTCGATGCCCGTCACCGTCGTGTTGACGGCGAAGGCGAGGATCGCGCCCACGGCGATCAGCAGCAGACTGACTCCGATTCCCATCAAACCTCCTTTCTTTGCGCCGAACAAAGTTTCCCGCTCCGGCTCGTAGCAAACACAGGGTGACCGCGGCCACCGGCAAAGCCGGATGGCCGTTCCCCCCGAAGGGGAAACGAGGTTTCCCCCTCGGGGCTCCCAATTCCCGAGCGCTTCTGGGGGCGGCTCCGTACGGGACTCCAGACCTGAGCGGCCCGCCCCGAAAGAGCGACGGCCGGGGCTTTGCGAGGCGAGTGCAGTCACCCCGGCGTTTGGCTTCTTGGTTGAGTAGCCTGCGCCTAGGTGCGTAGAGGGTCGCTCTTCCAGCTCCTGCTGCTCGGCGTCGTCATCGGCGGAGCGTCCGCCGCAGTCGCGCTTGTTATCCCGTGGCTTCCGCCCTCGGCCTCCCGTGAGCGAGACCGGATCGACTTTGTCTTCTGGTTCACGACCGTGATCTGCCTCGTGATCTTCACGATCGTGTTCACGGTCAGCGTCTTCTCGTACATGAAGTTCCGGGCGCGGCCGGACGACGACTCGGACGGGCCGCCGATCCACGGGCACACGGGGCTCGAGATCACCTGGACCGCCGTCCCGGCGGCGCTGGTGACCGCGATCGGGATCGCGAGCGCAGTCGTGCTGGCGCGGAACTCGCACGCATCCGCAAACCACCTGACGGTGGATGTCACGGCGCAGCAGTTCGCTTGGAGCTTCGCCTACCCGCAGCAGGGGAAGATCACATCGACGACTCTTCGCCTTCCGCTCAAGAAGCAGGTCGAGCTGCGGATCAAGGCGCTCGATGTGATCCACTCGTTCTGGGTCCCCGAGTTCGGACAGAAGCAGGACGCCGTGCCGGGTCTCACGACCCATCTCGTGATCACGCCGACGAAGCTCGGCACCTTCCCGGTGATCTGCACCGAGCTGTGCGGCCTCGGCCATGCGCTCATGCGCTCGCAGGCGATCGTGATGCCGCCCGCGAAGTTCGCCGCGTGGGTGAAGCAGCAGAAGCAGGGGATCTCCGGAGGCGGCGCCGCGGCCGGGAAGGCGGCGTTCGACTCCAACGGCTGCGGCGGTTGCCACACCTTCGCTCCGGCGGGCTCGAAGGGGGCGGTCGGTCCGGATCTGGATCATCTGGCCGCTGCCGCCAAGAAGGCCGGGAAGCCGCTCGACGAGTTCGTGCGCGAGTCGATCGTCGATCCTGACGCCTACATCGCGCCCGGTTACGCTCCGAACGTCATGCCGAAGACGTTCGCGCAGCTCCCGAAGGCACAGCTCGACGGGCTCGTGCAGTTTCTGACCGGCTCGGGTAAGAAGGAGAACGCGTGACCCAGGCCGCAGAGATCGACGTCGGCGAGCGCTACGGCGCGCAGGTGCCCCCTTCGGGCCGGCGCTACGTGACGAAGCCCGGCTGGATTCGCGCCGCGTGGATGACGGTGCTGTTCGCCGGCCTCGGCTTCGCGCTCGTCGTGGTGGCGCGTTCGTGGGGCGGCCTGGAGCCGACCCTCGACTGGCAGGTGTTGTCGGTCGTCTCGTTCCTGACCGCCGCACCCGTCGGCTTCCTGGCCGGGCTGGGAGCGTTCGACTACTGGGTCTACTGGGCGCTCGGAAAGCCGACGCGGCCCGAGGAGCACTCCGGGCACGGCGCGCGCACCTGGTCGGACTACTTCCGCATCAACACCGACCACAAGGTGATCGGGATCCAGTACGTGACGACGACGATCTTCTTCTTCCTCGTAGGCGGCCTGCTGGCCATGATGATGCGCGCCGAGCTCGCCCGGCCCGGGATGCAGTTCGTGGACAACCAGACCTTCAACGGGCTGTTCTCCGTCCACGCCTCCCTGATGATCTTCCTGTTCGTGATCCCGGCCTTCGCCGGGATCGCCAATTACGTCATCCCGCTGATGATCGGGGCGCCCGACATGGCGTTCCCGCGGCTGAACGCCCTCTCGTTCTGGCTGCTGCCGATCGCGGGCACGATGATGCTCTCGAGCTTCCTGGTTCCGGGAGGCGCGTTCGCGGCCGGGTGGACGAACTACGCCACCCTCTCGATCCACCAGCCGCTCGGCAACGTCTTCTTCTCGATGGGCGTCCAGTGGGCGGGTGCGTCCTCGATCATGACCGCGCTCAACTTCCTGGTCACCATCATCACCATGCGTGCGCCGGGGATGACCTTCTGGCGCATGCCGCTGCTCGTGTGGGCCAACTTCACCACCTCGTTGCTGGTGGTGATCGCGACGCCGTTCATCGCCGGCTCGCAGTTCTTCGTCATGTTCGACCGGGTCATGCACACGCACTTCTTCGACCCCTCGAACGGCGGCTACGCGCTCGGGTACCAGCACATCTTCTGGTTCTACTCGCACCCGGCGGTCTACATCATGATGCTGCCCGGCTTCGGGATCGCTTCGGAGGTGATCTCGGTGATGGCGCGCAAGCCGATCTTCGGCTACCGCCTGATGGCGTTATCGCTGATGGCCATCCTCATCCTCGGCTTCTCGGTCTGGGCCCACCACATGTTCGTGTCCGGGATGGCCTCGTGGCTGCGCGTGCCGATGATGATCACCACGCTTTTGATCGCGGTCCCGACCGGGATCAAGGTCTTCTCCTGGTTAGCGACCTTATGGGAGGGGAAGATCAACTTCTCGACGCCGATGCTGTTCGCGCTCGGCTTCGTGTCTATGTTCGTGATCGGCGGGCTGTCGGGGATCTACCTGGGCGCGGTGCCCATCGACATCCACGTCTCGGACACGTACTTCGTCGTCGCCCACATCCACTACGTGCTGCTGGGCGGCTCGCTGTTCACGATCTTTGCGGGGATCTACTACTGGTTCCCGAAGGCGACCGGACGGATGTACAACGAGCGGCTGGGGAAGCTCCACTTCTGGATGACCTTCATCTTCTTCAACCTCACCTTCTTCCCCATGCATTGGCTCGGGATCCAGGGCATGCCGAGGCGGGTCGCCGACTACGCCCCGCGGTTCGGGGACTGGAACCTCGTCATCTCGATCTCCTCGTTCTTCCTCGGGGCCTCGTTCATGATCTTCGTCTACAACATGGTCGTCAGCTGGACCCGCGGCCGGCGGGCGGCGGCCAACCCGTGGCGCTCGCTGACGCTGGAGTGGCAGGTCTCCTCGCCTCCTCCGGTCTTCAACTTCGACGAGGTGCCGCAGGTGGTCGGCGCCCCGTACGAGTACGGGGTGGTGGGGGCGCGGCACGGCGTGTTCAACGGCACCCGCACGGCCGAGCTCGAACGCGTCGAACGGGAGAAGGTGGGTTGACGTGGCCGAGGAGCGCCACGTCCTCGCCGTCGCGAACGAGACCGTCGCGGGGAAGAGCCTGATAGAGGCGCTGCGACGCCGTGCGGAGCGAGGCCCCATCCGAGTCACCGTCATCAGCCCGATCAACCAGCCGCAATACGGGCAGGTCGTCTACGAGGACACCCGGCGCGCGTCCGCCCGGAGGCGGCTCGACCGGACACTGGAGGCGCTCCGCGAGGCAGGCATCTCGGCTCACGGGCTGGTCGTCGACGCAGACCCCGTCAGCGCCGTCCGCGACGCCCTCGAGCTCCACGACGTGGACGAGCTGGTCGTCTCGACTCATCCCGAGGAGAAGTCCGGCTGGCTGCGGCGAAACGTCATCGACAGGATCCGTGTGGTGGCCGGGTCGCGGCCGGTCGAGCACGTCGTCGCCGACCTCGACGAGGAGCGAGAGGAGGCGAACGTCCTCGTGATCGCGAACGAGACCGTGGTCGGGGAGCCGCTCCTCGACCGCATTCGTGCACGCGCGAAGAAATCGCCCGCGAGCTTCCTCATCGTGTGCCCGCAGAGCGACCCCGAGAGCTCCGAGCATCCGGTGGCCGAGCGGCGCCTGCGGCGCGCGCTCGCCGTCCTCCGCAGCGAGGGGATCGACGCCCACGGACAGATCGACAATCCGGATCCCTACACGGCGGCCATGCAGGCCGTCCACGACGAGCGGGTGGACGAGATCGTCATCTCCACCTTTCCCGGAGAGCGGTCGGGCTGGCTGCGGCGCGACCTCGTCGAGCGGGTGAAGAAGGACAGCGGCCTGCCGGTCGAGCACGTCGTGACCGAGCCGGCCGAGGTCGAGGCGGTAGCAGGCTGATGGAAGCGCACGCGGCCGACCACGCACACGACGCGCATCCTCCGGTCGCGAACGTCAGCTCGCGGGTCGATGCGCGCGTCCTCGGGATGCTCCTCTTCATCGCCTCCGAGGTGATGCTGTTCGGCTCCTTCTTCACCGCCTATTTCTTCATTCGCGTTGCGGGGGACGAGCCGTGGCCGCTCCCACCGTTCCACCTCCCGGTGTTCGTGGCCGGCGTCAACACCGCCATCCTGCTGACCTCGAGCTTCACGATGCACTGGGCGCTCCAGTCGATCAAGCGTGGGAACCGGTCCGGGCTGCAGGGGGGGCTCGTCCTGACCTTCCTCATGGGCCTGACCTTCCTGCTCACGCAGGCGACCGAGTACGCGCGAGTCGGGTTCGCCCCCTATGACGGCGCCTTCGGGACGATCTTCTACTGCCTGACGGGCCTGCACGGCGCCCACGTCTTCGTCGGGCTGACGATTCTGTTGTTCGTCACCATCCGCGCCTTCCGCGGCCACTTCTCCCCCGAGCACCATCACGGCGTCGAGATCGGCGGGATCTACTGGCACTTCGTCGATGTGATGTGGATCGTCGTCTACTCGACGGTCTACCTCTTGTAGGCGGTAGGTCGTGAGTACACGCTCTTCACGTCCCTGGGGCGTCGCTGGCAAAGGAGGCAAGCCGGCGGCGCGCAGGACAGTGCAACTCAGTACGGCCAAGCGACGCCGGCGCACGTCCTTCGGTGACTACGGTTTCGATTCCCGCGAGCGAGGGCTGGCCCTCGCGCAGCGGGAATTGCGGCCAGCGGCGTCAGCTCCCGGCCGAGCCGGGCTTTGCCCGGCGGAAGCGGGAGCGGCCAGGGGCGTGGAGCCGTGAAGAACCCGTTCAAGAGCGAAGCCGAGGCGTACAGGTTCCTGCTCGGGGCGGTCGTGTACTTCGCGGCGATCGTGTTCGCGAGCCTGGTCGGCGGGACGTGGTGGGGCGTCGGCGTCTTCGCGGTGCTCACCGTTCTGGCGCTCGTGTGGTTTTTCCAGCGGGAGCCTGTAGAGCCCGTCGTCACGGCGCCGCGGCACCAGGGCGGCGCGGACGAGAAGCGCATCCTGGTGATCGCGAACGAGACGGTTGGGGGAAGCACGCTGCGGGAGCGGATCCGCCAAAGCTCGGAGGGCTACCGGGCGGAGGTGCTCGTCGTCTCTCCGGCCCTCAACCGCCCTCTGAAGCACTGGGTGTCGGACGAGGACGAGGCGCGGGACGCGGCGCATCAGCGGCTCGACCGCAGCCTGGCGCGACTCGCGGAGGCGGGGATCTCGGCGCGGGGTGAGGTCGGGGACGCGGACCCGCTGCAGGCGATCGAGGACGCGCTCCGGACCTTCGGCGCGGACGAGATCATCATCTCGACGCACCCCGAGGGGCGCTCGAACTGGCTGGAGCGCGGCGTCGTCACCGGCGCCCGGGAGCGGTTCGCGGTGCCGATCACCCACGTGGTCGTCGACCTCGAGAAGGAGCGCGAAGAAGTCCGCTAAAACCAGGTGCCAGGCACCACGGGCTGGGGGACCCGTCCGGAAGGGTCGGCTTGCACGGAGAACGCGGGTGCGGTGAAGGAAGGCCCGTCTATCGCTTGGCGCTTGAGACGAAGTCGTGGAGCAGGGCACGAGCCCTCTCAGGCTCGCATGAAAACGACTCGATGAGGACCTCGGTCGAAAGGAAGTCGGGGTTGGCTTTCAGCCCAATTGCGAAGGAGTAGCTACTCCATGGCCATTGCTCGGGCTCGAGGCAAGCACCGGCTCTAACCGGATTGAGCGCGATGTAGCGGAAGAGTTCCAACAGGTGGCTTTCCCGCTCCACCACTACAGAGTGGTATCTGCTCTCGAAGACATGCCCAGAAAGTTTGTGCCGCCGGTTGAACCCATGCGCATGGCGGCTGTTCAGCATGTGCATTCCGCCTGCCAGGTTTGGCTCGGGCGTCGTGATGAGCAGGTGGTAATGCGTGGTCATGAGGCAGTACGCATGACACCTCCACCCATGGACACGAATCGTCCAGATCAGACTGTCGAGAAACCGGTACCTGTCGTAGTCGTCCTCGTAGATCGGGCCCTTCCGGTTTCCTCGGGCAGTAACGTGATACGTCAGGCCAGGCTCTTGCGGCCTGTGGTGTCGGGGCATAGATCGAGGGTAGGGCGTGCCCCGTCCGCGGAGCTACGAAAGGCGCCATTTGTTCGTGTTTGAGGAGCGACTTGTTACAGCGGTGCCAGGCACCTCGCTTATTTACTTAGGCGACTGGATGAAGGCGATGAGGGCGCGGGCGTCCGCGGCCGAGACCTGATTGGGCTTGATCACGCCGCTCATGACTCCCGGCTGGTAGCCCTCGACGATCTCGGCATCCGGGTCGTCGACCGCTTTCAGCAGGTAGGCCTCGTCCGCGGCCACGGTCTTCCCGTTCGTCAGCTTCACCTGCGACCCGAAGAGCCCTTTGAACGTCGGGCCGACGCCGTTCGAGCCGTCGAGCGAGTGGCAGGTGGAGCAGCCGAGCGAGGTGTAGAGCGACTTGCCCTTGGCCGTATCGCCGCCTGAGGGAGCCGGAGGTGCGGGAGGAGCCGCCGCAGTAGTCGTGGGCGATGGAGGCGGCGGAGACGGTGGCGCCGGCGGAGCAGGAGGGGGCGGGGCCGGCGCGGCAGAGGGAGCGGCTCCCGTCCCGGCGACCGAGGCGACGTAGGCCGAGACGGCGTCGGCGTCGCTTCCCGTGACGAGGTTCGGCGGCATCACGGGAAATCCCTCCGCGCCTTCAGCGGGCGAGGGCAAATGGATCTGGTCGCGGACGATCTGGCGGATCGTGCTCTCCTTGAACCCCTGCGCGCGCGACGGCCCGAAGGCGCTGTCGAGGTCCGGTCCCACCTTGCCCGCCGTTCCCGCGTCGGCGAGTGTGTGGCAGCCGCCGCACTTGGCGACGAACAACTCCTTCCCGCCGGACGTGCTGCTGCTCTTGTCGATGCCTCCTGTGCCGCAGCCTCCGGCCAGCGCCGCGGAGATCGAGAGCGCGACGGTCGGCCCGAGAAGCCGGGCTCTACGCGGGCGACTCGCTGGCGTCAAGCTGTTCGAGGGCCTCCGCGCGGGTCGGGTAGATCGTGAAAACCCGATCGAGACCCGTGATCTCGAAGATCTTCGTGATGTTCCGGTCGCTGCAGACGATCGAGAGCCGGCCGCCGTTCGGGCGCAGGCGCTTGACGCCGCCGACGAGGACGCCGAGGGTGGTTGAGTCGATGAACGTCGTGTTCGTGAAGTCGACCACGACGTCCTTGGCGCCGTTGCCGATCGCCTCCAGCAACTCTCGCTTCAGTTCGGGCGCCGTGTAGAGATCAACCTCGCCGGCCAGCGCGATGACGTACTGGTCATCTCGCACCTGCTGTGACTCGACGGCGAATTCCACTCTGGCGACCTCCCGGCGCCGGAGTCTAACCGCCCGCCGAAGGCTGGAGCGCCTGCCCGCCTGCTTGGCTCTTGAGGAAGCTCTTCAACGCTCGGAGCTGCTTCTTGACGAGCGGAACGGTCGGGTCGTCCGGTGCGAGCTTGATGAAGCGCTGATACGAGGCGACGGCGGTGGGGAGGTCTCCCGCCTGCTGGGCGATCTGCGCGAGCTGAAGGACGTTCTGCGGCTCGGGCCTGAGCTGCGCCAGCCCGCGATACGCCGCCACGGCCTTGTTGAAGGCATCCTGCGTCTTCGTTGTCAGGTCGTTCAAGGTCGAGCTCACTTGAGTGGAAACTGCCTGGGTGATCGGGTCCTGGGGAGGCGTCTGGCCCTTCGGAACCGGGAACCCGCCGCCGAACTGGGAGGCGTCGGTGAGCGCCTGCGACTCGGACTGTGCGGACGAGAGTGCCTGCTGGAGGTGAGTGGCCCCGTTCGCGTAGAGGCCGCCGAGCTCGGACAGGGCCGCCGCATCCTTGGGGCGCAGATTCACGTACTTGGTCAGCGCTGCCGTAGCTCCCTGGACGTCGCCCTCGGTCGCGAGCGCGGTGGCGAGGTCGCGGTACGCCTTCGCGTTCTTGGGATTGGCGGCGATCTCCTTGCGCGCTTCCGAGGCCGAAGCCTGGTTGCTCTTTCCCCCGCCGCTGCTGAACAGGTCGCCAAGGCCGATCCCGCCTCCCGACCCGACGCCGAAGATGACGAAACCGACTCCGAAGACGAGCGCGAGAAAGACGAAGACCCACTTCGCCTGCCGGCGAAGGCGGGGGAAGAACATGGTGTCCTCGGCGACGCGGCTGTGGGTCGGCGCCTGCGCGCGCTCCCGCCGCTTGCGGGCCTCGGCCTTCGTCCGTTTACGGCGTTTCTGAGCGGCTGCGCGTGCCATACCCCGCTAGGGTACCGCGCCTGACGCAGGCTCGACGGCGGCCCAATCGAACTCGTCCGCGACCGCCCGAAGCCGACCTTTCGTGCTCTCCTCGCACAGCGCGCCTTCGAGGCCCGCGTCGTAGATCTCGGGGGGCTGGAGGCCGAGAGCGACGGCCGCGCCGCAGTCCTTGGAGAGGTCGGTCCCGAACATCGCCGGGTCGTCGGTCGAGATCGAGCACAGCGCGCCGACGGCGGCGAGCTTCGGCAGTGGATGCTCCTGCAGCGAATGCACCACGCGAGTGCGGAGGTTCGAGATGGGGCAGACGTCCAGAACGGTCCTCCGGTCGACGATCTCCTGCAGCAGGCCGGGGTCCTCGACAGCCCGGATTCCGTGCCGGAGCCGGTCGGCCTGGAGCCTCTCGAGGGCCCCCTGCACCGACGGCGGCCCCGCGGCCTCCCCCGCGTGCGGGACGGAGGCGAGCCCTAGGTCGCGGGCGAGCGCGAAGGCGGACTCGTACGGCTCGGGCGGATACTCGGCCTCGAGCCCGCCCAGGCCCACGGCCACGACGCCCCGGTCACGGTATTTCGCCGCGTACCGGACGGTCTGCTCGGCCTCCTCGAGCGTGAACCCGCGCACGATGTCGGGCGTCAGGCGCATCTCGAGCCCGTGCCGCTCGCGTGCCTCCTCGATCCCGTCGCAATAGCCGCTGAAGATCTCGTCCCAGTCGACCCCGCGGCGGACCCGTTCCGCCGGAGAGAAGATCCCTTCGACGTAGACGGCGCCGTGAAACGCGGCCTCGGCGGCGTAGTCGACGACGACCTGCCGGAAGTCCGCCGCGGCCTTCAGCGCGTTCGTCGTCAGCACCCAGACCTCGATGAAGTGCGCGAAGTCCCGGAAGTCGTACAGGGCGGCGAGCTCCTCCTCCGTCTGCGCGGGAAGCGGATAGTCGTTCCGCCGCGCGATCTCGAGCAGGGTCCGCGGCCGGACCGTCCCCTCGAGGTGGACGTGCAGCTCGATCTTCGGGTACGTCACTCGGGGGCGGGCTCTAGCGGCTGCTTCACCGGGTACCAGCGCCGCTCGAACACCCCTGCGAGCGCGACGGTCAGGAAGTAGAGCACGAGCAGGGGGCCCATCTCGGCCATCGTCGTAACCGGATCCACGCCGGGCAGGACGACGGCCAGCGCGGCGACCGCCACGATTCCGACCCTCCAGCTCCGGCGCAGCTTCGCTGCAGTGACGATCCGCAGGCGCACGAGCGCGAGCATGAAGATCGGGAGCTCGAACACGATCCCCATCGCGAGCAGGACGAGCGACGAGAACGAGTAGTAGTCGCGCGCGCGGATCTGGATGTTGTAGTACTCGGTGTCGTAGTTCGTGAGGAAGTGGACGGCGGCGGGCAGCGCGATCCAGTAGCCGAAGGAGATGCCGGCGACGAGAAGCCCCGTCGCCAGCAGGACGAACGAGGCGACGATCCGCTGGGTCGACTCCCGCATCGCGGGCGCGAAGAAGCTCCACACCTGCCACAGGATCACGGGCAGGGCGAGCAGGAAGGCTGCGTACAGGCTGACCATGACCGAGGTGACGAACGGCTCGGCCACTCCGAACGTCACCGGGTGACGCCGCACCGGCGGCAGCGGCTGGTTCAGCCAGTGGAGCAGGTGGCCGTGGAAGATGAACGTGACCGTGAACGCCGCGACGAGGGCGATCAGGCAGACGACGATGCGGGCCCGAAGCTCTCCCAGGTGCTCGACGAGCGTCGCCTCCTCACCGTGCCTGAGGCGGCGGGGGAGCAGGCCCATGACGCGGTCCCTAGGTGGAGCGGTCGCTGGGGGTGGAGACCTTCTCGTCGGTCTCCGACTTCACGGGAAGCTCGGCCGGCTCGTCGGCCTCGTCATGGCCGCCCTTGATCGAGTTCTTGAACTCCCGCATCCCGCGACCGAGTGACTTCCCGAGCTCGGGCAGCCTCTTCGGCCCGAAGACGAGGAGCACGATGAGGAGCAGGATGGCGATCTCCCAGGGGCCGATCCAACCGGGCATGGGGTTAAGGGTAGCGCGTTTCAGGTGGTTCGGACGTTTCCGAACCCAGACGGTGTGGCGACCGCAGCGCCCGGCCAAGCCGGACGCTGCTCTCCCCGAGGGGGAAACGCATGTTTCCCCCTCGAGCTCCCTTCCTAAGCCTGCTGGTGAGACGGGAATCGCCGTGTCCAAACGGCTCCTCGGTGCCCCTGGTCGGGCCGGACGCGTCGGCTACCATGAGTCACGAACCGGCCGCGATTCGCCGGAAACTCAACAGCTGGGGGCAGCACAAAGTTGGCAGCACTCGAGATCAAGAACCTGCATGTCGCGCTCGAAGACGGCACCGAGATCGTCAAGGGCGTCGACCTGTCCGTGAATCCGAACGAGATTCACGCGATCATGGGCCCGAACGGCTCCGGGAAGTCGACCCTTGCCTACGCGCTCATGGGCCACCCCGGCTACCAGATCACCGAGGGGGAGATCCTCTTCGACGGCGAAGACCTCGTGCAGATGTCACCCGACGAGCGCGCTCAGCGCGGCCTCTTCCTCGCCTTCCAATACCCGCACGCGATTCCGGGCGTGACGGTGACGAGCTTCCTGCGCTCCGCGATCAACGCGGTGCGCAAGGCGAATGCCGGCGGCGAGGATGACCCGATCCCCGTGCCAGAGTTCCGCAAGGACCTGCTCGAGGCGATGGACCAGCTCAAGGTCCCCCGTGAGCTCGCCGGCCGCTACGTCAACGACGGGTTCTCGGGCGGCGAGAAGAAGCGGGTGGAGATCTTGCAGATGGCGATGCTGAAGCCCAAGATCGCCGTGCTGGACGAGACCGACTCGGGGCTCGACATCGACGCTCTCAAGATCGTCGCCCAGGGTGTTCAAAGCCTCGTCGGCCCGGAGATGGGAACGATCGTGATCACGCACTACCAGCGCATCCTCAATCACATTGAGCCCGATCACGTGCATGTGTTCTTAGGCGGGGGTATCGTTGAGGAGGGAGGCCCCGAGCTCGCGCACAAGCTCGAGGCGGAAGGATACGAAGGATTCAGCAGCAACGGGAAGGAGCCCGCGTAATGGCCGTCACAGAGACCGAGATCGTCAAGGGGATCGGCTCCGACTACGAGGTCAAGTACGGCTTCCACGTCCCGGAGGACTACTTCTTCAAGTCCGGTCGAGGGCTCTCGCACGAGCTGATCGACGCCATCTCGAGTCACAAGGACGAGCCGGACTGGATGCGGAAGTTCCGGCACAAGTCGCTCGAGTACTTCAACGCGCGGCCGCTGCCGCGCTGGGGCGGCGACGTCAGCCGGATCGACTTCGAGAACATCTTCTACTACATCAGGCCGACCGAGAAGCAGGCCAACTCCTGGGAGGACCTGCCGGCCGACATCAAGGACACCTGGGACAAGCTCGGGATCCCGGAAGCCGAGAAGAAGTACCTCGCCGGAGTCGGCGCCCAGTATGAGTCCGAGGTTGTCTACCACAAGCTGCAGGAGGACCTGACGAGGCAGGGCGTGCTCTTCCTCGACATGGATTCCGGCCTGCGCGAGCAGGAGGACATCGTCAAGCGGTACTTCGGCAAGGTCATCCCGCAGAACGACAACAAGTTCGCGGCCCTGAACTCGGCCGTCTGGTCGGGAGGCTCGTTCATCTACGTGCCGCCGGGCGTCCACGTGGAGATGCCGCTCCAGGCCTACTTCCGCATCAACGCGGAGAACATGGGCCAGTTCGAGCGCACCCTCATCATCGTGGACGAGGGCGCGTACGTGCACTACGTCGAGGGCTGCACGGCGCCGATCTACACCAGCGACTCGCTGCACTCGGCGGTGGTCGAGATCATCGTCAACAAGGGTGGGCGCTGCCGCTACACGACAATCCAGAACTGGTCGACGAACGTCTACAACCTCGTCACCAAGCGCGCCGTCGCTCACGAGGACTCGACGATGGAGTGGGTCGACGGGAACCTCGGCTCCAAGCTGACGATGAAGTACCCGTCCATCTGGCTGCTCGGGGACGGAGCGCACGGCGAGGTGCTCTCGATCGCCTTCGCGGGCAAGGGCCAGCACCAGGACGCCGGGGGCAAGGCCGTCCACGTCGCGCCGCGCACCTCCTCGGTCATCACGTCGAAGTCGATCTCCAAGAACGGCGGCCGGGCGGGTTACCGCGGGCTGCTCGAGATCGCAAAGGGCGCGCACGGCGCGAAGTCGAAGGTCGTCTGCGACGCACTCATCCTCGACGAGGAATCCCGCTCCGACACGTATCCCTACATCCGCATCGACGAGAACGACGTCTCGGCAGAGCACGAGGCGACCGTCTCCAAGATCGGCGAGGAGCAGCTCTTCTACCTGATGTCGCGTGGGCTCTCCGAGGCCGAGGCTTCGGCGATGGTCGTGTCCGGCTTCGTTGAGCCGATCACCAAGGAGCTCCCGCTCGAGTACGCCGTCGAGATGAACCGGCTCATCCAGCTGCAGATGGAGGGCTCGGTCGGTTGATCGAAGTCGAGCGCACCGACTTCGTGTCGGTGCCGGTGCAGGACATGGAGCGGGCGAAACGGTTCTACCGTGACACGCTCGGCATACACAGCCCCGACTGGGACGCGCCCTGGCCGGAGATGGAGACCGGCAACGTCAGCGTCTATCTCGTTGACCCCACCTCGTGGGGTGGCGAGTTCGTTCCGTACAAGGCGTACATCGCATTGCGGGTGCCCGATGTTGAGTTCGCCCGCGCGAAGCTCGAAGAGGCCGGCGTCGAGTTCCAGGGTGAGACGCGCGACACCGGTGTTTGCCACATGGCGTTCTTCGAGGACACCGAGGGCAACGCGCTGATGCTGCATCGCCGCTACGCCCCGGTCGACTGATGGAGGTCGAGCGGGTCGACTTCGTGTCCTTTCTGACCGAGGACACTCCTCGCGCGAAGCAGTTCTACGCGGAGGTGCTCGGGCTCGAGATCGAGACCGAGAGTGAGAATGACATGGAGTTTCGGGCGGGCCAGGTCACCTTGGACATCTTCAACCCCGCTTCGATCGGCCAACCGTTCGCGCCCAGCCCGGCTGGGCTCGCCCTGCGGGTTCCGGACGTCCCGGCTGCCCGAGCTGAGCTCGAGAGCAAGGGTGTCGAGTTCGACCGGGAGACGATCGACACCGGCGTCTGTCACATGGCGTTCTTCCACGATCCCGACGGGAACGCGCTGATGCTTCATCGACGCTATGCGCCCTTTGCAGATGGGAGGCCACCCTGATGAACGTCGAGCGGGTCGACTTCATCAACATCGCGACGCGTGACCCGGAGCGGTCGCGCGCGTGGTACCGCGACATGCTCGGGCTTGAGGAAGATCCGAACAACTCGGACGAACTGACGGTCGGGCAGACGACGCTCACGTTCTGGAACCCGGAGGCCGAGGGGTACGAGTTCAGCCGAAACATCGGCGGCTTCGCCGTCCGCGTCGCGGACGTCGAGCAGGCGCGAGCCGCGCTCGAGGCCAAGGGTGCGGAGTGCGTCGGGTCCGGCGATACGGGCGCCTGTCACATGGCCGTCTTCCTCGATCCGGACGGCAACGCTGTGCTCCTGCATCGCAGATACAAGCCGTATGAGTAGAACCGAGCTTCTCGAGCGCTACCGCGCGCTCCCGATGCCGACGACGGCTGACGAGGCCTGGCGCTTCACCGATCTCAAGGGCTTCGACCCGGACACGTTCTCTTCGAACGGGGCCGACGGGGAAGCGGCGCCTGGCCTCGTCGACATCGACGTGGCGGCCGTGGCGACCGTGACCGAGAGCGGCATCGAGATCGAGCGGGCGCCGGAGGGCATCACGTTCGAGCCGCTCTCCGATGATCATCCGCGGCTCGGCGAGCTCGTCGGGGCGGGCGAGAAGTTCGCCGCCCACAACGCGGCGCTCTGGGAGCACGGCCTGCTCGTCCATGTCCCGAAAGGAGTCGTGCTGGAGCAGCCGCTGTACGTGCGGATCTCGAGCTCGGCGGACGGTGGCGCCCTCTTCTGGCGCATGCTCGTGATCGCCGAGGCCGAGAGCCGTTTCTCGCTGATCGAGGAGCACGCGTCCGCCTCGCCGGACCTGGAGGCCTACTCGAACGCCGTCGTCGAGCTCTTCGTCGAGCAGGCGGCGAAGGTCGAATACATCTCCGTGCAGAACCTCTCGCGCGAGACCTGGCACTTTTCCTCACAGCGCGCACGCGTCGGCCGCGACGCCGAGCTCGACTGGGTGACGGCCGGCTTCGGGACGAAGAAGGGCAAGGTGCGGATCGAAAACGACCTCGCAGGGCAGGGAGCGACCTCGCGCGTGACCGGCGCCTACTTCGCCGACGGGCAGCAGCACCTCGACTACGACACCTTCCAGGAGCACATCGCTCCCGACACGACCTCCGACTTCGCCTTCAAGGGCGCGTTGCGCGACACGTCCACGGTCGTCTGGCGCGGGATGATCAAGGTGGAGAAGGACGCCCAGAAGACGAACGCCTACCAGGAGAACCGCAACCTGATCCTCTCCGAGAAGGCGCATGCCGACTCGATCCCCGGGCTCGAGATCGAGGCGAACGACGTCCGCTGCACGCACGGAGCGACGATCGGCCAGGTCGACCGCGACCAGCTCTTCTACTTGATGTCGCGCGGGCTTTCCCGCGGCGAGGCGGAGCGGCTGATCGTGCGGGGCTTCTTCACCGACCTGCTCAGTCGGATCGAGCTGGAGCCGGTCCGGGACGCACTCGGCGAGGCGCTCGAGGCCCGCATCCCACACTCGTAGACTCCACTAGAGAAGGTCGATCACAACTCCGATCCCGACGACCGCGGCTCCGGCAAGGACGTACGAGAAGCTCATGCTGACGCGGCGCTCTCGCTCGGCCCGACCGTAGTAGTGGCGCGTGTTCACGTCGGCGGCCGACAGTCCGAACGCGACTGCGAGAAGTGCTGCTCCGACGATGTAGAACCCGAAGGCGGTTCCCCTGTCCGCCCAGTGGTTTACGGCGAGTGCTATCCCGGATGCGGCCCCGACTGCGATTGCGAGCCGGATCAGGCCTTGGGCGATCGCCCCGGCCAACGTATTCGGAACACGCCTCTTAAGTTGGAGGCGCTCGCGCAGGCCCGGGCCTTCGGGGACCGTGGCACGGTCGGGTGTCCTGAGTTCTGACTCGAGGGGCGTGAGGCGGCGACGCCGCTCCATGCCGGAAGCCTACGAACCGGCACGGGACCTTGAGTGCAGATCCGGCCGTATTCCGGCAGTGAGGGCTCGTCTCTTGCTCGCGTCGGTGGGTCTGCTCCTGCTGACCGGCTGCGGCGCGAGCTGGTAAACCTTCCGCGCGGACCGCGTCAGCATCCGATACCCGCCCGGGTGGTTCGCGACGAGCCGGCCGCTGACGCCGGTCATTTCTCCTCGACAGGTGGTTGCGGTTGCGTCCTATCCGCTCCCGCGTGGCAATTCCGGAGCGGACGGATGCGAGCCCAAGGAAGCTCTCGATCGGTTGCCCGCATCCGGGACCTTCATCTTCGGGTGGGAGTACACCGACCCGCAGCTGTCACTGCGCTCCGCATCCTGGACAGCTTCAGAGCAACAGTCGCAAGACCCTCCTGGGGATGCCGCATGAACCCCGAAGGAGGGGATCCCAAACGGGGAACCATCGGTTCTCCTTTGGGAGAGGAGGGCGCCGGCTTTGCGGCACCCTCCGGTCTCGGCCCACCGCGGGCGGAGATAGGATCCGAGAAATGACGTACGCGGTGGTCATCCGTGGCCGGTCGCCGTTCCAAGACGGAGCGCGACGTTCGGCGGCGGGCGCTCGCGCAGAACTTTCTTCGTAGCCGCGCGGTCGCCGAGCAGATCGTCCGCAGCGCGGGAGTCACCCGAGGAGACCTCGTGCTCGAGCTCGGCGCGGGGACGGGCGTCCTGACCGCGGCGCTCGCGCGCCGCGCCGGACGGGTGCTCGCCGTCGAGCTCGACCGCGACTGGGCGCGCCGCCTCCTCGACCGCTTCGAGGATGCCGACAACGTCTTCGTCGCGCGCGGCGACGCGCTGCTCTTCCCGTTGCCGGCGGAGCCCTTCCGCGTCGTGGCCAATCTCCCCTTCAGCCGCACGACCGCCTTCCTCCACTGCCTCCTCGACGATCCTACGAGCCCGCTGAGGGAAGCCGACCTCATCGTCCAGGACGAAGTGGCGCGGAAGCGGGCGCGCAACCGGGGCACGGTTCTGACCGTCTCGTGGGCGCCGTGGTTCGAGTTCTCACTCGGCGAGCGGGTCCCGCCGCACGCGTTCCGGCCGGTGCCCCGCACGCGGGCCTCCGTCCTGCGGGTGCGGCGCCGCCCGTCCCAGCTACTCGATCCTTCCGAGCGCGACGAATTCGCCGCCTTCGTACGGGCGGAGTTCGAGCGGCAATCGGCCGAGTCCGCCGGGCGAAGCGCAGAGGAATGGGTGAAGAGGTTCCGGGGTCGCTGCCCGTTACCATAGGTCCGTGGCCGTCACGACGCCGAAACTCGACGCGCAGAAGCTCCGGACGGACTTCCCCATCTTCGAGCAGCTAATCCACGGGAAGCCGCTCGCCTATCTGGATTCCGCGGTCACCGCGCAGAAGCCACGTCAGGTGCTCGACGCGATGGAGACGTTCTACGAGACGTCGTACGCCAACGTCCATCGGGGCGTCTACACGCTGTCCGAGCGCGCCACCGCCGCCTTCGAGGGTGCGCGCGACAAGGCGGCCGCGTTCATCAACGCGCCTTCGAGCCGCGAGATCGTCTTCACCAGGCAGGCGACTGAGGCGCTCAACCTCGTCGCCTACGCGTGGGGGATGAACAACCTCGGCCCCGGCGACATCGTGGTCGTGACCGAGCTTGAGCACCATTCGAACTTCGTCCCCTGGCAGTACGTCGCCAAGAGAACCGGGGCGACCTTCAAGATGATCCTGCTCACCGAGACCGGGGAGCTCGACCTCGACGAGCTGGACGCGATCGCCGACGACGGCAACGTCAAGATCGTCGCCAACAACCTCGTCTCGAACTCGCTGGGAACGATCAATCCCGTCGACAAGCTCGCCGTGTGGGCGCACGAGCAGGGAGCGATCATGGTCGTGGACGCGGCCCAGGCGGCGCCGCACAAGCGCATCGACGTGCAGGCGCTCGGGTGCGACTTCCTCGCCTTCTCGGCGCACAAGATGTGCGGGCCGAGCGGAGTGGGAGCCTTGTGGGGCCGGCTCGAGCTGCTCGAGGCGATGGAGCCGTTCAACCTCGGTGGGCACATGATCCGCCGTGTCCGCTTCGAGGAGACGACCTGGGGCGACGTGCCGCACAAGTTCGAGGCGGGAACCTCTCCGATCGCCGAGGCGGTCGGGCTCGGAGCGGCCATCGACTACCTGGAAGGAATCGGTATGGACGCGATCGAGGCCTACGAGCACGAGCTCGCCGCCTACGCGCTCGAGCGTCTGGCCGAGGTTCCGGGGATCACGCTGTACGGCCCGCCGGCCGAGCGCCGCGCCGGAATCGTCAGCTTCAACCTCGCCGAGTTCCATCCCCACGACGTGGCGCAGATCCTGGACATGGAAGGAATCGCTATCCGGGCCGGCCACCACTGCTGCCAGCCGCTGATGGAGCGGCTCGGCGTGCCGGCGACGAACCGCGCGAGCTTCTACCTCTACACCGTGCGTGAGGAGATCGACCGGCTGGTGGACGGCCTGCACAAGGTGCAGAAGGTCCTCGGCTAGCTAGCCTGGAACGCGCATGAGCTTCGATCAGATGTACAGAGAGGTGATCCTCGATCACTACAAGAACCCGCGCGGGCACGGGGTGATCGAGGACGCCGACGCGCGCGCCGAGGGGATGAATCCGCTGTGCGGCGACGAGGTCACCATCTCGGTCGCGTTCGGTGACGACGGCGAGACGATCGAGGACGTGATGTTCGAGGGCCGCGGCTGCGCGATCAGCCAGGCGGCGACCTCGATGCTCATGGACATGGTCAAGGGGCGCAAGGCGAGCGAGATCGCGGCCATGCCGAAGGACGAGCTGCTCGACGAGGTCGGGATCCCCCTCACTCCGATCCGGCTCAAATGCGCCTTGCTCGGGCTCGGCGTGCTGAAGGTGGCGCTCAACCGCGCCAAGGGAACTCCGCTGCCGGAGGAGTGGGCCGGCATGGACGAGCTGGAGCTCAAGTAGCCGAGCTCGACGTCTGCCCGCTCGACGAGCTGCCGCCGGGCTCGGTCAAGATCGTCCGTTCCGGTGAGCTCGCGGTCGGCGTCTACAACGTGAACGGCGAGCTGTACGCGATCGAGGATCGCTGCTCGCATGACGACGGGCCGTTGTGCGAGGGGGATTGGGACCCGGAGGAGTTCGTCGTCACCTGCCCGCGCCACGGCTCCAACTTCGATCTGCGCACGGGCGAAGCGCTCACGCTGCCCGCCTACCTCCCGGTCGAGGCCTTCCCGGTGCGCGTCGAGGACGGGATCGTCAAGCTGAAGGTTTCATGAAGGGGGCCTGTCTCTGTGGCGGCGTGAGGTTCGAGGTGACCGAGCCGTTCGTGCGCGTGTCGCACTGCCATTGCGAGAGCTGTAAGAAGATCTCCGGCGGCACTGGAACGGTCAGCGGGCGCGCCCGCACGGACGCGATCCAGATTCTCTCCGGGGAGGAGCTGCTCACGCGTTACCAGCCCGACGAGGGCTCGGCCAAGACGTTCTGCTCACGCTGCGGCTCCAACCTCTTCGGCAGCAGCTGGCCGGAGCTCGAGTACACGAGTGTGCGGCTGAGCGCGCTGGAAGGATTCGAGGAGAAGCCGACCGCGCACATCCACACGCGGTCGGTCGCTCCCTGGGAGACGCTCCCCGCCGACGGGGCGGAGCGATTCGAAGGGCGGTTCGAAGGCTGAGCGCGGTCGTCCGCTGCTGGGAGAGTGACGATCCGGCCTATGTGGCCTACCACGACGAGGAATGGGGCCGCCCCGTCGTCGACGAGCGCGGCATCCTCGAGCGCCTCTGCCTCGAAGGCTTTCAGTCCGGCCTTTCTTGGCTGACGATCCTGCGCAAGCGCGAGAACTTCCGCGCCGCGTTCGCCGGATTCGACCCCGAAGCGGTGGCACGATTCGTGGAGGCCGACGTCGAGCGGCTGCTGGGCGACGCGGGGATCGTCCGCCACAGAGGGAAGATCGAGGCAGCGATCGCCAATGCCCGCGCGACCATCGGCCTGCGTGAGGACACGTCTTTGGAGACGCTCGTATGGGAGTACCGACGCGACGGCGCGGCGCCGGCGAGCTGGGTGGCGGAGACGCCGGAATCCCGCGAGCTCTCGAAGCGGCTGCGTGCGGCCGGTTTCCGGTTCGTGGGGCCGACGACCGTCTACGCGACCATGCAGGCGATCGGCGTCGTGAACGACCACCGCGCGGACTGCTTCGTCCGCGCCGACGTGGAGCGCGAGCGAAATGCTGGATGAACGCGTCCGCACGGTGCTTACGCGCCTCGAGCAGGAGGACGCGGAGGAGCGCGCCGCGGGCGTGCCGCGCGAGCAGCGCGGGCGGCAGGTGGCCCGGTCGACCGGACAGTTCCTATTCGCGCTTGTCGCGCCGCAGACCGATTGCGAGGTGCTCGAGATCGGCGGCTCGCGCGGGTACTCGACGATCTGGCTCGGGGCCGGCGTGCGCTACTTCGGCGGACGGGTGCTGTCGCTTGAACACGACTCAGTCAAGTGCGGGGCCTGGCGGCAGAACATCGCCGAGGCCGGGCTCGAGGAGACCGCGGAGCTGCTCGAAGGCGATGCTCTCGAGACTCTGCCGGCCATCGACGACGTCTTCGACCTCGCCTTCCTGGACGCAGAGAAGGAGCAGTACGAGGAGCTGTTCGAGCTGGCGCGGCCGAAGCTCGAGCCGGGCGCGCTCGTGGTCGCCGACAACGTGCTGTCGCATGCCGATCCGCTTGCGGCGTACTCGGCCGCGCGACAGGCGGACCCGACGCTCGAGTCGGTCACGGTCCCGCTGGACCGCGGCCTCGAGATCTCTGTCGTCCTGCGCGAGTAGCGGACCGGAGCTCCCGAAGGAGGGGATCCCAAAAGGGGGAACCACCCCGGGTTCCCCTTTGGGAGAGGAGGCGGCGGCTCCGCCGACGCCTCCGGTCTCTCGGTACCCGCACTGAGTTGCTGCCTCTTCCTCCGCTGCAGCCGCTACAGTGCAGGTACCGCGGAAAGGAGGTGGTCCGACTTGACAGATTCCAGTACGGGCAGTGGAGGTACCAGCGGGTAAGGGCGTGTCCCCGGGACCCACGGGGAATCGCCTAGCCAGCGTAGGGGACTCGCTGACAAGCGCCGCCGGCTCCTAGGATGCCGGCAGGAAGCGCCCTTACTACTCGACGCTGGTAACCGTGAAACAAAGGGGGCCGCGCGCGGCCCCCTTTTTATTACGCGGCGCGCCGCAATTGTTCGTCGACCCCGATCGGCTTCACGCCGAAGGTCTCGACCGCCGCGCCGATGTCGCAGGTGCTGTCGACCTCGAGCATCGTGACCTGGTCGCGCGTGACCGGCGTGGGGCCCGGGAGCACCTCCAGCACCGCGGCGTTGGCCCGCATGAGCCCGAAGGGAAGGTGGAGCTTGGTGCGGCGCTTGCCGAGGACGGCCTTGATCCGGTCGTAGAGCTCGTCCCAGGTGACGACGTCCGGCCCTCCCAGCTCGAAGGTTCTGTTCGCCGCCTCCGCGGATGCCACGGCCCGCGCGTAGAAGGCGGCCACGTCCTCGACCCAGATCGGCTGGATCCGCTGCGTCCCTGGGCCGATGACGGGAATCACGGGCGCGTAGCGGACGAGCTTCAGGAAGGTGGGGAGCACGCCGCCGTCTTGCCCGAAGACGAAGCTCGGCCTGAAGATCACGTGCTCGAGGCCCGAGCCCTGCACGTCCTGCTCCATCTGCCACTTCGCCTTGAAGTACGGAGTCAGCGCCTTGGTCGACTCGCCGGTGCCCAGCGCACTCATGAGGACGAAGCGGCCGACACCCGCCTCCTTCGCCGCCCCGATCAAGTCACGCGTGCCCTGACTCATCACCCGCTCGAAGTCCTCGGGCTTTCCGACGATGATCGCGACGAGGTGGACGACGGTGTCGCAACCCTCCACTGCCCGCCGCAGGCTGTCGGCCTCGGTCATGTCGCCCTCGATTACCTCGCAGCCCCAGCTCCGCGCCTGGTGGGCGCTCTCGGCGTCGCGCACCAGGCAGCGAACTTCGCGTCCCTCCCCGCGGAGCGCGTGCACGACCTTCGGGCCGACAAAGCCCGTCCCACCGGTCACGAGGACTTTCATTTGCGGAAGTTCTGCCAGTAGCGGCTCGGCGTCGGGCCTTGCTGTCCCTGGTACTTGGAGCCCAGGCCGCCGCTTCCGTACGGGTTCTCCGCCGGCTCGCTGAGCTGGACGAACGACAGCTGGCCGATCTTCATCCCGTAGTAGATCGTGATCGGGAGGTTGGCGACGTTGGAGAGCTCGAGCGTCACGTGCCCGTCCCAGCCGGGGTCGATGAAGCCGGCGGTTGAGTGGATGAGCAGCCCGAGCCTTCCCAAGCTCGATTTTCCCTCGAGCCTGGCCACGAGGTCGTCAGGGAGGCGGATCCGCTCGAGCGTCGAGCCCAGCACGAACTCGCCTGGATGGAGGATGAAGGGCCTTCCGTCCTCGATCTCGGCGAGCTCGGTCAGGTCCTCCTGCTCCTCCTTCACGTCGATGAACGGGTAGCGGGCGTTGTGGAAGACGCGGAAGAAGCGGTCGACGCGGACGTCTACGCTCGAAGGCTGGAGAAGCGACGCGTCGTACGGCTCGATCTCGATGCGGCCCTCGTCGAGAAGGCGCGAGATCGTGCGGTCGGAAAGAACCATCGCCAGATTCTAGGACGGCACGACTCGAGCCGGAACGCTGCGAGCGGAAGGCGGTTACGGGAGGCCCGACCGCGGGAACGGCGGCGGCGACCGCTTTTTGACTGAATTTCGCTCAAGCGGGCATACTTCCCGCTCTTGGACCACGACCTCACGCCGCTCCAGCGCCGACGATTGCGCGAACAGCGGCGGCGGATGTACATCCGCCGCCGGATGATCGCGCTTGCGATCGTGCTCTCGTTCATTGCCGGCATCGTCGCCGGTGCGCTCGTGCTGTCGAACCGCACCTCCGACGGGCAGTCCGCGGCCAACGTCGCCAAGAAGCGGAAGCAGAGCGCGCAGCAACACCCGGCGGCGCCAAAGGAGATCCGCGGGGTCCACATCTCGATGGGGCTCGCATCGCTTCCGGGGAAGCTCGACCAGTACTTCGCGATGCAGCGGCAGGGGCTCAACACCATCGAGCTCGACGTCAAGGACGAGACGGGCCAGGTCGCATTCCCCTCGCGGACCGCGCCGCTCGCCACGAAGATCGGGGCTGCAAAGCGGTTCTACAACCCGCATACCGTTAGCATCCGGGCCCACGCGCGCGGGATCTACCTGATTGGACGAGTTGTCGTCTTCGAGGATCCCGTCCTGTCGGAAAACCAGCCCGCCCGGGCGGTTCAATACTCGGACGGGTCGGTCTGGCACACGTACTCGGGGCTCGGTTGGACGAACCCGTACGACGAGAAGGTCTGGAAGTACAACGTCGGCATCGCGCTCGCGGCCGCCAAGGCCGGCTTCGACGAGATCCAGTTCGACTACGTGCGCTTCCCGAGCGACGGCGACCTGTCGGCCATCGTCTACCCGGTCAAGCGGCACGAACGGATGGGGAAGACGATCGCGAGCTTCATCCGCTACGCGGGAGCGAGACTGCATCCCCTCGGAGTCCGTGTTTCGGCCGATGTCTTCGGCCTCTCCGCGCATCGCGATCTCGGCATCGGGCAGGCGCCGCGGGTGCTCGGGCGCTACCTCGACACGGTCTCGCCGATGGTCTATCCGTCCCATTACGTACCGGGCGAGTACCAGATTCCGAATCCGGACGCCGCTCCCGGGCCGACGGTGTACAGGTCGCTTCGGGACTTCAGGCATCAGCTCCGCGGCCGGAAGGCGAGGCTCGTCCCGTGGCTGCAGGCGTTCTCGCTCGGCCGCACCTACAGCCTCGAGGACATGCGGGCGCAGGTGGAGGCAGCGCGGCAGGCGAAGGTCGGCGGGTTCCTGCTCTGGAATCCCGAGGGGAGCTACCTGCCGCAGGCGCTCAAGCCTGCCAGTGCGTACCCGTAGTCAGGGCGCGAGGCGCTCGATAACCCAGTCGCCGTCCGCCCGGCGATAGCGCAGGCGATCGTGGAGCCGGTTCTCACGGTGCTGCCAGAACTCCAGCTCTGATGGAAGGAGTCGAAAGCCTCCCCAGTGGGGTGGAAGCGGCACGTCCCCGCCGGCGAAGCGGGCGCTCGCCTCCTCGAACCGCGCGTCGAGAGCCTCCCGGCTTTCGATCACCTCGCTCTGGGCCGACGCCCAGGCGGCTAGACGGCTCTCGAGGGGACGCGTGGCGAAGTACGCGGCCGATTCCTCCTCGGGGACGCGCTCCACAGCCCCCTCGACCCGCACTTGGCGTCCGAGCACGTGCCAGTAGAAGACGAGCGCCGCCCGCGGATTCTCCTCCAGGTCACGCCCCTTCCGACTCCCATACCCGGTGTGGAAGCGGAATCCGCTCTCGTCGAAGCGCTTCACGAGCACCATCCGCGCCGAGGGCGCTCCGTCGGCGCCCGAGGTCGCGAGCGCCGCCGCCTCGGGAAGCTCGATGCCGGCGTCCTGCGCGTCACGGAACCAGCGCTCGAACTGGCGGAAGGGATCGGGGTCCAGATCGTCCTCGAGGAAGGGGGCCGCGCGCGGATCGGTTCCGTGCACTTCCATCGGCTAGCAACGCTATCGTGCGTTTCGTGGCTGTGACACGGTCAATCGGGGTGCGGACGGAGATTCCCGGCCCGCGGTCGAAGGCGATCCTCGACCGCAAGAAGAAGGTGGTCGCCGACCCGCTGTCGGTCTACCTCCCGGTTGTGATCTCGGAGGCTCACGGGGCGACGATCACCGACGTCGACGGGAACACGTTCGTCGACTTCACGGGCGGGGTGGGATGCCTCAACGTCGGTCACTCCCACCCGCGGGTGATCGAGGCGGTGCGGGAACAGGTCGAGCGGTTCAGCCACACCGACTTCACGATCGTTCCCTACGAGGTGTACGTCGCGCTCGCAGAGCGTCTGATCGAGCTCACTCCCGTCTCCGGGCCGGCGAAAGCCGCGTTCTTCAACGCCGGCACCGAGGCGATCGAGAACGCAATCAAGTTCGCGCGCTCGTACACGAAACGGACCGGCGTCATCGCGTTCGAGGGCGCCTTCCACGGGCGGACGCTGCTGTCCATGACCCTCACCTCCAAGACCCATCCCTACAAGGCGGGCCTCGGCCCGCTCGCCCCCGAGGTCTACCGAGTCTCGTACGCGAACGACTACCGCGGGCCGGACACCGCCACGGCGCTCGGTGCGCTCCGCCGTGCGTTCGTCACCCAGGTGGCGCCGGAGAATGTCGCCGCGGTCGTCATCGAGCCGGTGCTCGGGGAGGGCGGCTTCGTCGTCGCGCCGCCGCGGTTCCTCCAGGGCATCCGCGAGCTCTGCGACGAGCACGGGATCGTGCTGGTGATCGACGAGGTGCAGACGGGTTACGGCCGCACCGGAAAGATGTGGGGAATCGAGCACGCCGGCGTCGAGCCGGACCTGATGACGATCGCGAAGTCGATCGCGGCGGGGTTGCCGCTCTCCGCCGTCGTCGGCCGCGCCGACATCATGGACGCTCCGCCCGACTCGGCCATCGGCGGCACCTACGTCGGCAACCCCGTGGCGCAGGCAGCCGCTCTCGCCGTGCTGGACGTCTTCGAGGAGGAAGGACTGGTCGAGCGTGCCGCGACCGTCGGCGAGGCGATTCGCTCGCGCATGCTCTCGTGGCAGGAGCGATACGACGCCATCGGAGACGTGCGCGGGCTCGGGATGATGCTCGCGATCGAGCTCGTCCGCGACCGCGAGACCAAGGAGCCCGCTCCCGAGCTTGCGACCGCGATTGCAGAGGCCGCCCTCAGCAACGGCCTGCTCCTGCTCAAGTCCGGCATCTACTCGAACTGCATCCGCGTGCTGGCGCCGCTCGCCCTCACCGACGCCGAGCTGGAGGAGGCCCTCGGCGCGTGGGAAGAGGCGCTCTCTGAAGCGCTTTCCTAGGAAAGAGCAGCAACAATGACGGTCGTGCTGGGCGAGGTGATCGCGGAGCGATACGAGTTGCAGGAGATCGTCGGCACCGGAGGGATGTCGAGCGTCTACCGGGCCCATGACCGCCTGCTCGAGCGGAGCGTCGCGCTCAAGGTCCTGCACGACCGATACAGCGCCGACGAGGAGTACGTCGAACGCTTCCGCCGGGAGGCGCGCGCGGCCGCCCGGCTCAGCCATCCGAACATCGTCACCGTCATCGACCGCGGCGAGCAGGACGGGCGCCAGTTCATCGTCTTCGAGCACGTCGCGGGCGAGACGCTGAAGGACGTCGTGGAACGGGAAGGCCCGCTTCCGGTGCGGCGTGTGATCGAGCTCGGGATCGAGATCGCGAACGCGCTCGCATTCGCCCACGGTCACGGCCTCGTGCATCGGGACGTCAAGCCTCAGAACGTGCTCCTGAACGGAGACGGACGGGCGAAGGTGACCGACTTCGGGATCGCCCGCTCCCAGGACGTCGAACAGGGAATGACCCAGACGGGCACCGTGGTCGGCACGAGCCACTACATCGCGCCCGAGCAGGCACGCGGAGAGCCGGTCGACGAACAGAGCGACGTCTACTCGCTCGGCGCCGTGCTGCACGAGCTGCTGACGGGGGAGGTGCCGTATCCAGGTGACAACTTCGTTGCGGTGGCGATGCGGCATCTCCACGACCCCGTCCCGGACGTGCAGGAGCGTAGGCCGGACGTGCCGCCCCGGCTGGCGGCCGTGGTGGAGAGGGCGCTGCAGAAGGAGCCCGCCGACCGGTTCCCGTCAATGAAGGCGTTCTCCCGCGCGCTCGAAGGCTGCCTCTCCGACCTTGAAGGCCCGGGAGCACAAGACCCGACTCTGATCGTCCGCCGGCCTCCGCCGCCCCCGAAGGTGCGGGCACCGCGTCCTCGGCGCCGGAGAGCGCTCTTGACGGTGGGGATCCTCGTGCTGGGGATCGGGGCGATCGCCGCGATCGTCGCCGGCGCCCTTCTGCTACGCGGCTCCTCGAGCAGTGGCGGCCCGCTGCCGGTGCCTGCAAAGCACGTCAGCCTTCATGCCGTTACCTCGTACGATCCGGAGGGCGACAACGGCGAAGAGAACGAAGACCTCGTCGGAAACGCGACGGACAATGATCCCGCGACGTACTGGCAGACCGAGGACTACTCGACGCCGGATTTCGGGAACCTGAAGCAGGGCGTCGGGATCGTCGTCGACGCCGGGAAGCCGGTAACGCTCGGGTCGTTGACCGTGACTTCGAACACCCCCGGCTTCAACGCGCGCATCAAAGCTTCCGACTCGGAGACCGGCCCATTCCACCGAGTGTCCGATTCGCAGACCGTTGGTGACCGCACGACTTTCTCCATCCAGGAGGATGCGCCTGCACGGTACTACCTCGTCTGGATCACCAGTCTCCCCCCGGACACGTACGCCGACATCAACGAGATAACCGCGCCCTAGAACGTGCGGAGGTCCTCGAGCGCTTCGAAGCGATGGAGCTCGAGTGGCATGCGGATGAGACCAGGAAGGTTCTAGTAGCGCAGGCGTGAGCGGCGTTCGTGCCGTTCCAGTGCAAGCTGCACGAGCCGATCCAGCAGTTCCGGATACGAGATCCCCGAGGCCTCGAACAGCTTGGCGTACACGCTCGTCGCCGTGAACCCCGGGATCGTGTTTAGCTCGTTGACGACGACCTCCCCGCTCTCGCGGACGAAGAAGTCGATCCGTGCCATCCCCTCGCACTCGCTGGCGACGAACGAGCGGACGGCGAGCTCCTGCACGCGCGCGATCGCCTCCTGTGGGATGCGCGGCGGAACGATGAGGTCCATGCCGCCCTCGTCGTACTTGGCCGAGAAGTCGTACCAGTCGGCGCCTTCGAATCCGTGCGAGACGATTTCGCCCGGCAGCGAGGCGATCGGATCCTTGTTGCCGAGCACGCTGCACTCGACCTCGACTCCGGGGACGAATTCCTCGATCAGGATCTTCTCGTCGTGCTTGAACGCGAGCGCAACGGCGTCCTCGAGCTCCTCCGGCGAGAAAGCCTTCGTGATTCCCACCGACGACCCGAGCCGCGCGGGCTTGACGAACACGGGATAGCCGAACGGGTTCTCGATCTCGTCGCCCTCGCGGAGCGTGACGTTCCTGGTGACCGGAATTTCGTGGTCGCGCATCACCGACTTGAACAGGTCCTTGTCCATGCACAGCGCCGACGCGGTTACGCCGGCGCCTACGTAGGGGACGCCCGCGAGCTCGAGCAGGCCCTGGACGGTCCCGTCCTCCCCGAAGGGCCCGTGCAGGATAGGGAAAACGACATCGACGTCGGCCAGCGTCTGGGGCACCGACGAAGTCGGCACGGGCAGCGTTTCCGCGGGGCGCGCCTCGGCCTCGAGCGCGCGCTGCTCCGCGGCTTCGAGCTCCCAGCGGCCTTCGCGGTCGATGGCAACGGTCACGGCCTCGTAGCGCTCGGGGTCGAGCGACTCGAGCACCGACCGGGCCGAGGCTATCGAGATGTCGTGCTCGCTCGAGCGCCCGCCCATCACGACGGCGACGCGGATCTTGCCGTTCCAGGGGGTCCCGCTCACAGGCCGCCCGTCGTTGTCGTTTGCGTCTCCTGGATCAGCCTTCCCACCACGATCGTCACAGTGTTCCCGATCTTCAGCTGCGTTCCGCCCCGCGGCGACTGTCGCAGGACGATGTTGTCCTTGGTCGGGTCGGTCGTGTCCTGCCACTGCCGCGAGACGCTGAAGCCCGCGCCCTCGAGCTGCGCCTTCGCCGTGTCGATGTCGAGATCGGTCACGTCGGGAACCGCCGTCGTGGTCGGCCCCTTCGAGACGGAGAGCGTCACCGTCGACCCGGCGGCGATGAAGGAGTTGGGGGCCGGGTCCTGGTCGACGACGGTGTCCTGCGGCTGATCGGAGTCGACGTCCTTGCGGGCGACCGCGAACCCCGACGACTGCAACGTCGAGCTCGCGTCGCCGAACGACTTCCCGATCACGCCGGGCACGCCTATGAGCTGCGGCCCCTCGGAGACGTTGATGCGGACCGAGGTGTTCTTCTCCACCTTCTCGCCGGGTGAGGGGTGCTGGGAGACGACGGTTCCTTCGGCCTGGTCGGAGTGGACCCGGCCCACGCTCCAGCGCAAGCCCGCATCCGCGAGCTCGGCGGTCGCGTCCGATTCGGATTTCCCGCGCACGTCGGGCACTGTGACCACGGGGATGCCCTTCGAGACGAAGAGCGTCACGGTGTTCCCCTTCTGGATCCGCTCGCCCTGCTCGGGGTTCTGGTCGTACACGTGCCCGCGTGGAGTGGTGCCGTTGTAGCGGCGCTTCGCGTCGGGCTTCAACCCGGCCTTGATGATCTTGTTGACCGCCAGCCGCTCCGCCACGCCTTCCACGAACGGAACCTTTACCGGCTCGGCCGCATTCAGCTTGTGCTCGATCTGCGTGTAGGCGTACCAACCGCCGACGCCTGCGGCGGCGACGAGCAGGAGAGCCAGGAGCCACGGCCATTTCGGTCGCCGCCGGCGGACTGGCCGATCTTCGTACTCATAGGAGGACGGGCGATACGCGGCGGTCGTCACGGTCGGCATGCGCCTGATCGCCGTCTCGTCGATCCCGGAGCCCGCGAGCACGGCGGTCGCCGCCTCCGACGTCTCCTCGCTGACACGCAGCCCCTGTTCGACGCGGGCGAGGTCGGCGTCCATCTCCTCGGCGGTCTGGTAGCGCTCGTCCGGGTGCTTTGCAAGTGCGCGCACGACAACCATGTCCAACCCGCGCGGAACCTCGCTTCGCCGCCGGGACGGCCTCTCCGGGACCGCGGACAGGTGCTTCATCGCGATCTCGACCGGGGTGTCGCCGGTGAACGGGACCGTTCCGGTCAGCAACTCGTACAGAAGCACTCCCACGGAGTAGAGGTCGGAGCGCTGGTCGACCGCTGCGCCGCGCGCCTGCTCGGGCGAGAGGTACTGCGCGGTCCCGATGATGGAGCCCGCCTCGGTCATCTGGCTCGTGGCCGAGCGCGCGATGCCGAAGTCCGTCACCTTGACGTGGCCCGAGGCGTCGACGATGACGTTGTGCGGCTTGATGTCCCGGTGAACGAGCCCGTGCCGGTGGGCGAACGCCAGTGCCGCCAGGATCCGGCGGACGTAGCCGACCGCGATCCGTATGGGCGGCGGCCCGAAGCGGACGAGCAGCTCCTTGAGCGTGCGCCCGTCCAGGTACTCCATGGCGATGTAGTAGGTGCCCTGGGCCTCGCCGCGGTCGTAGATGGAGACGATGTTCGCGTGCGAGAGTCCCGCGGCGTTCTTGGCCTCTCGCCGGAACCGCTCCACGAACTGCTCGTCGCTCGCGTGCCGCTCGTCCAGGATCTTGATCGCGACCTGTCGTCCGAGCTCCTGGTCCTCGGCCAGGTACACGTTGGCCATGCCGCCGGTGCCGAGCTTGCGCGTGATCCGGTAGCGCCCGTCGAAGAGCGTGTCGATCAGCGTGTCTGTAACTGACATGTCAGATCGTGCCCCGCATACAGGTTAGGAGTTCGACAGGAGGGCCTCCATCACTGTTTTTGCGATGGGAGCGGCCGTCGTCCCGCCGGACCCGGTCTGGTTCTGGAGGACGACGGCGACCGCGACCTGCGGGTGATCGGCGGGGGCGAAGGCGATGAACCAGGTGGTGTTGATCCCCGAGTTTCCGGTCTCGGCCGTGCCCGTCTTGCCTGCCACCTCGACTCCGGGAATCTGGGCCGCGGTCCCCGTCCCGCCGGTGACGACTGCGCGCATCATCGTGTTCAGATCGGCGGCGGTGCTCGGCTTGATCGCCCTTCCGAGCACCGAAGGGTTCGTACGCGTGACGAGCGAGCCGTGCGGGGCGACGACGTGGTCGACGACGTAGGGCTTCATCACGACCCCACCGTTGGCCACTCCGGCCGCGACCATCGCCATCTGCAGCGGAGTGACGAGCATCCGCTCCTGCCCGAACGCGAGCCGGCCCGGGTCGACCTGATAGTCGTGCTTCGGGCGGAAGAGCCGGCCGTGGGCGTAGAGGCCGCTCGCGGCGCGCTCGTTGGCGGGTGTCTCGAGCGGCGGCTTGTCGTAGAAGCCGAACCGCTTGGCGTACTCGAGGATGGTTCCGGCGCCCAGCCGCTTTCCGATCTTGCAGAAGACGGCGTTGACCGAGTGCTGGAGCGCGGTGAGGAAGTCGAGCGTCCCGAACGTCTCGGGCCCGCTCTGGTCGCGGAAGTTGTACACCCGCTTGCCGTATTCGATGCAGTAGCCCGGGTCGTAGAAGGTGGACTCGAGCGTGTACTTTCCGGTGTCGAGGGCTGCGGCGGCGGTCACCACCTTGAAGCTCGAGCCCGGCGTGTACAGGCCGGCGGTGGCACGGTTGAGGAGCGGGGAGGCGGGGCTGCACTGGGCGCGGATGCGGGCGATGCGGGCGAAGTGGTGCTCGACAAGATTGGGGTTGTAGGTCGGGGTGGAGGCGATCACGAGCACTTTCCCGGTCGAGGGCTCGAGCGCGACCACCGCTCCGCACTGCGTCCCGAGGGCGTCCAGGGCGATCCGCTGCGCCCGTCCACGAACGGTGAGGGTCAGGTCGTTGCCGGTGATGGTCACACCCTTGATCCGGTCGAGCGCCGTCCGCAGGACGGTGTCCAGGTTGGCGTTCGCTCCCGTCAAATAATCGTTCTCGGACTTCTCCAGCCCGGTCTGCGACTTCCCCTGCGTCGAGTAGCCGACCGTCTGGGCGACGAGCCCGCGGGAGGGATAGCGGCGGAAGTAGTACGTGTTCCCTCTGATCTTCTGGCGCACATTCGCAGCCAGCAGCGGATGGCCGCCGCGGCCCTCGATCAGCCCGCGCTTGATCTGGAACTGGGCCACCCGCTGGATCGCGTTGTCCTGCCTCGCCGCCAGCCCGGCCGCGGCCCACGTCTGCCAGTAGGTGGTGCCGACGATCAGCGCGATCATCAGGATGAGCGCGACTAGGCCAATCTGCGAGATCTGCTTATTCACGCCGCGGACCCTTGCAATCGCGGCTTGTGCACCAGTGCACGAGCCTCGTGGCTTGTTCACTGGAGCACAAGAGGAAGCGGGCTCGATCCACGCTCATGCTCTTGGGGCATTAGCCCGGTTGGAGACGAGGAGCAGTCCGGCGAGCAGGATGAAGTTGGCCACCACGCTCGATCCTCCGTAGCTCACGAACGGAAGCGTGATTCCCGTGAGCGGGATCAGCCGGAGGATCCCGCCGACGATGATGAAGGTCTGGAGGGCGAAGCCGAAGGTGAGCCCCAGCGCGAGCAGCTTGGAGAAACCGTCGTCTGCCGTCAGAGAGATCCGGAATCCCCGCGCCACGAAGAGCATGTACACGAGGATGAGGCCGGCCGCGCCGATCAGGCCCACTTCCTGCGCGAGCGCGGAATAGATGAAATCGGTGTTGAGGTACGGGATGAGCTCGTGGCCGGAGGTGGTCGAGAACGTGCCCCGGCCGAGCCCGGTTCCCCCGAAGTGCCCGTTGGAGATCGAATACAGCGACTGGACGGGCTGATACCCGGCGCAGTTCTGGCGCAGCGTCATCGTCCCGGTCTGCGCGCAGTACACCGGATGGTCGGTCCAGGGATGGAGCCAGACCGTGACGCGCTCGCTGACGCGGGAGACGACCGCGTACGCGCCCACGGCTCCCGCGACGAAGAGCCCTGCTCCGATTCCGACGTACAGGAGCCTCGAGGTCGCCGCGTACAGCATCGCGAGGAAGATCCCGAAGAAGAGCAGCGCGCTGCCGAGGTCGTTGGTCTCGACGAGCACGAGCATCGCGCCGCCCCAGATGACGAGGAGGGGGCCGAAGTCCTTGAGTCGGCCTTGCGCCAGCACCTCACGCTTCTCGCGCAGGTAGCCGGCGAGGAAGACGATCAGCGCGAGCTTCGCCAGCTCGCCGGGCTGGAACTGGAGCGGCCCGAGCTTCACCCACAGGCGGGCGCCGTTGACGGTGGCACCGATGACTGGGAGGGCGGGCAGGACGAGCAGACCCACGGCGGCGAGCCCGAACAGGTACTTGTAGTTCTCGAGCCGCCGATAATCGCGGAAGAAGAGCAGCGTGAGGGCGAAGAGGGCCACCCCGAACACCACCCAGATTCCCTGGCGGTAGGCGTCCGACGGCTGGAGCCGGTAGATCTCGGTCACGCCGATCGCGGTCAGGAGGCCCGCGATCGGCAGCAGATAGGGATCCGCGAACGGGACCGTCAGCCGGGCGACGATGTGGGCGACGAGGTAGAGCCCGAAGAAGATGGCCGCGTACGACAGCGAGGCCGTCGAGATCACCGCCTCGCGCGCGATGTAGACGCTGGCGAAGCCGATCGCCGTCAGCGCGCCCACCGCAACCAGGCTCATCAGCTCACGGTTTCGCTCGGTCACGGCACGACCTCGTCCTCGTACCTCCGCACCTCAGCCCGCGCCGAGCCGTAACCGCGGAGGTCGTGGTCGAACAGCTTCTTCCGCTCCTCCTGGGTCAGCTGCGAGACGCGGAGCGGGCTCACGTACACGACGCGGAAGAGGTGCATCCCACCCGCGAGGTTCCAGGGAAGTCCCTGGTAGACCGCGACATGGCCGTCCGGCTGGGCGCCCACAAAGTGCGCGCGCGAGATTCCGAACAGTCCGAGGCCGGCGAGGATCAGGACGACGGCGATGCCTGCCGCCCAGTACAGCGCGCGCCGTCGCGGCTTGGGCTCTCGCCGCGCAGCGCGCGGCTCCTCGTCGGCCGCCCAGCTGTCCGCCGTCGTGATCGCCGGGACCTTCTCGAGGCCGGACAGCGTGGCCTCCTCGTCCTCTTCCGGAGCGACCGACTCTCTCGTTCCCTCCTCGACGGCCGCTGCGGCGATCTCGAAGAAGACGATCGTGATGTTGTCCTCTCCGCCGCGGCGGTTGGCCGCCTTGACCAGCGCCTTCGCGGCGGAGGCGAGGTCGTCGCGCTTGTCGTTGACGGTCCGGAGGATGTCTTCGTCGTCCACCATCGAGGTGAGGCCGTCGGAGCAGAGGAGGAAGATGTCGCCGGTCCGTGCGTCCACCGACAGCGTGTCGACGTCGACCTCGGGATCCGTTCCGAGCACACGTGTGATCACGGAGCGCTGCGGGTGGACCTCCGCCTCCTCCTCCGACAGCTTCCCGGCCCGGGTCAGCTCGGCAACGAGCGAGTGGTCCTCGGTGAGCTGGTCGAGCATGCCCTTGCGGATGAGGTAGGCGCGGGAATCGCCGACGTGGCCGATGACCACGCGCCCGCCCTCGACGAGGGCGACCGTCATCGTCGTTCCCATCCCCCACAGCGCGGAGTCCTCGCCCGAGCGCTTGTAAACGCGCCGGTTGGCGTCCTGGATCAGCTGCGCGACCCGCTCCTCGCCCGTGCCCTCGTGTCCGCTCTCGCGGAGGACCGACGCCGCGATCCGGGAAGCCACTTCGCCGGCCTGCGCCCCACCCATCCCGTCCGCGATCGCGAACAGGGGAGGGTCGCAGACGAATGCGTCCTCGTTGTGGCGCCGCTTGCGCCCGGTGTCGGTGATGCTGGTGACCTGACCGAACTTCATGTCTCGAAGCGGAGGTCGCTCTCGCCGACCCGGATCACGTCGCCGGCTTGGAGCCTCTTGGGTTGTTTCATCCTCACGCCGTTGAGATAGGTCCCGTTCGTCGAGCCGAGATCCTCGACCCAGACGCCGTTTCCGCGCGGCTCGATCCGGGCGTGGGTCGCCGACGCGAACTCGTCACGGGCGATCACGATGTCGTTGCTCTCGTCCCGGCCGATCGTGATGGCGCCCGAGTCGAGCTCGAACTCAGATCCTTCATCCACGCCGGGAGCGTTCGCGACGACGATCCGCCCGCCGATTCCTGCCTGCGCGCGCAGCTCCTTGGCCTGGTCGGGGGAGAGGATCATGCTCTCGTGGGGCAGGCTCACCTCGCGCCGCGCCGTGCGGACGATCCGCCAGATGAAGAGATAGAGCAGGACGAGGAACGCGATCTTGAGCGCGAGCAGCAGCTCCTCGATCTCGACCGAGCCTGTCGCGATCACGCTGCTTCGAAGCGGATATCCGTCGACCCCACGGTAATGACGTCTCCGTCCGAGAGCTTGGACCGCCGAAGGCGCCGCCCGTTCACCTCCACGCCGTTCGTCGAGTCGAGGTCGACGATCCAGTACGCATCCTTCTCGCGGCGCACCTCGGCATGCCGCCGTGAGACGTTCGGGTCGGACAGCCGGATGTCGCACTCGCGCGAGCGGCCGACCACGAAGCGCTGCCGGTCGAGTTCGTACTCCTCGGAGCCGACCCGGAACCGTGCCGGCTCAGGCTCGGGAATTGGCTCGGCGACGGGAGCCGGTGGCTCCTCCGCCGAGACCGGAGGCGGCTTGTACACCATCGTCGCGCCCGGCCTGGGCTGGGGAGGCGGCTCGCCGGGTTCCGGCTCCCGGTCCGGCTGCTGGGCCATCCTCGTCGCGATCCCGAACTCGCCGACGTTCAGGTCGTCGTCAGTCTCCATCAGGACCTTCGGCGAGGAGAGCAGCGCGTACTCCTCGCGGCGGGCATGCTGGGCGAGGTAGTCCTCCAGCTCTCCCAGCAAGGCAGTCTCGTAGCCCTCGAACTGCGACCTGTCGCCCGGAGAGAGATACAGCGTGTACTCGTTCGGCACGTACACCTTTGCGACCGACGCGTTGCGATGGTCGTCCATCTCCTTCGCCAGCTTGCGGGCGAGCTCGACGGGCTGCACGTGGGTGCGGAAGGCGCGCCCGAAGACGCCCTCGAAGAGGCCTTCGATCTTTTGCTCGATGGTGCGCAGGACGGTCACAGGCCAGCCGTAGCCTAGCGCCCGAAGGGGAGAGCACAGGCACCCGGCAGAAGCCGGAGCGCACGCTTCATTCGAAGCGGAAACCCAGGCCCGGCACCCTCTCCGGGGTGTGACCGGCGCCGCCCATCATGCCGGTCGGCGCCTCCATCGCGAGGGAACCGCCTGGTTCCCCCGCGCGCACCCCCTCCCGGGCCAGACGCGTGCCGGCGAAGGACTGGTCCCAGGCGTTTCGGCGCGGACGCTGCCCGGCACTTCGTTTTGCCGGCTATTCGAGCCCGAGGCGGGCGGTCGCGGACCTCAGTTTCAGGCGGTTCCCGAGCACCGTCTGCCAGCCGCGATCCTGCACCGCCAGAACCGCGATCGTGATCCACGCCGTCGCCACGAGCGGAAGGGCCGAGGCATGGGGCGCGGCCAGCAGCGTCGCGGCGAGCAGCCCTGCGCCGAAGGCGGTGATCGCCAACAGCCCGCGGCGGAGAACGAATGGACAGGCCGCAGCTGCCAGGCCCAGGATGAGAGCCTCCAGCACGAGGGCCGACTGGCCGCCGAGAGTATGGAGGAGGTCGGCGAGGGCGGCGAACGGGCTCTGTGTTGCGTCGAGCCCGAGGCTGGGCGGCGCTGAGCCGGTGAACGGCAGGTTGCTGCCGCGCAAGCCGGCCGCGAGGCCGGCGGCCAGGACGGCGGCGGCACCGTGCAACCCCCGCCTCACCGTTCCGCGCACGGGCAGCAGCAGGAGCGGCACCATGCCGATCATCCCCAGCGGAGCGAGCAGCGGCCCGGCCAAGAATGCGAGCCCCGCACGAGGCTCGCGCAAGTGAAAGAGGAACCACGCGGCGGCCAAGCCTGAGTACAAGAGTGCCAGGCCGAGGGAGGTGTTTCCGAGCGGCAAGATGGGGACGGTGAGCGCAAAGGCAAGGCCTGCGCGTGAGCGCGCGAGCGTGAGGGCGCCGGCGATCAGCGCCAGCGCCACCGGCCAGCCGCCTGGATAGAAGGACATCGCCGCCGCCGTCCAGCCCGCGTAGAGGGCGGCGAGCGCCGCAGGGAGTAGCCGGCGGGCCTGCGGCGCGGCGGGGAGCGGAAGTTGTCTGGGCGGCCGCCCAGAGCCTCGGCGCTGCCGCACGACGGAGGCTGCCGCGCGGAGACGCTTTGCCAGCTCGGCCGCAGGAGGTCGCTTCGCGGGGTCGAGATCGACGGCGCGTGCGACGGCTGCGACGAGGGGCTTGGGGAGGTCCGGCCTCGCCGTCTCGAGGGGCGGCGCTCCAGCCTCGATCTTCTTCGCCGTGGCGGGGAGCGACGCGGCCCAGAACGGGTGCCGTCCCGCGAGCGCCTCCCAGAGCAGCACGCCTACGGCCCAGACGTCGCTCGCGGGCGTGGCTGCTTCACCGTGCAGCCGTTCCGGCGAGATGTAAGCAAGCGTGCCGGGGACGTCGCCGATCGCCGTCAGCGTCTCCGCCTCGGCGAATCTGGCCAGGCCGAAATCCAGCAGCCGGATGGAGACCCCGGCCTCGTCCGCCAGCAGGACGTTCGCCGGCTTGACGTCCCGGTGCACGATTCCGCGCGCGTGCGCGTACGCGAGGCCCTCGAGGGTCTGCGCGGCCGCCTCGACCGCATCCCGGTCGGTAAGCCTGTTCCCCCGTATCGCCTCTCGCAGCGTGCAGCCGGGCACGTACTCGTAGGCGATGTAGAAGTGCCCCTGGTCGCTCGCCTGTTCGTACACGCGCTGGCAGCGGACGTGGCGCAGGCGGGCCGCAACCCCGGCCTCGCGCTCGGCCCTTTCGGCCGCCCGTCCCTCCTTCGGCACGACCTTGAGAGCGACCTCGAGTCCTGAGCGCTCGTCGCGTGCGAGCCAAACGGAGCCGGAACTGCCGCTGCCAAGGGGGCGGAGTGGGCGATACCGTCCGAGGACGAGATCGCTCGAGGAGAGGGCGATCGAAGCTCCTTCCATCGCGACATCTTCTGGTTTCCTCCGGACGGGAAAAATCCTCTACAGAGGACTTTGGTTGGTGTGGGGCGTGGGATGTAACCGCAGCGGGTCGGCCAAGCCGCCCGCTGCTCTATCGAGGGGGAAACGCCGTTTCCCCCTCGAGCTCCCCTTCCTAAGCTTGATGGCTGAAGTGATGAAACAACAGCGAGTCGGCAAGCACCCTCTGCCCTATCTCTTCCGTCCAGCGCGCACGCGGGCCTCTCCGGCCACGTCACCCCCGGGTTCAAGCCGAGCAACCCGGTACCCTCTGCGCGTCAATGACCGAGCGCGACGACGACATCGACTTCGAGTTCTTCGAAGAGGAGGAGCCGGCGACCCAGGAGGCCGTCGGGACGCAGCGGCTGCCACGAATCGTGCGCCGTCCACCCGGGCCGCCCAGGGCTCCGCGACCTCCCGGGGGCATCACGCCGCTGCTCCGCCTCATCGGGCTGATCGCGTTCGCGATTCTGGTCGTCGTCCTGCTCGTGTTCTGGATTCAGAGCTGCCAAGGGGCGGACAAGCACAATTCGTTCTCGAGCTACTTGAGCAAGGTGTCCGAAGTCGGGTCGGCCTCGACGAGCATCGGGACCGACCTGAAGAAGCTTCTCACCGAGCCGGGAATCAAGGAGTCGGATGTCGAGTCGCAGCTGAACGGGCTCGCCCAGCGCCAGCAGCAAGTCGTCTCGCGGGCAGAGGTCATCGACCCACCGGGCCAGCTCCGGAGTGGGCAGCAGGCGGTTGTCGAGGCGATGCAGTTCCGCGTCAGCGGCCTCAGGGGACTGGAGGACGCGTTCAAGAAGACGGCCACGACCACCGACTCCGACCAAGCTGCGGAGCTGCTCTCGAGCCAAGCTCAGCGGCTCGTGGCGAGCGACATCATCTGGGACGACCTGTTCGCGGCGCCTGCCTCCAGCGTGCTCAAGGAGGAGGGCATAACCGGCGTCCGTGTCCCCGGTTCGACTTTCCTCGATCCCGCCGAGCTCGCGAGCACGGTCTCGATGAAGAACGCCTGGCAGCGGATCCACGGAGCCGAGAGTGGCGGGACCGGGCCGAGCGGCCTGCACGGAACTTCGATCGAGGGCGTGAAGGCGCTGCCGTCCGGAACCGAGCTCTCGCAGGACCAGGAGACGACGATCACCGCTGTGCCCGGGCTGGCGTTCGAGGTTTCCGTCCTCGACAGCGGCGACTTCCAGGAGGTGTCGGTGGAGGTCACGCTGACGATCCAGAAGACGCCGACGCCGATCGTCCGCAAGCAGACGATCGACATCATTCAGTCCGGCGAGACCAAGACCGTCACGTTCAACGATCTGGGCCAGCCACCGTTCGGGCAGAGGACGTCCGTGAAGGTGGACATCGCTCCGGTGGCGGGCGAGTCGAACACCGCCAACAACACGACCGAATATCCGGTCATCTTCTCCCTCCAAAGCCCCTAGCTGAATGAGCGTCTCCAGCACGACCGCTGCCTGGATCGCGATCGGGGTCGGCTGTGTCGCCGCCGCATCTCTACTGACCTGCTTCCTGCTCTGGCTCAAGCTTCGCCGCGTCCGGGCAGCGCAACTCGTGCTTCTCGGCGGAGCGAAGGAGGATCTCGTGGACTTCGCGGTCTCGCTCCAGGGGCGGATCGACGACCTGTATCGCGCCGTGGACGAGGTCGCGGCCGGCCTCGCGCGGGTCGACCAGCGCGTCGACGGATGCGTTTCCCGAAGCTCGATCGTCCGCTACGACGCCTACCGGGACGTGGGCGGACACCAGTCGTCCTCTGTGGCGCTTCTCGACGGCAGCCGGAGCGGAATCGTCGTCAGCGCCATCCAGGGGCGCGACTACGCGCGCATCTACATGAAGGAGTTGGACCGCGGAAAGGCGTCGGTTGCGCTCTCGCCGGAGGAGATGGAAGCGGTGGAGCGCGCTATGGCCCAGGGAGCGCCGTAGGCTAGATTTTCTGCGTCATGCAAAACGTTCTGGTGCTGAACGCCAGTTACGAGCCGCTGAACGTGACGTCGGTTCGTCGCGCCTACGTGCTGGTCTTCAAGGGCAAGGCGGAGCTGATCGAGGAACTCGACCAGCCGCTTCGCTCCGCCACGGACACGTATCCCTGGCCGCACGTGATCCGGCTCGTTTCGTACGTCCGAGTGCCGCGCGCCGTGCAGCGGAAGATCTCGCGCCGGGCTCTGTTCGCGCGGGACAACTGGCGCTGTGCGTACTGCGGCTCCAACGGCGGCAGGCTCACGCTCGACCACATCGTTCCGCGCAGCCGGGGCGGTGAGTCGGTGTGGGAGAACGTCGTCACGTCGTGCGCGCCGTGCAACCTCCGCAAGGGCGACCGCCTACCCGAGGAGGTCTCGATGCAGCTGCGCTACAAGCCCAAGCCCCCGACGCCGGTGCTCTTCATCCGCCTGGCCGCGCCGAAGATCCCGGTCGGCTGGCAGCCTTACCTCGAAGCCTTCAGCGCCGCCGCGGCCTAGCTCGCTCACGGGCCCCAACGCGGTCCCGGGCCTCCAGCACCACGACCTCCAGGCCGCCCTCCCGCCGGCGCCACGCGGCGCTCATCCGGGCAAAGCCGGCGCCGATGACGCAGACGTCGGCCTCGACCCGCCCCACGAAGAGCGACTCTACGCCGCTTCGGCTTCAGCTTCCGGGGGCTCGGCGTGCGGGTGCCGGTGCACGTGGCCGAGCAGGTGACTGTGCGCCTCGGTGCCGTAGCCGCCTGGCTATACTACATCAGTAACAACTAAGGAGATTTCTATGTTCGATGTCTACACGCGGGTCTCGAAGCGCGGGGACCGCGACGACGGGAACCTGCGCTCGCCGGAGCTACAGGAGGCCGCGTGCCGGAATTGGGCAGCCACCCACGCGGCGAGCATCGACGAGACGGTCGAGGAGCTCAACGTCAGCGGCGCCAAGGCCGTCGCGGAACGCGAGCTGGAGCGGCTGATCAAGAAAGTGGAGGCGGGTGAGTCCGAGGGGATCATCACGTCTTACCTCGATCGGTTCGCCCGCGACCTGATCGGGGGCGCAGTCGCCCTCAAGCGGATCGTGGAAGCGGACGGCCGACTCGTGTGTGTACTCGACGGCTTCGACTCTGCCTCGCCGGGCTCGGAGTTCATCTTCAACATCCGCATGGCAATCGCCCAGGACTATCTCAGCCGCATCAGCGAGCAGCTTGTCGCGGCGCAGCAGCGGGCGGCGGCAAGGGGCGTTTACCTCGCCCGGAAGCCTCCGTTGGGATACCGGCGTAAGGATCAGGTTGAACCCCGGTACAGCGATACTGGCCAGCTCCTACGCGACGGGACGTTGGTCGTGGACGTGGCCGACAAGGCGCTCGTGCGCGAGTGCTTCCGCCGCCGGGCGGAGGGCGCCAACGCTGCCGAGCTGACGCGCTTCCTCAACGCCGAGGGCATCAAGATCACGAAGTCCAGTGTCATCCGCCTGCTGAGCAACCGCGCCTACCTTGGCGAAGCGGTCGTCCAGAGCGGCAAGAAGGGCGCGCCAAATGTCGTCAAGGACAACCACCCTCCTCTCATCACGGAGGCCGAGTTCAACGCCGCTCAGCGCAACGGCGCGTACTACCCGAGAGACGGCAGCATCGCAGCTCAGACGCGCCTAGCCGGACTTGTGTACTGCACCACCTGTGGCAAGCGGCTCCGCACCGGGGCGACCGGCAAGCCCAACGCCCGCCGGGCACAGTACGTCTGCACAGCCGAAGGCTGTCCGGCGCGCGCCTCGATTGGGGCGGCTCAGCTCGACACCTACGTCGACTCGCTGCTCATGCAGGCTGCCGCCGATCGTGAGCCGCATATCGCCGCCATCATCGAGGGCGACACGCGCTATCAAGACGCGCTCAAAGCTGTTGCCGACGCGCAGCGGCGGCTCGAGGAGTTCCGCGACGACGTGGAGCTGGTCGACCTTCTGGGGCAGGATGGCTTCAAGCAGGGCCTGCGCGCCCGCAAGGAGGCCCTTCAGCTCGCACGTGAAGAGCTTAAGCTGATCCCGCCGCCGACGCGTGACCCCTACGCCCTCCCCACGATCCCGGGCGAGTCGTTCGAGGAGTGGCTGCCCAGGCACAACCGCGAGGTGAGCGCGCGGTTCATTCAGCGGGTCATTGTGAGGCCTAGTGGACGTGGCCGCAGGGTGTGGCCGGGTGAACGGGCAGACGTCTGGTTCGTGGGATCCGAGAGGCCCGCGCCTCCGCTGCCCGAGCCCCAGAAGCAGCCCTCGGCTGCGTAAGGCCGCAGTCATCAGAGTCTAGCGCGCACTCTCTTACGTGCAGGTGTCGCTTTCTGTCGAGAAG
>Ga0137375_10000206_pt1 | contig 58847 bp, 45 predicted proteins | sample SagtaG_24_FD_104936 | JGI IMG/M metagenome (GOLD analysis project Ga0137375, IMG submission 104936) | Vadose zone soil microbial communities from Sagehorn Ranch, Mendocino, California, USA - Sage1_R_113_16 metaG | ecosystem: Environmental > Terrestrial > Soil > Vadose zone | place: USA... | reverse complement strand
GGATGCTCGTTCCTACCCCTGGGAATGGCCGTGCCGAGGGTCGGGATGCTCGTTCCTACCCCTAGGAATGGCCGTGCCGGGGGTTGGGAAGGCCTCGCCGGTTGTCGGGACATGAAAAAAGGGGGTGCGCCCGGGAGAGGGGGGAAGGGAAACCTCACTTGGGAGCCTCGGCGAGGCCGGCCATTTCGGCGGCGAGCTCTGCGAGCTCGGGCGCGTTCGGCTCGGCGCTCATGAGCGCGTAGGCTCGCTGGTAGGCCACGCGGGCGGCGCCGGGCTGCTGCAGCTTTCGATACAGTCGTGCCCGCATGCACTCGGTCTTGCCGGCGAGCCGCGGGGAGGCGAGATGGCCCTGATAGGGCTCCAGCAGCACCAGGATCGCAGCCGCGGCAGAAAGCCGGCCGTCCGCGATCACGGCTTCGAGCAGGTTGTGACCTTCCGCTGCAAGGACCTCCAACTGCGCCTCGGCGCCGAGAAGGTCGAGCGCGGTCTGGTAGGCGCGCAGCGCGTTGGCCAGATCCCCTCGATCGAGGTGCACGATCCCCAGAAGGTTGTAGGTCCGCGACTCGGCATCGGAATCCCCGAGCGATCGAATCTCTTCGAGCGCCGCGGCGAGGAGCTCCGCGGCGCTGTCGAGCTTGTTCATGTTGCGGTGCAGGCTCGACATGACTTCGAGGAGGCGAATCCTGGTCTGCGGGTCGGACGCCGGGAGCTCGCACGCCCGCTCCAGCGCCTTTTCCGCTTCCTCGAAGCGCCTCACGATCCGCAGCGCATTGCCGTATTGCGTCCACGCGGCGACGATCAGGTCATTCGGCAGCCGGCCGCGCGCCTCCTCGACGAGCGCCACGGCCCGGCTCGAGCTCTCGAGAGTTGCCGCGACATCTGCGTACCGGGTCGCGAAAGACGAATCCACCAATTGCCTTATCTGTTCCGCGCAAGCGGCCAAATCGTCGACGGTCTGCATCGTGTCTCCTCCGTAGCGTCAGCATCGCTGACATAAGTATACGGAGAAGGAGTGGAGAGCGTCAATGACTTCGATCTTTTCGCTCGCGAAGCTCGGTTCTGATCTCCTCGAGGAAGGCGCCAAGCTCGCGGAGCAGGGTTTCCGGGTCGCGCCTCTGGTCCGGTGTCTGACCATGGAGCTGAGCCAGGACCCGGGTCAGGCGCGCTTCGCGTTCGCTCGCCGGCGTTCTGGCCGGGTAGAGCGCAGCGAAGAAGCCTTCCGCCGGGAAATCGATGACCTCGCAGATCCACAGCACATGAGTCACCTTGAGCTGGAGTTGACCGGTCAGGATGCGCGTCAAATAGCCGGTGCTCATGCCGAGGTCCCGCTCGATCTGCCGGTGCGAGATACCGCTCAGGCGGATCGCGTTGCGCAGAGCCTCGGCGATCCTTTGGACCTCCGCCTGAAAGTCAGTCACTCCACCCTCCGCGGATGGCCCGACGCCCGCATGCCGAGTCGATCAGCTCTTCGGAATCCATGCGAACACCTTTCATAGCTTGTGACCGAGCAGCCGCTCGCATTGCCAGAGGGCAGAAAGGCCGAGGCCTGGGAGTGACAGAAACTGCTCGCGCGAGAGCGCCGCCAGCTCGGAGAGAGAGGAGATCCTTGCGCGGACGAGCGCGTTGGCGAGCCACGGAGCGAGCCCGCGGCGCAGCCAGTGTTCGGACCGGCTGGGAATGGCGCTCCCCAGAAGCACCTCCAGGCGCTCGAGAGCGTTTTCCCCGACCCCTCGCAGCGCAACGACCTCTTCGCGGGGGAGCTTCCGCAGGTCCTCGATCGAATCGATGCCGGCCTGGCTCAAGGCGCGGGCCTGATTGAGAGAGAACCCCTGGCCGAGCCAGAAGGCCTCGCCGGGGCCGGTTCGGCGCGAAAGGATTTTTTTGCCGACGAGTCGCTCGCAAGCCTCGAGGGCCCCGGGCCCGACGCCGGTCATGCCGACGAGCTCTTCGCGCGAGATGGAGCTCAGCCGCTCCAACGTCATCCCCTCCTGAGCGAAGGTGATCGCCGCCGAGGGAGGAAGGCCACGCTGGCGCCAGACCATCTCGGCCCAGGGCCAGCTGGCGGGTGGTGGCGTTCTGCCTCTCCCTTCCGATGGAATCGGCCTGCCCAGGACTTCTTCCAGGGCGGCGAGAGTTGCCGCGCCCACTCCAGGAATGGCGAGGAGCTCTTCCTGCGTCACCTCGATGAGGCCGGTCAGCGCGCGATAACCAGCCTCGGCCAGAGCCTGGGCGCTCCTGGGGATGAGGCCGAGGGTCAACCAAAAAGCCACCTCCGGCGAGCAGCGCTTCCGGAAGTGACGGTACTTTGCAGGAGGTCGCCCTCGCCGTCGTCCTCCTCCGGCGCCGGCGGGCGAGCCAGCCTCTCCAGAAGCGTGGCGAGCCGGTCGATCGCCGGATCGTACGCCCCCGGGTCCGGAGGCGGGCTCAACGGCGGCTCCTGCCGGAGCTTCCTCAACGTCGCCGCGCACGCCGGGCAGCGGGCGAGGAGATGTCTCACCACCATCCGGTTCTCCTGCCGGCTGGCCGCGCCCAGAACGAACCCGAGAAGCACTTCTTTGGAAGGGTGGTCCATCGGTCGCCTCCTTCACCAGGCGGATACCCCGAAGATCGTCGGGAGCGAGCGGAGACCCCAAGCGGCGCCGCAGCTCCCGCGCCTCGGCCTCCAAATCCGCGAGGAGCGCAGACTCGCGAGCCGGGAGCTCGTCGATCCTCAGACCGCCGAGACGCTGGAGGTCGGCGAGCAGGCAGGAGAGCATCACCCGTGCGTCGTCCTTGGCGCGCGTTCGCCGGATCAGGCCGACCGCACGCCGGAGCCCTTCGAGCTCCCTGAGCAGTGTGCTGCGCTCCCCTCTCGACGTCGTCACGGCCAGTGGCTCCATCGGCCCCCCAACAGAATCAAGAAGTGGGCGGGGAAGCCCTCCTTGCGAATGGCTCCCCCGCCCTGAGATGAAGAAGAACCCCCGGCAGGAGGCTCAGGAGGAACCTCGCGCCGGTCGTGAATCGCTCACGCAGGCAAGGCTAATGGTGAAGTTGGCGCCCTGGAGCCAAGGATGCGCTAAAATCCCGGGTACCGGGAGATTGGTCCCGCTTTCCCCAATGCGTTCCAGCACAGCGACCGGCGTCGCGGCGCCATGTCACAAAAACCCGGTGTGCGGCAACTATAAGAAAGAGAAGAAGGAGAGAGCATGCCGCTGAAATACACCCCGGGGGTGAGGAGCGTGACCCTGACCGCCCTGCGCAGAAGGCGGGGCTGGACGGAAAAGGACCTCGCCGAGAAGGCGCACATCTCGGAGTCGATGGTCACCTGGTACGAGACGGAGAAGGAGCCCTCGTACGAGAAGCTGGTCGAGCTGGCCGCCGTGATGGGCTACACCGCCGAGGACGTCGACGGCCTGATCTTCGCGCTGAGCCGGACGGACCGGTCGCTGCCGGAACCGGGCTCGCCCGTCGATCCCACGCCTTCGGCGGTCCGGCGCATTCGCGAGATCGCCGGCCGGGCCGGCCGCGCGCTCACCGAGCTCCTCGAAGCACGGTTGTTCCAGGTGGCGCGCACCTGGCTGGTGCGGCAGGCGCGCCGCCAGGCCGGAAAGCTCTGGCGCGAGATCGAGAAAACCCCTCCGCCCCGCCGGCGAGGCCTCATCGAGACCTCCCGGAAATTCCAGACCTGGGCGGTCGCCGAGCGCCTGGCCCACGAGAGTGAAAAGGCCGCATCCGACAGGGCAGACGTCGCGCTGGGCCTGGCGCTCCTCGGCTACCGGGTGGCCGAGCTCGCACCGGGGGACCCCGGCTTCATGGCCGCCGTGAAGGGCTATGCGCTCCTCCTCGTCGCCAATGCGCGGCGGGTAGCGAACCAGATGCTGAGGGCAGGAGACGACTGCGACCGCGCTTTGGAGCTCTGGAAGGGCGGAGCGCCGGAAGCCAGGGCGATCCTGCCCGCGTGGCGCGTGCTCGATCTCGAGGGTTCCCTGCGCCGCGACCAGCGCCGCTTCCCCGAGTCCTTGGAAAGGCTCCGGGAGGCGCGCGACATCGCACCGCCGAAAGCGGTGGCGCGCATCCTGGTGAAGCGAGCCGTCACGCTTGAACACATGGGCGATCCGGAAGGGGCCATCGAGGTGCTTCGGGAGGCGGGGTCGCACGCCATGAGATGGAATGATTCAGATCTGAGATTGAAAATCCCTTTCAACCTCGCCACCAACCTCTGCCATCTGGATCGGTACAGCGAAGCCGAGCAGCTCTTACCTGAAATTCGGGCGCTGGCAATCGGCAGCAGGCGAGAGCTGGACCTGCTTCGAGTGCTCTGGCTCAGCGGAAGAATCGAGGCCGGCTTCGGCCGGCTCAGTGCAGCGAGAGCGGCGTTCGACCAGGTGAGGAGGGACCTCGATAGGCTCGGGATGGCCTACGATTACGCGCTGGCCAGCATCGAACGGGCCGAAGTCGACCTTCGCGAGGAGCGGCGCGCGGAGGTCCGTACTTTGGCTGCCGAAATGGCCAAAATCTTCAAAGCCGAAGGGATTCACCGGGAGGCCCTGGCGGCTCTCGCGCTCTTCTGTAAGGCGGCCATGGAGGAAAAGGCGACAGAGGAGCTGGCGCGGCGGCTGGTCCGCTATCTTTACCGGGCGCAATACGATCCTGAGCTGCGCTTTGAAGGCTGACCCGGGCCGGCGCGGCGCCGGCCCGGGCGTCGGGCCTCAGCCGTGGCAGGCTCCGCCGCTTGGGTCCATTGAGCAGCCGACGTCGAGCTGATCGGTGGCCGCGGGGGGCTGGCTCACGCTCGTGCTGTGGCAAAGCCCACCCGGGTCCATTGAGCAGCCGACGTCGCCGAAGAAAGCCGTGATCCACCCGGTGAGGCGGGCCACGAGACCTTCGAGAGGCTCGGCGGGTGGGCTCCCCAACGGAAGCGCCTGGGCGGACAATGGCGCCAGCAGGGCGAGGACGAGGAAGGCGAGAGCGAGCTTGGAACGGAAGGCGAGTCGGACCATGGGTCAGCTCCTTTCGAGGGGGGGAGGGTGCTCCCTCCGGTTGAGATACCCCCGATGGTTGGGGAAAACCGACCTGGATGCAAGGAGACCGGGAGAATGGACAAGGACCAGCAGCGGTTGATCGGGTGGTTTCTGTGGTACCTGGACTGCAGCATTACGTCGCTGGCCGGGCGCGCCGGTGTGGATGAGAGCTCGGTCCGGCGCTGGGCGAACGGGAAACAGAAGCTGCGCCGCGCCCAGCTCGAGAAGCTGGCCGAGGCCGCCAGGCTCTCGATGACCTTCATCGATGCCGTCGTCCTCCCGCAGATCGCGGCCGTGCGGCTGGGGCGAGCCACCGAGGAGGAGGTATTTCGTGAGCTCTCGGAAGCGGCGAGAGCCCTCGAAGGCAGCCTGGCCGGCGTCGGCCGGACGGCGGTGGTAGAGCTCGTTACGTTCCTCGAAGCGGAGAGCTCGGAAGAGCGGGAAAGTGCGAAGGAACAGTGCGAGCGGCTGAAGACCCGCGAGGCCGAGGACCTGTGGTACCTGGTCGAGGCCCGCCCAGAGTTTCAGACGAGAGAGCTCGCTCTGCTTCTGGCCTGCGAAAGCGAAGAGGCCGCCTCCGACGACGCGGGCCGGGCGCTTCTGCTGGCCCGTGTGGCGCAGCGGGTGGCCCAGCTCGCAGGAGGCGGTGCGATCGAGGGTGTGACACTGGCGTTCATGGTGAATGCCTATCGGGTTGGCAACCAGATGGAGGAGGCGGAAACAACTTTCGAGCGTGCGGTCGACCGGTGGCAGGCAGGTGAGGAAACGGAGCGAGCCACGCTGCCGGGTTGGCGGCTTCTAGATTTGGAGGGCTCCCTCCGCAGGGATCAGCGGCGGTTTCCCGAGGCGCTCGAGCGGCTCGCCGATGCCGAGGCAGCAGCCCCGCCGGAAAGCATTCCCCGGATCCTGGTGAAAAGGGCGGTGACGTTGGAGCACATGGGAAATGCTGAAGGCGCGATCGCGGTACTCCAAGCTGCGGCCGTGCGCGCCGATGGCCAGCAGGAGCCGCGATTGCTGTTGAAAATCTATTTCAATCTTGGAGCGAACCTTTGCCACTTGGATCGGTATGGAGATGCCGAGGAACTGCTGCCGAGGATTGCCGAGCTGGCGGCCGGCTCGCGGAAGGAGCTCGACGAGATCAGGATCGGCTGGCTGCGCGCAAGGATCGCTGGCGGTCTCGGGAGGGTAGCGGAGGCGCGGGTTGGTTTCGACCGGGTGCGGGGAGAGTTTGAGCGACGCGGGATGGGCTACGACTATGCGCTGGCGAGCCTGGAGCGGGCCGAGCTCGATCTGCGGGAGGGAAGGACCGCGGAGGTGAAGTCTCTGGCGGAAGAGATGCGTTGGATCTTCAGCTCGAAGAAGATCCACCGGGAAGCGCTGGCCGCGCTGGCGCTCTTCCGCAGGGCGGCGGAGCGCGAGCAGGCGACCGCGGAGCTGGCGGGGCGGCTGGTGCGGTATCTGTACCGGGCGCAGCACGACCCGGAGCTCAAGTTCGAGGGGTGAGGACGCGAAGACTACTCGCGGCTGGCGCAGCCGCCGCCGTTCGGATCGGCAGAACAGCCAACATCGACGGTCTCACCGCACCGGCCGCCCGGGTCCCACGAGCAGCCGACGTCGAGCCGGCTGGCGCACCGGCCGTCCGGGTCCATGGAGCAGCCGACATCCGTCTGGCCGCTGGTGGTGCGGCACATGCCGTTGGGGTCCATCGAACAGCCCACGTCGCCCCAGAAGGTGGCCACGGCGCTCCACAGGCGGGCGAAAAGGCTCCAGGGCGCCAGGTCGGCGGAGGGAGCAGCCCCTGGCGCGGCGGCAGCGGCCAGCGGCGCCAGGAAGACGGCAGCGAGGACCAGCACAGCGATCTTGCGATGGGAGGAAGGGACCATGAAAAGCTCCTTTCACCGGGGCTGCTCCGCCGCGGGCGTCATGTCCGCGAAACGTCCACTTACTTGCGAGGCTTCACCTTTTTCGCGACCACCCAGCGTGTATCTGCAACCGCGACGAGCCACTCCTGCTGCGGGTTGACCGATTTCGCGATCTCAAAGCGCCGTGATCTGGTGGCATTCATCTCGGCAGGCGTGTAGCTCCGTGAAGTAGCCGAGAATTCGACGAGGTCCCCTCGGCCGAAGAGAAAGACCTTTCCCTGGCTTTGAAAGGCTACGCATGGGGCGACAGTTGCACATTCAGGATTCCCCCAGGTCGCCACATACTGAGGCCGCGTGCCTGTGATTCCGTAACGAGTTTGGACCACTTGGAGCGCATCCGCGAGCTTGGGAACAACTGCGCTGCGATAGATTGGGGCCCAGGCCTCGTTCTCTTGCTCCTTCGTCGGTGGCGTCGTCCACTCGGCCACCAGGCCACTTTGATTCAGGACAAATCGGCTGACCTCCCTGCCAGTGCTCGAGTCGGTCACATAGAGAAGGAAGTAAAAATCCATCTGCTGACCCGGCCGGCATCGATTCGGGGTCCAGTTTTCGACCCGCAGAATTCTGAAGGCAAGAGAGTTGTCTTCGACGGCCTGGGCCAAAGGCATTTGGTCGACCGAAACCTGCTTCCCCCCGGTGATCTTCCTGTAACCATACCTGAAGTCCTCGATGATCTCTGCTTCCTTACGGGGGAAGGGCTTCGGCGCATAAATGGGTGAATCGGGCCTGGCTTCGCGCATGAGTCGTTCGAACTCCCGGTGGCTTTGCTCATGCGACTCCGCACATTCCTGCGGAATCCATGCCTGCGCGATTGCGCCAACCGCCCAAAGGAGTACCACCGTGGCAAGCAATGTCGATTTCACTGGATTCTCCTAGTATGGCAGAGGGCCACCAAGATCGTGATCCCAGCCGTAGATTTTAGTGTCATTATAAGTGGTATAATTGGTAGACCAATCATAGGTGGCGCCGCTCGAAATAATCTGGTCGCAATACCTGTTGCCAGGAGGGCAAAATGAATAGATCCAGGAACCCGCGCTAAAATACCTGTTCGCTCCCCAAAAGGGGTCTGGGTCATGGGCAAAGACCTCGTCCCAAACACGGTAGTTTGGATCTGTATGCCAACTCCCCCCATTGACAATGACTACGTGGTCGTAGTTGATAACCACAATTGAGGGAATTGATCGATCGAATGCTGTGATCTGGCGGGCCGCCATCTGTCGATATGTTGTGGGACTGCCAGAATCCCAATATGCATCTCGAGTGTTGGTAAAATAGTTCACGGCATTTGCCACATTGATCTGATTGGTGTTCCCGGTTCCACCCATCCAGTTGAATATCGTAGTTTGAGAGACGGTGACGAGGCCGTCATAAAGTCTCCACATGAGGACGGCGGCCGGCGTGCAGTAGTTGAATTGTTCCTGCGCCCGATAAGGGATATTCAGCTTGTGGTCCTGGGGAATGCAGCTGCCAGCGACAAGGCCTGCCGCCAGCAGCAGTGCCCCGGCTCCTCTGAGTATCCAGGTTCTCCTCATTCTTTCCTCCTGCTCCTTCCCTCTGGGAGCCTCTTTAGGAGATCCGTGAAAGGGATTCTGGGGAAAAGGACGCTCGGTCGCTCGTCTCGAGCGATGGCCTCTCAAAGGCTCGCTCCCGTCCTAGTTACGCTTCTCCCTCTTTAGCCTGTTCCCGAACTGCGAACCACCTTAATAGGTATAGTACTTGTAGACGAGGAAAGCGTGACAACCCCCTGCACCTGCTGCCACGATGAGCTCCTGGCACGCGACATCGGCTATGACGCCGCGCTGGCCTCGCTCGACCTGGCCAAGCTCTACCTTCAGCTGGGCCGGACGGCCGAGGTCAAGCACCTGGCCCGCCAGATGGTGACGGTCTTCCAGGAGCAGGGGGTGCACCGCGAAGCGTTGGCGGCGGTGCGGCTGTTCCAGGAGGCCGCGGAGCGGGAGCGGGCGAGCGTCGAGCTGGTGCGGCGGCTGGCGGACTACCTGCGGCGGGCGCGCCACGATGCGGCGCTGCGGTTCACGGGTGACGGGTCGGCCGAGGGAGCAGCACCTGGCTCGGCGGCAGCGGCGAGCGGCGCCAGGAGGACGGCAGCGAGGACCAGCACAGCGATCTTGCGATGGGAGGAAGGGACCATGAACGCTCCTTTCACCGGGGAAGGCCGCCGCAGCCGCCATGGCCGCGCGGACGAGAGACCCCGAAAGCAGGTATCGAAAGGGACCACGGGGGACCCCGGACGACACCAGGATTTCGGGATGCCGGGTCACCGGAGAAGGATGATGCCACGAAGGGGGTCCCGAGTGTGCACCAGGCTCGGCAGGCTCCGGCGCCAGTGCAGCGGCGAGCCACGCGACTCTCGCCGGCGGGGCGCCTCTGCTACGATGACGAAAGCCATGATGACTCGGGATCAGATCGACCGCGACCGGCTCCTGGCGAAGATCGCCACCATCGACCGCTGCCTGGCGAGAATCGCTAGGCGGCCGAGGGTAAGGGAGGCGGGCGAGAGGCAGCGATGGGATTGCCTGTCGCCTTTCTCCTGGAAGCTCCATACCATTGGAGGCGTCACCGCTTGAGCCAACTGTTGATCCAGCAGTATCTCAACCAGCTCCAGGATCTCCGCAAGGTGTCGGGAACGCACCGTGAATCGGTGGTGCGTGAGGCGTTCAAGGATCTCCTCAAGGGCTGGGCGCGGCAACACGACCTGGTCTTCGTCCCGGAGTACGAATTCACCGCACCCACGAAAGAGCGGCGCTACGTGGACGGCGCGCTGCTCCACGCGCTGCGCGTACCCTTCGGCTATTGGGAGGCGAAAGACGAAAAAGACGACCTCGACAGCGAGATCGCCTTGAAGCTGAGGCGTGGCTATCCACAGGACAACATCATCTTCGAGGACTCGACGCAGGCCGTGCTGATGCAGAACCGGATCGAAGTGATGCGGTGTCCCGTGGACGACGTGGAGCAGCTAGAAAGGCTTCTCCATCTGTTTTTCAGCTATGCGCGGCCCGAGGTGGCCCAATTCCGAAAGGCCGTGGAGCAGTTCAAGGCAGATCTACCTGCGGTCCTCGAAGAACTGCGCGTGATGATTGAAAAGGCCCACAGCACCAAAGCGGAGCTCCGGCGGGCGGCGGCAGCCTTTCTCCTGCATGCTCAGGAGACCATCAATCCCAGCCTTACCGCGGCCGACGTGCGTGAGATGCTGATCCAGCACATCCTCACCGAGGAGATCTTCGTCTCGGTGTTCCCAAACACTCCGTTCCACCAAGACAACAACGTGGCGCGCGAGCTCTACAAGCTCGAGGCGACCTTCTTCACGGGCAACACGAAATTCCAGACGCTCAAGGGGTTGGCGCCCTATTACGTCTCCATTCGAGCGGCCGCCACCCAGATTGCCTCGCACCACGAGAAGCAGAAGTTCCTCAAGGTTATCTACGAAGGCTTCTATAGAGTCTACAACCCCAAGGCAGCCGACCGGCTCGGCGTAGTCTACACACCGAACGAGATCGTCCGTTTCATCATCGAGAGTGCGGACTGGCTGTGCGAGAAGCATTTCAGCCGTAATCTGATCGACAAGGACGTAGAAATCCTGGATCCGGCCACGGGCACCGGTACCTTCGTGTGCGAGCTTCTGGAGCACTTCCGCGGCCAATCGACGAAGCTCAAGTACAAATATCGCGCTGAGCTGCATGCCAATGAGGTAGCAATCCTCCCGTATTATGTAGCGAACCTTAATATCGAGGCGACCTATGCGGCGATCACGGGCGAGTACGAGGAGTTTCCCAATCTCTGTTTCATGGATACGCTCGACAATGTGGGGCTGCACACCGCCGCGTTCGGCACGCAGGGGAAGCTGTTCGGTAGCGTGACGGAGGAAAACGTGGCGCGCATCCGGCGGCAGAACAGCCGGACGATCAGCGTGATCCTCGGTAATCCGCCGTACAATGCGAACCAGCTCAACGAAAATGAAAACAACAAGAACCGCGAATACGACGAGATCGACAAGCGCATCAAGGCCACTTACATTGCGGAGAGCACAGCGCAGAAGACCAAGCTCTACGACATGTACGCACGGTTCTTCCGCTGGGCGAGCGATCGTCTGGCCGCCAACGGCGTGTTGGCCTTCGTTACCAACCGCAGCTTCATCGACAGTCGCACCTACGACGGCTTCCGCAAAGTGGTGGCGGAGGAGTTTAGCGAGATTCGGGTGGTAGACCTCGGTGGTGACGTACGCGCGAACCAGAAGCTTTCGGGTACGAAGAACAATGTCTTTGGCATCCAGACGGGCGTGGCGATCAGCTTTCTGGTGAAACGCGCGAAGCGGCAAGGCTGCCGCATCTTCTACACGCGTCGGCCGGAGCTCGAGACAGCCGAAGAGAAGCTAGCATTTCTTGGCAGCGCCAAGATTGGCTTGTTACCCTTTGAAGAGGTGAGGCCCGATGCGAAGCACAACTGGATCAATCAAACGAGTAACGACTTCGAGACGCTGTTGCCGATTGCTACCAAGGCAGCTAAGGCAACGCGAAAAGCCTCACAGGAGAGGGCTATTTTCAAGATGTTCTCGTTGGGCGTCGTAACCAACAGGGATGAGTGGGTTTATGAGGACAGGGCCGATTTGCTCGAGGCCAAGGTCCGTTATCTGATCGCCGCTTACAACGCTGACTCAGCCAAGCTCGATAAATTACGAAGCAGTGGCAGGCTCGCTGACTTCCTCGATACCTCGATCAAATGGACACGGGCTGTCAAGAATGACCTGCGAAAGGGTGTCCGTTACAACTTCGATAGGAAGTGTATGGTCAGAGCTCTTTATCGGCCTTACGTGAAGCGCTGGCTCTACTTTAGTCGGCAGCTGAATGAGATGCTTTACCAAACGCCGCTGATCTTTGGCAATGGCAACGTGCGAAATCGCTGCATAGTTCTCACCGACCCCACTGCGCAGAAGCCGTGGATGACCTGTGCTTTAGATCATTTACCCGATCTACATTTCGTGGGCGCGGCTGCGGGCACCGTCTGCCTGGCGTTGGAAATTCTCGACGATGAGAGTCGATTTCGCGAGAACATCACCGACTGGGCGCTCGACCGATTCAAGAAGAACTACCAGCCCGGCCGCGGAAGGAAGAGCCGCCCAATCACCAAAGGGGCTATCTTTCACTACGTCTACGGCGTGCTGCACGACCCCGTGTATCGCGACAAATACGCCCAGAACCTCAAGCGAGAATTTCCGCGCATCCCCTTCTATCCAGATTTCTGGAAGTGGGCGGAGTGGGGCGAGGTCCTGATGGGTCTGCACATAGGCTTCGAAACGCTCAACCCTTGGCCGCTCGGGCGTACCGATGTCCGGGACAAACAGGCGCGCAAGGCGGGCTTGCCGCCCAAGGTGATTCTCAAGGCCGACAAAGAGAACGGTCGGATCACGCTCGATAGTGAAACAGTCCTCGCTGGTGTACCGCCCGAGGCCTGGGAGTACCGCCTGGGCAATCGCTCGGCGCTCGAGTGGATCCTCGACCAGTACAAAGAGAAGAAACCCAAAGATCCGACCATCCGCGCTCACTTCGATACCTACCGGTTCGCCGACTACAAGGCTGAGGTCATCGATCTCCTGGCACGGGTCACTACCGTGAGCGTGGAGACCGTCAGGATCACCCGCGATATGCTCGATGCCGGGCAGAGATAGCCGCTCCAACAGCGGAGCCCGAAGCCCTGAAGGCTGTGTGATACTCTTCAACCAGACACGGAGGTCCTATGGAAACCCAAAAGCTCATCCGGCCGACGATCTCCTCCGCCGTGGTCGGTCCCAGGAACTGATCGCCCTTACCTTTACGGGGTGCGCTGATTGAAGGGATCGTTGCTGATCACCAGGGCTGGCCTCCTGCCCTTCTGCTCGTGACCCGACTGAGGGTCGAAGGTGACCGCGATCAGATCTCCTTTCGCGGGGACATAGGTAGGCACGGACTTACCACTCCTCACGGCCCCGGTGCCTACCCGTTGACGCGCTCGTGCTACCCCTCGGGGTGAGCCGAACAGAGACAAGGGAACCTACGATGTAGTGGGAGGGGGGCTATGGTGTAGATTTAGACAGTCTTCATGGTTTTCCCGTGACGGCGCAGACAAGGAGGCCAGTCATGAGGACGCCTGCACTCACCCCGCGTTCCTTCCTTGCTCTTGCCCTGCTTCTCTCGCCCGGGGTTGCCTTCTCGGCGCCACCGGCGGGCTACTACGATTCCGTGGACCCGACGGCGCAGGGAGCCCTGCGCTCGACTCTCCATGAGATCATCGACGATCACATCCGCTTCCCCTATACCTCGAGCAATATCGACACCTGGGACATCCTGAAGCTTGCGGACGAAGATCCGAACAACCCCAGCAACATTCTGGACGTGTACAAGAACGCAAGCCTGGCCAAGGTGGAGGGCGGTACCGGCGGCTACCAACGAGAGCATACGTGGCCAAACTCGTATGGCTTCCCGAACGACTTGGTTTCTAACTATCCCTTTACGGACTGCCATGCGCTCTTCCTTGCTTACGGGAGTTACAACGGCTCCCGGGGCAACACGCTCTATCGATTTTGTTCCGCGGCCTGCGACGAGAAGGCGACCGACGAGAACAACGGCCAGGGCGGGGGGACGGGGATCTACCCTGGAAACTCGAACTGGCGCTCGGGCTCTGGGCCAAGCGGATCGTGGGAGACGTGGATCGGCCGGCGGGGCGATGTGGCGCGCGCGCTGTTCTACCTCGACGTCCGATATGAGGGCGGGTTCCATGGAGTCACGGGGGGACCGGAGCCGGATCTGATCCTCACCGACGACCAGAGCCTCATTGTGCCCGTGCCCTCGGGCGGAGCTAACGCCTCGGTGGCGTACATGGGGATGCGGTCGGCCCTTCTGGAGTGGCACCGACAGGACCCGGTGGACGATATGGAGCGGCATCGGAATGACGTGGTGGCGAGCTTCCAGGGGAACCGGAATCCGTTCATCGACCAGCCGGGGCTTGTGCTTTGCGCGATCGGGGGCGACTGCGGAAGCTTCTACACGGTGACGCCCTGCCGTGTGGTGGACACGAGGAACCCGGATGGACCGTATGGCGGCCCGAGCCTGACGTCGGGAGTGGCACGGCTCTTCACGGTGCCCGGCCGCTGTGGTATCCCGGCGACCGCGGAGTCGGTGAGCCTCAATATCACGGTGGTTGGGGCGACGGGGCCGGGCTATCTGACCCTCTACCCGGGGGGCCAGACGCCGCCGCTCGCGAGCACGATCACGTTTCCAATGAGCATCGCGCGGTCGAACAACGCGATGCTGACGCTCTCCAAGGATGGGGTCTTGGGGGTGCTGCCGTTTGTGGGTGGGGTAGGGCAGGTGCACTTGATTGTGGATGTTGGGGGGTATGTGGATTAGAGCTGGCTTCGCCGGAACCTCATTCCCCTGTGGCCCCCATCCCCACGCGCAACTTACTCTCGGCCGAGAAGAGAGGGCACGAAATTGGGGCCGAAGGCAATTCGTGCAACCAATACGGTGTTTGTTCCTCGGCCGCCCCGTGCGCGACTCGGGGCGAGACCTGCCTCCTGGGAGGAATCCCCTGCCGTTCGGGAGACTCTTGTACCCATACCTACATGGGCTCGACTTTCCGAGGGAGAGACCACGATGCCACCGTCGTGGGCGGTCATGTCCTTTGTCTCCGACGCTACGGGTAATACCCCCGCACCGTCTTCGCCTCCAGCCCCGGGCGGGCGAGCTTGACCTCGATGGTGCGGAACTTGTCGTCGCGGCTCTGGTTGGTGGACTGGTAGGCGAGCATGTACTGGGAGCGCAGCTCGTCCTCGACTTTGGCGAAGACCTTCTCGAGCTCGCTGGCGGCGGCGATGAAGAACGAGCGGCCGCCGGTCTCTTCCGCCAGCTTCTGGAGCTTGGCCCGGATGTCCACTTCCTTTTGCGGCATGTCGATGCCGACCGTATAGATCGCGACGCCGCTGCGCCTCGCGTACTCCAGGGCCTGGTTGAAGGTGTAGTGGCTGGTGGTGTCCTGCCCGTCGGAGAGCAGGATGATCGCCTTCTTCCCTTTGATCCCGCCGAAGTAGTAGAGAGCGTAGATCAGGCTGTCATAGAGCGCCGTGTTACCTTCGGCCGTGATGCCGCTCAGGCCGCCGTTCAGCACGTCCATCTGATTGGTGAAGCGCACGCCCATGGTCGGCGTGTCGTTGAAGGTGAAGACAGCGGCCCGGTCCTTGGGTTGGAGGACCGTTGCGAAGAAGCGGCCAGCCGCCTTGATGGCTTCGTTGAGCCGCTCGCTGTTGCGCTCGCCCATGGAGGAGGAGGTGTCGATCATCACTCCGGCGTAGATCGGCAGGTCGCGCACCAGCTCGAAGCGCCGCACGTCCTGCTGCTTTCCATCCTCCAGGACGGTGAAGTCCTTTTCGGTCAGCCCCTCGACTTCCTTGCCCTTCTTGTCGACCACGGTGGTGAACAGCTCGACGAGGTCGACGTTCACGGTCTCTCCGTAGTCCGGAGAGTTGAACAGGACCACGTCCTCGGTGGAGTTGCCGTCGGCCAGATAGGCCACGGCGCGGATGTAGGACGCTCCGGCGTTGGCCGGCAGGAGGACGGGCTGCACGTAGGGCGGCTGATAGAGGCTGGCGAGCAGCTTGTCGTTCAGATAGATCTCGACGCGGTCGAGGCTCTCCCCTTCGGGGATGTCGACCTGGGCCTGGGCGCGCAGGCTCGACTGGTAGGTCTTGCCCGGCTGCGGCTCGACGAGGCGGATCGAGAAGCGGTGCGGCCCGGTGTTGAGCAGGATCTGGTCCTCGGCCAACTGCTCGTCGCTCGGGCCGAGGGCCAGGGCCTGGAGCGTGTGGATCTTCGGCGCGTCGCCCAGGTTGAGCTCGACGCTGTAGGGCGGCTTGCCCTTGGTGAGGACCGGCTTGCCGTTGAGCAGGAAGCGGACGCGGGAGATGCCGTCTCCGGTGGTGCGGGCCTCGACGCGCACCGTGCCGGTGATCAGGCCGGGCGGCGGCGGCAGGAGGCGGATGGTGCGCTCGTCGGAGCCGAAGGCGGGGGTGTTGGCTTCGGCCAGGGCTCCCGGCGCGATGGCCGCCGGGGCCGTTCCGGCCGTCTCGGGAGCGGCAGGCTCCGGTGCGGACGCGACGGCGGCCGGAGCAGCTTCGACCGCGGGGATCTCCAGCTCCCGGGTGTCGCGCCAGAAGCGCTTGCCTCCGGTGTCCTCCACTTTGAGCACCAGCGTGTAGGTGCCCGGCCGCAGGAAACGCTGGAAGACCAGCGGGAAGGTGTCGGCCGTGGCCTCGCCCTCGGGGAAGAGGAACCGGTAGCGGAACTGCTCGAAGAGCTCGCCGCGGTAGAGGACCTCGCCGTCGACCACGAAGCTGTAGGCCGAGGACTTCTCCAACTGCTCCGGCCGGACCTCGGCCCGCGGCACGCTGACGACGCTCTGGACCACCGTGCGGCTGCCGTAGCGGCCGGGGAAGGTGAAGTCGGCGCGGGCCGGGAAGGTGGCCGCTCCGTCGGGCACGTCGGTCGAACGGGCGAGGAAGGTGGCGACCCATTCGGCGCTGGGCCGGGGGACGAGCTGCGCCGTCTTCTGGACCTCGTCCCAGTCCACGGCAGGGCTGAGGCGGCCGAGGACGTCCTCGGAGCAGGCGTTGTTGATCATCTCCTCATCTTTGGCGCCGCCGGTCGAGCGCAGGCGCAGCTCGACGGACATGAGCGACGTGAGCCCTTCGCCCGGGTGCCAGGTACGCCAGGGACCGTGGGAGGAGCCGCCGGGGGAGACGAAGACGATCGTGAAGCTCCGCTTGATCCGGTCCGAGCCGCTGTAGTCCCAGATCTCGAGCGGCAGCAGGGCGTCGCAGGTGGTATGGCTGATCGCCCGCGGCGGTCCGGCGAGGAGGAGGACGCGGGCGCGGTCCTCGGTGGTGCTGCCGAGCTGCTTGCGGGCCATGTCGAGCCGCTCCAGCCACTGCTCGTGGAGCTCGTTCCGGCCCGTCTTGGGGTACGGGTCGCGGACCTCCCAGAAGCGGCGCATGAAGGCGTCGCGCTGGTAGTCCTGGGGAAGGGCGAGGAAGGCCTGGCGCTCCTGGTCGGTGATGAGAGGCGCGACCTCCTCCAGGAACTCGCGGTGACGCGGCTGGAGGTTGGCTGCGGGATCGGGCTTCGCGGGCTCGCGGCCGGCCGCGGCCGCTTGAGTCCAGAACAGGGCGGAGAGCAGGGACAGGGTCGAGAGGGTACGGCAAATCCTCGACATCGCGGACCGATGGTACACCCCCCGCCCCATCACGGGTAGTACCCCCGCATCGTCTTCACCTCGACCCCGGAGCGCTTGACGTCGACGTCCACGGTGCGGAAGCCGGCGCTGCCCGTGGTGTTGGTCGACTGGTAGGCGATCAGGTACTGCGAGCGGAGCTCCTCTTCGATGGCGGCGTAGATGGCCGGGAGCTCCGTGGGCTGTTTCAGGAAGAAGGCGCGGCCTCCGGTCTCCTCGGCGAAGCGGCCCAGCTTCCTCTTCTCCACGTCCTCGCCCAGGCCGATGACATAGATCGTCACCCCGGAGCGGCGGGCGTACTCCAGCGCCTCGTCGAAGGTGAAGCGGCTCCCCTCGTCCCGGCCGTCCGAGAGGAGGAGCACGGCGCGGCGGCCCCGCAGGCCGCTGAAGTAGTAGAGGGAGAAGACCATGGCGTCGTAGAGGGCTGTGCTGCGCTCGGCCTTGATGCCCGCCAAGCCTCCCGCGAGCTGCGTCAGGTCGCTGGTGAGCTTCGCTCCGAGGCTCGGGTGGTCGTTGAAGGTGATCACCGCGGCGCGGTCCTTGGGCCGGATCGTCCGCTGCAGGAAGCCCAGAGCCGCGTCGCGCGCCTGCGGCAGGATCTTTTCCATCGACGCCGAGGTGTCCAGGGCCACGGCCACGTGGACCGGCAGGTCGGTGACCTGCTCGAAGCGGGCGATCTCCTGGCGGACGCCGTCTTCCGTGACCGTGAAGTCCGCGGTCTGGAGACCGGTGACCGGATGGCCCGCGCGGTCGACCGCCGTGGTGTAGAGCTCGACCAGGTCGACCCGCATCTCCTCCAGGGACTCGGGGGCGTTGACGAAGACCAGGTCCTCGGTGGAGTTGCCGTCGGGCAGATAGGCGACGGCGCGCACGTAGGAGAGGGAACCCCCCGGCGGCAGGGCGACCGGCTGCTCCCAAGGGGGCTGGAAGAGGGTGGCGATCTTGGTGTCGTCGAGGAAGATCTCGACCCGCTCGATGCTCTGTCCTTCGGGGACGTCGAGCTCGGCGCGGGCGAGGAGACTTCCGGTGTAGTGCTTGCCGCGCCGCGGCTCGACGAGGCGGACGCGGAAGCGCTGCGGCGCGACGTTGACCTGGATCTGGTCGCTCGCCAGCTCGTTGCCGGCCGCGTCCAGGGCCGTGGCGGTCAGCAGGTGGTTCTGGGGGACCGTTCCGAGGTCGAGCTCAACGCTGTACGGCTCCTTCTTCTTGGTGAGGATCGGCTTGCCGTTCAGGGTGAAGACCACGGCCGCGATGCCGTTGCCGGTGACCAGGGTGTCGAAGCGCTGGAGTCCGGTCGGCAGGTCGTTGCCGGTGGGGGGAGGCAGGAGCTTGATCGTGACCTCGCGGTTGCCGAGGGCGGCGTTGGCCTCGGCGAGCAGCTTGGCGCTCTCTGGATCGGTCGGATCGGTCCGATCCGCTTCCTGCTCGCGGGAGGGCACGGTCAGCGGCCTTTCCTCCCGGAAGATGCGCCCCGAATTGACGTCCTCCAGCTTCACGATCAGGGTGTACTCGCCCGGGCGGAGATAGCGCTGGAAGGCCAGGGGCAGGCTGTCTCCCCCGATCGGCAGATCGAACTTGTAGCGGAAGCTGTCGAACAGCTCGCCGCCCGCGAGGACCTCGCCGGTCAAGAGGAAGTCATAGGAATGGTAGTCCGCGACCTGCGCCTGCCCGGCATCCGCCGGAGCGACCGTCACCAGTCCCTGGACGACCGTGCGGCTCTGGTAGCGGCCGGGGAAGTCGACCGCGAGCCGGGCCGAGAGCGGGGTGGCGCCTTCGGGGAAGTCCGTGGAGTAGGAGGCGAAAGCGGCGATCCACTCCCCGCCCGGCGGAGGGGGCGGCGTGTCGATGCGGGCCTCGAGCATCTCCCACTGGAGCATCGGCTGCTGGCTGATCCAGCGGAGCGCGAACTTGATCTTGCCGTCCTTCTCGGGATCTCCTCCGCACATGCCGGACGAGACGTCCACCCGCGTGCTGTCCGGCCGCAGCGCCTCGTATCCGTCCATCGGGTTCCAGCGCTTCCAGGGCCAGGACCCGAAACGGCGATAGAAGACGAGGAACAGCTGGTCGCCGGTCCGCTCCGAGCGCGCCCAGTACCAGACCTCCAGGGGGACGTAGACGTCGGGGCAGTTGGATTCGACCACGTCGTCGGGCACGCCGTTCAGGAGCAGGTTGCGGGCGCGCTCGTCGTAGAGGTTCTGGAAGCGCTCGTGCGCCGCCTGGACCTTGGCGGCCCACGCCTCCTTGAGCTCATTGCGGGCGGTCCGCGGGTAGGGATCGCGCACCTCCCAGAAGCGCTTGATGAAGGCGTCGCGCTGGTAGTCCTTGGCGAGCCCGAGGAAGGCCGCCTTCTCGTCCGCGGTCAGGATCGGATCGACCTCGGCGAGCCACTGCCGGTACTTCTCGGGCAGGGCCGCGATGGCCGCGTGCTGCTGGCGCTCGATCTCGCGGCGGGAGGGCTTGTCCTCCGCGGAGGCGGGGCGAGGGGAAAGGACGGCAAGGACACCAAGGACACCAAGGACGGCAAGGACCACGGGGAAATGGCGCATCGCGGCCTCCAGAAGACCCTCACCCCCGGCCCCTCTCCCACGAGTGGGAGAGGGGAGAGGGTTAGATCGCGCAAGACTCAACCTCCGTGAACCGGCTTACCTACACCCCTCTCCCGCTTGCGGGAGAGGGGCCGGGGGTGAGGGCTCCTCCTACGGGTAATACCCGCGCATCGTCTTCGCCTCCAGCCCGGACTTGTTGACCACCTTCAGATCGACCGTGCGGAAGTCGGTGCTGCCGGTGGTGTTGGTGGACTGGTAGGCGATCAGGTACTGCGACCTCAGCTCCTTCTGGATCGTCGCGTAGATGCCGCTCAGCTGGGTGGCGCTTTCGACCTGGAAGAAGCGGCCACCGGTCTCTTCGGCGATCTTCTCCATCTTCTTCTTGTCGATGTCGCTCCCGAGGCCGATCGTGTAGATGGTCACGCCGGCCCGGCGGGCGTATTCGAGGGCATCCTCATAGGTGAAGCGGCTCCCCTCGTCCTTGCCGTCAGAGAGGATCAGCACGGCCCGCTGGCCCTTGATGCCGTTGTTGTAGTAGAGCGTGAAGACAATCGTGTCGTAGAGGGCGGTGCCGCGCTCGGCCTTGATTCCCGCGAGGCCTCCGGCGAGCGCCGTCTGGTCGTTGGTGAACTTGGTCGTCAGGGTCGGCCGGTCGTTGAACAGCACGACCGCGGCGCGGTCCTTGGGCCGGACCGTCTCCTGGAGGAACTGGAGCGCCGCCTGCTGCGCCTGGTTCAAGGCCCCTTCCATGGAGGCCGAGATGTCGAGCGCCACGGTGGCGTGGATCGGCAGGTCGGTCACCTTTTCGAAGCGGGCGATTTCCTGGCGCGTACCGTCTTCGGTGACCGTGAAGTCCTTCTTCTCCATCCCCTCGACCGGATGGCCGCCGCGGTCGAACACCGACGTGTAGAGCTCGACGAAGTCGACGTTGACCTCTTCGAGGTTGTCCGGCGCGTTGATGAAGACCAGGTCCTCGGTGGAGTTGCCGTCCGTGAGATAGCCGACGGCCCGGACGTAGGCGATCTCCTCGCTCTTGGGGAGGACGATCGGCTGGACGAACGGAGGCTGGTAGAGGGTGGCCACCGGGGTCTCGTTGAGGAAGATCTCGATCCGGTCCAGGGCCTCGCCGTCCGGGACCTCCGTCTCGACGTGGGCGCGCAGGCTGTTCTCGTAATGCTGCCCGCGCTGCGGGTCCACGAGGCGCACCCGGAAGCGGTGGCCCGAGGAGTTGACCAGCAGCTCGTCGCTCGCGATCTGCTTGCCGCCGACGTCGAAGGCGGTGGCGGTGAGCCGGCGCGGCCGGGGCAGCGAGCCAAGGTCGAGCTCGACGCTGTACGGCGGCTTCTTCTTGGTGAGCACCGGCTTGCCGTCGAGGGAGAAGGTGACGCTCGCGATGTCGCCGGTGGCCATGGTGTCGAAGCGGAGCATCCCCGCCTGGAGGTCGCCCGGGGGCCGCAGGAGCTTGAGCGTCGTCTCGCCGTTCGAGATCGCCCGGTCGGCCTCGGCGAGCATGCGGGCGCTCTCCTTCTCCTCGGGCGTCTGGGGAGGCGGCAGGACCTCGGCGCCCGTGAGCGTGGGGACGGTGAGCGTCCGCTCGGCGCGGAAGAGCTTGCCCGAGTTGATGTCCTCCAGGCGCAGGATCATGGTGTAGTCGCCCGGCCGCAGGTAGCGCTGGAAGATGAGCGGCAGCGTCGGGCTGTCGGCAGGGGCGGCCTCCTCCGATCCGGGGAAGTCGAAACGGTAGCGGAAGTTGTCGAACAGCTCCCCGTTCTGCAGGATCTCGCCGTTGACCAGGAAGTCGTACGAGCGGTGCTCACCGAGCTTGGCGAGGCCGGCTTCGGCGACCGGAACGCTCAGGAGGCCCTGGATCACGGTGCGGTTCTGGTAGCGGCCCGGGAAGTCGACGTCGAGCTTGGCGTTGATCTGCGCCGCCCCCTCGGGGACGTCGGTCGAGTAGGCGCCGAAGGAGGAGACCCACTCACCGCCCGGCCCGTCGGGCTTGGACTCGATGCGCGACTGGATCGTGGTATAGCCCATGCGCTGGTTGGCCACCCAGGCGATGCCCGCGGCGAGCTTGTCGCCGTCCCGGCAGCCGTTGGCGATCTCGGCGAGGCTGTGCTGCTGGGTGGGATCGGTCTCGGCGCCGGTGTCGGAGAAGAGGGTGTCGAGCCCTTCGAGCGGGTTCCAGATGCGGTACAGCCCGGCTCCCCATTTGCGGTAGAAGACGACGAAGAACTCCTCGTGCAGGCGGTCGCTCCCCTGGAAGTACCAGACCTCGAGCGGCCACAGCAGGGTGGAGCAGGTCGAGGGCACGACGACGGCGGGGGCGCCGTTGAGAAGGAGGACGTGGGCGCGGTCGTCCTCGAGGTTGCCGTAGCGGCTGCGCGCCTCCTGGACGAAGGCCATGTAGCGGTCCTGGAACTCGTTGCGCGCCGTCCCCTTGAGCGGGTCGCGCACTTCCCAGAAGCGCTTGATGAACGCGTCGCGCTGGTAGTCCTTCTCGAGGGCCAGGAAGGTCTTCAGCTCGTCGTCGGTGATGATCGGGTCGACCTCTTCGAGCCACTGCCGGTATTTCTCCGGGAGCTTCGCAGCCGCCGCGCGCATCTCCTTGCGCTCGGCGCGGGTGATCTTTTTTTCGTCTTTGGCGGCGGCGGGAGCGGCCAGGCCGGGGACAAGGAGGGCGAGGAAGAGGAGGGCGATCGGGATCCGGAATGCGCGCATGCTCATTGTGTGTTGCCCTGGCCGGGCTGCCGGAGGTGGCATTCCCGGATCTCTATTCAACACCCGTGCCGCGGTCGTCGATTCCATTGACCTACAATACCTCTCCCATGGCTTTCGCGTACCTCGACAACAACGCCACCACGCCGCTCCACCCGCGCGCCCGGGCGGCCATGCTCCCCTGGCTGGGCGAGATGCACGGGAATCCCTCGTCCATCCACCGGTTCGGCCAGGCGGCGCGGAACGCTGTCGAGGAGGCGAGGGAGAAGGTGGCCGCGCTGCTGGGAGCCCGGGCTCCGGAGATCGTCTTCACCGCCTCGGGCACGGAGGCGAACAACGCCGTCCTCTTTCATACCGAGGAGAAGGCGGAGCGTCCCGGTCATCTGGTCGTCACGGCTCTCGAGCACCCCTCCATCCGCGAGGCCGCCGCCCGGCTGGCCCAGAGGGGCTGGGAAGTGACACGCGTGTCGCCCGGAGAGGACGGAGTCGTCCCCGCTGCGGCGATGATCGCGGCCCTGCGGCCCGACACCCGCCTGGCCGCCCTGATGCTGGCCAACAACGAGGTCGGCACGCTGCAGCCGGTGGCCGAGGTGGCCGCGGCCTGCCGCCGGCGGGGCATCCCGATCCTCTGCGATGCGGTGCAGGCGGTCGGGAAGATTCCGGTGGACGTCGACGAGCTCGGAGTCGACTACCTGACGGTCGGGGCGCACAAGTTTCATGGCCCGCTCGGCGCGGCGGCCCTCTGGGTGCGCAAGGGGGTGGAGATCACGCCTTATCTGGTGGGGGGCGGCCAGGAGCGGCGGAGGCGAGCCGGGACGGAGAACGTGGCCGCCCTGGCCGGCTTCGGCGAGGCTGCGGCCGCGGCGGCCGATGAGCTCGCGGAGCGCCGGACCTTCCTCGCCGGCCTGCGCGACCGCTTCGAGGCCGAGCTGCCGCGGCGGGTGCCCGGCGCTCTCCTGCACTGTGCCCGCTCGCCGCGCCTGCCCAACACGTCGCACATCGCGATCCCGGATGTCGAAGGGGAGTCGCTGCTGATCCGCCTGGACGTGGCCGGATTCGCGGTGTCCACCGGCTCCGCCTGCTCGTCCGGGACCGTGGAGCCGAGCAAGACCCTGCTGGCCATGGGCCTGTCGCAGGAGGAGGCCCTGTCCTCCCTGCGGGTGAGCTTCGGGATGATGAACCGGCCCGAGGAGGTCGACCGCTTCCTGGACGTGCTGGCGCGCGAGGTGGCCGAGCTGTGGCGGGTCATGCCGCATTCCACCGTGGGGGTGGCATGAGCCTGACCGCGGTGGCGATGAGCGGCGGGCTCGACTCCTCGGTGACCGCCTGGCTCCTGGCGCGGCAGGCGCCGGAAGCGGTGATCGGCCTCTCCATGCTCCTCTGGGACCACTCGGGCGTCGAGGCCCATGGCCGCTGCTGCGGCGCCCTCGACCTGGGCGATGCCCGGCGGGTGGCCCAGCAGGCGGGGATCCCCCACTACACGCTGCGCATGGACGAGGAGTTCCGCCAGAAGGTGGTCGATCCCTTCGTCGCGGACTACCTGGCCGGCCGCACGCCGAGCCCGTGCGTGCGCTGCAACACCTGGATCAAGTTCGATCTCCTCCTGGAGCGGGCGCGGCGCCTGGGAGCCGGGCGGGTCGCGACCGGCCACTACGCGCGCATCCTCGACGGCCCGCAGGGTCCCGAGCTGCACACGGCCGTGGACGCCGGGAAGGACCAGAGCTATTACCTGTTCGAGCTGACGCAGGAGCAGCTCGCCGCGTCCGTCTTCCCGCTGGGAGAGATGAGCAAGCGGCAGGTGCGCGAGATCGCCCGCGAAGCCGGTCTCGTGGTGGCCGAGAAGGGGGAGAGCATGGAGGTCTGCTTCGTCTCCGGCGGCGTGCGCGAGTTCGTCGAGGCGCAGGTGGCGGAGCATCCGGACCGCTACGAGGAGGTCGCGCTCGCCGCTCCGTCCCGGCTGGTGGACACCGGAGGCCGCGAGCTCGGCGAGGGGCAGCCGTTCTACCGCTACACCGTGGGGCAGCGCCGCGGTCTCGGGCTCGCGGCGAAGAGCCCGCTCTTCGTTCTGGCGATCGAGCCGGAGGAGAACCGGGTGGTGGTGGGCGAGGAGCCGGAGCTGCTGGCGCCGGGCCTCTCCGGCGAGCGCCTCCACTGGATCGGTCCGGCGCCACACGGTGAGGTGGAGGCCACGGTGAAGATCCGTTCGCGCCATCCCGGGGTCGCGGTGCGCATCCGGCCGCTGGGCGACCCGATCGAGGGGAGGGTCGAGGTCGATTTCGCCGAGCCGCAGCGCGGAGTCACCCCCGGCCAGGCCGCCGTCTTCTACCGCGGGACCCGCGTTCTCGGCGGGTGCTGGATCCAGGGGCGGCTCTGAAGACCACCACTCTTCTCTTCCTCGTCCTCTTCCTGACGGCCTGCGGCGACAGCTCGCCGCGGCGGCTGATCCGGCTCGGCTCCCTGGTCGAGACGAAGAAGGTGGAGGAGGTGAGCCTGCCGGCTGGCGTGGCCACGGCGGAGGGTCCGTACCGCGTCGGGCCTGCCTTGAGCGCGGCGCGGATCGCCCGCCTGCGGTTGCGGGCGCGGGGGACGGCCACGATGGCGAGCCTCTCCTGGAAGCTCGCCGGCGACCGCGGCTTCCCGCCCTTCCGCACCCTGAGCTTCCCGCTGGCTCCCGACGGCCAGGAGCACGCCTACGAGGTCGACCTCCAGCGCGAGCCCTACTGGACCGGCCGCGTCGAGATCCTGCGTCTGACCGTGAACGCGGGCCGGCTGGAGATCCTGGAGATCACCGGCGAGCCGGCGACCGATCCCTACCGCTCCATGGCGCTCGAAGGGGACAGCCGCCCCGCGCTCCCCGGCTTCGCACGGACCGAGATCCGCCTGCCCGACGATCTCCCCCGGGGCTCGCGGCTCGAAGCCTGGCTGGGGATCGTGCCCGAGCACGACCGGCCGGGCACGCGGGCGGTCTTCCGCGTCTGGCGCGAGACGGACGGCCGCCGCGACCTCTGGCTGGAGCAGGTGGTGGAGGGCGCGGGGAGCCGCCATGGCTGGCGGGCGGTGCGCAAGGAGCTGCCCCGCGGCGGCGGCCGGCTGGCCCTGGAGGTCGAGGCGACGCGCCGCGGCCGGCCGCTCCCCGAAGGCGTGGCGCTCTGGGGGGATCCGGTGATCGTGACGCCGGGCCGCCCCGAGGGGAAGAACCTGGTGGTGATCCTCATCGACACCGTGCGCGCCGACCGGCTGGGCGTCTATGGCAATCGGGACGGCCTGACGCCGCACCTCGATCGCTTCGCCGCCGAAGGGGTCCGCTTCGCGCAGATGCACGCGCCGGCGGGATGGACGCTGCCGAGCGTGGCGTCTCTGGTGACCGGCCTCCATCCTCAGACCCACGGAGCCGGCGTGCGCTACGGCGAGTTCGCGCCGACCGGCCTCACCGGCGGCGTCCGCACTTTGGCGGAAGCCCTGCGCGACGCCGGGTTCTACACCGAGGGCGTCTACCACAACATCTACGTGAACCCCGCGTTCGGCCTGCAGCAGGGATTCGACGAGTACGCCTCGATCGAGGAGCGGGCCGGTCCCCTGGTCGATCGGGCGCTGGAGGACCTGCGCCGCACCGCGCCCGACCGCCGCGTCTTCCTCTATCTCCATCTCTTCGATCCGCACAACCCCTACGAGCCGCCGGAGGAGGAGTGCCGGACCGTGGCCCGCCGCCTCGTCCCGGACTACCGGGGCAGTCTGGGCTGCAAGGCCGACCGCCGCCCCGAGCTGCCGATCCCGCCGCCGGAGGACCGGCGCTGGCACGAGGCCCTCTACGACGCCGAGATCGCCTCGGCCGACCGGCAGGTGGGCCGCTTCCTGAAGGGTCTGGACGACCTGGGGATGCGGGACGACACCGTGGTGCTCGTGGCGAGCGATCACGGCGAGGAGTTCTGGACGCGCCTGGACTGGGAGCGCGCCCATGGCTACGAGCCGAACGCGGACCACGGCCACACGTTCTACGAGGAGCTGCTGCACGTGCCGGCCCTCCTGCGCGTGCCGGGCAGGAAGCCGCAGGTGGTGGAGAGCCCGACCGAGCTGGCGGACCTGTTCCCGACCCTGCTGCGCCTGGTCGGAGTCGAGCCGCCGCCGGTCCAGGGCAAGGACCTGACGCCTCTCCTGGACGGCGCTCCTCCGGCCCGCCCGACCCTGCTCGCCGACCTGATCCTGCACGGCCCCTCCCGCTGGTCGGTCCGCCACGGCCCCTGGAAGCTGATCGTGCCGCGGGAGCCCGGCCAGGCCGTGGAGCTCTACGACCTGGAGAGCGATCCCAAGGAGCAGCGCGACCTGGCCGCGGCCCGGCCCGATGTCGTGGCCGCTCTGCGCGCCACCGGAGAGCGCGAGCTCGAAGAGCGCCGCAAGGCCCGAGCCCGCTTCGTCGCCGGAAACGGCGCCCAGAGCGCCACCTACCTGGAGTGGAACCACATCACCCGGCTGCGGTCGTTGGGGTATCTGAAGTAGCCCCCCTACCGCAGCGGCCAGATCATCGGCACCATCACCAGCAGCACCGCCACCACCAGGGCGGTCAGCGGCAGGCCGCAGACCAGGAAGTCGCGGAAGCGGTACTTGCCGGGACCGTAGACGATCAGGCACGACGGCTCGAAGGGGGTGATGAACGAGAGCGAAGCGGCGAGCGTGATGAGCACCGCGAAGGTCCGCGGGTTCAACCCCATCTGGTGCGCCGTGGTCATCGCCACCGGCAGCACCACCAGAGCCGCCGCCGCGTTCGACATCGGCTGGGTCAGGAGGACCGTCAGGACCGCGAACGCCAGCAGGACGAAGGTGACCCCCAGCGGCTCGGTCCAGTGCACGATGAGCGCCGCCAGATAGCTCGCCGTTCCGCTCGTCTGCATCGCCTTGCCGAACGAGGTCATGCCGGCGATCAGGATCAGCAGGCGCCAGTCGATCAGGTTGTAGGCCTCCTCCATGGTCATCAGGCGCGTGCCGATCACCGCGAGAGCCGCGGCGAGGAAGGCGATCGGCAGCGGCAGCCACTGGAACGACGAGGCGATCACGGCGAGGAGGAAGATGCCGACCACGTACAGCCCCTTGCGGCGCTGCGCGGGCTGGTGGTGCGTCTCCTGGAGGATCCAGAGGTCCGCGTTGTCGGCGAGGGCGCGGAACCGCTCGGGCTTGCCCTGGAGCAGCAGGACGTCGCCGACGCGCAGCGGGAGCTCGGCGATGCGCGCCGCCAGGGCATGCCCCTTGCGGTAGATGGCGAGGACGGCCAAGCCGAAGCGGCGGCGGAAGTCGAGCTCCTTGAGCGAGCGGCCGATCAGGCCCGACTGCGGCATCAGCAGGGCCTCGGCGATCCCCACCGCCTCGCTCGCCAGGTCCTGCGCCCCTTCCAGATGGAGGTCCGACCGGATCTGGAGCCCCGCCGTGTCTTTGACCTGGAGGAGCCCCTCCCGGCTCGCCTGCACGATCAGCAGGTCCCCTTCCTGGAGCTGCACGTAGGGATCGGGATAGAGCCGCCGCTCGCCGCGCTGGATCGCCCGCACCTGCAGACCCATCTGCGCGAGATGCGTGTCGCGGATCGCCTGGCCCGCGAGCGGCGAGCCGGAGGTCACCACCACCTCCGAGAGGTACTCGCGGATCGAATACTCGGGCTCCGAAGCCTCCGTCCGCTCCGGCAGCAGCCGGTGCCCCAAAAGCACCATGTAGAGGATGCCGGCCACGCAGACGGTGAGGCCGACCGGCAGGAACTCGAACATCGAGAACGGCGCGAGGCCGTAGACCTTCACGTAGCCGCTGGCCGCCACGTTGGTCGAGGTGCCGATCAGCGTGCAGGTCCCGCCGAGCATCGAGGCAAAGGCGAGCGGGATCAGCGCCTTGCTCGGCGCGATCCGGCTGCGCGTGCAGAGGCCGAGGGCGGCCGGCATCAGGACGGCGGTGGTCGTCGTGTTGTTCATGAACGAGGAGATGAACGAGGTCACCGTCATGATGCTGAGCAGCACCTTGGACTTGCTGCCGCCCGCGATGCGGTGGATGGTCTCGCCGAGATAGTCGAGGATGCCCCCCTTCATCAGGGCTCCCGAGAGCACGAAGATGGAGGCGAGGATGATGATGATGTCATTCGAGAAGCCCGCGAAGGCGTCCTCCAGCGGCAGGATGCCGGTCACCACCAGGGCGATCAGCAGGAGGAGCGTCGTCACGTCGACGGGGAGCCACTCGAAGGCGAAGACCACCACCACGGCCACGAGCAGGGCGAGGACGAGGAAGATCGGCAGCGTCATGAGGGTGGACATTCCTCCAGTGAACCCTTAGGCTTTTGGGCCTTCCGGCGGACGTCCGCCGGGGCGGGGAGCCCATGGATCAGTTGATCGACATTTTTCTCCATCTGGACCGGCACCTCAAAGGAGTCCTGGAGACCTACGGGACCTGGACCTATCTTCTCCTGTTCGCGATTGTGCTCTGCGAGACCGGCCTGGTGGTCACTCCCTTCCTGCCGGGGGACTCGCTGCTGTTCGCGGCGGGCGCCTTCGCGGCCTCGGGCTCGCTGTCGCTGGCCGTGCTGATTCTCTCTCTGATTGCCGCGGCTGTCATCGGGGACACGGTGAATTACTGGATCGGGCACTTCCTGGGCGCCCGGCTCCTCGCCTTCAAGCGGTTCCGGCTGATCAGGCCCGAGCACCTGACCTACACGCACGAGTTCTACGAGAAATACGGCGGCAAGACCGTCATCATCGCCCGCTTCGTGCCGATCGTCCGCACGCTGGCCCCGTTCGTCGCCGGCCTGGGCAGCATGAGCTACGGCAGGTTCATGAGCTACAACGCCATCGGCGGCGCGGCCTGGGTGGCGCTCTGCACCCTGGCCGGCTACTGGTTCGGCAACCTGCCGTTCGTCCAGAAGAACTTCTCGCTGGTGGTCCTCGCGATCATCTTCCTGTCGCTCCTCCCCGGCCTGTGGGAGGTCTGGAAGGCCCGCGCCGCGCGCAAGCGGCTGGCGGAGAGGCCGGTCGTCAAGTCGCTGGACGTCTAGCGAACGCGAGCAGCCACCGCCCGCCTCCCAGCGGGATGTGCACCAGGCCGTATTCGGCGCGGAAGCGGGGATCGATCACGAGATCCCGCTCGTAGACCCGGACGCTCTCCCAGGGGAAGGGCGCGGCGGGATCGCCGGCGACCGGGCCGTTGGCGAGGAGGATGAGGTCCGGCCGGCGCGAGAGGACGTAGGGGCCGTCGTGCCGCTGGTGCCCCGGGTAGTAATAGGAGAGGTCGGGCTTCACCCGCGCGATGTGGGGATCGTTGAGCCCCAGCATGTCGATGGTCCGGAATCTCGAATAATACGGGAGCGCGCCCACCGGGCAGAGGGCGATCGTGGTGTCCGGGGGGAAGCGCGCGGCGAGCCGCCGCCCCAGGTCCGCCCAGTGGTGCACCCACCAGCCGTCCCGCTGGATGTCCGGCAGGGACCTGCTCCAGGGGGACGAAAGCGCGGCGACGAGGACGGCGGCCGCCAGCCCGCGCGCGAGAGCGGTGGTCCGCGCTGGACGGGGCCGGGCCGCGAGCAGCCGCTCCAGGCCCTCGGCCGCGGCGAGGAACAGCACGGGCGACAGGGGGACGAAGAACCGCCAGAGCGGGAAGCTGTCGCCGCCGCTCGCCGCCAGGACGGGCGCGAGCAGGGCGAGGAAGACCGTCCGGGGGCAGGACCGGGCTCCGGCCAGAGCGAGGAGCACGAGGAGGCCGGCGGCGCTCCCGAGCCCGAGAAAGCGGCCCAGGTCGAGGAGCCCCGGCAGGAGCGCGATCCGGAGCGGCAGCACCTTGGCGCGCGCCGAGTTGGCGAGCCAGTCGCCGTACCAGGCGAGGCGGAAGGCGATCTGTGCAACGAAGACCGCGACGGCGGCCGACCCCACCCGGATCTCGGGCCGGTGGAGGCGGCGGTCCGCCAGATGGACCGCCGCGACCCAGGCGAGGACGGCGAGGAGCCCCTCGGGACGGGTGAGCACCAGGAGCGCTCCCACCAGGAGGCCGGCCGCCCTCCGTCCGGGCGTATCGAGCGGAAGGCAGGCCAGGACCGTGATGAGAAAGGCCATGAGGCAGGTCTCGAGACCGTTCACCGAGTGGTAGAGCCAGGGGAGGCAGATGACCAGCCCCGCGGCGGCGAAAAGGCTGCGGCGGACCAGGACGAGCAGGGTGCCGATTCCGAGCAGGAGCCCGAGCGTCTGGGAGAGAGCCGGCAGCCCGAGCCCGAGGCGGGCCCCCGCCGCCAGGATCAACACCCAGGCCAGGCTGGAATAACCCTCCACGGGCGGCTCGTTTGGGTTGTAGACAAGCCCGTCGCCCACGGCCAGGTGGCGCGCATAGCGGAAGCTGATGAAGGCGTCGTCGACCGGCGTCTGGGGCAGCACCAGCCAGAAGGCCAGCAGAACGTATCCTGCGACGACCGCCGCCACGGCCAGGCCGCGAAGGATCTTGCTGGACGGCTGCACGGGTTGTTTTAGACTATCACGAACGTCGGCCGGCTTGCGCGGGCCGGCTCGGGTGTGCGACTCTACCGCGTCCCGCCTCCGGCGGCGGGATCGGATCGGCGGCTCCTCCTGGAGCGCCGCGGCGGCCTCGCCGAAGTCGTCCTCCGTGTTTATCCGAAACCTGCCGGAAGACTCGAGAGAGGCGTTTGCCCCCTCCGCGCGGGGTGGAGCGTCCCTCGAACGGAAGAGAGAGATGCGATGACGTTTGAATTGCTCGACCTGCATCCGGACCTCCTGCGTGGCGTCGCCGACCTCGGCTGGTCCATCCCGACGCCCATCCAGGCCGATGCCATCCCCCAGGCGCTCGCGGGACGCGACGTTCTCGCCTGCGCCGCGACCGGCAGCGGCAAGACCGCGGCCTTCCTGCTCCCTGTCATGCAGCGTCTGCTGGACCGCCCCCGCGGCACGACCCGGGTCCTCGTCCTCACCCCGACCCGGGAGCTGGCGGCGCAGATCGTGGCCAGCTTCGAGGACCTCGCCCGCCATACGCCGCTCACCGGCGCGGCGGTCTTCGGCGGCGTGGCCATGGGCCCGCAGGAGCGCGCCTTCCGCGACGGCGTCGACGTCCTGGTCGCCACCCCCGGGCGGCTCCTCGACCATTTCCAGAACGACTACGCGCGCCTGGACGAGCTGGAGGTCCTGATCCTCGACGAGGCGGACCGCATGCTCGACATGGGGTTCCTCCCCGACGTCCGCCGCGTGCTCGCCCGCCTGCCGGAAGCGCGGCAGAACCTGCTGTTCTCGGCCACCCTGCCGCCCCCGATCGTCGAGCTGGTCCGCGAGATGCTGCGCGAGCCGGTCTCGATCGGCGTCGAGCGGCGGGCGGTGCCGGTCGACGGCGTCGACCAGGCGGTCTTCCCGGTCCGCGAGGATCTCAAGCCCTGGCTCCTCATCGATCTTTTGCACCGCGAGGCGATCCCGGGCGCCCTGGTCTTCACCCGCACCAAGCACCGGGCCAACCGGCTGGCCGATCTCCTCGCCCGCAACGGCGTGGCCTGCGACCGCATCCACGGCAACCGCAGCCAGGCCCAGCGCACCGAGGCCCTGGCCCGCTTCAAGGACGGCCGCCTGCGCGTCCTCGTCGCCACCGACATCGCCGCCCGCGGCATCGACGTCGAGGCGCTCTCCCACGTGGTCAACTTCGACGTGCCGAACGTCCCCGAGGACTACATCCACCGGGTCGGCCGCACGGCGCGCGCGGGGCTGACCGGCGAGGCCTTCACTCTCGCCGCGCCCGAGGAGAGCCCGGAGATGGCGGCGATCGAGAGGGCCGTGGGCCAGAGGCTGCCGCGGCGCAACCTCGAAGGGTTCGACTACGACATGGAGGCGCCGGAGCGGTTCGAGATCCCGCTCGGGGAGCGGATCGCCTCCCTGCGCGCCCGCCGGGCCGAAGAGCGGGCGCGCGCCCGCGAGAAGGCCGAGCGCAAGGCGCAGCGGGAAGCCGAGGAGCAGGCCCGGCGCACCGCCGGCAAGGAGAGCCGCAAGCCGGATCGCGAGGCCAACCGGCCGGCTCCGGCGCCGCGCGGCGACGGCGGCAACGGGCGTGGCCCGGTCGAGCCGGGGAACCAGCTGCACCCGCGGCCTGGCCAGGGGCCCGCAAAGCACGGCAAGCCCGCGGGCAAGCCGGGCGGCAAGCGCAAGGGGGGAGGGCACCAGCAGCAGCGCCCCGGAGGCCGCTATCGCCCGGCCGAGCCGCCGGAGCCCAAGCACCCGGATCTGACCGAGCGCCCCACCGAGGAGCGCGCCGCGAAGATCGCCTCGACCTTCCAGCCGGGCCGCCTACGGCGGTTCTGAGACGCGTCGGACGGCGGGCACCGACACGTCCGCGACACGTCCGTGCCCGGGTTCTCGCGGGACCGGTGCTCCCTTTCTCCTCCGGCGCGAGGAGCGGGGGCGCTGGCACAGCCTTTGCCCTTCCCGGACTGCGACAACGCCAAGATCTCGATTCCGCAAAGGAGGCACGACATGGCCACGGTGCTTTGGGAAGAAGAAGCCGTCCAGGCGACAGCCGGCGACGAGGCGCTGACGATTCCGGTTCCAGTCACGGTGTTGCGCGTCAACGGGGAGATCGCGTTTCAGCCGATCTCCGCGGCTGACTACGTCATCGACGCGGAGTCCATCACCCTGCGGGGGAGCGGCGGAACACCGCGCGAGTTCCAGCTCACGTTCACCCTGTCGACCGAGCTGGTCGGCGAGGGGTACAAGTTCGCCAATCCGGCACTCAAATTTTTCCAGGGGAGCTCGAAAAAATCCGGCTTCCGCTTCTCGCCGGAGTCGTCGGTCGAGGCCACGGCTTCGTTGTTCAACACCAAGGACAGCCAGGACTCCAAATCCGAGGACTCCTTCAACGTCCTGCTCGTCGATCCGATCCAGAGGCTTCTCGTCCACGATCCGACGATCGTGTGGGACCCGCCGAACGGCTGAGGCGGGCTCACCGCGGTGCTATGCCGTCGGCCAGGAGCTTCTGGAACTCGGGATCGCGCCGCAGGGTCTCGAACCAGGGGAAGGAGAACCAGCGCTTGCCGTACCCGAGCTCCAAGGCGCGCTCGGCGTTGGCCAGAGCGGAGTCGTCCTCACTCAGCACCGCATAGACGAGGGAGGCTTCATAGGCCACGGGAGCATCGTTGGGCGCGAGGCGAAGGGCCTGTTGTACCGCGGCCACAGCCTCGCGTCCCCGCCCGAGATGGGCCAGCGCCTGCGCCTTGACAGTGAGACTCTGGGGCGTCGTCGCGGAACGATCCAGCTCCAGCACGCGCCGGTAGAGCTCCTGGGCCTCGCTTCTGCGGCCCATCAGGATGTAGGCGTCGGCGAGATTGAGGGTGAAGAACGGGTTCCTGGGCTCCTGCTCCAGGAGCCGCCGGTAGGTGCCGGCCGCCTCGGTGTAGCGGCCGAGGAAAAAATAGGCGAGGGCGAGATTGGAGAGCTGGGAAAGCCCCGGAGAGCGGCGGACGAGATCGCTGTAGAGAGCCACCGCCCGGTTCAGGTCGCCGCTCGACAACTCGATAACGGCGAGCAGTGAGAGGCCGTCGAAGCTTCCTGGGGAGCGCCGCAACAGCATCTCCAGATGGTGCCGCGCGTCTTCGATCCGCCCCTGCTGAATCTCCATCTGGGCCAGGTTCGTCAGCCTTTTGGTGGAGGGTTGGAGGCGGGCGGCCGTGCGGGTCAGCTCGAGGGCCTCCTGGACCTGGCCGCGGGCGCTCAGGACGCGAGCCCGGCGTTCCAGGAGCCGGACGTCTCCCGGCACCAGCGATTCGAGCCCCACGATAGCCGCCTCAGCCCGGTCGAGATCCTGAGCGGCGAGCGCGAGGTCGATCTCCACGAACAAGGGCCGCGGGTCGCCCGGTGCGAGAGACCGCGCTTCCTGGATCAGATCGAGGCCGTGCCGGAGGTCCTGTTCATCACGGGAGTTCCAGAAGCGGCGCCGGGCCACGTCGGCCTCCAGCAGATAGGCGTCGAGAAAACGGGGTGACCGCTGACGGAGCGCGGCCAGCTCTGCGAGGATTGAATCCAGCGCCGGCTCCTGCCGCGCATCGAGCCGCCGCCGCAACACCAAAAACTCTTGGAAATCCCGGCCGCTCACCGCGAGATCCGGATTCCCGGCGCGCAGGCGGTAGCCGCCGTAGCCGCTCCGGAGCCGGTTGATCACGGCGCTGGCGACCAGGGACCACTCGTCGGTCGGTACCTCGAAGCTCTCGGCCCAGAGCACAGTGGCGTCCTGACCCCGCAGCCGGTTGAGGGAGATTCGGCACGACTCGGGGCGGCAGTCCAACCGCGAGCTGACGATCTCTCCGGCCGAGAGCGACTGCGCCACCTGCCGCGGCGGGCCGCTCACCGCGTCCACCTCATCCGTGGCCAGCGGCGAGATCCCTTCGAGCGCCACCAGACCCTGCAGGAGGGCGACACGGACTCCCGAAGCCAGCAGCTCCACCTCGGGCGTTCCGGCTCCAGTCCCGATCTCCGGCTCCCGCACCGCCACATACAGAGGAGGAACCGGCCGCCGCAGGGCGAGCCAGGCGCCGCCCGAGGCGAGGACGGCCAGCAGCAGCACGGCCGCCGCCACCGCGATCCGGCGGGGCCGGTGCTTGAGGGTCGTCAGCGCGGAGTCGGCCGGGGCGGCCTGGGTCGCCGGGCGGAGCAGCCCGCTCCTCTCGATCACGGTCGGCTCCTCCTCCCCGATCGACGCCAGCGCCGTGGGACCCGAGCCGGGTGCCAGCACCTCGAGGTGCCGGCGCACCTCGCCCGCGCTGCGCGGCCGCAGGAAGGGGTCCTTCTGGAGGAGCTGGTCGACCAGCGCCGAGAGCTGCTCCGGCACTTCCGGCCGGAGCGCCCGCACCGGCTCGGGGGTGTGGAAGAGGATCCGGTTCAGCGTGGCGAGCGCGTTCTCCGCCACGAACGGTGAGCCGCCGGTGAGGATCTCGTAGAGGAGGGTCCCGAACGAGAAGAGGTCGGAGCGGTGGTCGACGGCTTCGCCCCGGGCCTGCTCGGGCGACATCGTGCGATAGGTGCCGACCACCATGTTGGCGCCCGTGAGCTCCGGCTCGGGACCGGCCTGGAACAGCTTGGCGATGCCGAAGTCGCTGATCTTGGCGTGGCCGGTCCGGGTCACCAGCACGTTCTCGGTTTTGAGGTCGCGGTGGACGATCCCCTCGTGGTGGGCGGCGTCGAGGCCGTCCGCGATCTCGCGGGCGAGGCGCAGGGCGAGCGGGAGGTCGAGCGGACCCTGGGAGGCCAGGGCGCGCAGGCTGGCCCCCTCGACGTACTCCATGACGATGTGCTCGACATCCCCCTCCTGGAGGATGTCGTAGACCTGGACGATCGCGGGGTGGTTCAGGCGGGCGGCGACCCGGGCCTCGCGGCGGAAGCGCTCGCGCTGCTCCGGCGACAGCCCGGTGTCCGGACGGATCCGCTTGATCGCGACGCGGCGGTCGAGGCGCTCGTCATGGGCGAGGAAGACTTCTCCCATGCCACCGGCACCGAGCCGTTGGAGGATCCGGTACGGACCGATCTTCTGCGGAAGCTCCGACATGGACACCTGCGCCGTCGCAACAGACTTTGCAGGGACATCTTACGCGAGCTTCATCTCTCGCAGCCGGCGGCCGAGCGCCTTCTTGGAGACTTCCAGGCGCTCCACCATGGCATCCAGATCGCCCCCCTCCTCGCGGAAGCAGCGCTCGATCTCCTCGCCGGTCAGGTCCGACGCCTTGCGGATGCGCGGGCTCTCGTCGATCAGGGCGTACAGCGATGTCCGCGAGATCTTGAGCGCCGTGGCGGCCGCCTTGAGATCCCAGCGGCTTTCGCGGAGCGTCGCCAGGAGCTCCTCCTCGCCGACCTCCGAAGGCTTGCGCCACCGTGGCGGGGGCGAAGGGAGGGAGACCTCCGGAGGCTGCTCCCCGGAGCCGGCGGTGTCCTCGGCCCGCAGCAGCCGCTCCACCTGGGGGCCGATCTCCAGATGGGAGAGGCCGCGGCTGCCGATGACGAGCTGGCGCGCCACGTTGCGCAGCTGCCGCACGTTGCCCGGCCACTCGTAGCGGGCCAGGCGGGAGACCAGCCGGGGGGGCAGCCAGAGCGGATCGCACAGGCGCGATTCGGGATCGAGCCGGTGCCCCTCGCCGATCCGCGCCAGCTCCTGGCGCAGGAAGTGGAACAGCAGCCGACCGACGTCCTCGCGGCGCTCGCGCAAGGGAGGGAGCCAGATCTCGAAGCCGGAGAGCCGGTGGAGGAGAGGCGCCCGGAAGCCGCCGTCGCGCACCCTGCCTTCGAGATCGACGTCCGTGGCGGCGATCACCCGCACGTCCGCGCGCAGAGCGGACTGGGAGCCGACGGGGAAGATCTCGCCGGTCTCCAGCGCGCGCAGCAGCATGACCTGGACCTCGGGAGGGGCCTCGCCGATCTCGTCGAGGAACAGGGTGCCGCCATGGGCGCGCCGGAAGTATCCTTCCTGCTGGGTCACCGAGCCGGTGAAGGCGCCGCGCACGGCGCCGAACAGCTCCGAGGCCGAGAGGGTCGGCGGGATGGCTCCCAGATTGACCCCCAGGAAGGGGCCGGAGCGGCGGGGGCCGGCCTCGTGGATCGCGCGCGCGGCCAGCTCCTTGCCCGTCCCGGTCTCGCCGCGCAGCAGCACGGGGACCTCCAGATCGGACACCCGCTGGATGTCGGCGCGGACGCGCAGCAGGCCGGGGCTGTCGCCGATCAGCCCGAAGCGGGGCGGCGGCGTCTGCCCCAGGGGAATCGTCAGATGGAGGAGCAGGACGACGCGCCCCGACAGCTCGAGGACGGCGCCGTGCTCGACCTCGGAGGCGGAAAACCGGTGCTCCTGGAGGACCGACACGCCCTGCGCGACGACGGCGGTCCGCGAGTCGTCCAGCAGCAGGTCGATGCCGCCGTCCTGCGCGGCGCGCAGGCGGAAGGGGCGGCGGCTGATGTGGTTGTCCTCCAGAGGCTCGCCGGCAAGTTGGTCCGGCCGCGCGAGATCCGGCTGGTTGCGGCTCACCAGCACCTCGCGGCCGACCAGCAGCTCGCTCAGGAAGGCGCGGGCACCGATGCGCCGGAGGTCGGGATGGTAGAGGATCGTCAGGGTGGGAAGGCGCAGGCCCGAGCGCTCCTCGCTGCGGTCTCCATAGCCCCCGACGGCCGTCATCCCGACGGTTGAGCCGTCGGACTTCTCTGTCTTCATTCCGGGAGGATTCTACCTGTTGGATGGCGCATTGTACGATCCCCTTCCGCTGCTGTACGGCGATGACCGGCTGATCGCGGTGGCCAAGCCCTCGGGCCTGGCGGTCCACCGCGGCTGGTCGCAGGAGCGGACCGTGGCCCTGACCCTGGCGCGCGACCGCCTGGGCCGCCATGTCTTTCCCGTCCATCGCCTCGACCGGGCGACCAGCGGCGTGCTCCTCTTCGCGCTCGACACGGAAGCGGCACGGAAGCTCCAGGAGCAGCTCGCGGCCGGCACGGTGCGCAAGCGCTATCTGGCGCTCGTGCGCGGCATCACCCCGGCCGAGGGGGTGATCGACCATCCGCTCGCGCGCGAGGAGGGCGGGCCGCGCATGCCCGCCGTCACCGAGTACCGCCGGCTCGGCACCTGGGAGCGCTATTCGCTGATCGAGGCCGTCCCGCGCACCGGCCGGCGCCACCAGATCCGCCGCCATCTGAAGCACATCAGCCATCCGCTGATCGGCGACGTGCGCTACGGCAAGGGGGAGCACAACCGCCTCTTCCGCGAGCGCTTCGGCCTCCACCGCCTCGCGCTCCACGCCTTGGAGATCGGCTTCGCCCACCCTGACGACGGCCGGCCGCTCTGCATCACGGCGCCGGTCCCCGAGGATCTCGCCGGGCCGCTGAGGGCCATGGGGCTCCGTGCTACCTTACCCCCGCCATGAAATTCGACTCCGAGCGCTGCCTCACCGCCGCTCTCGAGGCCTGCCGGCGCGCGGGCGCGATCCACCGGGAGCATTTCCGCACCGGCGGCCTGGCCGTCGAGCGCAAGGCCGACGCCTCGCCGGTCACCCGGGCGGACCGGGGATCGGAGGAGGCCATCCGGGAGACGCTGCGCCGCGCGGTCCCGGAGCTCGGAGTCCTCGGCGAAGAGCTCGGCCAGGAGGGGGACGAGCGCGACCGCTGGGTCGTCGACCCGCTGGACGGCACCCGCAACTTCATCGCCGGGCTTCCGCACTTCGCCACGCTGATCGGTCTGGAGCTCGATGGCGAGCTCGTCCTCGGCGTCGTCCATGCCGCCGCGCTCGGCCCGGGCTCCGGCGTCGAGGCCGCGCCCGCGGCCGCCGATCCCGCCGGGCTGGGCGAGACCTGGTGCGCCATCCGCGGCCAGGGGGCCTTCGGCGGCACCGGCACGGACCCGGCCACGGTCCGCCGCCGCCGGCTGCGGGTCAGCGAGGTGGACGACCTCTCCCGTGCGTTTTTAGTCCATGGCGGGCTGGTCCACTTCCAGAAGATGGGCCTCTGGCCGGCCTTCGGGGAGCTGGTGGCGCGCGCCGAGCGCACCCGCGGCTTCGGCGACTGGTGGGGGCACGTCCTGGTCGCCGAGGGACGCTGCGACGCCATGGTCGAGCCGGCCGTGGCGTTCCACGACGTCGCCGCCATCCGGATCCTCATCGAAGAGGCGGGAGGCGTCTTCCGCACCCGCGGCGACGTGCCCCTGGGCGCCGGCTTCCACGACGCCACGTTCTCCTCGAACGCCGCCCTGGCCCCTGCGCTGCGGGAGGTCCTGGGATTTTGAGAGGCCAGTCTCACACCACCGGCGGATCCTGCCTCGCCTCCGCCAGAGGCAGGCGGCGGTCTCGATCGTAGGGCGGCTTTTCGCGATCAGGCATCGGATCGTTGGGCCAATCCTTCAGCCATTGGCGCCGCTCTTTGTTGCTCGCGTAGTACTTCAGGTGGAGATAGATGTCTTCCTCGCTCCCGCTCCCGACCAGATCGATGTGGTAGGTGTAGGACGAATCCTCCGGCATGAGGACGGCGGGCTCGCGCAACGCGTCGCTCCACAAATAGATGTACAGGTCACGATCGTTCAGGTGATCCGTGTTATGGAGGAAGGTGCCGAGCTGGGCGAGCCCGTGGATGACGTCCCAGAGCTTCCTGCCGATCTCCTCATCGCTCAGCTCATCCGGCGACGGCAGGGAGATTCCCGACTGCGGCAAGAGGTCGAACAGAGTGCTCGGCTCCCGCTCCTCGTACGCGGCGACCTGCTTCAAGAACAGGTCGTGAAGATCTTCCGGGTCATCGTTTGACATAGCTCACTCCATTCTCCGGTTACCACCGCAGTTGCCGAAGATGGTCCTCCGCCACGCGCACGTGCCCTCTCCCGGCCTCGAAGTTTCCACCTTCGGAGTCGAAGGATACCGGAGATCAGCGAGCCGGGGGAAGCCCCCGAGGCCAGGGCAAGGCAGCTTGGCTCCTTGACGCTCTTCCGACCCACCGGCGCACCCTTCATAGAGAAGAGAGGTCCGCCGTCGTGGTATTGATTGCACCCATGTCATCCACGTCCGCTTCGTCGCCCCAGTCCCTCCAGGCGTTCCGCACGGTGCCGCGCACGGGGGTCGTCTACGTCACCAAGGAGGCCACGGTCCGCGGCTACCGCACGGGTGATCCCGGGTGGTCCAACCTGGGACAGGGGCAGCCCGAGACCGGCTTCCTGCCCGGCGCTCCGCCGCGCATCGCGTCGATCGAGATCGCCCCGGCCGACCACTACTACGCTCCGGTCGCCGGCATCCAGGAGCTGCGCGAGGCCGTGGCTGCGCTCTACAACCGGCTGTTCCGCCGCGGCCTGCGGTCGCAGTACACGGCGGAGAACGTGGCCATCTCCGGTGGCGGCCGGACCGCCCTGACGCGCGCCGTCGCCTCCTTGGACCAGGTCAACCTCGGACACTTCCTGCCCGACTACACGGCCTACGAGGAGCTCCTCGACATCTTCCGCCTGGTGACGCCGATCCCGATCCTCCTGCGGCGCGAGCAGGGCTATGCCTTCAGCGCGGACGACCTGCGGCGCGAGGTGGTCGGCCGCGGCCTCTCGGTGCTGCTCTTCTCGAACCCGTGCAATCCCATGGGGAAGCTCGTCTCCGGCCGCGAGCTCGCCGGCTGGATCGACGTCGGCCGCGAGCTCGACTGCACGCTGCTGATCGACGAGTTCTACTCGCACTACGTGTGGACGCTGGGCGAGGGCGAGCCGGGGCCGATCGTGAGCGCGGCCCGCTACGTCGAGGACGTCGACCGCGATCCGGTCGTCATCGTCGACGGGCTGACCAAGAACTGGCGCTATCCCGGCTGGCGGGTGACCTGGACGCTCGGCCCCCGCGAGGTCATCGAGGCGATCGAGAGCGCGGGCTCGTTCCTCGACGGCGGCGGCTCGCGGCCGCAGCAGCGGGCGGCGGTCCCGCTGATGGACCCCGACCTGGTCCTCGCCGAGACCCGCGCCATCCGCGACGCCTTCCTGCCCAAGAGGGAGCTCCTGCTGCGCCGCCTGCCCGATCTCGGGATGCGCATCTTCCCCGAGCCCGCCGGGACGTTCTACGTCTTCGTCTCGGTGCGCGACCTGCCGGAGCCGCTTTCCGACGGCCTCGAATTCTTCCGCGCGGCGCTCGAGCACCAGGTCATCTGCGTGCCGGGAGTCTTCTTCGACGTCAATCCCGGGCACCGCCGCGCCCAGCGGCTGTCGCGCTTCCACCAGCACGTCCGCCTCTCCTTCGGTCCGAGCATCGAGGAGGTCCAGCGCGGTCTCGACAAGCTGGAAGCGATGATCGCCGCCTACCGGAAGTGATCAAGAGATTGAACCCGCGGCGTTCAGTTTTTTGAACGCCGCCCCACGAAAACCTTTCATCTCCTCGTAGATCCTCCTCCGGCAAGCCTGGCAGAAGTTTTGCCTGAACACGTGATCGGAAGCTTTTGATTACGGGTTCGGAGGGCGAAGGAGGACCTCATGAAGAAGGTCGCGTTCTTCGCGCTGGTGGTTTTTTTGTCTCTCGCGGTCGCCGGTCCTGCCGGGGCCTCTGATAAGAGCGATCGCGGATTGTTCCTGCGTTCCGGAGACGGCGAGCCGTTCCCCGCGCTCGCCGTGGGCACAACCGTCGAGGTGCGGGTGACCGGTATTGTCGCTCGCGCCCGGGTGACCCAGGTCTTCACCAACCCCACCCCGGGCTGGGTCGAAGGGATCTACGTCTTCCCCCTGCCGGACGGCGCGGCCGTCGATACGCTGCGGATGACCGTGGGCGGCCGGGTCCTGACCGGAAAGGTCCGCGAGAGGCAGCAGGCCAAGGCCGAATACGTCCAGGCGAAACAGGAAGGGCGCCGCGCCTCTCTCCTCGAATTCCAGCGGCCCGGCGTCTTCACCACCTCGGTCGCGAATATCGGTCCGGGCGAGACGGTCGAGATCGCCATCGAGCTGCAGCAGGTCGTGGAGTACGGCCACGGCCGTTTCGGTCTGCGCTTCCCGATGGTGGTGGAGCCTGTCGCCGGCCCCGCGGCCCCGTCCTTCGCCTTCCACGTCGATCTCGCCCCCGGGTTCCCGCTCGCGCGGATCGAAAGCTCCTCACACAAGATCGCCGTGGCGCGGGATGACCGCCGGCTCCGCTATGCGGTCGATCTCGCCGCTGGAACCGCGCCGGCCGATTCCGACTTCATCCTCGAGTGGGTACCCGCGGTCGGCCGCGAGCCGCGGGCCGTCTTCTTCACCGAAAATGTGAACGGCGAGCGCTATTCCCTCCTCATGGTGATGCCACCCGACGCGCCCGAGGCCGCGGCGGCGCGCCTGCCGCGCGAGACCGTCTTCGTGATCGACACCTCGGGATCGATGGAGGGCGACTCGATCGAGCAGGCACGGCAGGCTTTGCTGCTGGGGCTGGACCGCCTCGCGCCCACCGACGCGTTCGAGGTCGTCCGCTTCTCCAGCGATGCCAACGCCCTGTTCCGGCGCAGCGTGCCGGCGGCACCTGGCGCGATCGGCCAGGCCAAGGACTGGGTGCGGCAATTCACGGCCGATGGCGGCACCAACATGCTCGCCGCGCTGAAGATCGCCTTGGGGGACCGAGCATCGGGAGGGCTGCTGCGCCAGGTGATCTTCGTCACCGACGGGCAGGTCTCGGACGAGGCCGAGCTGCTCGGCTTCATCGGTCAGCACCTCGGCGACAGCCGGCTGTTCACCGTGGCCATCGGCTCCGCGCCCAACGCCGCCTTCCTGCGCAAGGCCGCGGCCCTCGGGCGCGGAACGTTCACCGCCATCGCGAGCACCAGCCAGGTCGCCGCGGGTATGGCCGACCTTTTCTCCCGGATCGAAGCGCCGATGCTGCGCGACGTGGCGGTCCGCTGGTCCGATCCGGCGGCCGAAGCCTGGCCGGAGCGCATCCCCGACCTCTATCTGGGCGAGCCGATCGTGGTCACCGCCCGCCTGCGCGGCGGCGCCGGGTCGGTCGAAGTCGAGGGGATGCAGGGGGATGAGCCCTGGCAGGACGAGCTCCCCACCGCCGCGGAAGTGCATGGCGCCGGCCTCGACAAGCTGTGGGCCGGCCAGAAGGTCCAGGCGCTTCTCGACAGCCTGGCCGCCGGGGCCGATGTCGGCGACGTCCAGCGCGAGGTGACCCGGCTGGGGCTCCGCCATCATCTGCTGACGCCCTACACGAGCTTCGTCGTCGCGGAGGAGGAGCCGGCGCGTCCGCCTGCGGTGGAGCCCGCCAGCTACCGGATTCCAGGCGCCCAACCCCGCGGCGCCGTGCCGGCGGCTCCCGCCTACGATCCGAGCATGGATCCCAATGCGACCGAGGATCTCATCACGGTGACCGCCGAGGCCCCGATGATCGACGAGCGGCAGATCGCCCTTGGGACGACGGTCAGCCAGACCGAGACCACGCTGACCGCCGGGCAGAGCGACGTCTGGGCCGCTCTCCGCGCAACGCCGGGCGTCCTGACCGACCGGATCAACGTGGGCGGCAACGAGACCGGCTGGCAACCCGATGCCGCGGCAGGAGGTGTCGCCGCCGACCGCTCCTCCTGGGTCGTCGACGGCGTCGTCATCACCGATTTGGCGGCCCTGGGAGCGAGCCCGAGCTATTACGACTTCGACTGGTTCGAGGAGACGCAGGTCGCGACCGGCGGCGGCGACGTGGCCCTGGAAAGCGCCGGGCCGCAGCTCACTCTGATCGGGCTGCGCGGCACCAACGAATGGCGGGGCTCGGGCCGGCTCGCCTGGACCGGCGGCGCGCTCGCAGGGGCAGGAGAGGAACGGCTCGGCGGCTTGCGGGTCGGCGGCGTCGAGGCCGGCGGACCGCTCCGGCGCGATCGCTTCTGGCTCTGGGGCGGGCTGTCGCGCAGCGAGATCGACCGCATCGCCCTGGGCGGAGACGCCGAGGAGTCGATCCGCGACAGCGGCGCCCTGAAGCTCAACGCCCAGCTCGCCGAGGACAACTCCGCCGTCCTCGTGGCGCGCCGGGGAGAGGGCTCGGGACATGGCATCGGCGCAGCCCCTTCCCGCTCCCGGGAGACCCTGTGGGATCAGGACGGCCGGGAGGTCCTCTGGAAGCTGGAGGACACGCAGATCTTTACGTCCAACCTCTACCTCACCGGCACGCTGTCGGGAAACCGGGACGCGTTGCACAGCCTCCCCGAGGCCGGCCCCGCGGGAATCGGCCGCATCGACGCGGCGGGCGTAGCGCGCGGGCGCTGGTTCGACCTGGACGAAGAGCAGCGGACCCGCGACACCGCGCTGGCGGCCTCCTTCTTCACCACCAGGGGCCGCGTGAGCCATGAGATCAGGCTCACGGCGCAGGACCGCTCCTCCGACGCCGAGAGGCTCACCATTCCTCCGGGCCAGCTGATCGTGCCCGGAGAGAGCCTCGGGCTCCCGCCCGGAATCGCACTCGACGAGCTCTGGCGCGCCGGCTGGGCGGACGCGGAGGTGGACACCCGCACCGCCGCCGTGCAGGACACCCTCTCCAGCGGCAACGCGACCTTCGCCCTGGGCCTGCGCTGGGACAGCCAGGACCTCGGAATCCCCGGTGTGGACCGGGCGGACACCCTGGAGCCTCGCCTCGCGATGACCTACTCGGTGGGCCGGGAGCGGAAGACCCTCCTGCGGGCGACGTTCGGCCGCTTCGCCTCCAGGCTCGGCGCCGAACCGGCCCTAGCGTCCCATCCCGACGCCCTGCGCGACCGCCTGCTGCTGTTCGCCGACCTCGACGGCGATCTGACCTTCGATTCCAGCGAGCCGCTGACCTTCGCGTTCCCGGAAGAAAGGAAGGTGGTCTCCTCGGACCTGTCTCCCGAGATCACCGACGAGGCGTCGGCCGGCGTGGAATACGCCCTCCAGCCTGAATGGACTCTGGGATTACAGGGGATCTGGCGGGAGACCTCCGACGTCTTCGAGGAGAGGCTGCTGGTCCTCGACACCCGCACCGGAGAGATCTCCGCGGCCACCTCGATCGACTGGACCCCCGCCGGCAGCGTGGACGGCATCTCCTGGTACGACCTGCGGCCCGGCCTGCAATGGACGGGTGGCCGTCTGCTGACCAACGGCGACCGCAAGAGGGAAACCTTCGACCTCGTCGCCTCCTGGAACAAGCGCCTGTCCAACCGGTGGATGAGCCGGGGGCACGTGGCCTGGCACGACTGGACCTGGCAGGCCGGCTCCGAATCCGCCCGCTTCGACGATCCGACGCCCGCCCTGGGAGGCGGCGACCGGGACGGCCATCGCCTGCTCCTGCCGGTCGGCGGAACCGTGCTGCCGCACGAGCCCGTGAGCTTCCTCGGGAGCCGCTGGTCCTTCCACGCCATGGGAATGGTGCAGGTCCCGTGGGACGTCGACGTCTCGCTGGCGGTGGACGGCCGCGAGGGCCTGCCGCTCCAGTGGTACCGGCAGGTGCTGCGGGAGAGGGCCGGCCTGGTGCGCGTCCCGGTCGCCGGCCCGGCCTCCCGAACCTCCGACCTGCTGACCGCCGATCTCCTCCTGGCGAAGGAGATCGTCTGGCATCGGGAGCTCGGCCTCACCCTGACCCTGGACATCTTCAACCTCCTGGATGCGGGAACCGTGGCCGACCGCGAGCTCGATCTCGGCGTGGCCCGTGCGGGCCAACCCACGCGCCTCCTGGCGCCGCGGACCTACCGGCTGGGGGCGCGGATGTCGTGGCGGTGAGAGCGGTTGGATAGGCGATCTTCCCGAGGCCGTCGTGAGGCGGCCTCGGGGTGTTTCTCAGGCTTTCTTCTTTCCTGATCGCACCCGCTTCCGCGCCGCAGAGGTCCGCGACTCTTCAGGAAGATCTGGGAGCCCTTGGGCGCGGGTCGAAGCCTCCAGAACGGTGATCCCCACCAGCTCCTTACCGTGATATCGGAACAGGAGACCCTCATCGGTCACCGTGGTGTCCGTCGCCTGTTGGGGGCGCCGGAAGCTGATGTACAGGAGATCGGCTTCCCTGTCGTAGTCCACCCGGAACCGCTCCACGAAGCCTGATCCTGAGCACGAACAGCTTTGGCGCCGCCGGGATTCGTGATCGTCGCGGCTCATTGCCGGAACCGGAGGGAAGGGTTGGCGCGGGCTCGCTTCAGATAGATCGCCAGATTCTCGATGAGCTCGACGGTGAGCTTCTCCTCCCGCGCAGCTTCCTGAAAGAGCCGGAGAGCAGCCAATGCTTCCCGGTGGATGTCCTCGGCCGCGAACACAGCGTGCATTTCTTCCGCGACCTGCTTCAGCTCTGCCGTCCTGCTCATCTTCACGTAGATGAGCGCGAGATCGAGCGATACCATCGCGGCATCGTAGCCGTTCCCTTGATCGATGAAGCTCTGCCGGATGGCAATGAAGGTGCCCTCAGCGTCGTCCATGCGTCCAAGGCCGAATGCGATTTTTCCCTCGACCCAGACGAGCCGTGACTGCGTGTAGGCGTCGGTATACTCCCGATACAGCTCGCGGTCATTGCCCAGGGATTCCTCTGCCTCTCGGTACCGTCCCGCATCACACAGGAAGAGGGTGAGATTGTGCCGTGCGTAGCAATAGAGGCGCGGCTCTGCCTCCGAGCTGAGGTCGCGCAGCGCGAGCTCGGTCGTCTCGACCGCCTTCGTCAGTTCTTGCCGCTCGTTGTACATGAGGCCGAGCGTGAGGAGCGGGCGGGTCGCTTCGATCCGTTCCCCGGCAAGCTGATACAGGGTAGCCGACCGGATCAGCAGCGCTTCGGCTTCTCGAAACCGGTGCTGATCCTTCCGCAGGATCCCTTCGAGCCAATCGACCTCGGCGTACACGAGCAGATTGGTCACGTCCTCGTTCCGGATCAGGCTGCGGGTGCGCTTGAACCGCTCATCGGCTTCTTTGATCTTGCCGATCGCTCTCAACGCATTTCCACCGTACGCCGTGGCCCGGGCAAGCGCGTCGTAGTACCCCGATGCGTACGGAGCGCGCAGAAGCACCGCTTCGGCAGCCTCGGCGAGCTCGTACACGTTCTCTGGAGCCGCCGGAATGTGGCTCCAAGCTTCCGCAAGGAGCATGTTGCCGAGGGCCAGGCTGCGGAACCGGGATGTGGCCCGCCTGATCTTCTCGAGCCGTGGCTCCTGGGGGAGCTCGAGGAGCACCCGGAGGTCCCTCTTGGCTGCTTCTTGTTCCTTTTCTGCATCCAACGTGTGCCGCTCGATGAGGAGAGGCAGCAGTCGAAACGAGGCGCCATAGTCGGCGACAGGCGAGGCTCGCCGTTCCTGCCACACCAGAAATCCTCGTTGGCAGGTGGGGCACAGGCTCATGAGATGGTGCCAACCAAGCTCGGCGAGGACGCGCGGCGGCAGATCGCCCTTCTCTACAGCCTCAAGCAACTCAGGGGTGATGTGGATGTCAGACAAGGGCGGCGCCCTCCGGTAAAGTGTCTGGCCGGGAAGTATATACCACCAAAGTTACCGAAGGCGAGAAAAAAGGATGCGCCGCCCGGCCACGGTCGGCCCCGGTGGGCGGCACAGTACCGGCTCTAGCCGTTGGGAGTACCGCCAGGGTCAAGACCTGGCCCGAGGTCGGTGGTTGCTCCCTCGGCCGGAGCGCCGGCGGGGTCAAGGCCGGCTCCTAGACTCTCGATCGCCGGCACGAGCCGAACGAGAGCTTCCCAGAGCATGGCAGCGAGACCGGATTGATAATCCCGTCGCGGACTCTCCCGGCCTCCGGCAACGGCTACTGCCGGAGCAACCAAAGCGAGCATGAGGAGGAAGACGGAAGCGCGGTACCAAGGTGTATGGGTCATCGTGAGCCCCTTTCGGGACGACTTCCAACCAGGTTCCCCTACGGAACGGGGGAGTCGACCCAGCTTCTACTGTGCGGCTATTGGGGCCCTGACGAGTAGTAGTAACTTGCGCCTTCGGTACAGCCTGCAGCCTTGAATAACGGATTTGCGAGATTCCAGTCTTGGCCGAAAGGAAAATCGCAGGGACTCTGGGCTCCTCGCCCATGCCAGCTCAGAAGACTATCCGAGTTGTCGTCATCAGGCGGACAGGTCCTCAATGACGGTTTCCGTGCCAGCGAAGCTCAGCCGACAGCGCAAGATCTGGTGCACGCCGTCGGAGTAGAAATTGACCGTCAGCTCGGTTTTCGGCCCTACCGTCAAATCATCATGGTGGATTTCTTGGCGATAGCGAACACCGCCGTGGGTCTCCTTGTACATCCTGATAGAAAAAACAGGTAAGTCGCGCGGAAGTCTCAGGATCAGCCTGTCAGTCTCGATGCACTGACCCACCACCAAGAGCCGTGGGTCTTGAACACCTAGCGTGGCGAGCCGTGATCCAGCGCCGACAAACGCATGAGTGCCGGATTCCTCCGACCAGAGGCCCTCGAAGTCGGACTGGTCGCCTGAAAAGCGACATTTCGCGATTACTCCGGAAAGCGCCCGCGGTCCCACGTTCGTGACTTGCAACACAATAAAACGACGAGCTATGAGAGCAGAGTTCAACCGGTCAGTGCCTGTATGCTGCTGGTACGACCAAGAATTGCTGAGGGAATCAACGCAAGGGCGAATCTCGAGGATTCGACATGGCTCGAGAGGAGGGACCAAAGAGTGCACGTCGGAAAGCTTGCCGATTGCCCGCACAGCCGAATTCAGACGCTCAGGGGAGAAGCTGGAAGTTCCCTCTTCCGCCACAGTCCTGACGACGCCGATGGCCTCTGCTAGCTGGCCGTCTGGCTCTCGCTCGTCGGGCTTTAGGTAGTGAGTCCAAAGGAACCTCGCCGGTGCGTCCATTTCCTTCAAAATGCCTTGATTCTTGACGGGTGAGAGCACGGATGCGCGAATGTAGGCGGAAACCACCGCCAAGACGGCGCTCCGCCTCCGGCCGTGCCAGTCCAGCCACTCTTCGGAGCCGGTCGAGCTCGGTTCGGGCTGCTTTCTCTCTCCGGCATCCACATTCGGTCGTTCAGATGCTTCTACGCTCCTGGCAAGCGCGCCCGGCCTCTGGTGCTGACGGTATCGAGCCATTACCGCCAAGCCAACGAGAGCGACCACCCAGAACACCATTACGGCGGCAGCTCCGTAGAGAGCGCCACGTTGGAGGTCAACCAACCCGCGCCACCAGACTGCTAGCGCCCCCATCACCGCGAAACCCGCTGTGCCAATAGCGACGAGGACGCCGGAACTCCCACCGATATCGGAGAGCAGAGAAGCGAGGTCTCGTGCTCGGGCGGAAAGGCGTGCCATCCGAGCGACCCTACCGCGGCCCCGCCGCTCCGACAGCCGTTCCGGTGCTGTTGTGCTCTTGAGATCGCGAGTTTCGGCTTTCATCTCCGTCCCAGACATCCTACCACTTGTTCGCAGTAGACTCCGCGCTGCCGCAGCATCCCGGAACGGGGCTCACGCGAACGGGCCGAGAAGGCCCTGCTTTCTGGGAGAAGGGAGCATGCTGGCGTCTTGCGACGGACAGTGTGGCCTTTGGAGGACACGGCAGTCCTCATACTAGGTAAGAAATCGTTCTACCTTCGCTACATCAAGAAGGGAGCACATCTCAAGCCCGGTTTCCCGCCCGAAGACCAGCTTCCCCTGTGGCCGTGAGGAGAAAGAGTCGCCTGAGTCGACCGCACGCTCGTCCTTCGCATCCACCACGATCGCGAAGACGGCGATGGATCTCCCGGCTCCAAGGATCCTCCGGGGAACCTTGGACGCCAACATTCCTTTTGACTCCTTCTGCGCCCTGCTTCGAGAACTCGGCTTTGACGAGCGGATCAAGGGAAGTCATCATATCTTCAGCAAAGAGGATGTAGCCGAGATCCTGAACGTTCAGCCGAAGGGTGCCAAGGCCAAGCCCTATCAGGTCCAACAGGTGCGGAAGGTAATCCTGAAGTACCGCCTCGTAGGAGATGAAGATGACTGAGCCACGATACGAAGTGATCCTCTACTGGAGCAGCGAGGACGATGCCTTCATTGCCGAGGTGCCGGAGCTGCCATGCTGCGCAGCCGATGGCTCCACCTACCAGGAGGCCCTGACCAACGTTCAGGGGATCATCGAAGAGTGGCTCGAGACGGCAACGGAGCTCGGCCGCTCCATTCCCGAGCCCCGTGGAAGGCTGATGTTCGCATAGGGCTCGATCACCAGATCCAGGAGGCTCACCCCGTGATCGCTCGATGACGCTTCAGTGCTGCGACAAGCTTCTCGGTCGGTTCGGGCAGCTCCATCACGGCAGCGAGAAAAGCATCCCTGTCCTCCCCCGCGAGCACCATCCGTTCATGCTCGGCGAGAACCCTGCGAGCACCTTCATAGGCAAGGTCGGCAGCCGTGAGCCCGGAGACCGCCATCGCGCGCTGGATGAGCAGCTTGGCGGAAGGCGCGACACACAGCTCGATACGCTCCTTCTTGAGCTCGCGATCGGCAGAGGAATGACGGCGTGTCGACGTTGCCATGAGTGGGCCTCCTTCGCCACATCAGTGTACGGCGATTCGCCGTGCACTTCGAGGAGGACGACCAGGCGGGCGGAATAAGAGAAGGCTCGCTGCGACCCGACCTCAGGGCAGCAGGGTGAAGCTTCCTTTGCGCGCCAGCCGATAGACGCTGAAGTCCCGTTTGTCCACAGTAAGCACTCTCCGGATGCCTTCTCTCGCCGCGACATGAACCACGGCTGCATCTGCCATGTCCATGGGCAGATCACGGTACTTCTCCATGAGGCGTTTCATCTCGGGAACGTCGGTCTCATCGAGTGCGAGGAGTCGCACCACGCCGGTCTCCAGGATTTCCCAGAGCGCCTTCTGTGCCTCCCAGGAGGACGCCAGGAGGTACATGGCTTCGACCATGACCGGCCAGACGGTGAGTAGAGGATCCCGAATTTCTTTGAGGGCTGCGACGATCTCCTGGTGGTGATCGTCCTTGCGGTTCAGCAGAGCGACCAAAGGGCCGGTGTCAACCAGAACGGCGCGCACGCTGTCTGTTCTCCAGGATCTCGCGCAACCGCTTCCCGGTGTCCTCCGAGAGCTGCGGGTCGCCCTCATCGATGATCCCAATGAAGGGCCGTAACCGGTCGTAAGCCGAGGGCTGCTCGTTCTCTTCTTCAGCGAGGCGGGCGATCGCATCGCGGATCACCTCGGACTTCGTTTGCCCCCGTCGCACGGACAGTCGCTTCAGTGCCGCTTCGCTTTTGACGTCAAGCCGTACGGTCGCCATTTCGGACCCTTTGTATCACAGACAGTGTACCACGCAAGCGGCCCCACACCACGGGCGGCTCTGCTCAGGTGGGAGCGCGGCGATCCAGCGCCGCTGCCGCGCCTCGAGCAAAGGCAGGCCAGGCAGGGAAGGCCGCCCGTCTTCCCTGCCCAGTACTCCGCAATGTCAAAGAGCCCACCGCCCCCTCCCGGCCTGAAAGCACCGGGAGAAGCGGCATAACTGGATAGAAGATAGCAGATGCAGATGAGAAGGGGAAGAGGGCTTGACAAGAAGCCGCCGTATCGACATACTCCTGAGCGTCGCAGTCGTAGACAGCGGATGCTCATCCAGGTCCGCCCTCGCAGGATGGCAGTTCCCGGTGCCATTTCCGGCGCCGGTTACCGAGCCCTCAAGTGGCTCAGGAAAGGAGTAACGCATCATGGCTCAGGAGACCACCAACGCAGGGAAGCTGGGAGCGCTGACACGGCTGAGCTCCGCTCTGGCCGCCAACGCTTCCGAGCTCGCTCACCTGGAAGGGCCGAGCGGCCGGCTCTCTCAGATCCTGAATGAGGCTCTGGAGGTGGCCAAGGACCAGGCTGCCCTCACCGCCGGCAAACAGGAGGCGACCCAACGGCTGCAGACGCTGCTCAGCGACGGCGAGAGGGTGGCCGATGGAATCCGGAAGTTTCTGAAGGAATTCTACGGCCTCCGCGCGGAGAAGCTCGCGGCGTTCGGAATCCAGCCGTTCCGTGGCCGCAAGCGCAAGCCGGACCCGGTCGACCCCGGAACGCCGAAGCCGCAGGAGCCGCCGGTCGAGCTGGCCCCCATCCCCGCCTCGCCTGCCGATCCCGAGTAGCGTCCAATCCACCTCATCCCCGGGGGAGCGTGCCCGTCACGCTCCCCCCTTTTCCCCCGCCGAACATGCCGAAATCTCCAGACATCGCCGCAGATCCCGGGAAGGCGCCGCGCCGTCGCGGGATCTGCGGCGACTTCTCCAGACGGATGGCTCCGTCCGTGGATGGACGGCTCCGTCTGCGGATATAGGGCAACGTCTGCGGATGTGGAGCGACTTCCCGGGATGTGGAGCGACTTCTCCAGATCTGCGGCTCCGTCTCCGGATGGACGGCTCCGTCTCTGGATGTGCGGCTCCGTCTCCGGATGTGGCGCGACTTCTCCAGATGGCTCGCACCGTCGCGGGATCTGCGGCGACTTCTGCGGATGCGGGACGACTTCTCCGGAGGAACGGCGCCTTCTGTGGATGTGGGGCGACTTCCCGGGATGTGGAGCGACTTCTCCAGATCTGCGGCTCCGTTTCCAGATGTGCGGCTCCGTCTCCGGATTTACGGCTCCGTCTGCGGATGGACGGCGACTTCTCCGGATGTACGGCGCCGTCCGGGGATCTGGCGACCCGGGGCTCCGCCAAAGTCATCGTGGTCGGGACAGCCCCCGCCCGACCTCACCCCCGACCCCTCTCCCATCGCACACCCCCCAACCGGGAGAGGGGCGCCCCCACCCAAAGCCGAACACCTGGCGACCGGCCTCTCGCAGGCACGCTCCCCCCTCTCCCGGGGATGGGTGGGAGATGGGAGAGGGGGGCCGGGGGGGTGAGGTCGGGCGGGGGAAGACTCCGCCTTCGCGCGACTTGGACGGAAACGTCTGGCGGCCCGGAGGGGGTTGCGCCGCTCCCGCCCTCGGCTAGAATGCGCCTCTCGGGCCGTCCGACTGACGCGATAAATTCTTCCGCCGGGGAACCATGCCGCAGTTCACGCACCTGGAGTTCCATCGTTCCGGTATCGGCCTCGTTCCGCAGGGGCCGGATAAGACCGAGACCGCGATCTATGTCGCCCATATCCCGGGCAGCTCGAAGGCTCTCCGCTCCTGTACCTGCGCGGTGAGCCGCAATCGGACCTGCGAGCACCTGAAAGACCTCTCGCGGTCCGTAGCCGAGGTCCAGAAGAGCTGGGCGGGCCGGGAGTGGGAGCCCTCCTTCGCCGCCTCGCTCTGGCACCGGCTGGCCCGCCTGCTCTTCGAAGGCAATCCCCAGCCGTCCGCCAAGGTGCGGGTGATGCGCCTCGAGAGCGGCGTCGTCCGCGTCACCTCCCCGTCCGGCACGGAGCTGGTGCGGTATCTGGACGGTGCGGAGAGCCAGGTCCGCTTCCTCGAACGGACCGGCAAGGTGGCCCTGGGGTCCGGCATCTTCGACCGCGCAGAGCTCCTGGGGCGGCTGGCCCTGTTCCAATCCACCCCGGAGGAGCGCGCGCTCATCAAGAGAGGAATGAAGACGCAGCGCCAGACCTGGGAGGAGAGCTTCTGGCACCGCCTCGCCTATCACTGCGAGCGCGAGCTGGAGCCGGGCGAGAGAGGGACGTTCCACCCGGCGGTCGACGAGGCGACCGGCGCCTTCACCCTCACCTGGCGGCGGGCGGGCGTGCCGGTCGTCCAGGTGACGGTGCCGCGCCTGCGGGTCCGCGCCGCTCTGCTGCTCCTCGCCGAGGCCTACCCGGAACAGGAGGACCTGGCGCTGCGGCCGCTGCCGCTACGCTCCATCTTCCATGCCAGCCAGGACACCGAGCTCGACCTCGTGGAGGTGCGGCCGGTGCTCCGCAACCTTCAGGAGACCGGCGAGGTGCGCTTCCTCGCAATGCCCGACGTGGAGAAATTCCGCTACGGCAGCCTGATCTGGCTCAAGGACCTGGGCGTGCTGGCCGAGCTGGAACGGGAGGGGCGAGAGCGCAAGTTCAAGGCTCCGGCCCGCCTGACCCTGGCGCGCCACCAGGTGCCGGGCTTCCTCGAAGAGCACCGGCAGGCGCTGGGCGAGGGGGTGCTCGTCCTCGACGCGCCGCTGCGCAACCGCCGGATCTTCAAGGAGTTCGACCGGATCGAGATCGCCGCCGCCGAGGCCGAGGAAGCGCTGGAGCGGAGCTGGTGGTGGCTGGCGGTCGAGTACGGCTTCGGCAACCAGACGATCTCGCTGGCCGCGATCCTCAGGGCCAGGCGCGAAGGCATTCCTTATTTAGAGGTCCCCGGAGGATGGATTGACCTGAGCGCGCCGGCCTTCCGCGACTTGGAGGAGCTGGTGGAGCGGCAGGACCTCGCGGAGAGCGGGGAGAGGACGGGGCGCGTCCGCCTGGCGTCGAGCGAGCTGCTGCGCCTCCAGGCGGCGGCGGGCGTGCCGGTCCAGGTGGCGCAGGAAGCGTCCGCGGATCTCCTCGACCGGCTGCTCCACCTGCGGCCGGCCGCGCCGTTCCAGAGGCCGCGCGGGCTCGCCACCGAGCCGCGGCACTACCAGCGGATCGGCATCGAATGGCTGCGCTTCCTCTGGGAGAACCGCCTGGCCGGCCTGCTCTGCGACGACATGGGCCTGGGCAAGACCTTGCAGACCGCCGCGCTCCTGGTCGGTCTCACCGAGGAAGGGGCGGTGAGCGAGCCGTTCCTGGTGGCCTGCCCGACGAGCGTCCTGCCGCATTGGCGGGACCAGATCCAGCGGCACGCGCCGGGCTTGCGGCCGCTCCTCCACCATGGGCCGCAGCGCCGCCTGCCGTCCCGCCTGTCCGCCGGCGACGTGCTGCTCACCTCCTACGGCGTGCTGCGCCGCGACGCCGAAGAGCTCTCCGCGATCCCGTTCTCGGTGGCGGTCTTCGACGAGATCCAGCAGATCAAAAACCGGCAGACTCTGGGCTGGCAGGCCGCGTCCCACCTGGCCGCGGACGTGAAGCTCGGCCTGACCGGCACGCCCATCGAGAACTCCCTGGAGGACCTGAAGACCCTGTTCGACCTGATCCTGCCGGGCTATCTGGGCACCGACGCCGCCTTCTGGGACCGCTATCTCCAGCCAGTGGAGGGGAAGGACCGCGACCGGCGGGAAAAGGAGAGGCTCGGCGAGCTGCGGCGGGTGGTCTCGCCGTTCATCCTGCGGCGTCTGAAGAAGACGGTGCTCGACGAGCTGCCGGAGAAGATCGAGGACGTGCGCACCTGTGCCCTCTCGGAGGATCAGGTCAAGCTCTATCGCGACGCGGTGGGCGGCAAAGGGGCCGAGCTGGTCCGGCGCATCGAGGAGGCGGTGGACGAGCCCCTTCCTTATATCCATGTCTTCGCCCTGCTCAACCTCCTGAAGCAGATCTGCGACCACCCGGCGCTCGCCGTGGGCCGGCTCGAAGAGGCGGAAGGTTGGGTCTCCGGCAAATGGGAGCTGTGGAAGGAGCTCCTCCAGGAGGCGCTGGACAGCGGCCAGAAGGTCGTGGTGTTCACCCAGTTCCTGGGGATGATCGAGCTGATGGAGCGGCATCTGAAGACTCTCGGCATCGAGCACGTGACGCTCACCGGCGCCACTACGAAGCGGGGCGAGATCGTCGAGCGTTTCAATCAGGATTCCGACTGCCGGGTCTTTCTCGGCAGCCTGAAAGCCGGGGGCACCGGGATCGACCTGATCGGCGGCTCGGTGGTGATCCATTACGACCGCTGGTGGAACGCCGCGCGGGAAGACCAGGCCACCGACCGTGTCTACCGCATCGGCCAGAAGCGGGCCGTGCAGGTCTTCAAGCTGGTCACCGAAGGGACGCTCGAAGAGAAGATCTCTGCCATCATCGACCGCAAGCGCCGGATGATGGCGAGCGTCGTCCAGGAAGACGATCCCAAGCTCGCCAAGATCTTCAGCCGCGACGAGCTGTTGGAGATGCTGCGGGGGGTGTGAAACGTCCCATGCCCATGCAGACCGGTTCACCCGGACCCATGAGCCGACCGGCTCACCGCGCGAGCTGCTCGCGGACCGCATCCCTGACCGCGGCGAGAGCATCCGGCAGCTTCTCCGGATCCTTGCCGCCGGCCTGGGCGAAGTCGGGACGGCCGCCGCCCCCTCCGCCGACGATGGGCGAGAGCCGCTTGACCAGGTCTCCCGCGCGCACCCGGCCGGTCAGGTCTTTGCTGACCGCCGCGACCAGGCTGACGTTGCCGTCCCCGCGCGCGCCGATCATCACGACGCCCGAGCCGAGCTTCGAGCGTAGCGTGTCCGCCATGTCGCGCAGCTCATTGGCCGGGGCCGGCGGCACCTCGCGCGCCACCACCCGGATGCCCTCTACCGTCATCTCCTCCTCGGCGGCCGGGGAGGCGCCGGAGACGAGCTGCATGCGCAGACGCTTCATCTCGCTCTCCAGCTCGTTCTGCCGCTGGCGGAGCTGCTCGGCTTTCTGGAGCTGCTGGTCGAAATCCCCCGAGCGGATGCCCAGGCGCTGCGTCAGCTCCTCGTAGGCGATGCGCTGCCGGCGGACCTCCTGGAGCGCATAGTCTCCGGTCACCGCCTCGATGCGCCGCACACCCGAAGCCACGCCGCGCTCGGATTCCACCAGGAAGAGGCCGATCTCGCCGGTGTTGCGCACATGGCAGCCGCCGCAGAGCTCCAGGCTGAAGCCGGGGACGTTCACCGTCCGCACCCGCTCGCCGTACTTCTCGCCGAACAGCGCCATGGTCCCGGCGGCCACCGCCTCCTGGTAGCTCCGCGAGACGATCACCAATGCCTTTCTCAGCTTCGACCCTCGCTCACCGCCGACGCGTCTTCGTGTTCTTGGATGTCCGTCGAATGACTGTCACCGGTCATCGTGGCCGTGTGTTGTACCCGCGCTCGCCGTAGGGTTCGAGCCGCTCGAGCCAAAGTTGCTCGAGGACTGCCAAATCGCGCTTGCCGTCAAAGCCTGGACGATCCGTTCCCGTCAGCGTATCGAGCACTTCAAACAGGAAGCCGGTCTCGCCGAGCCGGTTCCAGTCACGCTGCAACTTCTTGTTCTCGTGCGCCCCAATGCGAAGTCCGGCGCGATGACGGTTCAACCTCGCAGCCACGTTCATGCTCGAGCCGACGAGTGAGCGATCCTCGGCAACGTTGTGCACGCGATAGACTCCAGCCGCGACCTTCGCTTCCTTGTATTCTTGCTTTGCTGCACGCTTGTCCATACGAGCTCCGTCCACAATTGCTCCCCATTCCGAGGACCGGTTGGTGTTGCTAGGGCGCTGGGATGGGGAACTATCCTTTCTTCAAGGGCCCTGCGACCTTGTAAGTACTGAAGATGATGCCGGACGGAAATGCATTCGTGCTGACAAGCTCGAATGAACGTGGCGGGGTTCCCTCTGCAAAGAAGCGCTTCCCCGTGCCCAACAGGACCGGATAGACGGCCAGCAGGACTTCATCCGCAAGCCCATGTTCGAACAGCGTCGATGTCAGCGTGGAGCTACCCGAGAGGATAAGGTCCGGGCCGTCCTGTGACTTGATGCGGCGAATGCCCTCGACGATGTCCGGTCCAAGGCCCTCGAACGGGCCCCATTCAAGACTTTCCGGACGGTGGGTCGCAATATATTTTGTTGCCGCATTGAGGACGTCCGCCATCGGACTGCTCGGCGCCTTTGGCCAGAAGCCCGACCAGATATCGTAGGTGCGACGGCCAAGCAGCAGATCGAAGCTCCCGCCATACGCCGCGAGCATTGCATCCCGGCCAGCGGGGGTCCGATAGGGCGCGGTCCAGTCGCTGTAGGGAAAATCGCCGTCATCGGCGGAATGCTGGATCACGCCGTCCAGCGAGATGTGTTCGATGATTTTGAGCTTTCTCATTGGATACCTTCATCCTCGCTGAAAGCATAGTGAGCGCCGAACGCCGCGGAAGCTCACCGGCGGCGCCAGCCGTCCGGTGCAGCGTGGGGTTGGGCGGTCTTTTGTAGGCACACGTCGATTGTATCTCGCTTCACGGCAGCGTCATTATCTCTGCGCGCTCATCATCCGTCAAGAAAGGGGATGTGCTTACAGCCCCATCCAATGCAGCAAGCAGTTGCTGGCCCTGTGAATTCAGAAGGACGCCGCTTAGCCAGGAGAGTATTCCAAGAGAAGCCGACGAAAAAAGGCCAGCGAACACACCTAGCATGCCCATCTGGGATGCCGCAAAGAGACCGATAAACCCGAAAATCACGGCCACGGTAATTCCAATCGTTTTGATGCTGTCGCCAACACTGGATATAATGTTGGCAACACGATAGGCTTCGCGGTACCGCTTCATAACTGCCCGAGTACGGAGCGTACCGCTCTCCACGGCTGGACCTGGTAATTCTTCGCCAAGTCGGGGAGCTTCAGGCTGCCACGAAGTTGCCGACGACCCCACCGGATTCACTACGCCTCGGCTTTCCATCAAGCGCGGCAACTGCATGGCGAAATCATCTGGGAAGTATTCGCCGCACTCGTGGCACCAGGCGTCGTTCTGATCCCTCCTCACGGGTTTTCCGCAACGAGGATTCGGGCACGGTACGAATTGGCCTCTCTCTGCTTGAGGCATCATCGCCCTCCGTAGGTTAATCCATTCCCTTGATTCCCTTGCAATTCGGAACCGCCCAACCTTAGAATTCTACCCCGCCAACCGCTTCACTTACGACCATCCCCTTCTCCTTGTCCTCGGCGGCAGACGCCCCGGAGAACCTCTAAGTCCCCGAATGCGCTCAACTTACGCCTCTTGCTTGATCGATGTCAAGAGCGAGACCTGCCGGTCATATGGAATCGACGCCACCGCCCCCCGGAGTGCCCTTTCCGCTGAGGGCTGGAATGCTTATGACCGGCGATAGGCATTCCCGGCGATGGCGTCTTAGCCGGCCATGAAGGAGCCGGGCGGGAATCCCGTAAGTGGCTCCTCGACAGTGTGTTGGCTCGATGCCCGGGAGGTTGGGCAGTAGCTTAGGGCTCGTCACAGAATAACTGTCCCAGTTCCGGCACGAGGGCCGAGCATCGCCCCCCTGGGACCGCTGGCGTCTCGCCGGCATTCAAGAGAACGGGCCGGAGGCCCGACCTCATTTGGG
>Ga0137375_10000200_pt1 | contig 59367 bp, 52 predicted proteins | sample SagtaG_24_FD_104936 | JGI IMG/M metagenome (GOLD analysis project Ga0137375, IMG submission 104936) | Vadose zone soil microbial communities from Sagehorn Ranch, Mendocino, California, USA - Sage1_R_113_16 metaG | ecosystem: Environmental > Terrestrial > Soil > Vadose zone | place: USA... | reverse complement strand
CACCGCTACGCCACCTGAGCGAAACTCTCTCGTGAGGAACCGGATGCGGGAAATCTGCACGTCCGGGTCTGTGGGGGGCGAGGGGGGCAACCTCCTCGCCTACCCGGCGCTAGGGCTGTTTGACATCGTGAGATTAAGAGTGCGGCGTGCCACGGGCGGTGTGGTTCACTGACAGCGCGGCGAACTCGGTGTGCTCCCTCTTCCGCTTGCGGGGGAGGGTTGGGGAGGGGGAATGCTTGCACCAGTCTTGATGCACGCCCCCTCCCTGTCCCTCCCCCGCAAGCGGGGGAGGGGACGCTGTGGCGCGAGCCTTCGTCAACACTTGATGTTGATCTGATGAAGCGGCGGCTTGCCGGCGCCAAACAAATCGATGTTTGACAACACCAGGTCCGCGAGACGGTCTGCCGCCGCCGGGCTGACCGCATGCGGCATCGACATCGCTCAACGTCCCTTGAATTTCGGCTTGCGCTTTTCGTTGAACGCGCGCACGCCTTCGAGCCGGTCTTCCGTCGAGATCATACGGTCATAGGCCTGCACCTCGAAGGCAAGGCCGGTCGTCAGATCGGCCTGCAGCCCGAAGTGAATGGCCTTCTTGGCCTGGCGAACCGAGATCGGGGCGTTCTCGCAAACCATGCGCGCGACCGCGAGCACGCGCGGCATCAGCTCCGCCGGCTCGCAGATTTCGTTCACCATGCCCCAGCGATAGGCCTCGTCGGCGGTGAACGGCTTGCCCGACATGATCAGTTCCTTGGCGCGGCGCGCACCGACGGCGCGCGGCAGATTTTGCGTGGCGCCGGCGCCGGGCATGATGCCGCGAGTGACCTCGGGCAGGGCGAAGTTGGCCTCCCGCGACGCATAGATGAAGTCGCAGCAGAGCGCGAGCTCGCAGCCGCCGCCGAAGGCGATGCCGTTGACGGCGGCGATGACCGGGATCGACGCGTTGATGATGGCGTAGGCGCCTTCCTCGATGATCGCGTGTTGCGCGCGCCAAGCTTCGTCGGACATGCCCTGGCGTTCCTTGAGATCGCCGCCGGCGCTGAACGCCCGGTTCCCGGCGCCGGTCAAGATCACGCAGCGAAGGTCGCCGGGAGTGAAGGCGAGCGGGCCGAAGACGGTGCGCAGATCCTCGGAGGTGGCGGTGTTTAACGCGTTGTGGACTTCCGGCCGGTTGAGCCGGACGATCAGCAGACCGGGCTCCGGTTCCTCGATTTGCAGGTGCCGCAATCCGTCGTAGCGGGTGTGCATCGTCAATTCACCGCCGAGCGGGAGGCCGGCAGCAGCCCGAGATCGGCCACGGAGGAAAGCCGCGACAGGTTCTGCAGGCACTCGAACAAGGCCTGCGTGTCCGACGGCCCGAGAGCGTCGCCGGCGCAGTCGGCGAATTTGCGCCACAGCTGCTCGCCGTTTACCGGACGCGTGAAATGCCCGCGCGGCCGCAACACCGGTTCGGACGTCACCTCGCGGTCTTCGCGCAGGACCAGTCGCACCCGATCGAACGGGGAAAACCCGGGCTCATCGGGGTCTTTTTCGGACACCGGATGAATGCGTACCTTCGGGATGAAGTCCTGGATATCGGTGCGCCCAACGAACGCGTCGGTCAGTTCTGGGCGGCCGCAGTTTCCCGCTATCAGCGCGGCGGTGACCGCGAACTCGCCACAGAACTTGGCGTCGAGCGCGTTCTGCGGGCGATGGATGCGCAGCATCTTCGCCTGCGTCTCGCCGATTTCGATCGCGACCGCATCGATGTCGTCCGGCTTGAAGTGATGCTCGTGTTGGAGATCCAGCACCGCATCAAGCGCGCGGTGCGCCGCATAGCACACCGGATACAATTTCACATTGAGCCCTTGCCGCAGGATTGACCACTCCGTGCCGAGCACGGCATCGCTCGTGGTGTCGACCACGCCGTTCGGCGAGATCGCCCGCAGGAATCCAAGGTCGTGCTCGATGGCGTCGAGCGAGGAGGTCATGCCGGCTTCGACCAGGCGGGTCGCGATCAGGCCGGACTGGGCGGCGCGCCCGACCTGCAGCGGCTTGGTCATCGATCCGAAATTCGCCACGATGCCGCCGGCGAGCGACGCCGCCATTGCGACCGCGCGGCTGGACTGCTCGGCGTCGAGCTTGCGAAGCGAGGCGGCCGCCGCGGCCGCGGCCAGCGCGCCGAACACCGCCGATGGATGCCAGCCCTTGGCATGGTGCTGATTGTGGTCGCGGCGAATGAGCTCGGCCCAGGTTTCGTAACCGGCCACATAGGCCGCGATCATCGCCTTGCCGTCGGCGCCGACCTCGTTGGCCTCGGCCAGAATGGCGGACACCAGGACGGCGCTCGGATGGCCTAACAGCGCGGTGTCGTCGTAGTCGAGCGCGTGCGCGGCCACACCGTAGAGCAGCGCGAGGTCGGGGGCCGGCGCTTGCACGCCGTGCAGCGCCCGGTTCGGTCGGTCATTGCGGACATATCCGAGCCCGCGCGCGGTGATGTGGCTGACCGGCTCGGCCCAGCCTGGCATCATGACGGCGACGCAATCGGTGAAGCCCAGGCAAACGGTTTTGACGCTGTCGGGCGGCAGCCGGTCGAAACGCACGCCGGCAACGAACTCACCGATTTGTCTCGTGAGGCCCATCACTCGATCCTGACTCCCGGTTGTACCGAAGCCGGTTTATCAGTTCACGCGACTGAAAGTAATGCCGAGCAATCAGCCGGATTGCGTGTGACCCATACCTTGGCGGCTGGCTTAAAGCCGCTGGTAGGGGATCAAGTTTGTCATGTCAACGGACCGCAGCTTCGTGAAGCGTCCGGGTTCCGGATTGCTGAAGGAATCCCGGATGGGCTACCTTGGTGCGCGGACCCGGGCCATCTTGAAATATCGGGTCAGACCTTCCAGCCGCACCTATCACGGAATGATTTTGGCGTGACCGGCGTCAGCGAATTGACCAGCAACAGGCAGGACGTCTCCCGCAACCTGCATGAGGCGGAAGAATCCCTGCCGGCGTGCTTCGAGCGGGTGGCGGAACGGCATCGTTTGCGCCCCGCGCTCGGCTCCGATGTCTGGCAAGCCAGCTATGAGGAGCTCAACGTCACCGCCAATCGATTGGCGCATGCATTGATGACTGGTGGCGGCGAGCCGGGAGACCGGATTGCCATTCTCATGCAGCACGATACGCCGGTGATTGCGACGCTATTGGCCGTCCTGAAGGCAAACCGGGTCGTGGTCGCGTTCAATCCGACCAATCCTCCCGCTCGACTGCGGCAGTTGATGGACGATGCTGAGCCGGCGCTCATCGTGACGGACTCTGCCAATCGGGAGCTGGCTGCGGACATTACCGGACCGAGCTGCGGCATCGTCGGCTTCGAGGACCAAGGCGCAGGGGGACCGGTTGATAATCTATCGATCGCGATCCCGCCCGATCAAGCCGCCGTTCTCGCCTATACTTCCGGCTCGACGGGTCGTCCGAAGGCCGTGATGATGACGCACCGACAGTTCCGGCGCAATGTGATCATTCATACGGAAGCGATGCAGTACACCGCCGATGACCGGCTTCCCCTCTTTGGCTCGTTGAGCGGGGGCCAAGCGGTCACCATGACGTGGTGCGCATTGCTCAACGGCGCGATGCTTTGTCCATACCCGGTGATCATAAAAGGCGTCACAGGCTTGGCCGAGTGGATGATCGATCGCGGCATTACCGCCTATGTCTCGTCGGCTTCGATCTTTCGGAATTTCATGAAAACCCTCGATGATGATTTTGTGTTTTCCGGCGTGCGCGCCGTTCGGCTGGCTTCGGAACCGGCTACGGCGGACGATTTCAGATCGTTTCAGAAGCACTTTCCGGAAAAATGCGTTTTCGTGCACACGCTTTCGTGCTCCGAAACCTGCAACGTTGCGGTGTCACGCCGCTCGCGAGACGATACGGTTCCCGAAGGACGCCTCCCAATCGGGCTGCTGTCGAAGGGACAAGAGGTCTTGTTCCTGGATGACGAAGGCCGGCCGGTCGACCCCGGTGAGGTGGGCGAGATCGTCGTCAGGGGCCGGTACGTGGCCGCGGGTTATTGGCGCGACCCGGCGCTCACCGCGGAGCGGTTTTCCGATGACCTCGACGGCAGCGGCACGCGCCTTGTTCATACGGGAGACTTGGGCCGCATCAATTCCGACGGCTTCTTGGAGTTCTTCGGCCGCAGAGACGATCGCGTCAAGATTCGCGGCAACCGCATCGAACCGTCGGAAGTCGAAGATGCACTGCACCGGCTGCCCGGCATCGATCGTGCGGTGGTCGAAGCCATAAAGCGAGTCGACCGGGAGCCCGCGCTCGTCGGTTATGTCGTCACCAGCAACGGCCATTCGTGGTCGCCGGCGGAGCTGAGGCACGCGCTGCGGGCCGTCCTGCCTGACCAAATGGTGCCTTCGGCATTCGTGTTTCTGGCCAGTCTCCCGTTCACGGCAACGGGCAAGATCGATCGTGAGAAACTGCGGCAGATTCATCCTCCGCTCCGCGAGCAGCAACCTGGTCAGCAGCCGCAGACGGAAACTGAAGCGCTGCTCGCCGATATATGGGCGGAAGTCTTCGATTTTTCCGGTATCGGCCGGCAAGATGATTTCTTCGCCCTCGGGGGCGACTCGCTGATGGCAGCCGTCGTGGCCGCGCGAGTCCATGGTGCCGTCGGGGTCGAGCTGAATTTGGGGCTGTTCGCCGATCATCCCACGCTCGCGGGCCTCGCTGCTGCCATCGACGTACTTCGCCTGACGGAGATTGATGACAAGCCGCTGCTGGTTCGTGCGCCTCGCGATAGACCTCTGCCGCTGTCTTTCGCTCAGGAACGGACGTGGAAATTTTCACAGACGCCCGAGCAATCCGCCGGCTACACCGTGGCCAGAGCCCATCGCATTGTGGGACCACTCGATGTTGGATTGTTGCGCGACTGCATGAGCTACATTGCCCGGCGCCACGAAATTCTGCGCACGACTTTTCCGGTCGTGGATGGACGTCCGGTGCAGATCGCCCACTCTCCGGAGCCCGTTCCATTACCACTTCTCGATCTCACCGGCACCGCGGATCCAGAAGAACAAGCTGTCCTTTGTTGCCGAAGAGAAGCGGCTTTGATTTTCGACCTGATGCTCGGGCCACTCGTGCGGTTCTCACTCATTCGACTACGCGAGAACGAACATTGGCTGTTGCGCGTGGTTCATCACATCACATGCGACATCTGGTCTTGGGAGGTGTATTTTCGAGAGCTGGCGCTTCTTTATGAAGCCAAGCTCCGCGGGGACGATCCTCCATTACCGGACTTCGAACCGTTGCAGTATGCCGACTACGCGGTCTGGCAACGACGGGTCCTCGGTCCCGAAGGGCCAGCGTACAAAGAAGTCATTGCTTGGTGGCAACGTATCCTCTCAGGAGCGTCACACGCTCTGAAGCTTCCATTCATGCGAGCCGATGTACGGACGGAACTCGACCCCGCTGAGGGCGTGATCTACTGGGGGGTTGACGCGCAAACCTCGCGCCAGCTGAATGCTCTGGCCCGCACGGAAGGTGCCACCCCTTACATGGTACGGCTGGCGGCCTTTGTCGCGCTGCTGGCGACTGAAACCGGCGAACCAGATGTGATCCTCGGCACCTATGTCGCCAATCGCAATCGCATGGCTGCGCAGAACATGTTTGGATTTTTCATCAATCTGGCTACATTGAGGTTTCGATACCAACCAAGAAAATCCTTTCGCGAATGGTTGTCCATCGTCCGAGCAACGGTGGTGGAAACCGAGGCACGCAGCGAGATTCCTTACGAGCAGTTGTGCCATGAGCTACGACAAAAGGGTGTCATCCCACCCGATATCCAAGTGATCTTCGGCATTTCCAGAAGTGGCAATGTGCACAAGCTCGCAGATCTGGAGCTAACATCGCTTGACCGATACTATGAAAGTATGCCCTGGGGCTTCACTCTGAATTTCGATGAGCACGACGAAGAGCACAGTTGCAGGGTGACCTTTGATGCCGGCATCTACGACCCGGCCGGCGTGCGCGGGCTGATCGACCGATTTAGGCGACTTCTCGATGCCGTCACGTGCAATCCTGATGTGGTCCTCGAAGACTTGCCGTAAGCCCGCCGAAGCTTTAGCGAAGGCGGGGACCCGTAACCACCAGCTCTGGAATATGGGTCCCCGCTTTCGCGGGGGCGACAGCGGGTAGTGCCGAGCCAATCAACCAGATTCCGCATAAAAGTCAGGCGACATTCATGTTCAGAGACCGCTACGCTTGTATTGTGCGGCGGCTGCCTCCGGCGAGACGTAGCCATTGTCAACGTCGTCTCGCACAAGCTCTTCCGGCCGTTCGCTGGGCTCGCCATAGCCGCCGCCTCCGGTCTGCTCGAGGCGCAGCACCGTGCCCGCCGGCACCAGGCGCGTCTCCATGCAGTCCATCTCCTCGGCTTGCGGCGTGCCCGGATTGATGATCGTGCGCGAGAGCGGCGGACGCTCGCCGCCATTGAGGCCCCAGGCGCCCTGCCGGTGGCTCGACGTGCGCGCCGTCAGGATGCAGTCGACCAGCAGCCGGTATTCGCGCACATGCCCGATGCCGCCGCGTTGCCGTCCTGGTCCTGCAGAGTCACGCCAAATGTCGAAGCGCTGCACCATGATCGGATACTCGGTCTCGACGATCTCGACCGGCGTCCCCGGCGTAAAATGGTTCATGGGCAGCACGATCGAGGTTCCATCATGCGTGCTGGTGCCGCCGAGCGAGGTCACCATCAGCTCGTATTGCACGGTCGGTTTGCCGGCGCGGCCCTTGGTGTATCCGATCGCGATGGCGCCGGTTCCGAACCCGGCCGGCGCCACCGCGCGCGCCGGATTGAACTTGCCGAGCGCGGCGAGCACGCAGGTGTAGACCACATGCGAGGTCGGGAAATAATGGTTCACGGTCGCGGGGAACTGCGGGTTAACCAGCGTGCCCGGCGGCATGACGAAATCCACCGCATCGAGCACGCCGGAATTCATCGGGATCGTAGGATCGGAAGCGGCGATCACCGCGAGCAGCGAGACGGCCTGCGCGGTCGGACCGGGCGTATTGACGGGGCCTTTCGCCTGCGCGTCCGTGCCGGAAAAATCGAGCGTGAGCCGGTCGCTGGTCTTGCGCGCCGTCACCGCGATGCGCACGGGCTTCGAGCGGTCGGCGCCGTCGTGGTCGAGCAGCGCCTGCGCGTCGTGCTCGCCGTCGGGCCAGCGGGCGAGCTCGCCGCGCACCCGAGCCGCCGTGCGTTCGAGCAGGCTCGCTATGGCGGCATGCAGGGTGTCGGTGCCGTACTCGTCGCATAGCGCGGAGAGCCGCTCCGCGCCGAGCCGCGTGCTGCCGACCTGGCCGCGCAGGTCGCCGATGACGACTTCCGGAACCCGGCTGTTGTTGCGGAGAATAGCCTCGACCTCGCGGTTGACGCCGTCCTTGGTCCAATAGCGCACCGGCGGGATCAGCACGCCATCGTGGAAGATTTCGCGCGCGGCGGCGCCGGAGGAGCCGGGCACCAGGCCGCCGACGTCGGCCTTGTGGGCGACGCTGGCGCCGAAGGCGATGATCCTGCCGCCGTGAAAGATCGGCGTGATCACCACGATGTCCGGCACGTGCGAATTGCCGGCCTTGTAGGGATCGTTGGAGATGAAGCTGTCGCCGTCGCGCATCTCGGCGATCGGATAGCGCTCGCACACGCTCGCGACCGCGCGAGTATATAAGAGCGAGTGATATTGCAGCCCGCCGCCGACCATGATGACGCGGCCGTTCGCATCGGTGAGGCCCGCGGTGCCGTCCTGGGACTCGCGCAGGATCGGCGAATAGCCGCTGTGGAACAAAGCATGCGCCATCGCCGCGGTGGTCTCGCGGATGCGGCTGATGATCACCTCGGTGGTGATGGGGTCGAGCTTCATTGCACTTTCTCCGAGATCAGGAGATTGCCGACCTCGTCCACGGTCAGCACCTGCCCGGCGAGCACCACGGTGGTCGAGTCGTACTGCTCGACGATGGCGGGGCCTTCGAGCCGATCGTCGGCGTGAAGACGCATGCGGTCGTAGACGTCCGCGTCGGCGAATCCGCCGCGTGCGAGATCGTAGAGCGGCCGTCGGCCGATGCGAGCGTCGGCGGTCCGGCCGGTCCCGGGCGCGATCGGCGCAAGCCGCAGGTGGGGGACGGGGATCTCGGCCACCAGGCGAAGCGTGACCAGCTCGGCATCCTCCTCGGGCGCGCTGGCACCGTAACTGCGGCGGTGCAGATCGTCGAAGGACGTTTTGATCGCCGGCTTGTGCCCGTCCGTGACCTCGCCATCCGGGCCGTCGACGGTGAGGTGGTAGCCCTGATGCAGGTAGCGCAGGTCGAATTGCTGCTTGAGCCGCAATGCCTCGAGGTCGAGCCCTTCCTCCTTGACGTCGTCGAGGGCGCGGCGGCGCAGCTCGGCGAAGATGCCGTTGATCTCGGCCACCGGGTAGGACGACAGCAGCCCGACCGCGGAGCGCAGATAAAGATGCCGCACGTCGGTCTGCAGGAGACCCATGGCGCTGGTGAGCCCCGGATGCGGCGGCACCAACACGTCCGGGATGCCGAGGTCGCGCGCCAGGTGGGCGGCGTGCAGCGGTCCGGCGCCGCCGAAGGCGAGCAGCGCGAAGCGCCGCGGGTCCTCGCCGCGGCTCTGGAACGCAAGCCTCAGATCGACCGCCATGTTGGTGTTGACGATCTTGAGGATGCCGGCAGCGGCGGTGACCAGATCGAGGCCGAGCGGCCGCGCGACGCCGTCCATGATCGCTCGTTCCGCCCGTTCGCGGTCGAGCGCCATGCGGCCGCCGAGCACGCTCTTGCCGCCGAGGGCGCCGAGCACCAGATTGGCATCGGTCACCGTCGGCGCGGCTCCGCCGCGGCCGTAGCAGGCCGGACCGGGTACCGCGCCCGCGCTCTGCGGGCCGACCTTCATCAAGCCGTCGCGCCCGATCCACGCGATCGTGCCGCCGCCGGCGCCGAGGGTGTGGACCGCCAGCATCGGCGTGCCGATGTCCTGTCCGGCGATGCGGCCGCTGCTGGTTTCGTTGGCGCGCCCGTCGGCGATCACGCTGATGTCGGTGCTGGTGCCGCCGATGTCCAAGGTCACGAGATTCCGCCGTTTCGTCGCGCGGGCGAGCGCGCTACCGGCGACCACGCCGGCCGCGGGGCCCGAGATCAAGGTCTGGTTGGGAAAGCGCGCGCCCATGGTGATGCGCATCAAGCCGCCGTTCGACTGCATCAGGAACACCTGCGGCGTCGTGATGCCGCGCTGCTTGAGCCGCTGGTCGAGGTTGACCAGGTAGCGCTCCATGATCGGGCCCACATAGGCGTCGATCACCGTGGTCGACAGGCGTGGATATTCGCGAATGACCGGAAGCACGCGCGACGACAGCGAGATCCGCCAGCTCGGCTCCTCCTCGGCGAGAATCTCCGCCGTGCGTTCCTCGTGCGCTGCGTTGCGGAAGCTGAACAGGTAGCAGACCGCGACCGCCTGCACGCCCTTGGCTTTGAGCCGCCGCGCCGCGATCCGCACCGCCTGTTCGTCGAGCGGCTCGAGCACGGTCCCCTGATAGTCCACGCGTTCCGGGATCTCCTCGGTGCGGGATTGGGGGATGAGCAGCGCCGGCTTGCGAAAGAAGGTATCGAGCAGCTCCGACGGGTCGGGCCGCACCCAGCCGCGCGCTTCGTAGACCGCGCGGAAGCCGCGCGTGATCAGGAGTCCAGCGCGCACGCCGGCGGATTCGAGCACCGCGTTGGTGGCGACCGTGGTTCCATGTACGAGGGAGCCGATCTCGCGCGGCGCGATGCCTCCCCGGAACAGCTCGTCGAGCGCGTTGATCACGGCGGTGGAAGGATCGGCCGGGACCGACGGCACCTTGATCGTTCGCAGCTCGCCGGTAACCGGCTCGAACGCGACCAGGTCCGTGAAGGTCCCGCCGGTGTCGACGCCCACCATCCACTCAGCCATTCGCCTAGCCGTCCGTCCGTTCGAGGATGCGCCAGCGCCCGACCCGGCGGTCGAGCCAGGTGAGCCCCACATTGACCGCCACCGCCATCATCAGCGCCAGCACCATGCCGAAATAAACATGCCCGGTGTTGAACAGCGTGCGGTGGTAGGAAATCAAAAAGCCGACGCCGCCGAGCGAGGCCAGCATCTCGGTGACGATGACGCCGATGACCACGAGGCCGGTGCCGACCCGAAGCCCCGACACCATCGAGGGCAGCGCCAGCGGAAAGATGATGCGCGCATAGGTCTGCAGCGTGGTCGCGCCGATCGAGCGCGCGAATACCAGATAGCGGCGCTCGATGGCACGCACGCCGTCCATGGTATTGAGCGCGATCGGAAAGAATCCGGAGAGCACGCCGAACACGACCTTCGAGAGCGGTCCGATGCCGAGCCACGCCATCAGCAGCGGATAGACGATGATCAGCGGGATGGCAAAGATCGACGACAGCACCGGCGCCGTTGCCGCCGCCAGCATGTTCGAGCTGCCGGCGACGACGCCGACGATGATGCCCAGCGTCCAGGCGATGAGGATCGCCGCGACGATCTCGATCACGGTGGTGGCAAAGGCGGTGAGAAACACGCGGCCGTCGGTTGCGGCCGCCGCGACGATCGCGCTCGGCGCCGCCAGGATGATCTGGCTGACGAGCCCCAGACGAACCACGGCTTCCCATGCAGCGAGCGATGCCGCGGCGATGATCAAAACCTTGATGGCGCGCGGCCGCATCATGCTTCGGCCTCCGCGATCAGGTGCCAGATGCGGTTGCGGACGCGGCCGAAAGCCTCGCTGCCGATGACGTCGAGCTCGCGCGGCCGCGGAAAATCGATCGCGATCGTCTCGAGGATGCGTCCGGGTCGCGGACTCATCACCATGACCACGTCTGAGAGATAGATCGCCTCGGTCAGGCTGTGCGTAATAAAGAACACCGTCTTGCGGGTCTTTTCCCAGATATCGAGCAGGTCGTGGCCCATGCGGGTGCGGGTCTGCTCGTCGAGGGCCGCGAACGGCTCGTCCATCAGGATCAGCCGCGGGTCCTGCGCCAGGCCGCGCGCGATGGCGACCCGTTGGCGCATGCCGCCGGACAACTCGTGGGGATAGTGCTCGGCGAATTCGCGCAAGCCGACGAGCTCGAGCAGCGCGGAACAGCGCTCGCGCCGCGTTGGGCGGGCGACCCCGCGCAGATCGAGCGGGAATTCCACGTTGGCGAGCGCGGTCTTCCACGGCAGCAAGGTCGGGTCCTGAAACACCATGCTGATCTTCTCGGGGATCGGCGCCGAAATGCGCTTGCCGTCGATGCGCACCTCGCCGCGCGTCGGTCCGATCAGGCCGGCCAGGATCTGGAGGAGCGTGGACTTGCCGCAGCCGCTCGGTCCGACCAGCGTGACGAATTGCCCTTCGGTGACCGCGAACGAGACATCGCTGAGCGCGTGCACCAACGCGTGGCCGGCGCGGAAGTCCTTGCCCAGTTTGCTGACTTCGATGATGGGCGTGGACATCAGGCGGCGGCAGTCCTGGTGTAGAAGCGGGACACGCGCAGCTCGGCGAGCCGCATCGTCTCGTTGACGGCAACGGTGAGCACCGAGATCAGCAAGATGCCGGCGAGCAGCTCGGGCACCTGATAGCTCTCACCCCAGGTGAAGATCAGCCGGCCGATGCCGCGGCGCGAGGCGTACATCTCGGCGAGCAGGACGCCGATGATGCAGAAGATCATGCCGAGCCGCAGCCCGGTGAGGATCAGCGGCAGCATCGCCGGCAGATAGATGCGGGTGTAGATCTGCGTCCGTGTTGCGCCGAACACGCGCGCGGCCGACACCAGTGGAGGCGGGATCGAGCGCACCGCAGCGAAGCTGTTCACCACGATCACGAAATAGGCGTGCGTGATCCCGAACAGCACCTTCTCGAGAAAGCCGATGCCGAAGGCCAGGATGAACACCGGCAGGAAGATCGACTGGGGGATGGCAAGGATGAAATGGACCACCGGGTTGAACGCCTCGGCGAGATGAAGGCGCTCGCCGAGCAGAAATCCGGTCGAGATGGCGAGCGGCGCGGCGATGGCGAAGGCGACCGCCACCTCGCTCGCGGTCACCCCGAGGTCGGCGATGAAGCGCGGGTCCTGCAGGAAGCGCCAGAGCAGCGCGCTCACCTCCGACAGGGGCGGCAGCAGGTCGGGATCGACCAGCCTGAGCCGTCCGACCAGCTCCCATCCGCCGAACAGGACGACCGCAAACGTCAAATAGCCTGCAAGCGCCGCACCCATCGTCGGATGCTCAAGACCTTCATTCGCCGCTCACGGCGCTGAAGCGGTCGGTATAGATCTCCTCGATTGGAGGCAGGTCGGTGATGCCGCCGAGGCGGGCGAGCGCGAGCGAGGCTTCGAGCCACTGCCGCTCGATCTTCGCCGAGGACGGACGGCCCGAAAGCACGATGTCGAACTCCATCTCGCTGACCTTGGCGTCCTTTTCGCCGGTGAACTTGCGCAAGAATTCGATCGAATAGGCGCGGTTCTTCTTCATATGGGCCGTCGCCTTGTAGATCGCGCGCAACGTTCCCTCGACCGCCTTCGGGTTGCCGTCGAGCAGCGCCTGCGTCGCCACCCACACGTCCGGCAGGGTCGGGTGCATTTCCTTGCCGAGGTCGACCAGGGAGCGGCCTTCGCCCGGCAGGATCATCCGGAACGGCAGCGGCGAGTTCAGCACGGCGGCGTCGATCTGGCCCGACTTAAGCGTCGGGATCAGCGCCGGTGCGCCAACCGGGATGGTCTCGACCTGCACGCCCGCCCGGTTGGCGGCCCACAGCGCATAGAAGTCGGTGGTGCTGCCTTTCGCCGTAATGCCGATCTTCTTGCCGGCGAGATCCTTGACACTCTGGTAGGGAGAGTTGCTCAGCACGACGATGTGCCAGCCGACCGGCGTCGACGATCCAATCCCGACGATCTTCTCCTTGATGCCTTTCTTCACCGCCAGCGCCACGCCCGGCGGGAAGAAATTGATGATGTCGGCCGCACCGGCCGCGAGCGCCTCCTGCGCCGCGCCGCCGCCGCGATAGGCGGTGATCTCGACCTTGACGCCATTGTCCTTGTAGTAGCCGAGCTCGTCGGCCACGTAGACCGGCGCGTAAGGACCGTAATTGGAGACCGCGAGCCCGATCTTGACGGTCGTTTGCGCACCCGCGCTCGACGCGCATGCCAATAGAGCAGCGACGGCTAGAATCCGCGCATGAAAGCGGCTAAGGCCTGAATTCGCCACGTCATCCTCCCTTTAGCTTTGTTTCGTGTCTTTTGCGGAGTATGTCCGCATCGCATCGGATGTACAATGGTTTGCAGCCGTGCCTCACCCAGCACGATCATGCGGCGCGCGCGGCAACTCTAGCGCTGTAGCAGATTATTTGCTTTCCTTTCACCGTCTCTCGGCTCCTTCCGTGGTTTGCCCCGTTCATGATCATCGATATCTTCAATCACTTCATGCCCAAGGCGTATCTCGATCGCCTGGCCGATGTCATACCCGGCCATATGGTGCTCACCGCCTTTCCGCGGCTCAAGACGCTCTGGGACGTCGACGCCCGGCTCGCTCTGCTCGACGAGTTCGACGATCTGCAGCAGGTGCTCTCGCTGGCCAATCCGCCGCTCGAGTTGATCGCGTCCCCCGACAGGACGCCGGAGCTTGCGCGCATGGCCAACGACGCGCTGGCCGAGCTGTGCCGCAAGTACCCTGACCGCTTTCCGGCGTTCATTGCGGCACTGCCGATGAACAATGTCGCGGCCTCGCTCGCCGAGATCGACCGTGCGGTGAAAACGCTGGGCGCGCGCGGCATTCAGCTGTTCACCAATGTCGCCGGCAAGCCGCTGAGCGCGCCCGAGTTCCGCCCGATCTTCGCCCGCATGGTCGCCCACGACCTGCCGGTCTGGGTGCATCCCATGCGCGGGCCGAATTTCCCCGACTATGCGAGCGAGCAGGCTTCCGAGAACGAGATCTGGTTCAGCTTCGGCTGGCCCTACGAGACCACTGCCTGCATGACGCGCTTGATCTATTCGAAGCTCTTCGACGAGTTGCCGACGCTGAAGATCATCACCCATCACATGGGCGGCATGATCCCCTATTTCTCCGGCAAGATCGGTCTCGGCTTCCGGCAGATTTTCTTCGGTACGCCCGAGCGCAATCCGGCGGCGGAGGCGGCGGGCCTGCAGAAGCGGCCGATCGACTATTTCAAGATGCTCTACGCCGACACCGCGCTCAACGGCGAGGTCGCGCCGACGCGCTGCGGCCATGCGTTTTTCGGAACCTCGCGCTCGCTTTTCGCGACCGACGCGCCGTTCGACTGCGAGCAGGGGCGGGCGCTCATTCGCGACACGATCCGTGCGGTCGAGGTGCTCGACATCTCCAAGGCGGAGCAGGCACGCATCTTCGCAGGCAATGCTTGCGCGCTGCTCAAGCTGCCGGCCGACGCCCCGCGGAAAACCGGGACGCGGACATGAGGACGCAGACGATCCGGGTCAAGCTGCGCGACGGGGAGATGGGCGCCTATGTCGCCCATCCGAACAAGACGCCGGCCGGAGCCATCATCGCCATCATGGAGATCTGGGGCGTCAACGACACCATGCGCCGTCACGCGCATGAGTTCGCCGAGGCCGGCTTCGTCTGCCTGGTGCCGGACCTGTTCTGGCGCCAGGAGCCTGGGGTCGAGCTGAGCGACCACAATCCCGAGCACGTGAAGAAGGCGTTCGATCTCTATTACGATTTCGACTATGACCTCGGCGTGCGCGACATGGAGGACACCTGGCACTTCTTGGAGAAGCTGCCGGAGTGCAACGGCAAGGTCGGCGCGGTCGGCTACTGCCTCGGCGGCAAGCTCTGCTACCTGATGTGCTGCCGCACCGAGATCGACTGCGCGGTCGCCTATTACGGCACCTATATCGAGCACCGCATCCGCGAGGCGAAGAACCTGCATCGCCCGTTCGTGCTGCACATGGCCATGAAAGACCGCTGGGTGCAGGCCGAGGTCAATGATCTGCTGGAACGGCGGCTCTCGCCCAATCCGCTGGTGACGATCCACAAATATCCGGGTGCCGACCATGCTTTCGCCCGCCACGGCGGCAAGACCTACTCGAAGCCGGAAGCCGACCGGGCGCTGGCGATCACGCTCACGTTTTTCAACGAGCATCTGGGCGGTGGACGGCCATGATCTCTCCGTCGTCATGCGCGGGCTTGTCCCGCGCATCCACGCCTTTCTTGTCGTTGCGGCAAAGACGTGGATGGCCGGGACAAGCCCGGCCATGACGATGGGGTAGATCGCGATCAAAGACCAACAGAAGGGGCTCGTCATGTTGAATACGACCATCTGGGCTCGGCCGGCATTCTTCGCCATGGTGCTGGGGCTGATCGCCATCGCGAGCGGCGCGGCGAGCGCGCAAACCTATCCGAGCGGCACCGTCAAGCTCATCGTCCCGGTTCCCGCCGGCGGGGTGACCGACACCATGGCCCGCATCGTGGCGCAGCGACTGACCGAGGCGTGGGGCCAGTCGGTCGTGGTCGATAACCGTCCGGGCGGGAACTACGCGGTCGGCGCGCAAGCGGTGGCGAGATCGCCCGCCGATGGGCTCACGCTGTTGGTTGCCCCGGACTCCACGGTGACCGCCAATCCGCATCTGTTCGGCAAGCTTCCCTACGATCCGGTCAAGGATCTCACGCCGATCATCGTGCTGTGCCGGATTACGCCGGTGCTGGTGATCAACCCGTCGCTTCCGGTGCAGAGCGTGCAAGACCTGATCGCGCTGGCGAAGGGAAAGCCGGGGAGCTTGAACTACGGCTCCTACGGCATCGGCACCTATGCCCATTTGAGCATGGAGGACTTCAAGCAGAAGACCGGCACCGACATCGTGCACATTCCGTATCGCGGGGCGGCGCCGGCGGTGACGGCGTTGCTCGCGGGCGACGTCTCGATGCTGCTGCTCAATCTCAGCAGCATCGAAGCCCACGAGAAGACCGGCAAGGCCAGGATTCTCGCCGCCGCTGGAGGCAAGCGGGCGGCCCTGCGGCCGGACCTGCCGACGGTTGCCGAGGCCGGCGTGCCGGGCTTCTCGACCACCGCCTGGTTCGCCCTGTGGGGTCCGGCGAACATGGCGCCGGAGCTGGTGGCGAAGGTTCACGCCGACGTCTCGAAAGTCCTGGAGCTGCCGCAGTCGCGTGAGTTTTTCCAGACCAACAGCTTCGAGCGTGTCGACCTCACGCCGGCGCAGTTTGCCAAGTTGATCGAAGACGACTCCAAGCATTGGGGCGCGCTGGTGAAGGCGGTCGGCGCGAAGCTCGATTGACAGTTTGGGAGGACTTGGATCGTGAGTGAAAAACCGAGCTACCCGCCGATTCCCCGTTTCGTGACCGGCCATGACGCCGACAACGTCGCCAAGGTCATCATGCAGGGCCCGGCCACCAACGCGAAGCATCCCAGCGCCGGAACGGTCTCGACCTTAATCTGGTCCACCGACCGGACGCCGGCCGATATCGCGATCGGCGAAAACGTCGAGGATTTCGGCGCCCGCATCATCGGCACCGCGCCGCCCGCCAACGGGACCCGGTTCGCGGTCATCGATTTCCCGCCCGGCAACGAGCCGAGGATGCACCGCACCGAGACCATCGACTACGTGATCGTGCTCGAGGGCGAGATCGAGATGGACATGGACCAATCGACGGTCAAGTTGAAGGCCGGCGATGTCATGGTCCAGCGCGGCACCAATCACGCCTGGGCCAATCGCAGCGACAAGCCCGCGCGCGTGGCCTTCGTGCTGATCGACGCCAAACCTCTCGGCATCGGCCACCCGATCACCGGCGCGACCAACGCGCGGTGACGCCGCGCGGCCGGTCGCGGTGCCGCGCGTGCCGCGGACAGCAGGCTGCGCTTATTGCAAAGCGCCCTCGCTCTTGAGGTCTTCAGCGACGTCGTCCAACGCGCGCTCGAGCCGGTGGCCGATGTCTTCGATCTCGGATGCTTCGATCACCAGCGGCGGAGCGAACACCAGCCGGTCGCCGACGACACGCAGGATCAGCCCGTGGCGCTGGGCCGCGGCATCGACGCGGGCACCGACCTCGAGCGCGCCGTCGAAGGGAATGCGCCTTTCGCCGTCGTGCATCAGCTCCATGCCGAGGATGAGACCCGTCCCGCGCACGTCACCGACAAGAGGGTGCGCCTGCAGCCGGCCGAGCGCCGACTGCAGCACGCCACCCAGCCGCTTGGCGCGGGCGACGATGTCCATCTCGGCGTAGATCTTCTGCACCTCGAGCGCGACCGCAGCCGCCACCGGATGGCCCGCATAGGTGAACCCATGCGCAAAGTTGCCGAACTTGTCCGACTGCGCGAGCATCGCCTCGTGGATTCGATCGCTGATGAGGACTGCCGAGATCGGCTGCATTGCGGCGGACAGCGCCTTGGCCGAGGTCACCATGTCGGGCCGGATGCCGTAAGTCTGCGAGCCCCACATCTCGCCGGTGCGGGCAAAGCCGCAAATGACCTCGTCGGCGACGAACAGGATGTCGTATTTGCGCAAGACCGCCTGGACCTTCTCGAAATAGCCGGTAGGCGGAACGATCGCCCCGCCGGCTCCCATGACCGGCTCGGCGAAGAAAGCCGCAATGGTGTCGGGTCCTTCCTCGTGGATGAGCGTCTCGAGCGCTTCCGCCATGCGGGCCGAAAATTCCACCTCGGTCTCGCCCGCCGCATGGCGGCGGTAGTAGTGGGGAAATTCCGTGTGCTTGAAGGGCGCCAACGGCAGGCCGAAGCCCGCATGCATGTCCGGCTTGCCCGAGAGGCTGACCGCGGCGCAGGTGTTGCCGTGATAGGCCATCCGGCGGGCGATGATCTTGCTGCGTTGCGGCTGACCGACCGCGTCCCAATAGTACCAGGCGAGCTTGATGGCGGTGTCGTTCGCCTCCGAGCCCGAGCATTGGAAGACGACACGGGCCATCGGCACGGGCGCAATCTCGAGCAGCTTCTCCGCAAGCGCGATCGCCGGCTCGTTCGAGCGATGGCGATAAAGATGGTAGTAGGCGAGCTCGCGCATCTGCTCGTAGGCCACCTTGGCGAGGCGCTCGGATCCGAAGCCGAGCGAGGCGCACCACAGCCCTGCGACCGCCTCGATATAGTCGCGACCGGAATCGTCGAACACGCGGCATCCTTCGCCGCGTGCGATGACCAGCGGGCCGTCCTGCTGGTGCTTGCGCAGGTTGGTCTGCATGTGCACCAGGCTCGCGACGTCGCGCGCCTCGATCGAATTCGGAATGTAGGTCACGCGGTGTCCTCCGATGCGGCGGCGTTGCGCAGCGCTTCCGGATCTGTGATGCCGTAATCGAGCTTGGCCGACGCGGCGCTCACATAGCCGTCGAGAAGGTCGCGGCCGATGGCGGCCGGATCGCGGCCTGCCACCGGGCCAAAACCACCCGAGCCGGGCGTAATCATGTCGATGACCGAGCCCGCCGGCGCGGCGAACGCGCCCTTGCTCGGCAGATCACGCGTGACACCGTCCGGCGTCGCGAGCTTGACCACGGCGGCCGCTCCGGCTTTTCCCCCGTGCAGGCCGAATGGCGGCGAGGTCATCCGCTCCATGCACAGCGCTCCGGTCGCATCGGCGTCCTCCAGCAGGCGCCAAACCCGTCTTGCGCCGCAGCCGCCGCGATAACGCCCGGGCCCGCCCGAGTCCGGGTTGACCTCATAGCGGTCGATGCGCACCGGAAAAGCCGTCTCCATGATTTCCACCGGCGTGTTCATCGTATTGGAGATGCCGCTGGCGATGCAGTTGATGCCGTCCTTGTTCGGTCGTGCCCCATAGCCGCCTTTCACCGTCTCGTAGGAGACATAGTGCCGGCCGGTGCGGGGATCGACGCCGCCCAAGGTCAGGATCGCCGAGGTGCCCTGGCTGCAGGCCATCACTTGCTCCGGCAGGAAGTTGGCGAGCGCGCCCATCACCATGTCCGCGACGCGATGCGACATCTCGTGGTTCGCATAGACCACCGGGGCGGGAAATTCGGCGTTCACGACGGAACCCTTGCGGGCCCTGATCTCGATGCTGCGCCAGCAGCCGGAGTTGGGCGGAATGAGATTGTTCGGGTCGATTGCGGTCTTGAGGCCGCAGAAGATGCCCGACGCGGTGACCGAGAGCGGCGCGTTCATCGGTCCCTTGACCTGCGCGTCGGTGCCGGAAAAGTCCACGATCAACCGGTCGCCGGCTTTCTTGACGGACAGGCGGATGCGGAACGGCGCATCGCGGCCGAATTCGTCGTCTGCGATGCCGTCGCCATCGCAGAAATCCTCGAAAGTGCCTTCCCCATCGGACAGGTCCATGAGCGCCGCGCGCATGAGCCGGTCCGAGTAGTCCATGACCCGCGCCATGTAGCCGATCAGCTCCGCGCCGCCATAGCGCCGGGCGAGCGCCTTGAGGCGTTCGGTTGCGCGCAGCGTTGCGGCGAGCTGGGCGCCGAGATCGCCCTTGCGCTCGTCGGGCGTGCGAACGTTCGCCAGAATGATCCGCTCGAGATCCGCGTTGAGCGCACCGCGGCTGATGAGCCGCAGCGGAGGCAGGCGCAGCCCCTCGCCGAAGATTTCCGTGACCGCGCCGTAGCTGCCGGGGGTGGCGGAGCCGACATCCGGCCAATGCGCGCGCAGGCAGGCGTAACCCAGCAGCCGGCCCTCGTGGAAGGCGGGCCGTACGACATTCACGTCGGGCAGGTGGCTGCCGCCGAAATAGGGATCGTTGTGGAGAAAGACGTCACCGTCGTGCACGTCCGCCGCGAACGCCGCGACTACGGCGCGAACCGCATCGGGCATGGAGCCGAGGTGGATCGGCAGATCGGGCCCTTGCGCCGCCATCTCGCCGCGGGCGTCGAACACGCCACAGGAATAATCGCCGGCGGATTTCAACAGCGGCGAATACGCCGTCTTCGCGAGCACGACCCGCATCTCCTCGGCGATCTTGTAAAGGCTGTTCTTGACGATCTCGAAGGTGGCGGGATCGACCGTCTGCGCCGCGTAATTCATTGCCGTCTCGTCCCATCTTGCAGACGCGTCAGCAGCACGAAGCCATCCTCGTTCATCTTAGCCTGCCATCCAGGGGGGACAAGAATCGTGGACTCGAGGGACTCGATCACCACCGGGCCCGGCGCCTCCAGGCCCGCCGGCATCCGCCTGCGGTCATAGATTGTGGCCTCGACCGTGCCGATTTCGCGGAACCATACCTGGCGCTTGGACTTGACCGCGTCGGTTCGGGCAGGGGCCACCTTGTCGCGGATCAGGAGCGGCGGGGTCGCGCCGATTGCGGCAAGACGGACGCTGACGATCTGCACCGGTTCGCTGCGATTGTCATGGCCATAGGTGTACAGGTGACGATCGTGGAAGGCCGCTGCGATCTCCGCCAACGCCGCCTTGTCGACCGGACGCGGCGGAACCGGTACCGAGAGTTCGAAGGATTGACGGGGATAGCGCGCGTCGACCGAGCGCTCGAACCGTCGCCGCTCGGGTGCGACGCCGGCACGGTCGAGCATCGCCGCTCCCCTCGTCTCGAGTGCCTCGAAGGCGGCCTCCAAGGCCGCGGCATCAGTGCTGCTGTGCAGCGTCTGCACGTAGTTGCGCTTCAAGTCGGTGCCGATGAGGCCGAGCGCCGAAAAGGCTCCCGGGATCGGCGGGCAGATCACCTCGGAGATGCCGAGCTCGCCGGCGAGCGCGGCGGCGTGCAGCGGACCCGCCCCGCCAAAGGCGGCGAGGACGAAATCGCGCGGATCGTGGCCGCGGCGGATGGACACGATCTTGAGGACTTCCGCCATGGCGTGATTGACGACGTCGATGACGGCAGCCGCGGCGGTGCGCAAGTCAACTCCGAGCGGCTCGGCGAGCCGCGTGCGGACGGCGGCGACGGCGGCCCCATGATCGATTGCGAGGTCGCCGCCGAGCAGCGATCGCTGGTCCAGGTAGCCGAGCAGGAGGTTGCAGTCGGTGACCGTCGGCTCGGTGCCGCCGCGCCCGTAGCACACGGGGCCGGGCTCGGCGCCCGCGCTCTTCGGGCCGACGCGCAGCGCTCCGCCGCGGTCCACCCACGCAATCGAGCCGCCCCCCGCGGACACCTCGGCGAGATCGATCACGGGCACGCGGATTGGATGACCGGTTCCATTCATCCAGCGGGTCATGCTCGATCCGCCGCCGACCTCGTATTCGGGCGTCGTTTCGTATTGGCCGCCACGGATGAGGCTCGCCTTCGCGGTGGTGCCGCCCATGTCGAACGAGAGGAGGTCGAGGCGCCCGGTTTGGCGCGCCACCAGCGCGGCCGCGACCACGCCGGCGGCGGGACCTGACTCCACCGCCATCGCCGGCATGGCGATGGCCTCGGCAGCTTCGAGGATGCCGCCATTCGACCCCATCAGATGCAGCGGCGGCAGCGCACGGCTGCGCGTGACCTGTTCCAGCCGCTCGAGATACGAGGCGAGAATTGGCCCCACATAGGCGCAAACGGCGGTGGTGCTGGTGCGCTCGAACTCCTTGATCTCGGGCAGCACGTCCGAAGAGAGATAAATCGGCACGTCGGGCAGCGCCGCTCGCAGCCGCGCGCCAAGCAAGCGCTCGTGCTGCGGGTTGAGGAAGCTGAACAGGAGCGAGATCGCAACTGCATCGACCCGCGCCGCCTTCAGTGCCGCGACCAGCGCGTCGATCTCGTTCTCCGCCAGCGGCGTGACGATGGTGCCGTCGGCACCCACGCGCTCGCTAATCTCGAACCGGCGGCGGCGCGGGATGAGGGTGGCCGGCGCGTCCTGGAACAGGTCATAGAGGTCGGCGCGCGCCGAACGCCTGAGCTCCAATACGTCACGGAAGCCGCGCGTCGTGATCAGCGCCGCGCGCGCGCCGCTTTCCCCGAGGATGGCGTTGGTCACGACCGTCGTCGCGTGCGAGAGCAGCTTCACCGCGGCGGCCGCCACCGCGTAGCGGCCCATCGCCATCTCCAGGGCGCGGACCACGCCCTGGGTGAGGTCCGCGGGCGTGGTCGGCACCTTGGCCACGCCGATGTGCCCGCTCGCATCGTCGACCAGGGCCAGGTCCGTGAACGTGCCGCCGATATCGACCCCGATGCGCCAGGCCATGCCGCCCGTTCCCCCGTTCGATGGACCAATTATTGTAGACTGGATGCTCGAAATTGGTCAGGGAGTTTCGGCGGTCGGACCGCATCGCTGGGGCGAACCGGGCCGGGCAAACGACGCGGTTTTGCCCCCGGAGCGGAGAGGTCCCTTGGCTATCCATCCCTTCAGTTCAAGAACGGCAGCGGCATGACACATATCCTTCATCGCCAGATCGGCCATCCCTATCCGGCCGCCGCGGGTGGCCAGGGCGCCGTCATCCGCGATGCGGCGGGCCTGGAGTACATCGACGCCTCGGGTGGTGCGGCGGTGTCCTGTCTGGGGCATTCGCACCCGGATGTGCTGGCGGCGATGCGCGAGCAGCTCGACCAGCTCGCTTATGCGCATACGAGCTTCTTCACGACGCAGGTTGCGGAGGAATTGGCCGACGATCTTGTCGCTCATGCCCCGACGGGGATTGGTCACGTGTTCTTCGTCAGCGGCGGGTCGGAGGCGATCGAGGCCTCGCTCAAGCTCGCGCGCCAATATTTCGTCGAACGCGGTGAGCATCAGCGGCGATACGTCATTGCCCGACGCCAAAGCTACCATGGCATCACGCTCGGCGCGCTCGCGGTCGGAGGCCGGGAATGGCAGCGCGAACAGTTTGCTCCGCTGCTGATCGAGGCGCACCACGTATCGCCGGCTTACGAATATCGCGACCGCGGCGTGAACGAGACGCCGCAAGCCTATGGCGAACGCCTGGCCGAAGAGCTCGAAAGCAAGATCCAAGAGCTCGGCGGCGACAACGTCATCGCCTTTGTCGCGGAGACGATCGTCGGCGCGACCCTGGGCGCGGTCCCCGCGGTGCCGGGCTATTTCAAGCGCGTGCGCGAGATCTGCGACCGCTACGGCGTCTTGCTCATTCTCGATGAGGTGATGTGCGGCATGGGCCGCACCGGCACGTTGCATGCCTGCGAGCAGGAAGGGATCAGCCCCGATCTGATGGCAATCGCGAAAGGTCTCGGTGGCGGCTATGCCCCGATCGGCGCCTTGCTGATACGGAACAAAGTGTTCGACACGATCGCCGAGGGTTCAGGCGCGTTCCAGCACAGCCACACCTTCATGGGGCATCCGCTCGCCTGCGCCGCGGCTTTGGCCGTGCAACGGGTGATACGCCGCGACGACCTGCTGGCGAATGTGCGGACGCAGGGCGCGCATCTGTCGCGCCGGCTGAAGGAGCGGCTCGGCAATCATCCCTTTGTCGGCGACGTGCGCGGACGCGGGCTCTTTCAAGGCGTCGAGCTTGTTGCCGATCGCGGCACCAAGGAGCCGTTCGATCCGAAACTGAAGCTGCACGCGGGCGTGAAGCACGAAGCGATGGCGCGCGGCCTGATGGTCTATCCGATGGGCGGGACTGTCGATGGCGCCCGCGGCGATCACGTGCTGCTGGCGCCGCCCTTCATCGTGGACGCCGCTTTGGTGGACACGATTGTCGAGCGCCTCGGCGAAGCGATCGATGCCGTGACGGCGAGGTCGAGTTGAGCATCTCATGGGCGCGGTAGCGTGTTAGGTCTCGCCGATCCGCGGCAGCGCCTATCCGAATTCGCCGACCGCGACCGAGCCCCGGCTCGGAACCGTTGCTTACTCATTAAGCATCACGCTGCTGTCGGTGGTCTGCCGCAGGCGACCGGTCTGCCGCCTCGTGCTCATCGGTCAAGGAAAGAAGCGTCTCATTCTTTGCTGATTTCCAGTTGATCCGTTTTCAAGTCAGGCTCGGATTTAGTGGAATATTCTTCTATTTGCTACCGGTAATGCGCCTCATATATAGAAAATCATTCTCGCCAATTCGGGACCTGCGCCCATGCGTTTCTTGCCCGTGTTTCTCGACCTCACCTCCGGAACGGTTGCCCTCGTCGGCTGCTCGCCGGCGGCGGTGAACAAGCTCCGGCTCCTGCGGGCGGCTGGCGCCAACGTTCGCTGGTATTGCCGCAACGCCGATGTTGCCGAGGAGGCGTTACTCCTCAGCCGGCCTCCGGGCCGTCTTGAGCTTTCGGTCGCCGATCCGCTGCGCGCGGACTATTCCGAATTCATCGCCGTGGTGGCGGCGGCCGGCGGGGCGCTCGATCAAGAGATCGCCGCCAAGGCGCGCGTCGGCGGCATCCCGGTCAACGTGGTCGATCGCGGGGACCTGTCGAGCTTCGTGTTTCCCGCCACGGTCGATCGCGGCGAGGTGGTCGTCGCCATCGGCACCGGCGGCGCCTCGCCGGTTCTGGCCCGCCGCCTGCGCGAACGGATCGAGGCATCGTTGCCGGCGCGCATCGGCGATCTCGCCGCCTTGATGGGTCGCCACCGCGGACAGTTCGCGAAAGCGCGGCACGCGTCCCAGTCGCTGCGGCATTTCTGGGAGCGCGTCGTCGACGGCCCGATCGGCGCTGCCGCGCTGGCGGGACGCTGGCGCGAAGCCGAGGCAGCGCTCGTCCGCGCCATCGAGAGCACGCGCCATCCGCAGCCCAATTCCGGGATCGTGTTTCTGGTCGGCGCCGGTCCGGGCGACCCGGATCTCTTGACCTTGCGGGCGTTGCAGGCATTGCAGGGCGCCGACGTGATCTTCTACGACGAGCTCGTCAGCTCGGACATTCTCGATCGCGCGCGCCGCGATGCCGAGCGGGTCTTCGTCGGCAAGCGGCGCGGCGAGCCCGGCATCGGTCAGGATGAGATCAATCGCCGCCTGGTCGAGGCCGCGCGCAAGGGCCGCAATGTCGTGCGGCTCAAGGGCGGCGATCCGTTCATCTTCGGCCGCGGCGGCGAGGAGCTCGAATTCTTGCGCCAGGCCAACGTCGCCACCGTGGTCATCCCCGGGGTGACGGCCGCGCTCGGCTGCGCGGCGGAGGCCGGCCTGCCGTTGACGTTCCGCAATGAAGCATCGCGGCTCTGCCTGATCACCGCGCATCGGGCGGAAGAGGCGGCCGAAACCGACTGGTCCGCGCTGGCCGATCCGCAAACCACCGTCGTGGTCTATATGGGCCTCGCCTCCGCGGCCGCCGTTCGCGACGGCCTGATCGCCGCCGGACGCGATCCGAGCACGCCGGCCGGCGTGCTCGCCCGCGGCACCCGTCCCGACTCGAAGACCGTGGTGGGCCATCTCGAGAACTTGCCGGCGCTGGCGGCGCAGGCCGGCGACGGTCCGGCCTTGCTGGTCGTCGGCGACGTCGTCGCGCGCTCGGACGCGTGGCGAGACGCCCATCGCGACCTCGATACAAAGGAGCTGGCGGCATGACCTCGCCGCTGCAGCAAAAACTGAAGATCACCGGTCCGGTCGTGATCACCGCCAACCGGCTCGGCGACGGCGCCGTCGTTTACCGCACGCTCGACGGCCATTGGACGAGAGAGCTCGATCAGGCCGCGGTGGTGAGCACGGCGCCCGCCGCCGGCGAGCTGCTCACGGCGGCGGCGGACGACATCGGCGCGGTCGGCGCCTATGTGGCGCCGGTGTGCGTCGACAAGGATGGCAGCGTGCGGCCCGGAAACCTGCGCGAAAGCATCCGCCATGCGGGTCCGACCGTCGATCTGCCGACGAGCTTCGGAATCTGAGCGATGTATCTTTACGACGACTTCGATCGCACGCTGGTGGCCGAGCGCGTCTCCGAGTTTCGCGACCAGGTCGCGCGCCGCCTGTCGGGCGAGCTGACCGAGGAGGAGTTCAAGCCGCTCCGCCTGATGAACGGCGTCTATCTGCAGCTCCACGCCTACATGCTGCGGATTGCCATTCCCTACGGCACCTTGTCCTCGGACCAGCTGCGCATGCTGGCGCATGTCGCGCGCCGCTATGACCGAAACTACGGCCATTTCACCACCCGGCAGAACATCCAGTTCAATTGGATCAAGCTGGCCGAGCTGCCCGACGCTATGGCCGACCTCGCGCGCGCCGGCATGCACGGCATGCAGACCAGCGGCAACTGCGTGCGCAACATCACCACCGACCAGTGGGCGGGCGTCGCAACCGACGAGATCGAGGACCCGCGCATCTGGGCGGAGCTGTTGCGCCAGCTCACGACCCTGCATCCGGAATTCTCGTTCCTCCCGCGCAAGTTCAAGATCGCCGTCACTGCCGCCGCCCACGACCGCGCCGCGGTCAGGGTGCACGACATCGGGCTGCGGCTACATCGCAACGGCGCCGGCGAGGTCGGCTTCGAGGTCATCGTCGGCGGCGGGCTCGGCCGCACGCCGTTCGTCGGCAAGACCATCAAGCCGTTCCTGCCCAAGCGCGATCTGCTCAGCTACGTCGAGGCGATCCTGCGCGTCTACAACCAGTTCGGCCGGCGCGACAACATCTACAAGGCGCGCATCAAGATCCTGGTGCACGAGCTCGGCGCCGAAGCCTTTGCGAAGGAGGTCGAGGCCGAATGGCAGCCGATCAAGAACGGCGCGCTGGCGCTCGATCCGGCGGTGATCGCCGATATCGCCGCCCGCTTCCGCTATCCCGACTACGAGACGCTCGACGACAGCCCGCCCGCGCTGGCCAAGGCGCGCGCAACCGATCGCCGGTTTGCTGCCTGGCTCGACAACTCGGTGGCCAATCACAAGGTGCCCGGCTACGCCATCGTCACGCTCTCGCTCAAGCCCGAGGACGGGCCGCCCGGCGACGCCACCGCCAAGCAGATGGACGCGATCGCCGACCTGGCCGACCGCTATTCGTTCGGCGAGATCCGGGTCGGGCACGAGCAGAACCTGGTGCTTCCGCATGTGGCGCAGCGTGACCTGCCGGCCTTGTGGCGCGCGCTCGACACGATCGGCGTCGCCACCCCGAATGTCGGGCTGGTGACTGACATCATCTCCTGCCCGGGGCTCGATTATTGCAGCTTGGCGAATACCCGCTCGATCCCGGTGGCGCAGGAGCTGACCCGGCGCTTCCGCGATCTCGACCTCGCCCGCGATCTCGGCCGGCTCCACATCAACATTTCCGGCTGCATCAACGCTTGCGGCCACCATCACGTCGGCCATATCGGGCTCCTCGGTGTCGAGAAGAACGGCGAGGAGTATTTCCAGGTGACGATCGGCGGGCGGGCCGACGAGAACGCCGAGCTCGGCGCGCTGCTCGGTCCCGCCGTCCCCTACGGCGAGGTCGCCGACGTGGTCGAGGACGTGGTCGCCGCCTATCTCGAGCTGCGCGCGCGGCCCGACGAAATCTTTCTCGAAACGGTCAAGCGCGTCGGCGTCGAGCCCTTCAAGGAGCGCGTCTATGCCACTCGTTAAGGCAGGGCACGCGGTCGAGGACCGCTATCTGCCCATCCTCGACGAGGCGCCGATCCCCGACAGCGTGCCGGTGATCATACCGGCGGCACGACTGATCGCCGACTTCGCGGACATCGCCGGCCGTGAGGCGCCAACCGGCGTGCTGTGGCCGAACAATCGCAAGGTCTCGGAGCTTGAACCTTTTCTCGACCGGCTCGCCCTGGTCGCCCTGGTGTTCCCGACCTTCAAGGACGGCCGCGCCTACAGCCAGGCCCGTCAGCTGCGCGAGCGTCACGGCTTTCGCGGCGAGTTGCGCGCCACCGGTGAGGTGCTGCGCGACCAGTTCCTGTTTCTCGCGCGCGCCGGCTTCGACGCCTTCGAGGTCAAGAAGGACGCCGACGCAACAGCATTCGCCGAGACGATCACCCGCTACAGCGTGTTCTATCAGCCCGCCGGGGACGGACGGACCGCGGTGCAGCGCGCGCGACGCGACCATGCGCGCCGCGCCGTCGGCGTGCCCCAGCACGAAACCGTCCGCTGATCCTACGCCTACTCCGGCTGGATGCCGGCGGCCTTGATGATGGCGCCGTAGCGCTCGATGCCGTCCGCCATCAGCGCCGTCAGCCGCTCCGGCGGACCGCCGATCACCGCAAACCCGCTGTCTTCGAGTTTGCCGCGCACATCGGGCGCGTTGAGCGCCTTCACCATCTCGGCGTTGAGGCGGGTCACGATCGTCGGCGGCAGTCCGGGAGGGCCGAGAAAGCCGAACCATGACGACGGCTTGCGGAAGGCCGGAATGACTTCCGACATCGACGGGATTTGCGGTAGCTTCGAATAGCGTGCCGGCTCGAGCACCGCGAGGCTCTTCGCACGGCCGTCCTGCATGGCGGGCAGCGCATTGGCCACCGAGATGAACGTCATCGGGATATGGCCGCCGGCGACGTCTTGCATGGCCAGCGCCACGCCGCGATAGGGCACGTGATTGATCTTCACCCCGGCGGTCTGGTTGAACAGCTCGCCCATCATGTGGAACACCGAGCCGACGCCGGACGTCCCGTAGGCGAGCTCGCCCGGGCGCCGCTTGACGTAGTCGATCAGCTCCGCAACCGAGTTGACCGGCAACGCGGCGTGCACGACCAGGCAGGTCACCGGCTCCACGGCGGCCGCGAGCGGCGTGAAATCCTTGATCGGGTCGTAGGGCAGGCTCTTCATCAGGTGCACGGCGGTCACGTGCGTGCCGGCGGTGGCGGCCAGCAGCGTATAGCCGTCGGGCGCCGCGCGGGCGACCATGTTCGAGCCGATCGTGCCGTTGGCGCCGGCGCGATTTTCGACCACGACGGTCTGGCCGAGCGCATCGCCGATCTTGCCGCCGACCTGCCGCGCGATGAGATCGAGCGGGCCGGGCGGAAACGGCACCACCATCGTGATCGGCTTCGCCGCCGGCCAGCTTTGCGCGACGGCCGCATCGATCCCGCCGAGGCCGAATAGCGCCAGGCAGCACGCCATGCAGAGTGGAACAAGTTTCATCGCGATCATTCCGTTACAGCGGCTTGCGATATCAAAACGGGGCCCCAGTCCGACAGTCCGACCTTCATCGCTCGACCCGAACCCGGTCGCCGGCAGCAGGGTGTAACCATCCGGCGTCGCGCGCGCGACATATTCGGAGCCGATGGCGCCGGTCGCGCCGGCTTTGTTCTGCGCCGAAACCAGTCAGACGACACTTTCCCAATTCACCCCGCGGCAATCCACTTCGAATTCGAGGTCGCGCACCGGCGGCCGGCTGTAGTGCCAGGTGAGACCGGAGCGGGCGGCGCCGCGGCGGACGATCTCGTCGGCCAGGAACGGGTGAATATCCTGCACCGTATAGACCTGCGTGGCGGTGGTGTCGGCCCAACCGAGCCCGAGCAGGCCGAGCCGGCGCTCGATCTCCGCGAGCGCGAAGCGTGCCTTCTCGCCCATGGCGTCGGGGCTGGTCTCGCCGAGCCGCACCGTATGATCGCGATAATTGCCTTTACCCTCGGCGGCTTCGGCGCTGCCCGCGAGCACGAAGCTCTTCGCCGGGCTCGACGCCGCCACCGTGAATGAGAAGGCGTGGAACGAAGGCTCGTTCGGCGGGCCGATCGCGGGGCACACATTGCTGCGCGCCACCGGGTTGGTCGTGCCGTCGAACACGCCCCATTTTTCGAGGGTGACGACGTAGCTCTCGTTGAAGGCGCGAAAGCCCGGCTCGGTGAATGGCGCCGGCGAGCGCAGCTCGCAGGCACAGAACGAGGTGAGCGGCCGGCCTGCCTCCGTGATGATCCGCTCGATGCGCTCGAACCCCCGCGCCAGCGGGACCGGCGTCCTGAACGTCACGCGCCGGATCTCATGACCGGGCAGCGCGGCGACGCCGGCCGAATATTGGAACACGGCCGGGATGAAGCGAAAGCCGCCGGCCGGGAGATCGCGGATATCTGGTGACGTGTTATGCAAAGGCCGGGCTAGTATTTCACCGGCAGGAACCGGGCGGTGAACATGACGCTGTCGTCGGGCGGCTGTTGCAGAATGCCCATCTCCACCAGCGATTGCCGTATCAAAGCCAACGCCTTGGGATCGAAACGGCCGTCCGACGTGAAGATCTTGATCTGCTCGTCGTAGACGCGGCCGATCACCGCCTTGTTGAGATTGAGGACCTTCGCGGTGATCTCGACGGTGCGCTCCTTGTTGGCGCGCATGAAGGCGATGGTCTCGAACCAGCCGCGCAGGAAACGCTCCACCAGCTCGGGTTTTTTGGCGATCATCTCGTCGCGCGCGAAGATCACGTGGGTATGGAAATCCGGCGCAAAGGGGGCCAGCAACGACACCACCCGCCATTCCTTCGCTTCTTCCAGCGCATAGCCCAATTCGAGCGCGATCACGACGCCGTCGATCTGGCCGGTCTTGAGCGCCGCCTTGGTGGAATCCATCCCGCCGACCGTCACGGCGGTCACGTCGGTTGGCGCCCATTTCTTGTCGGCCACGACCCGCTTGAGCAGCCAATCGGTGAGCGAACCGACCGTGGTGATCCCGATCTTCTTGCCCTTGATGCCGTCGAGCGTCTTGATCGGGGAATCGTACGGCACCACGATGCTCATGTTCATCGGCGCGCCTGCCATGGCGGCGACCGCCTTGGCCGGCACGCCCTTGGCCAGAAAGCCCATTCCCGGGCCGCTTCCCAAGCCGAAATCGATGCTGTCGGAGACCAGACCCTGCTGCAGCCTGGCGTCGCCGGCGAAACTGACGACCTGGAGCTCGAGCGCGTGCTTGGCGAAGATGCCGACCTCAATGCCGACGTCGATCGGCGTGAACGTCCAGGCAAACGGAACCGCCTTGCCCACCCGCACCTTGTCGGCGGCCGACGCGCTCGCGGCGAATGTCGCGGCCGCGACCAGGACGAGCGCCCGTATAAGGTGATGCTTCATACGGTCCTCCCACTCCGATTTTTTGTCTATGTTGGTCGCCAGAGTACGATTCCTGCGCGGTTGGCGCCAGTGCCGGCGCAAGTCTACCGCCGCTCCTTCGAGGCGGCGTCCCATCATCTTCAGGAGGATTCCATGCATCCTCGGCCTAGCTTTCGCCAAGCGCTCAATAAGGCGGTCGCAGAGAAGCGATTGCTCGTCATCCCGGGCGCCTATGACGCGCTGAGTGCGCTGCTGATCGAGCGGGCCGGATTCGACACCTTGTTCATCGGCGGCTTCCCGGTCGCCGGTGCGCGTTATGGCGTGCCCGACATCGGTCTCAAGGGCTTCGCCGACATCGCGGCCGCGGTGCGCGACATCATCGCGGCCTGTGGTGTTCCCATCTTGGTCGACATCGACGACGGCTATGGCGACGTCAAGAACGCCGTGCATACGGTGCAAGCCTACGAGCGCATGGGTGCCAGCGCGGTTTTTCTCGAAGATCAGGCCTGGCCCAAGCGATGCGGCCATATGGCCGGCAAGAAGGTCGTTCCGGCGGAGGTCATGGAGGCGAAGATCAAGGCCACCATGGCGGAGCGAATCCATTCGGAGACGCTCATCTGCGTGCGCACCGACGCGCGCGCCGTGCTCGGGTTCGACGAGGCGCTGCGACGGGCCGAGCGCTACATTCGCGCCGGCGCGGAGGCGATCTTCGTCGAAGCGCCCGAGAGCATCGAGGAGCTCGAACGCCTCGCGCGCAGCTTCGACGTGCCGCAATTCGCCAATCCGCTGGTCGGCGGCCGCACCCCGATCCTGTCGCCCAAGGAGTTCGAGCAGCTCGGGTTCAACGCCATCTGCTTCGGTCTCGAAACGATCATGCATGCCGCCAAGGCGATGAAGGCCGTGCTCGAGGACATGCGGGCCGGCACCTTCGCGCTGCGCGACAAGGGCATGAGCTTCGAGGAATTCAAGGCGGTGGTGCACTACGACCGGTGGGACCGCATCGACAACCTTTATGGGATCCCGGAGCGGCCGCATCGGACCGGCGCCGCCGACCGGGCATGACGCGTCGAGACTAGGCCTGCGGCGGCCAGCCGATCGGATGCGCCCGCTGCACGAGCTTGGCCACCGACAGGATGCGCGGCTCCTCGAACCGCGGCGCCACCACCTGCAGGCCGACCGGCAGCCCGTCGCGGGTCGTGCCGGCGGGGACGCTGCCGGCCGGCAGGCTGACCAGCGTGATCAGGAAGGCGGGCGCGATCCAGTCGACGTAATTCTCGAACTTGCGCCCGTTGATCTCGTTCGGGAAGTTCATCTCGACCGGGTAGGGCTTCACCGGCGCGGCGGGGGTGAGCAGGACGTCGTAGCGCTCGAACAACTCGCGGAAGCGATGAAACACCTGCTGCCGCTTGTCCTCCGCCGCGGCGAGATCGAGCGCGGTGATCTGCAAGCCGGCTTTCACGTTCCCTTTCAGGTTCTCGCCAAACTCCTCGAGTCGGGCAAGACGCGCGAATTGCCGTCCGACCATCCAGGCACCCCGCCAGGTCTGATAGGGGGCGCGGCCGTCGGAGGCGTCGAACGCGATCTCCTCCACCACGGCGCCCGCATCTTGCAATCCGCGGGCGGCTTGCCGGCAGATCGCGTCGATCTCGGCATCGACGCCGATCCCGGCGATGTCCGGCGCATAGGCGATCCGCAATCCGCGTGCATCCTGGCAGCGCTCGACCTCGGCCAGCGCGCTTGTCCACGGTGGCGCGACCGAAATCGGCGAGAAACGGCTGAACCCGACCATTGCGTCGAGCATCAGCGCCGCGTCCGCCGCCGTGCGCGCCAGCGGTCCGTGCACCTGGCCGGGATCCCACGACAGCGGCGCGGGGTGGTTCGGCGTCAGGCCGGGTGTCGGACGGATCCCCACGATGCCGCAGAACGCCGCCGGCACCCGGACCGATCCGCCGAAATCCGTTCCCTGCGCAAATGGCACCATGCCGGTCGCGACCGCAACCGCCGATCCGCCCGAGGAGCCGGCGGGGCTGAGCGCCGGGTTCCACGGATTGCGCGTCGCACCGAACAGCGCATTTACGGTGTTCGCGCCGGCGGCGAATTCAGGCGTGTTGGTCTTCGCCAGCACGATGGCGCCCGCCGCCTTGAGGCGGCCCACCACCTCGGCGTCCTCTTCGGGCACATTGTCTTTGTAGAGCGGCGAGCCGAACGTGGTCCTGATCCCGGCTGTGAGCGTGACGTCCTTGACCGCGAGCGGAAGACCATGCAGCGGTCCGACCGCTTCGCCGCGCATGACGGCGGCTTCGGCGGCCTGCGCGCACGCTCGCGCCTGATCGGCGACAAGCGTCACGATCGCGTTGAGCTTGGGGTTGACGCGCGCGATCACCGCAAGGTGGGCGTCGAGCACCTCGACCGGGCTCACCGCGCGCGACTTGATCAGCGCGGCGAGCTCGCGGGCGGACTTTCGCGCCAGGCTCTCGATCGCCTGCTCCGTCATTTGCCCGACCAATGCACGAACCGGCGCTCGACCAGCATGAACAACAGATTAAAGCCGTAGCCGAGCGCGCCGGCGGCGAAGATCGCCGCGTACATGTCGGGCATGGCGAACAATTGCTGCGACTCGAACACCCGATGGCCGAGGCCGTCGGTCGAGCCGATGAACATCTCGGCGACCACGACGATGACGAGCGCCAGCGACACGCCGTTACGCAGCCCGACGAAGGTCTGCGGCAGCGACTCCAGCAGCATCACGTCGGTGAGGACGCGAAAGCGCGACGCGCCCATGACCTTGGCGGCGAGCAGCCGGGTCTTGCGCGCATTCATCACCCCGTAGGCGACGTTGAACAGGATCACCAGCGCGGCGCCGAACGCCGCGACCGAAATCTTGGTCTTGTCGCCGACCCCGAACAACACGAGAAAGAGCGGAAACATGGCGGAGGCCGGGGTCGAACGGAAGAAGTCGACCACGAACTCGACCGAGCGATAGAGCTTCTCCGACGAGCCGAGGAAGATCCCGAGCGGGATGGAAATCGCCGCCGCGATCAGCGTCGCCAGCGTGGTGCGCTCCAACGTCCGCCAGAAATCGAAGCCGAGGCGGCCGCCCGCCATGCCTTTCCACAACGCGCGGAAGGTGTCGGTCGGCGACGGCAGCAGCACCGGATCGACCACGCGGTACCACACCGCGATGTACCAGATCACGATCAGCCCGATCACGCCGATGATCGGGAGATAGGGGTCGAAACGGATGCTTCTCATCCCTTGCGCACCTCCCGCTGGAAAACCTCGAGACAGTGTGCCTTGATGCGCACGAACTCGGCCTCCGACAGGGTCGCATCCGCGCGCGGCCGCGCGGCGTCGTAATGCACGTAGTCGGCAATCGAGGCCGGCCGGCGCGAGAGCAGCAGGATGCGGTCGGCGAGATAGACCGCCTCTTCGAGGTCGTGCGAGACCAGCACGGTGGTCGTTCCGGTCTCGACGAAGATGCGCTGCAGCTGGTCGCGCATGAACAGCGTCATCTCGTAGTCGAGCGCCGAGAACGGCTCGTCGAGAAACAGGATTTCCGGCTCAACCACGAGCGCACGCATGATCGAAACGAGCTGCTGCTGGCCGCCCGACAGCTCGTAGGGGTAGCGGTTGAGGTCGATCTTGACGCCGAGATTGGCGAGGAGCCGCTCGGTGCGCGCGTGCCGCTCGGCCTTGGCGAGCTTCATCAGCTTGAGCGGATATTGGATATTGTCGATCGAGCGCAGCCACGGGAACAGCGCTTCGCGATAGTTCTGGAACACGTAGCCGAACTTGATGTCGCGCAACGGCTTGCCGTCGAACAGGATTTCGCCGGCGTCGCTCGGGACGAGCCCGGCGATCATGTTGATCAGCGTGCTCTTGCCGCAGCCGTTGGGGCCGAATACGGATATGAGCTTGCCGCGCGGAATGTCGAGGTCGAACCGGTCGTAGACGACGGCGTCGGTGAAATGCTTGGTCAGGCCGCGAATGGTGACGTGGGCGGACGCCCGGGCGGCGGCCCTGCCGTCAATCGGCACGCCGCCCGTGTCCGTTCGCAGCACCGGGTTCGCCACCGAGCAACATCCTCCGCTCAAAACGCCTGCAGGTATTTGGTGACGTCGACCTTCTCGGTCAGTGTGCCGGTCTGCACCGAGAAGTCGATGAACTTCTGGTAGTCGGCCTTGTCCTTGGCGGTCAGGTCCTTGGCCATGAAATAGCGGATCATCGGCACCGTTGCGACCACGTCGTCGGGCGTGAACGTATTCTTCACCAGGTGCTTGCGCGCTTCATCCGGCTTCTCGTTGATCAGCCGAACCGCCTTTTCCCAGGCGGCGGTGAAGCGCTTGGCGACGTCCGGCCGGTTCTTGATGAAGTCGGTGGTGAGGGCGCAGCCGCCGACGAAGGCGTTGGCATTCGGATCGCCCAGCACGTAATGGGCGATGACGCCGGCTTCGATTGTGGTGGCGACGCCCATCTTGCGCATGGTGGATGCATTGGGCTCAAGGGTGTAGCCGGCGTCGAAGGTGCCCGCCGTCATGGCGTTGACGTGCTGGCCCATGTCGAGCTGGTCGATCGTGTAGTCGCCATCCTTGAGGCCGACGGCGGCGAGCGCGGCCTTCGCCATGGTGACGTTGGCGGGCCCGGGCGCCGACATGATCTTGGCGCCCTTGAGGTCCTTGAGCGACGTCGCATTGTAGCCCTTGCGGACGACGAACTGCTCCATCTGGTAAGTCTTGTTCTGGCTGTTGACCGAGATGTACATGGCGACGCCCGGCTTCTTGATGTTGGCGTTCATGCCCTCGATCGTCACCAGCACCGCCGAGGCATCGATCTGGTTGGTGATCATGGCTGCGACATTCGGCGGGCCGCCGATCAGCCGGACCATCTCGGTCTCGATGTTCTGCTCCTTGAAGAAGCCGCGCTCGACCGCCACGAAATAAGGGAGCGTCGAGCTGACCGGGAACACCCCGACCTTGACCTTGTCCTGCGCCGCCGCCGGCGCGGCGAGAGTGACGACCGCCGCCAGCGCGGCGATCGCATGCCTTACTGCTGATGCATAGCTATTCATCGTAACGTCTCCATTCTTGACGTGCTGTCTCTGTTCAATCCGAAGCAAGCCTCGTGCCGCAATTCATTCTCCCGCATCGATGATGGCGATCACCGGGCCGCCGCCCTGCGGTCCCTGGTGCATGGCGTCGACCGACACGAACACAGCCGGATCGCCGATCGCGGCCGCCGCCACGCCGCCGACCGCGGCTTTCGAATGCCGGTGATGATGCACGTCGGAATCGTCGAGCATGATCTGGCGCCGCCCGCGCAAGGTGCCGCGCCGGTCGGCCTCGCACTTTAGAAAGCAGTTCACCACCCGGCCGTCGAGATCGTCGGCGCGCGGCCGTTCCGGCAGCGTGAGCCCGGCGTCGCGGATCGCGTCGTAGATGCCGTCGATGTCGAGGGCGTCGCGCATCACCGCATGCCCGATGCGATAGCGTCCGCCGGCGCCGGCCTTGTTGCCGAGCAGCACGATCTGCGCCTGGGTGAGCTCTACGCCAGAGGAGCACGACGCAACGGAGGAGTACAGATCGAGGTCTTTGCAGATCTGCGAGGCAGCAGGCATCTTGATCTCGCCGAGCGCGACCGCGATCCCGAGCGCGGTCGTGCCGTTGGAGACCCCCATCGAGTCGTGCACCTCGCAGGCGACGTGCTGGCCGCGGGTCTCCGCGTCCCGCACCGAGTCGATGGTCAAGAGCGGCGTCTTGGTCTGGACGTAATGCACGTCTTTCGGATCGGCGATGCCGGCGTCGCGCATGGCGGCTTTGACGGCATCGGCGACCTTCTCGACCATGGCCGGACGCCCGATATCCTCGGGCAATAGCTCGGCGCTCATCGCGGTGCCGATCGCCAGCCGCGACTTCGACGCCGGCCCGGTCTTGTTGTTGCGGGCGAACACCGTCGCGTGCGGCGTGATGACGCCGTCGCAGCCGCCCGACCAGACCATCGGGATGTTGAAGATCTCGGCCTCGCTGCGCTTGCCGCGCTTGCCGAGCACCCGGCGAAACGCCTGATCCGCCAGGATACGGGTGAAATCGTTGACGCCGCCGTTGCCCTCGGTCTTACCGATGACGGCGATCACCTCGTCGGCGCTGAACTGCCCGGCGGCGATGCATTGCTCCAGGCCGGAGGCATCCTGCACGGTCTTGAGCTCGATCTTTGCGACCTCGATCGCCATTCTTCCTTTGCCCTTTACGCCTCTTTGCGCATCCGCGGCGCGCATTCGCCGCGCAACATCTGCTCGTAGCCCGGCCCGCGGTCGATCATCGGCAATGGCTTGCCGCCGCGTCGACGCCGCAACTGGTCGCGCAGCTCTGCGGTGGCCGGCACATCGACATCCAATTCGACCCGCCCCTGCTGCACGAGCACCACGCCATAATCGTCGTGTGCGGCCTGCGCCGACACGCGGCCCTCTGTCACATCGCGCACCACCAGCTCCGGCTCGCGCTCGAGCGGATCGCCCCAGCCGCCGCCGCCGGTCGTCACCACGCGCACCACCTGTCCGGCCAGCACCGGCTCGCCGTCGACCAGGCCGCCGAGGTCGCGCGGCGCGCCTTCGACGTCGACCGTGACGCAGAACGGCTGGCCCGCCTTGCCGCCGTTGACGCCGTAGCAGCCGAGCCGCACCCGGTCGGCGGTGACGATGGTGCGGCAATCGACCAGCGCGCGGTAGTGCTTCTCGTAGCCGAGCCCGCCGCGGCGCTTGCCGGCGCCGCCGGAATCGGTTCGCAGCGCGAGCTTCTCGACCAAGAGCGGAAAGCGCGTCTCGGTGAACTCGGCCGGCTGGTTGCGTGAATCCGGCACGATGTGGATGGCGTCGTTGCCGTCGGCGTAATAGCGCCCGCCCGAGCCGCCGCCCAAGACTTCGCGCGAGAGGAACGGCTTGCCGCCGGCGTCGTGACCGAAGAAGCCGGTGTAGCGGATGGTCTCCTGGTCCGCCGGCATGCGGCCGTCGACCGCCTGCGCGACGACGCCGGCGAGGAGCCCGAGGCAGCGCAGCAGCACGAACGAGCGCGCATTGGTCGCCGCCGGCCATTCCGGCGTGATCAAGGTGCCCTTCGGCGGGAACACTACGTCGAACACCTCGCACACGCCCTCGTTCACGTGGATCTCGGCGGCGCGCTCCGGCGTGTCGGCGAGATTGCGCAGGATCGGCGCGATCCATTTGATCAGGAAGGCGCCGCCCGCATAGTCCGCCGGCCAGTTGATCGGACCGGTCGACTGCGGATCGGTGCCGGTGAAGTCGAGCGTGATGCGCTCGCCCCACTTGCTCATCTTGAGCGCGAGCTTGTGCAGCCTGGGATCGCTGACGCCATCGTGCTCCACAAAGTCCTGCCACGAATATTCGCCGTCGGCGATCTTCGGCAGCAGTTCCTTGCGGTAGATGTCGCGGCACTTGTCGAGGATGGCCTGGAAGCAGGCCTCGACCGTGTCGCGGCCGAAGCGCGCGAACAGCCCTTCCATCCGCCGCGCACCCATCACGCAGGCCTGCACCTCGCTGTCGAGATCGGCGGCCAGCATCTCGGGGACGCGGGTGTTGCGCTTGATGATGGTGAACACCGCGTCGTTGCGCACGCCGGCGTCGTAGAGCTTGATCGGCGGCACCGCGAGGCCTTCCTCGAACACGGTGGTGGCGGTGCCCGGCATCGAGCCCGGCACGCGGCCGCCGATATCGTCGTGATGTCCGAAGGCCTGGATGTAGGCGACGACCTCGCCGTCATGGAACACCGGCACGGTGCTGCAGAGGTCGGGCAGGTGCCCGATGCTGCCCTCGGTGAGATAGGTGTCGTTCATCAGGAAGACGTCGCCCGGCCGCATGGTCTCCGGCGGGAAGTCGCGCACCACCGCGTTCGGCATCGCCGAATAGGATCGCCCGGTGAGCTTGCGGCAATGGCGGTCGAACAGACCGACGCGATAGTCGTGCGCCTCGCGGATCATCGGCGAGCGCGCCGTGCGCTCGATGGCGTATTCGATCTCGGTCTCGATCGAGTTCAACGTGCCCTCGACGATCTGCAGCACGATCGGATCGACCTGCGCCGCCCGGACCGGCGCCGGCTTCGCTATCGAGGACATGCGCTGCCCGCTCATCGAACGTCCTTGTTGGCCGACCCGACGATCAGGATCCCGTGCGGGTCGACCGCGAGCTGCTGATCGGGGAACACCACGGTGGTGGAGCCGAACTCCTCCACCACCGCCGGCCCGTCGAGCCGGAAGCCGGGCGGCAGCACCGCGCGGTCGTAGATCGGCGTGTCGCCGAATGCGCCGTCGAAATAGACCGGACGCACGGATTTGCGCGCCGGCGTCGCACCGCCGCGCGCGGCGAGCTTGGGCATGTCGGGCCTCTCGATCAGGCCGAAGCCGGAGACGCAGAAATTGACCAGCTCGACCTTCTGCTGGCTGGAATAGTTGTAGCCGAAGGTGCGCAGATGAGCGGCATGGAAGGCGTCGATCAGGCCTAAGAAGAACGATGCGTCGACGGGGCCGGCAGGGGCGGGCACCCTCACTTCCATCGACTGGCCGGCATAGCGGACGTCGGCTTCGCGCGCGATGTGGATGCGCGCGGGGTCGATCCCATCGCGCTCGAGGGTATCGGCGGCGTCTTTTTCCAGGCCGGTATAAATGGCGGCGATCGTCGCCAGATCGATCGCGTCCTCGTGCATGACCTTGGTGACGATGTGGTCGGTGCGCCAGTCGACCGCGAGCAGGCCGAAGGCCGACAGATTGCCGGGATTGGGCGGCACGATGCAGGCCTTCATGCCGAGCAGGTCCATGACCGCGGGCGATTGCGCGGGCCCGGCACCGCCGAAGGCGAGCAGCGCGAAATTCCGCGGATCGATGCCGCGCTGGATCGTCATCTGGCGGATGGCATTGGCCTGGTTCCAGTTGGCGATCTCGATGATGCCGTGGGCGAGCTGCTCGGCACTCATGGCGCCGGGAAGCCGCTTTGCCAGCGCCGACAGGCCGGCGCGGGAACGGCCGGCATCAAGCGCGATGCCGCCGCCGATCAGGGCAGGCGGGATACGCCCGAGCACGAGATTGGCGTCGGTGATGGTCGGCTCGGCGCCGCCGTTCGGATAGCACATCGGTCCCGGCTCGGCGCCGGCGCTCCGCGGCCCGACCTTGAGGTGGCCTTCGCGGCTGATCCACGCGATCGAGCCGCCGCCGGTGCCGATGGTCGCGATGTCGATCATCGGGATGCGCACCGGGAAGGCGCCGACCGCGCCGCCATTGGTGACATGCGGCTTGCCCGCTTCGATCAGGCAGAGGTCGGTCGAGGTGCCGCCGGCATCGAGCGTCACCACATCGGGGAAGCCGGCGATCTCGGCCACCACCGCGCTGCCGAGCGCCCCGGCCGCCGGACCCGACAGTGCGGTCGTGATCGGCTTGCGCACGACCTGGTCGGCGCTGGCGACGCCGCCGCTCGACTGCATCACCAGGAACGGCTTGTCCGCGAGGCCGGCACCGAGCTCGTCGTGCACGCGCCGGAGATAGCGCTCCATGTGGGGTTTGACGAAGGCGTCGACCACGGTCGTGACCGCGCGCTCGTATTCGCGGTATTCGGGCAGCACCGCGCAGGAGAGCGACAGCGTGCAGTCGGGATAATCCTCGGCGAGGATTTCGGCGACGCGCCGCTCGTGCGCGGGATTGGCATAGGAATGGATCAGGCAGACGCCGATCGCGCGCACGCCCTGGCTGCGGAAGAAGCGCGCGGCGTCGCGCACGCTCGCCTCGTCGAGCGGCCGCAATTCTTGCCCACGGAAATCGAGCCGCCCGCCGACCTCGCGCACGAAATTGAGCGGCACGATGCGTTCCGGCTTCACCCAGAAATAGGAATTGCCGTAGCCCTCCGGCACCGACTGGCGGGCGATCTCCAGAATATGGCGGAAGCCGGTCGTCACGATCAGGCCGAGTGCGCTGATCTGACCTTGCAGCAGCGCATTGGTGGCGACGGTGGTGCCGTGGGCGAGGCCGGCGATGTCGTCCGGCGAGCCGCCGGCCGCGTCGAGGATCGCTTTCACGCCGCGCACCAGCCCGATCGCCGGATTGGCCGGCGTGCTGGCGACCTTGGTGACGCGCATGGCGCCCGAGCCGCTATCGACCGAAACGATATCGGTGAAGGTGCCGCCGGTATCGATGCCGATGCGCAAACGAGGCTGCCGGGCCGCTGACGACATAACCGCCTCTGCTCCTGGAGGGCTGCAAACGGCCGGTTTGGGCCCAGATCGCAGGGAATGGCGTGCCGCTAAACCGGTCCATCCCAATCAGTATGAGCGCCGCGCCGTGCCCAAGTCAAAAAGCGTTTGTCGATGCCACTATCGGATTATCCGATGGCAGCCATCAGGCCTTCAGCGCATCGCGCACCGCCGTGAGATAGCCTTCCTTGCGGCGCGACAGCGGCTGCCGGCGGCGAAACAGGCTCAGCGCCACGCCGCGCGCCGGCACGATCGACAGCGCCTTGAGCACGCCGAGCGCGACCTCGTTGTCGGCACAGGCGCGCGGAACGATGGCGATGCCGCGGCCGGACTGCACGATCACCTTCATGGTCTCGATATTGTCGGCGACCGCCACGATGTTGGGGCGGATGCCGAGATCGGCGAACAGCGATAGCACGACCTGGCCGTAGCCGACGCTGAGCTCGCTCATGATGATCGGCTCCGCCACCAGCTGCCCGACGTCGACCGGCTGGCGCGCGCGCGCCAGCGCATGTTTCGGATACGTAATCAGCGCCATCTCGGCTTCGGTCAGGCGGTCGTAGACCAATCCCGCCGGCACCCGGTCGGGATCGGACTCGATGGCGATGCCGGCGTCGAGCCGCTCCTCGTGCAGGTCGTTGAAGATGGTCTTGGTCGGCGCGGTGAGGATATCGAGCCGCACGCCGGGTAGGATCGGCTTGCGAAACAGCCGCGGGATGAAAATCTGCGCCATCCCGGAGCCCATCCCGATCACCAGCGTGTCGGACGGCGCTCCCTTCAGGCGCCGCGCGGTGTCGGAGAGGCTGAGCACGTCGCCGACCACGCGCTCGGCCTCGTACAGGAACGTGCGCCCTTGCTCGGTCAGCTCGATGCCGCGCGGCGTGCGGCGAAACAGCGAGAAACCGATCTCCTGCTCGAGGAGATGCACCTGCTCGCTGACCGCCGACTGCGAAATGTTGAGCCGCTTGGCGGCGCCGGTGAAGCTGCGCTCCTTGGCGACGGAGAGGGCGTAACGGATTTGGCGGAATTCCAAGGGCTTACTCCAGCCGTGCGAGCGTGGGACAACGGCGACTTGGCTGCTGCCCGTGCGGTTATCAAGCCGTGGATTCCACATCGGCGCAAACCCTTCTGAATCAAGCCGGCACATATTTGCGCCAATTGTCCCCGACAAGCGGCATTTCCGCAAAGGTCTTGCGACGATCTGCTGGGAAGCGGCGCATCGGACAAATCGCATTGGACCGCCAGATCATCCCATCAACCGGATGCCCGACGGACGCCGCGAAGAGTGCTAAATAGGTGGGCCGGCCAACATCAGAGTCCTCTTGATCGTTGCGACCGCAAGGAGAGCGCCGATGGCCGGGAGCATCAACCGCCAAATCCTGCTCAAAAGCCGGCCGCAAGGCGCACCAAGTCTCGATAATTTCGAGTTGATCGAGACGCCGATACCGGAGCCCGGCGAGGGCGAGGTGCTCATGCGCATCCTCTATCTCTCGCTCGACCCGTATATGCGCGGTCGCATGAGCGCCGCGAAATCCTACGCCAAGCCGGCCGCCATCGGCCAGCCGATGGTCGGCGGCACGGTCGGCGAGGTCGTCAAGTCGCGCAATCCGAAATACGCGGTCGGCGACCTCGTCCTCGGCTATGGCGGCTGGCAGGAATACGCGCTTTCGAACGGCGCCGGGTTGCGCAAGCTCGATCCGGCGGCGGCGCCGGTCTCGACGGCGCTCGGCGTGCTCGGCATGCCGGGGATGACCGCCTATGTCGGTCTCACCGAAATCGGTGGACCGAAACCCGGCGAGACCGTCGTGGTCGCGGCCGCCTCCGGCGCGGTCGGCTCGGTCGTCGGACAGATCGCTAAGATCAAAGGGTGCCGTGCGGTCGGGATCGCCGGCGGCGCCGAGAAGTGCCGCTTCGTCGCCGGCGAGCTTTCCTTCGATGCCTGTGTCGACCATCGCGCGCCCGATTTTGCCAAGCAGCTCGAAGCCGCATGCCCCAACGGCATCGACGTCTATTTCGAGAATGTCGGCGGCGCCGTGCAGCAGACGGTGTGGCCGCTGCTCAACGATTTCGCGCGTATTCCGGTCTGCGGGCTTATTGCCCAATACAATGCAACGATCCCGATGCCCGGGCCCGACATGTTCTCGGTGTTGCGCAAGCGCCTGCTCCTGCGCGGCTTCATCGTCTCGGATTTCGCCGCCAAACAAGGCGATTTCCTGCGCGATGTCGGCGATTGGGTGCGCTCGGGCCGCCTCAAATATCGCGAGGACATCGTCGACGGGCTGGAGCAGGCGCCCGCCGCATTCCTCGGCCTGCTGCAGGGGAAGAACTTCGGCAAGCTGCTGGTGAGAATGGCGACGTGACTCGCTGCCACGACCCAATCTCGCCGAGGCCCGGCCCTGCGGCTTGAGCACATGTCCCCTTTTTCCACGCTCGCGCCGTTCCGGATTCGCAGCTTCCGCTTCCAGTGGCCTGCCGATCTGCTGACCTCCTGGGCCTTCGAGATGGAGACGTTGATTCTCGGCTGGTACGTTCTGGTCGAAACCGGCTCGGTGCTGCTGCTGACGGTATTCGGCGCGATGCAGTACGGTGGCACGCTGATCGCGCCGATGCTCGGCGTGGCGAGCGATCGCATCGGTCACCGCAGCCTGCTGTCCGGCATGCGGGCGGTCTACGCGGCCGTCGCGGCCGCGCTGACGGTGCTTTCCTTCGCGGGCGCGATCACTCCGCTGCTGGTCTGCCTACTCGCGGCGCTCACGGGCCTCGTTCGTCCCTCGGACATGGGATTGCGCGGCGCGCTGATCGCCGAGACCATGCCGTTTGGCCTGCTGACAGGCGCGATGGGTGTTTCGCGCACCACATCGGATTCTGCCCGCATCGCGGGCGCGCTCGCCGGAGCGGGATTGTTCGCGGCATTCGGCATGGGGCCGGCCTACATCGTGATCACGGGATTTTACGTCCTCGGCGCTCTCCTGACGCTCGGCGTAGAGCCGCCGCGATCCGAATCTCCTCCGCTGCCGGTCGCAGCAGACGCGGGTCCGTCGCCCTGGCGCGATCTCCGGGAAGGGATTGTCTATATCTGGAACACGCCGAGCCTGCTGGCGATCGTGTGGCTCGCGTTCCTGTTCAACCTTACGGCGTTCTCGATCACCAACGGCTTGCTGCCTTATGTCGCGAAGGACGTCTATCACATCGATCAGACCGGGCTCGGGTACCTGGTTGCAAGCTATGCCTTCGGCGCCCTGCTCGGGTCCATCGCGCTGAGTTGGACGGGGATGACGATGGAGTTGCCGCGCCTGATGATCGTGGCCGCCGTCGTTTGGCACATCCTGCTGCTGATTTTCGCGCAGATGCAGAGCCTGCCTGGAGGAATTGCCAGTCTCATGCTGGTCGGTTTTGCGCAGAGCCTGAGCATGGTCTCCCATACGGTCATATTGCTGCGTGCCTCCGGCCAGCGCTTCCGCGGCCGGGTCACGGGCGTGCGCATGCTGGCGATCTACAGTCTGCCGCTCGGCCTGCTGGCCGCCGGCGTCCTCATCGGCCGGATCGGCTTCCACGCCACCGTGTCGCTGTATGCCGTCGTCGGTCTGACATTCACCATTCTCATCGCCGTGCATTGGCGCGCCTCGCTATGGCAGCCGCAATCCCCGGGCGATGGCCCGTAGGCTTCGGATAGCCTGCGGCGGGTGGGGTTCGGCGTGCGGCAAAGAATCCCCGCGCGACGAGACGGCAAATGTGACACATTGGGTCTGCACGGAGCGGGTCGGCCGCATGCCAGCATATATCCAAGGTCGCAACGTCAATGTCACTTTCTGGCCGCCGAACCGCGCGCCGGTGCGCGCTCTCCACGGCTTCGACATCGAGGTCCAGGAAGGCGAGTTCCTGTCGATCGTTGGACCGTCCGGCTGCGGCAAGAGCACGTTCCTCAACATCCTGCTCGGCCTGCTGAAAGCCGATTCCGGCGATCTCACGTTGGACGGAAAGCGGATCAGCGGTCCAGGCACGGACCGCGCGATGGTGTTCCAGGAATTTGGGCTGCTGCCTTGGCGGACGGCGCGGAGCAATATCGAGCTCGGGCTCGAGCTCAAGGGGATGGCGGCCGAGACGCGACGGGACATATCGGAGCGCCTTATCGGCACGGTCGGCCTCGCTGGCTTCGAGGGGCATTACCCGCACGAACTGTCGGGCGGCATGAAGCAGCGCGTTGGGCTTGCCCGCGCGCTCGCCACCGATCCCGACGTCCTGCTCATGGACGAGCCGTTTGCTGCGCTCGATGCCCAGACGCGCGACATCATGCAGGTCGAGCTGCTGCGCATCTGGCAGGAAGCGCGCAAGACCGTCCTGTTCGTCACCCACCAGATCGACGAGGCGATCTATCTCTCCGACCGTGTCGTGGTCATGACCAAGCGCCCGGGTCGCGCCAAGAGGATTTTCGCGATCGATCTGCCGCGGCCGCGGGATTACGAGATGAGAGTGACGCCGGAGTTCAACGAGCTGAAGCTCGAGATTTGGCACGCGCTCAAGGACGAGATCACGGTCTAGCCGATGGCAGAAGATATTGCCCCGCGTTCGAGCTTCGCCGAGCGCCACCGCAAGGTGCTGCTCGGCGGCCTCTCGGTCGCGCTGTTCTTTGCCGCCTGGCAGGCCCTGTTTCTCGTGGTCCCGTTCAATCCGCTGTTCATCAGCAAGCCGAACCTGATCGCCGAGAGTTTCGTCGATTTGATCACGAGCGGCGATCTGTTCCGTGATCTTGCCGTCAGCGCGGTGCCGTTCGTCTACGGTTTCACCGCGGCAGTGGCGGTCGGGGTGTCGATCGGCATCGTCATGGGCTGGCGTGCGCGGGTCGGCTACGCGCTCGATCCGCTGATGACCGTGTTCTATGCCAGCCCGCTGGTCGCGCTGGCGCCGCTCGTGATCGTGTTCTTCGGCGTCGGCGTCTCGGGCAAGGCCATCATCATCTTCATGCTTTCGGTCTTCCCCTTCATCTTCAACGCCTATGCCGGCGTGCGCGCGGTCGACCGCCTGCTGATCAACGTCGTCCGCTCGCTGGGAGGGAGCGAGAAGGATCTCTATTTCAAGGTGATCGTCCCGAGCGTCCTGCCCTATATCGTGGCTGGCGCGCGCATCGCCGTCGGCCGTGGACTCATCGGCGTCCTGGTCGGCGAGTTCTTCGCGGCCTCGGAAGGCATCGGCTACGCGATCGCCAAGTTCGGCGACCTGTTCGCGCTCGACAGGATGTTCGCCTGCATCCTCACCGTCATGGTCATCGCGGTCGTGCTGACGGAGGGGATCCGGTGGGCGGAGCGCACGGCGTTCCCATGGCGAGTCGGGCAATAGGGCGATGAGCGAATCCCGGGCACTCAAGGCGGAGATCGTGCCGGCCGATGCCCTGGTGGCGCCGACGAAGAGCGTGTGGCGGCGCTTCGAGCCGACGATCCTCGGCACCGGCAGCATCGTGGCCCTGCTGCTCGTGTGGGAGCTCGTGCCTCACCTGGTGCCGATTTCCGCCGGAACCAAGCTGTTTTTCACGACCCCGGGCCAGATCGTCGGAACGCTGTGGACGATGTTCGCCAGCGGGACGATCTGGGCGCCGCTCGGCGTCAGCGCCTCCGGTTTCGCACTCGGCCTCGGTCTGGCGATCCTGGTCGGGCTGCCGCTGGGCGTCCTGATCGGGCGGTCGCCGACCCTCAACGCGATGGTCGATCCGTTCATCACCGCGTTCAACGCGACGCCGCGGCTGGTGTTCTTGCCGCTTCTGCTGCTGTGGTTCGGGCTTGGCCTCTGGTCGAAAGTGGCGATCGTGTTCATCGGAGCCCTGTTCCCAATTCTGATCAACACCTACGAGGGCGTGCGCAATGCCGACAGGCTGCTGATCAACGTCGTCCGCTCGTTCGGCGCCAGGGAATGGGACATCGCCCGCCTCGTCGTGGTGCCGAATGCGCTGCCCTTCATCATTGCCGGCCTGCGGCTGGCGATCGGCCGGGCCGTGCTCGGCGTGGTCGTGGCCGAGTTCTTCGGCTCCGAGTCGGGGCTCGGCGTCATGATGGTGCAAGCGGCGGGCCGCTATCAGGTCGATATCGTGTTTTCAGGCCTGATCGTGTTCGCCGTGTTGTCGCTGCTGATGACGGCGCTGGTGCAACTGCTGGAGAAGCGGCTCAGCCGCTGGCGGCCGCAGCCGCACGGCGAGAGCTGACGCGATCGCGCGAAGGGAAAGGCCCGGGACTCGTGACCCAGGGCCTTCCACGGACAACGGCGTGCTTTCAGTTCGTCGGGCCGTCGAGCTTTGTCGGGACGTAACCCATCTGCTTGAGCGTCGATTCGAGGAGATCGCGCGTCAGGAACTGCTCCGGATCGGGCAGCGGCTTGTCCGGCGCCCATTGCTTCGCCGCGATCATCTCGAGGCGGCGCGATTCGAAGATCTCCCGGAACGGCTCCTTGGGAAGCTCGGCGCCGAACGTGTTGTGCGTCTGGTCCCAGACGATGCCGGCGTCGTTGTCGTCGGCGACGCCAAGATGCTCCTTCAGAGAAGGGATCGAGCCGGCCTTGTTGTCCCGGTAATACATGACGCCCTTGGCGACGGCGCGGATGAACTTTGCCACCGTCTCGGGATTCTGGTCGACATAGGCCTTGCGCGCCCAGAATGCGCCCCCGGCTCGCTGGATGTAGTCGCCGGTGCGCACCAGCAGCTTCATTCCGGCATTGAGGGCCTTGGGCGCGTGCGGGACCGAAATCAACGCGGCGTCGATGTCGCCGTTGATCATGGCGGCGATCCGCTCGGGCTCGCCTTGGAACGAGATCACCTTGTAGTCCTTGCCGACCTCCATGTTGAAGACGCGCCGCAGCACGGCTGCGCCTTCGTCGTAGTCGGCGGTGCCGGTGCGGCCGTAGCCCACCGTTTTGCCTTTCAGGTCCTGCACCTTGTCGATGCTCGGACGTGCCACGATCAGCCATTGCGACTTGAGCGACTGGCCGACCACGTAGCGGATTTCGGCGCCGCTCAGAGCCGCCTGTGCGCCGCCGGACGGGATCGGCACGAAGTCGATGCTGCCCGAGAGCCCGGCGGTGACCAGCGGCCTCCCGGTCAAGGTGACGAAGCTGGCATCGAGGCCTTCGGCTTTGTAGAAGCCCTGGTCCATCGCGACGTAGCTGGGAGTGTGGAAGCCGCTGCCGCTGAGGAACTTGCCGATCGTGATCTTGGTCTGAGCGTGGGCGGTGTCGAGCCCGACCGGGAGGGCCAATACGGCCGCCGCGGCCGGCGCCAGCAGGGATCGGAGCATCCGCATGAAACTCTCCTCATCAAGGCCGATCCAACCGGAGCGGCACCGGAGAAATTGACAAGTTTTTCCAAACGCCGGTCAAGCCGGGCAGCGTTGGGAGGATCGAAGTGTTCCGGCGCCATTGCGGCTTGTCAACCGGGCGGCTCGTCACAGTCGCCGGTGCTGGGACGATGCGCGACACGAATGACCGTGTGACCGAGTCCCTTCGCTTGGTCGAGACTCACCCCCTTCGTCACTGTTGGGGTACGCGTCCAAAGATGCGATCTTGCATGGCGCCGCCGCGCGAGCACACCATTGCGGCGACCGAGCGACGATGCGATTGAGAATAGATCGGAGAGCCAGCGATGCCTCGCACCAGCATCTATGTCGGCGAGATTGCCCACCAGTCGCCGATCCCGAACGCGAGTCGGATCGGCAACATCATCGTCTCGGGCCTCATCCGCGGCGCCGATCCCGCCACCTCGAAGCTTGCCGCCACGCTGGAGCAGCAGTGCGCGTTCATGTTCGAGCACATGCGGCACGTGGTCGAGGCCGCCGGCGCGACGGTCGAAGACATCGTCAAGGTGACGGTATGGATGAAGGAGCTTGTGCGCAAACCGGTCAACGATGAATGGGTGAAGATGTTTCCGGATCCGGCGGCGCGTCCGGCCCGCCAGATCATGGAGGTGCCGATGGAAGCGGGCGTGCTCATACAGTGCGACTTCATGGCCGTGATCGAGCGCCCTTGATCGGAACACGACCATGAATTTCGGGATCACGCTTTCCAATCGCGGCGTCCTGGTGGGGCTGTGCCGCCCTCGGGACCTGCTCGCCTTGGCGGACGCGGTCGAAGCCGCGCCGCTGATGGATTCGGTCTGGTGCGGCGATGCGCTGTTCGTCAATCGCCGGCTCGATGCATTGACGCTGCTCGCCGCGGTCGCCGGGCGCACCGAACGGGTGCTGCTCGGGCCCGCCTGCATGGGTTCGTTCGCGCTGCGCAATCCGCTGGTCTTCGCCTATGAATGGGCCTCGCTCGACGTCTTGTCGAATGGCCGCACCCGGCTGGTGGCCTGCGCCGGCGGCGGCGCGGGACCGCTCTGGGAGGCGGAGACCGCCGCGCTGGGCATCGCTCCCGGCGAGCGGCGCAAGCGGATGATCGAGAACATCCACGTCCTTCGCCACCTTTGGACCAAGGACAACGCGCCGTTCGTGGGTCAATTCACCAATTTCTCGAACGTCACGCTCGAGCCGAAGCCGGTCCAAAATCCTTGTCCGATCTGGCTGGCGACCAATGCCGAGCGGCTATCGAAGGGACAGGCCGATTCCGGCGGCTCGGAGATCGCGCTCACCCGCGTCGGCAAGCTCGCGGACGGCTGGATGACGCATTCGGTCAGCCCGGAGGGGTTCCGGCGGTCGTGGGAGTTCATTCTGCAGGTCGGCCGCGACAACGGCCGCGACGTGTCGGGTTTCGACAATGTGCTCTATCACCACATCAACGTGAACGAGGACAGGGCCGACGCGTTGGCGGATTCCAAGCGATTTCTCGACCTCTACTATTCGGCCGATTACAGCAAGGAGCGCCTGGAAGCGTGGCTGACCTACGGCTCGCCGCGCGACTGCATCGAACACTTGAAGCAGTTCAAGGCGTGCGGCTGCCGGCGCATCACCTTCCGGATTTCGACCATGGGTGATCCGCTGGCGCAATTCCGGCGGGTGGTCGAAGACGTGCTGCCGTATGTCGATTAGGCTTCCGTCGGCGGCGACACGCGAGGGCGGTCACCGCGAGGCCCTGGCAACCTTGGTTCTGCCCGCGGCCTTGTCCTTGCCGCGCGCGGCCGTCGCATCGGCAACTCCGACGCGGGTCTCACGCAATGTCACCGCGATCTTATGCCAGTCGCCTCGCTGTTGGATGTGCGCCGGATCGGCGCCGGGCATCGGCCGGTGAAGTCCATATTTCGCGCCGTGGGCGTCGAGCCATTGCCAGACCTCATCCGCGTCGCCGTCGGCGTTGGTGATATCGATGGCGCGGCCGTGGCCGTAGCCGCCGGTACGGCGGCTGCCGCCGTGCAGCGAATTGCCGCCGCGGGCCTTGAACCCGGCGGCGAGCCGCTGGCGATAGTCGTCACGGAACGCGCTCAGCATCGACCATTGCAGGCCGGCCGCGTCCATCGCTCGTCCGGCATGGTAGAGCTGCTCGCGGAATTCGGGGTCCATGCCGCCGATCACGTAGTCCTGCAAGGACAAGCCCGCGCGCCTGGCCGCGGCCGGGTCCTTCCAGCTGAAGTCGCCGGTCGAGTCCTTTTTGATCGGCGCGCGCTGATAGACCTCCCACAGATAGTCATCGACCTCATTCATGATCGATGCGGCGCGTGGCCGGGGAGCAGGCATCGCGTCGTCTTGCTCCGCGGCTTGCCTTGCCGGGAATGCAACGAAACCTCCCACCTTGATCAGCGCCTGCGGCGCCGATTCGCGGGCCGCCGCGGCACCCGCGCCGTTACCGGCCCGTATGGCGGGATTGAGGAAGCGGATTGTTTGCACCGAGCGCGGATAGTTCAACGGCACGTCCGATTGATGGGCCGGAGCCTCGGCCTCTTGCGCGCCCGGGGAGGACAGCGACGCCAGGCGATAGACGACGGTTTCGTTGCGAACGGGCTCGAACGCAGCCGCCGCCGGCTTGCCGTCCTGATAGTTCATGATCGCCAAGGCCGTAGTCGCCGCGGCCAAGGTACCGGCGGCGAGCTTGAGCCCCACTAGGCCGTACCGATAGAGCGCCGCGCTGACCGCGATCGCTTGCGGGCGGAGCGATGGCGTCGATCGCATTGGGGCACGGCGCATTCCCGCAGGCGCGCGCGCATATCGCATCACAGCGACGGACTGTGCGAGCAAATGAAGTTCCCCCCTGCCGATCACTCTGGCAAGACGTCCCGCCGGAGCCGGCGCACGCTGGGCCCTTTGCTAGGGCGACAACGGCGCTAACGCCCGCACTTTCCAAGCTAGACGAGAGAGAGTGATCCCCGATCCCAGACAGATAATCCCCGAACGACAAGTGCCAGTAGGATCGATAAATAAGGAGAAAAATTGACCTTGCCGGGACCAATTGACGGCGGCCCCGGTCGCCGTGGAAACCCGGGATATGCGCCGGCAATGGCGGCGATACTCATGAAACGGCTTTGTCAGATGCGGTTAACCATCGGCAGCCGTCGTTATGGCCGTAGCTTCGGCAGGCGATCCGATGCCGGCTTTTGCCTGCTGCGTTGACGGCTTCCGGGGCGCGCCTTAGCTTCTCCATATTCCCCTTGTGGCCGCGCGGAGAATCTCCATGCACCGTTATGTCGTCCCGGACTCCGTCAAGGAGCGCGTTCTCCGTCGCCAGGGCAAGCTCCTGAGCCACGATACGATCGACGCCGGCCGCGCCGCGCTGGTCGTGGTCGACATGCAAAACCACTTCGTGGCCGAGGGCTTTCCGCTCGAGGTGCCGCTGGCGCGTGCGATCGTGCCGAACATCAACCGCATGGCCAAGGCGATGCGGGCCGCGGGCGGCACGGTCGTGTGGGTGCAGACGACGGCCGCCGGGGCGCTCGAGCACTGGGGCAACCACCACAAATACATGCTCACGCCGGAGCGCTCGCGGACGCGGCTCGCCAGCCTCGACGAGGCGGCGGACGGCTTCAAGCTCTATCCTGCGCTCGAGCCGCTTGCCTCCGACCTGCGGGTGAAGAAGATCAAGTACAGCGCGTTCATCGCCGGCTCGTCCGACATCGACGCCCAGCTCAAGCGCCGCGGCATCGACACCTTGCTCGTCACCGGCACGGTGACCAATGTCTGCTGCGAGTCGACCGCGCGCGACGCCATGATGCTCGACTACCGCGTGATCATGCTCTCCGACGGCAACGCGTCGCTGACCGACGAGGAGCACGCCGCATCGCTGAACAATTTCATGATTTTCTTCGGCGACGTCATGAGCACCGACGAGGCGATGGCGCGGCTGGTCCCGGTTTCGGAGCGCAAGACCGCTTGACGCCAGTCGGCTAACGCCGCCGCATCACGGCGGCTTCCAGCCACGAGATCGCCAGATACATCACCGACGAAAACACCGCGAGCACGGTGATCGCGGTCATCACGATGTTCATCTTGAAGATCTGGCTGCCGTACTGGATGAGGTAACCCAGCCCCAAGCTCGCCGACTGGAACTCGCCGACGACGACGCCGACCAGCGAGAGACCCGCGTTCACCTTGAGCGCCGCGATGAACGTCGGAACGCTTCCGGGCAGCACCACCTTCATGAGGATCTGGCCTTTGCTCGCGCCGAAGGTCTGCGCGAGTTTCACCTTGTTCGGATCGATCCCCTGGAAGCCGCTGTAGATCATCAGGATGGTGATGAACAGCGAGATCGCGAGCGACATGCCGTAGATCGACATCGTGGCGCCGAGCCAAATGTAGAAGATCGGCACGAACGCGGTCTTCGGCATGGCGTTCGCCACCACGAGATACGGGTCGAGCACCTTGTAAAGACTGTTCCACCACCAGAGCGCCGCGGCGATCGCCGTGCCGAGCACCATCGCGGCGGTGAATCCGAGCACGGTGGCGAGCACGGTGGACCCGGTGTGGGTCAGGATGCTCGCCTCCCGGGACGTCGCTTTGAGCAGCTCGAGGAATGTCGGCCACAGCGCCGACGGGTAGCTGGTGAGCGTCGGGTTGACGATATGCGCCTTCGGCAGCACCTCCCAGAGCACCAGGAAAACGAGGAGGAGGGCAAGCTGGGTCGCGCGCACGGCGAGGCGGCCGCGCCGCTCGCGCCGGAGCCACTCGCGGTACTGCGGGCTCGCCCCCGCGACCGCTGCGGAATCAGCCTTCGACATGGACTTCGAGCTCCTGCCAGAGGGTGTTGAAGTATCGGTTGAACTCGGGCGCGTTGCGCGCCGCGAACGGGGCCGGGCGGTGGCCGTTCGGTGTCGCGAAACGGATCGGATGGTCCGACTTCACTTGCCCGGGGCGGCGCGACAATACGACGACCCGTTCGGCCATGCTGATGGCCTCGCCGATGTCGTGCGTGACCAGGATCACAGTCTTGCCCTCGCGGCGCAAGATCTCGGTGACTTCGTCGGCGAGCGCGAGCCGCGTCTGCGAGTCCAGCGCCGAAAACGGCTCGTCGAGCAGCACCACGTCCGGCTCGGTGCAGAGCGTGCGCGCGAGCGCAACCCGCTGGCGCATCCCGCCCGAGAGTTGTCGCGGCAGATAGTGCAGGAACTGGCCGAGCCCGTATTTGGTGAGCAGCGCCGCCGCCCGCGCGCGGGCCTTCGTCATGTTGGCGCCCTGGATCTCGGCGCCGAGCACCGCGTTCTCCAGGATGGTCCGCCACTCGAACAGGTAGTCTTGCTGCAGCATGTAGCCGACCTTGCGGGTCGGCCCGGTGACTGGCTTTCCGTCCACCAGCACTCGACCTTCGGTCGGCGTGAGGATGCCCGAGATCAGCGACAGCAGCGTGCTCTTGCCGCATCCGCTCTGTCCGATGATGGCGACGAATTCGCCGGCGGCGACCGAGAGCGAGATGCCTTTGAGCGCCTCGGTCTCGCCCTCCAGGCCGAAATAGCGCAGGTCGACATTGCGCAGCTCGACCTTCGGCGAAACGGCGCCGCCGGTGGCCGACGCCGGCACGGATCACTTCGCCTTGCTGGCGAACTCGGCGACGACCAAGTCCTGGTACTTCACACGCTTTGCGGCGTCGAGGACGCCACCCTGCACCAGAATGTCCTGGAACTTCTCGATCGCCTTGGGCTCGATCACCGGCGTGCTCTTCCAGATCTTCAGCTTGCGGTAGCGCTCGGCGGCGGCGGTGAGCGCCTGCGCCTTCACGCCCGGAAAGAACGGCTCGAGGACCTTCACGATCTCCGCGGTCGGCGCCGACTCGGTCCACTTCTGCGCCTTGTGGATCGCGTTGGTCCAATTCTGGATCACCTCGGGGTTCTCGCGGATGTACTTGTCGGTCGCCATGAAGGCGGTGTAGTCGGCGGGACCGACGGTCTCGCCGATCGACGCCAGGAAATGCGCCTTGCCGTCCAGCTCGAGCTGCGAGGCGTCCGGCTCGATGAAGATGGCGTACTGGTTCTGCCCCGCCAGCCACGAGCCCACCCGCGCCGGGATGGCGACGTTGTTCATGAGCTTGACGTCCTTTTGCGGATCGATTCCGTTCTGGCGCAGCGCCGCCTCGAGGAACAGGAGCGGCGTGCTGCCGGGTCGGAAGCCGAGAATCTCCTTGCCCTTGAGCATGCTCCACTCGAACTTGCTCACCTTCTCGCGACCGACCAGCATGAAGCCGTCGGTGGCGGTGAGCCCGCAAAAGATCGGGATCTTGGTCGGCGAGTCGCTGATCTGCACATAGATCGAGGTCTCCGGCCCGATCAGTGCGATGTCGGCGCTGTTGGAGAGCAGCGCCGCCAGCGACTTGTCGCCGCCGAAGGCGGTCGACAGCGTCTGCTCGATGCCGGCTTCCTCGAAGTAGCCCTTGGCGATCGCCACGTAGGCCGGCGTGTACAGGATCGAGCGCACCACCTCGTTATAGCGGACCTTGGCAGGCGGCTTGCGTTGCGCGCGTGCGCCGAGCGGCGCGCAGACGGACAGCGAGCCAAGGGCGGCGAGACCGCCTTGGAGGGCGCGGCGGCGATCGAGCATGGTGATCCTCACTTTAGAAGAAGCGCTGTTGGCGTCAGCGGCGTGCGAGTTCGGCCGTGAAAAAGCTTAACACCGACTTCGGTGCATGGCCACTAGGTCGAGGTGGGCGGCGATGTCCACCGACCATTCCGGTCGAAGTCGCCATGTCCTTCCGGTCGAGCGATGCAATTTCCCGAAGCCGAATTCGCTCGCCTTACCGGGCATCACGCTCGTCGGCATACCAGGACGGTTTCTCCGGGTAGTGTGGACCGTCATAGATCTCGACCACCACGGTCTCTTCGTGCGCGATCGCCGGACCATGCACGTTGCCCTTGGGATTGCAGTAGAAGCATCCGGCGGTGAGCGTGACGCCGGTCGAGGTGTATTCGTAGCGTCCCTGCAGGCAGAACATGAACTGATTGGAGGCGTGGTAATGCGGCTGCGGGATGCCGCCGCCCTTGTCGAACTTGATCAAGGCGATCGAGGCGCCGGTCGCTTCGTTGCGCCACAGCATCTTCTCGTGCACGCCCTTGAGCGACTTTTCACGCCACGGCACCGATTCGGATTGAATGAGAATCTCGTCGAGCTTGGGTGCGCCTGCAGGAAGCATTGTGAGCCCTCGTCATTCCGCCTTGATGCCGGCGCGCTGCGCGGTTTCCTTCCAATTGCGGATCTCGGTCGCGATCAGCGCCTTGAATTCTTCGGGGGTGCCGCCGGCCGCAGTCGTTCCCTGCGCCGCAAGCTTGGCCATTAGGTCCGGTTCTCGCAGCGCGCGGTTCACCTCGGCGTTGATCTTTTGAACGATGTCCTTGGGGGCCCCTCCGGTTGTGAGCAGTCCGAGCCACTGCACGGCCTCGAAGCCGGGAAACCCGGACTCGGCGGCGGTCGGCAAATCCGGAAACTTCGGATCGCGGACGAGCCCGCCGGTGGCGATCGCCCGCACCAGTCCGGATTCGATTTGCGGCAATATCCCGAGCGGAGATAGCAGCACGAGCTGGGTTTCGCCGGTGGCCACCGCGAGCGCCGCCGGCGCCCCGCCGCGATAGGGGATATGCTGAAGCTTGATGCCGGCGCGCGCGCTCCACATTTCAAGCAGCAGATGCGCCTGCGTGGAAGCGCCGGACGTCCCGTAGTTGAGCTTGCCTGGTTGCGCCTTCGCCAGCGCCACGAATTCCGCCAGGGTGCGCGCCGGCACCTTGGCGTTGACCGCGAACAGCAGCGGGTTCTTGACCAGAACGGTGATCGGCTCGAAATCGCGTTGCAGGTCGAACGACAGTTTCGGGTTCAACGCCGCGTTGACCGTAAACGTCGTCGGCACGATCAACAGCGTGTAGCCATCGGGTGTCGCCTTGGCGACGGCGTCGGTTCCGATCATCGTGCTCGCACCCGAGCGGTTCTCGACGATGATCGGCTGTCCGAGCGATTTCTCGAGATACGGCTGCAGCAGCCGCGCCAAGATGTCTTGCGCCGCGCCGGCTTGCGTCGGCACGACGATGCGGATCGGCCGACTGGGGTAAGTGTCCGCCCGAACACCGCCGATCAGCATGAAGAGCGCGATGCCGGCAAGGCACGCTGGCAGGCCGAGCCGAAAGGTGGAATTCGAACGGACGCTCAACGGCACCGCAATCGTCCTCTGCACGCTTGTTTTCAAGGATACCGAGGACGAGCGCGGCGCGCAAATAATAGGCCAAGGCTGTCGTTCGATCTGTTAAGCTTGCATTCACGCTCTTTCATCCGCCGCCAACAAAAATTTTCGACCGAAGGTTCGGAATGAGATCGCTGACCGGTGCGCCGCAACGAAGCACGTTGGCTCGCGCGTTTGGCGCGGCGACGTTGCTCGGCGCGGCCGCGACGGCTGGGGGCGCCGCTGTCGCAGCCGATATTCGCGTTTTCACCTCGGGCGCCCCGGCGGAAGTGGCGAAGGTGCTGGCCGCGAAATTCGCGCAGGATACCGGCCATCGCGTCGTGTTCACGGTGGCGCCACCCGCAATCATCCGGCAGAAGCTCGCGAACGGCGAGACGGCCGACATGGTGGTGCTTCCAGCGCCGGCCATCGAGGCGCTGGAGAAGTCCGGCGCGCTGCGTCCCGGCAGCCGGGTCGATCTGGCGCGAGTCGGAATCGGAGTGGTCGTCCGTGCGGGGGCACCGCTCCCCGATATTTCGACGGTCGATGCAATACGAAAGATGCTCCTCGGCGCCCGCTCGATCGTTTATCCCGATCCTGCCGGAGGCGGACAGACCGGAGCGGCGCTCGCGCGCATGACGGCGCAGCTGGGCATCGCCGATGCGGTCAGGCCGAAGCTCACGCTCATGCAGGCGATTGCCGGCGGGGTCGCGCTGGTCGCTAAGGGTGAGGCCGAGGTCGGGATGTTCAACATCAGCGAAATCCTGCCGGTCAAAGGCGTCAGCCTGGTCGGGCCGCTGCCGTCCGAGCTGCAGAGCACCATAACCTTTGCCGCCGCCATCCCTGCCGGCAATGCCGCTCCGGCCCCCGCTCAGGCTTTCATCAAGCTGTTATCTGATCCCAGAGCGCGCGAGCACTGGAGAGCGGGCGGGCTGGAATCAATCGGCGGCGGAAGCTAAGACGTTGTCCGCGCGCCTCGTTGCGTGCGCAACGGTACCGCGGCGAAGCGGGCCTGTCGGGAGCGATTTTCATGCAGACGCTCGGCCTTGGGTTCACCTGGGAGCAGCTGTCGGGCGGACAGCGGTTTCGGACGCTCAATCGCACCATCACCGAGACCGACCTGGTTCTGTTTACCGGCGTGACCGGGATGCTGGAAACGATCTTCATCGACCGCACTTTCGGCGCCGAGAAAGGCGCGATCCAAGGGCAGTTCGTGCCGGCCGCATTGACCTATAGCCTGATCGAGGGGCTCATTTGCCAGAGTATGATCCAGGGCACCGGCCTCGCGATGCTCGAGCTCAAGCAGCAGGTGCTGGCGCCGGTCCGTGTCGGCGATACCGTCCATGGCGAGATCGAGGTGACGTCGGTGCGTCCCACCGCGAAAGGCAACCGCGGCATCGTGGTGTCCAAGATCGACGTGAAGAACCAAAACGACGACGTGGTGATGACGTACGAAGCCACCCGCATGCTGGCGGGCCGCTCGGCCGATCAGGGCGCAGTGCAAACGGCGTAATGGCGGAGCGGATATGCGCGGATTGAAGGATCGTACCGTCTTGGTGACCGGCGGCGCCAACGGCATCGGCGCTGCGATCGCGCGCCGTCTGGCGGAGGAGGGCTGCGCGGTCGGCATCCTCGACCTGGATGCGGCAGCGGGAGAAAAAGTCGCCGGCGAGATCAAGGCGGCCGGCGGCCGGGCAAGCCTGCACCCGGTCGACATTACCGACTACGACGCCGTGTCTCGCGCGGTCGAGACTTTCGAGGCCGCCTCCGGACCGGTCGCTTTTCTGGTCAACAACGCCGGCTGGGACCGCGCCGCGAACTTCCTCGACACTACGCCCGACTTCTGGCGCAAGATCGTGGCCATCAATCTGTTCGGCCCGCTGAACATGACCCACGTCGTGCTGCGCGGCATGGCGACACGCGGTTTCGGCCGTGTCGTCAATATCGCGTCCGATGCCGGACGGGTCGGATCTTCAGGCGAGGCGGTCTACTCGGCCTGCAAGGGCGGCATCATCGCCTTCACCAAGACCGTTGCGCGCGAGCTGGTCGGCAAGGGCGTGATCCTCAATACGCTCTGTCCGGGCCCGACCGATACCGCCATTCTGCGCAGCTTTCTGGAGGGCCCGGATGGGAGCCGTATCGCCGAGGGCCTCAAGCGCGCGATTCCGATGAAGCGGCTCGGCGTCCCCGAAGACTATCCAGGACTGGTCGCCTTTCTCCTATCGGATGATGCCGCCTACATCACCGGCCAGACGATCAGCGTCTCGGGCGGCCTCACCATGCATGGATGACAGCACGATGGAAAATTACCGGGACATTCTTTTCGATGTGCGCGACGGCGTCGCGCGGATCACCATCAACCGCCCTGAAAAATACAACGCCTTCACGGCGGAGACCTGCGAGGAGCTCATCGATGTGGCGTCTTTATGCTGCAGAAACTGCAGGAAGTGCAGAAAGCCCCTCGTCGCCTGTCTACGCCGCGTCGGCAATGGGCCTTTCCGCACTTTCCGTACTTTCCGCACCCCGAACAGCGCGGGATTGACGGTCCAACGATGCGCCGGCCGGCGTTTTGGCCAAACGAACCCAACGGGCGTTTTGGCGGAACAAACCCAACGAGCGTTTTGGCCAAACGAACCCAACGGGCATTTTGGCCAAACGAACCCAACGAGTGAAAGCCCAATGATCATTGGCCCATTCCCGACTGGATTCCGACCCCGCGCTCAACCGGTCAAAACCTCTGTGTCAACCAACTAGTTCATCGTTTTCGAGGTTTGAATCATATCAAGCGGCCTGGTCGATCCGATAGGACCAAGTGTGGACGACAGGATGTCGGTTGAATTCGTCCATAGCAGCCATGATGCGATCCTTGAGT
>Ga0137375_10000197_pt1 | contig 59869 bp, 50 predicted proteins | sample SagtaG_24_FD_104936 | JGI IMG/M metagenome (GOLD analysis project Ga0137375, IMG submission 104936) | Vadose zone soil microbial communities from Sagehorn Ranch, Mendocino, California, USA - Sage1_R_113_16 metaG | ecosystem: Environmental > Terrestrial > Soil > Vadose zone | place: USA... | reverse complement strand
GCCGACGGCGGGCCGGCCGACGGCGCGTCGGCCGGGGGCGCGTCGGCCGGGGGCGCGTCGGCCGGGGGCGCGTCGGCCGGGGGCGCGTCGGCCGGGGGCGCGCCGCCGCCCGGCGAGGATGCCGAGCCAGCGCGGCTCACCGCCTGGCTCGCGGGGCACGTCCAGGGTGTCGGCCTCCGGTGGTGGATCCGTGCCCGTGCCCTTGAGCTGGGCTTGGTCGGCTCGGCCGAGAACCTTGAGGACGGCAGGGTCAAGGTTGTCGCCGAGGGAGCGGTGGCGCGCTGCCGGGAGCTGCTGGCACTGCTGGCGGGCCCGGGAACGCCGGGCCGGGTCACCGGAGTGACCCAGCGCTGGGATGTCCCGCGCGGCGGCCTGGCCAGCTTCACCGAGCGGTAATCCGATGTGTACGGAGTGTTACCGCTCGGGCGGAGTACGACCCGGAGCGGTCATTGCCCGGCCTTGTGACCTGCGCGTTCTGTCAACTTGACCGGATACCCTGCGTGGTGGGACCATGAAGGCGTTACCTGCGCGCAATGCCGCGCGTCTATACGCGTTATCGCGTGCGCGCCCACTCTGGTCACTCAGTGTGGAGGACCTTTTACAATGGCGAAGGCTATACTCGGCCACGTCGGCGGCCCGGATCCTCGCATGGTCTCTGAAATGCGCCGCCTTCAGCAACGTGTGCGAGACCTGGAGGCTGCGCTAGTCAGGCTTCAGGAAGAGAACGACGCACTTGCTGCGGAAGTCGGTCATGACCTGCTGATTCCTGTCCGCGAGCCTGCGCTCACCTAGCGAGCGCCCGCTGGCCACGAGGCACAGCGGGGACGCCGGAAGCAGGCGTCCCCGCTGTACTCTTGCCCACGCACAGTCCCTCGCGGGCTCAGGCCCCCCGCTGGCGCCGGGTCCCGCGTGTGGCGCCGTGAATCCCGGGGAAAGCACGCCGCTCGCGGTAGGGTGCGGAAAGGCTGGCCGGTCCCGGGCAGCCCTGGCGGGGACCGGCCCGGCGCGGAGGTAGCGCAAAGCGCGGTGGCGGCGGCCTGGCGGGGGTGACGCTGCCCGTGGCTCAGGGCCGGGCAAGGGCGGCGGCGGCGGAGGAGGAAACCCGCGGGTGTACCTGAAGACCCTCACCTTGCGTGGGTTCAAGTCGTTCGCCTCGGTCACGTCGCTGCGGTTCGAGCCCGGGATCACCTGCGTCGTCGGCCCGAACGGATCGGGCAAGTCCAACGTGGTTGACGCGTTCTCCTGGGTGATGGGCGAGCAGGGCGTCAAGCCGCTGCGCGGCGGCAAGATGGAGGACGTCGTGTTCGCCGGCACCGCGGGCAGGCCGGCGCTGGGCCGCGCCGAGGTAACCCTCACCATCGACAACAGCGACGGCGCGCTGCCGATCGACTACGCCGAGGTGACCATCAGCAGGCTGCTGTTCAGGTCGGGCCAGAGCGAATACGCGATCAACGGTGACCACTGCAGGCTGCTCGATGTCCAGGAACTGCTCTCCGATACCGGTCTCGGCCGCGAGATGCACGTCATCGTGGGCCAGGGCCAGCTGGACGAGGTGCTGAACGCCGGGCCCGACGCCCGCCGGGCGCTGATCGAGGAAGCCGCCGGGGTGCTCAAGCACCGCAAGCGCAAAGAGAAGGCGCTCCGCAAGCTGGACGCCATGCAGGCCAACTTGACCAGGCTGGTGGACCTCACCGGCGAGCTCGGCCGCCGTCTCAAGCCGCTCGGCCGGCAGGCCGAGATCGCCCGCCGGGCAGCGGTCATCCAGGCCGACCTCCGTGATGCCCGGCTGCGGCTGCTCGCCGACGACTACGTGACGGTGGCGGCCGAGCTCGAGCGCGACGAGTCCGACGAGGCGGCCGCGGCCGCCCGCCGCGGCGTGCTCGAGCAGAGCCTGGCCCGCGCGCGCGAGCTTGAGGCCGAGCTTGACCTGGCCGAGCAGCAGGATGCGCCGCGGCTTGAGGCGGCACAGCAGGCGTGGTTCGCGCTCTCCGGGCTTTCCGAGCGGCTGCGCGGCGTGCTCGGCCTGGCGACCGAACGGCACCGGCACCTGACTGCTCCGCCGGAGCCGGAGCGGCCAGGTCGGGATCCGGACGAACTCGACCGGGAGGCGGCTGGCCTGCGCGACCAGGAAATTGCGCTCGCCGGCCTGGTTGCCGCCGCCCGTGATCGGCTGGCCGCCGCCGTCAGTGAGCGCACCGGGGCTGAGGCCGGCCTGGTCGAGGTGGACCGGCGGCTGGCCGAGGAGGCCAGGTCCGCCGTCGCCCGCGCCGAGCGGCTCGCCCGGGTGCGCGGCCAGGTGGAGGCCGCCCGCGCCACCGCTGCGGCCGCGGAGGAGGAGGCCGGCCGCCTGGCCGATGCCCACCAGCAGGCCCGGACCCGCGCCGAGCAGGCCCAGCAGGCCTGCAGTGAGGTCCAGGATCAGGTCGCGGGCCGGGATGAGGGCAGGGCGGGCCTCGCGGCCGCGCACGAGCGGGCCAGCGCGGCGCTCGCCGATGCCACCGCGCAGGTCGCCGCCAGGCGCGCGGACGAGCGCGCGGCCAGTGACCAGCGCGCCACGCTCCGCGCGCGCACCGAGGCGCTTTCCGATGCGGTGCAGCGCGGTGCCGACGCGTCCGGCATCTTGCTGTCCGGCCAGGACCGATTCGCCGGCGTCCTTGGCGCCTTCGCCGCCCTGCTCACCGTGGAGGACGGTGCCGCCGACGCGATCGCCGCGGCGCTCGGCTCGTCGGCCACCGCGGTCGCCGTGTCCGGCCTGGACGCCGCCGCCTCGATTCTCACCGAGCTCAAGGGGGCCGGTGCGGGCCGGGCTGACCTGGTGATCGCGGCCGGCCAGGCGGGTAGCGAAAGCGCGGCGACGTCCGGCCGCGCGGCGTCCGTGCCGCCCGGCGTCCGGTGTGCGGCCGACCTGGTGAAGGCTCCCGGCGAGTTCGGCCCGGCCGTCGAGGAACTGCTTGCCGGGGTCGCGGTGGCGGCCGACCTGGCTGACGGCCTCGGCCTGCTGCGGGAGCACCCGTACCTGCGGGTGGTCACCATGGACGGCGACCTGATCGGCGCGCACTGGGCCCGCGGCGGCTCGGCCAGCGGGCCGAGCCTGATCGGCATGCGCGCGGCGGCGGAAGAGGCGGCCGACGCGCTGCAGCAGGCCGAGCGCGCCTGCCAGCGCGCCGAGCGGGAACTGGCCGAGGCAGCCGATGCGGAGGACCAGGCCCGGCAGGCCGAGGCCGGGGCGCTGGCCCGGCTGCAGGAGGTGGATGCCGCCGCGGCCGAGATCTCTGGCCGGCTCGGCACGCTGGCCGGCGCCGCCCGCGCGGCCAGCGACGAGGCGGGCCGGCTGGCCAGCAGGATCGCAGCCGCCGAGCGCGCCAGGGAGACCGAGCGGACCCGGCTGGCCGAGCTCGAGCGCGCGCTCGCAGTGGCAGAGGCGCAGGCTGATGCGGCCGGGGCGGTCGAGCCGGGCCCGGCCGACGGCGCGGGCGAGGCGCGGGCGGAGCGCGAGCGGCTGGCCGAGCTCGCGGTAGCGATGCGGAATGGCGAGATGGACGCCCGCCTGGAGCTGCGGACCAACGAGGAGCGCGTGCGGGCCATCACCGGGCGCGCCGATGCCCTGGCGGCGGCCGCTGCCGCGGAACGGCAGGCCAGGCAGCGGGCCGAGGCCAGGCGCATCCGCCGCGAGAGCGAGGCCGCGCTGGCCGGCGCCGTCGCGACCGGCGCCGGGTTCGCGGTCACCAGGATCGAGCACTCGCTGGCGGCGGCCGATACCACCCGGCAGGCCGCCGAGGTGGCCAGCAAGGGCCGCGATGAGGGGCTGAAGGCGGTACGCGCGCAGATCCGCGAGCTGTCCGGCGAACTGGACAAGGTGGTAGACGACGTGCACGGCGCGGAAATCTCCAGGGCCGAGCGCCGGATGCGGCTGGAGCAGATCGCTGCCCGCGCGGTCGAGGAGTTCGCGGTGGACGCCGGGACGCTGACCGCTGAATATGGCCCGGAAACCGGCGTACCGCAGGCTGACGAGAGCCAGCCGCCGCTGCCGTACGACCGCGCGGCCCAGGAGCGGCGAGCGCACGCGGCCCAGCGCCTGCTCGATCAGCTCGGCAAGGTGAACCCGCTCGCGCTGGAGGAATTCGCCGCCCTCGAGGAACGGCACGCCTTCCTCGTCACCCAGCTAGAGGACCTCAAGAAGACCCGCCGTGACCTGCTGACCGTGATCAAGGAGGTCGATGACCGGGTCCAGCAGGTGTTCGCAGCCGCCTACGAGGACACCGCGAGGGAGTTCGCGCAGATCTTCAGCACGCTGTTCCCCGGCGGGGAGGGCAGGCTGGTGCTGACCGAGCCCGACGACATGCTCAGCACCGGCATCGACTTCGAGGCGAGGCCGCCGGGCAAGAAGGTCAAGCGGCTGTCGCTGCTTTCCGGCGGCGAGCGGGCGCTCACCGCGATCGCCTTCCTCATCGCGATCTTCAAGGCCCGGCCCTCGCCGTTCTACGTCCTTGACGAGGTCGAGGCTGCGCTTGACGACTCGAACCTGCAGCGGCTGCTGCAGATCTTCGAGGAGCTGCGGGAAAGCTCCCAGCTGATCATCGTCACGCACCAGAAGCGGACCATGGAGGTCGCGGACTCGCTGTATGGCATCAGCATGCGCGGGGACGGCGTGTCCACGGTCGTCAGCCAGCGGCTGCGGGAACGCGAGATCGCCTGAGCAGCTCAGCGCCGGGCGCCCGGCGTGCCCGGCTCGCAGGCCGGACGGGACACGGGCGCAGGCGGCGCGGAAGGTCTGCCAGACTGGGGCCGTCATGGAAATCCTGATCATCATCGTCGCCCTTGTCGTCGTCTTCGCGGCAGCAGGCAGCCTGCTGCTTGTCCGCTCGCGCCGCGGCGGGCCGCCGCCGGCACCTACCGCTGATCGTCCCGGCCCGGCCGGCCTGGCCGGCCCGGCCACCCAGGCTGGCCCGGCCACTCAGGACACGGCGGCGACGGGCGCGCCCGCCGCGCCGCCTGACGTCTCCGCGGTGCCCGCAGCGCCCGCGGCGCCACCGGAGGCGCCGCCGCCGTCAGCAGGGCGGCTCGTGCGGCTGCGCGGCCGGCTGGCCAGATCGCAGTCCGCGTTCGGCTCGGTGCTGCTCAGCCTGCTTGCCCGCGATGGCCTGGATGACCAGGCCTGGGAGGAGATCGAGGACACGCTGATCACGGCCGACATGGGCGTGACCCCGGCCCGGGAGATCGTCGAGCGGCTCCGCACCGAGGTCAAGGTGACGGGCAGTCGCGACGCCGCTGCTGTCCGGTCGCTGCTCCGGGCGCAGCTGATCGCGGCGATCGACCCGGACCTGGACCGGTCGCTGCGATCGGCGCGGCACGGCGACCGCCCGGCCGTGCTGCTTGTGGTCGGCGTCAACGGCACCGGGAAGACCACCACCTGTGGCAAGCTCGCGCGGGTGCTCGTCGGCGACGGCCGCACCGTGCTGCTCGGCGCGGCGGACACCTTCCGGGCCGCTGCCGTCGACCAGCTGGAGACCTGGGGGGCGCGGGTCGGGGCCAGGACCGTCCGTTCCGACCGGGAGGGCGCCGACCCGGCCAGCGTGGCCTTCGAGGCGGTCAAGGAGGGCATCGACCTCGGCGTAGACGCCGTCATCGTGGACACGGCGGGCAGGCTGCACACCAAGACCGGGCTGATGGACGAGCTCGGCAAGATCAAGCGGGTGATCTCCCGGCAGGCCGCGGTGGACGAGGTCCTGCTCGTCCTCGACGCGACCACCGGGCAGAACGGGCTGCGGCAGGCCAGGGTGTTCGGCGAGGCGGTGGACGTCACCGGGATCGTGCTGACCAAGCTGGACGGCACGGCCAAGGGCGGGATCGTGATCGCGGTGCAGCGCGAGCTTGGCGTGCCGGTGAAGCTCGTCGGCCTGGGCGAGGGACCCGACGACCTGGCGCCGTTCGAGCCCGCTACGTTCGTCGACGCCATCCTTGGCGGATAACCACTGCCGGGCGGGTTGCGGCAGCGACGCTGGCTTGCCGCCGTCGCCCTGCCTTGTCCTGCGAGGCGATAGCCTGGGGGTGGCGAGCGCGGCCCTCAGGTGTGCCGCGCCTGCCAGGCGCGGGGCCCGCGCAAGCCAGCAGTGACGGCTCGCGCTGCCTGGCGCCGCTGACCCCTGGCACCTGCACGAGAACGGCAGCCCTACGTGTTCGAGACTCTTTCCGACCGGCTCACCCAGGTCTTCTCCGCGCTGCGCGGGCACGGGCGGCTGTCGGCAGCCGATATCGATGCCACCTGCCGTGAGATCAGGATCGCCCTGCTCGAGGCGGATGTCGCGCTGCCAGTCGTCCGGGCGTTCATCGCCCAGGTCAAGGACCGCGCGTCCGGCGAAGAGGTCGCCGCGGCGCTGAACCCGGCACAGCAGGTTATCAAGATCGTTAACGAAGAGCTGGTCACCATCCTCGGCGGTGAGACGCGGCGGCTGCGCTTCGCCAAGGTGCCGCCGACCGTGGTCATGCTGGCCGGCCTGCAGGGCTCAGGAAAGACCACGCTGGCGGCCAAGCTCGCGCTGTGGCTGCGCGAGCAGGGCAACACCCCGCTCCTCGTCGCCGCCGACCTGCAGCGGCCCAACGCGGTGCAGCAGTTGCAGGTGCTTGGCGAGCGCGCGGCCGTGCCCGTGTTCGCCCCCGAGCCAGGTAACGGGGTGGGCGATCCGGTCGACGTGGCGCGTCGCTCGCTGGACGAGGCGCGGCACCGGCTGCACAACGTCGTGGTCATCGACACCGCGGGACGGCTGGGCATCGACGAGGAGATGATGCATCAGGCCGTCGCCATCAGGGATGCCGTCGAACCGGACGAGATCCTGTTCGTGGTCGACGCCATGATCGGCCAGGACGCGGTGATCACGGCGCAGGCATTCCTGGACGGCGTCGGCTACGACGGCGTCGTGCTGACGAAGCTGGACGGCGACGCCCGCGGCGGCGCGGCACTGTCGATCGCCCAGCTCACCGGCCGTCCGGTGATGTTCGCCTCGGCGGGCGAGAAACTCGAGGACTTCGACCTCTTCCATCCCGACCGGATGGCCTCGAGAATCCTCGACCTCGGGGACGTCCTCACCCTGATCGAGCAGGCCGAGCGGAACTTTGACGAGGACCAGGCGACCGCCATGGCCGGCAAGCTGGCCTCCGGCGAGGGCTTCACCCTGGAGGACTTCGTCGAGCAGCTTGCCATGGTGCGCAAGCTCGGGCCGATCGGGAACCTGCTCGGCATGCTGCCTGGCGCGGCGCAGAACCGCGAAGCCCTCAGCCAGGTCAGCGACAAGGACCTGGACCGCGCGGCGGCGATCGTGAACTCGATGACGCCCACCGAACGGCGCAACCCGAAGATTATTAACGGGTCCAGGAGGGCCCGTGTCGCAGCCGGGGCCGGCGTCACCGTGGGCGAGGTCAACAACCTGATCGTGCGGTTCCTCGAAGGCCAGAAGATGATGCGCCAGATGATGGGTGGCGGGATGCCCGGCATGCCGGGGATGCCCGGCATGCGGCGCGCGCAGAAGGGTGCCCGGCAGAAGGCGAAGAAGAAGCAGAAGGGCGGGCGCCCCGGTGGCGCACCCGGCGGCAAGTCCGGCAGCAGCCGGCCGGCCGGCGGGAAGCCCGCCGTGCCCGGCGATGCGCCTCCAGGCGGCACCGGCGGATTCCCGGGCGGATTGCCCGGCAGCGTCCCCGGCGGGTTGCCCGGCGGCCTCCCCGGCGGCCCGGGCGGAGGCCGGACGTTCCGGCTTCCGCCCGGGCCGCCGCACGGCGGGCCTGGCGGCCAGCCGCAGAACCTGCCGCCAGGGCTGCGCGGGCCGCTGCCAAGCCGCCGCGGCCGTTCGGGCAAGAAGGGCAGGTAGCGGCCCCGCGTCCGGTACCTGGCGGCCGCGGCCCTCCAGCGCGAATGGCAATTACGCTCCAGCGCAAGCGTCTGGCACAATGTGACCGCAACTGTCGGCACGGCGAGACCCTCTCTGACTCGCCGGGCCGCACCCATCCGGGCGGCACGGCCGGTCCCCACCCGGCATCCTTGCCGCCCGCACCCGAATCCGCTGGGAGAAGACCACAGCCGTGGCTGTCAAGATCAAGTTGAAGCGCCTGGGCAAGATCCGGGCGCCCTATTACCGGATCGTCGTCGCCGACGCCCGCACGAAGCGGGACGGCCGCGCGATCGAGGAGATCGGCAAGTACCACCCGAAAGCCGAGCCGTCATTCATCGAGGTCGACTCGGAGCGGGCACAGCACTGGCTGTCCGTCGGAGCGCAGCCCACCGACCCGGTCAGGAAGATCTTCGAGATCACCGGCGACTGGCAGAAGTTCAAGGGCCTGCCCGGGACCGAGGGGACGCTGCGGACCGCGGCCCCGAGGGAGGACAGGAAGGAAGCCTTCGCCGCCGCTGTGCAGGAGACCATCGGCGACGCGGCGGCCAGCCCGAAGGGGCGGGCCAAGGGCAAGTCCGATACCGCCAGGGCCGAGCCCGCGGCCAAGGCCGGGCCGGCTGCCAAGGGCGCTACGGCGAAGGCCGACAAGCCTGCCAGGCAGGCAAAGGCAGCCGACCAGCCCGAGAAGGCGAAGGCAGCCGGCCCGGCCAAGGCAGAGACCGCGGCTGACGCCGGGGCCGACGCAGCCAAGGCTGAGGGCGGGGCCAAGCCTGAGGCCGGGGCCAAGGCTGACACGGCTAAGGCTGAGGGCGGGGCCAAGCCCGAGGCTGGCGCCAAGGCTGACACCGCTAAGGCTGAGGGCGGGGCCAAGCCCGAGGCTGGCGCCAAGGCTGACACCGCTAAGGCTGAGGGCGGGGCCAAGCCTGAGGCCGACACGGCCAGGGCTGCGGCCGACACGGCCAAGGCTGAGGCTGGCGCCAGGGCTGAGGCCGGGGCCAAGGCTGACACGGCCAAGGCTGCGGCCGACACCGCCAAGGCTGAGGCTGGCGCCAAGGCTGAGGCCGGGGCCAAGGCTGACACGGCCAAGGCTGAGGGCGGGGCCAAGCCCGAGGCCGACACGGCCAGGGCTGCGGCCGACACGGCCAAGGCTGAGGGCGGGGCCAAGCCCGAGGCTGGCGCCAAGGCCGATGCCGACACGGCCAAGGCTGAGGCTGGCGCCAAGGCTGCGGCCGCCACGGCCAAGACCGACGCCAAGGCTGGCGCCGCCAAGAACGAGCCCAAGGACGGGGCCAAGGCAGACGCGGCGGCCAAGCCGGCGGCGAACGCCGCTGCGGAGTCCAAGGCTGACACCACAGCCGAGGCGGGCAGCGGACCCGAGGCTGACGCCGCAGCGGAGCCAGCGAGCGCCAAGGCGCCCGGTGAGCCGGCGAGCGGAGGCTGACGTGCTCGAGGAGGCCCTGGAGCATCTGGTCAAGGGCATCGTCGAGTATCCCGACGACGTCCGGGTCGAAAGCCGCGGGCTGCGCCGGGGCCGGGCGCTGGAGGTGCGCGTCCACCCTGAGGACCTCGGCAAGGTCATCGGCCGGGGCGGCCGGACCGCGCGGGCGCTGCGGACGGTCATCGGATCGCTGGCCGGCAACCTCTATGTCCGGGTCGACCTGCTGGACGTCGACGAGATCCGCTAGCCGGGCATGCAGCTAGTCGTCGGCCGGATCGGCAGGCCGCACGGAATCCGCGGTGAGGTGACCGTCCAGGTCCGCACCGACGATCCGGGCCGGCGATTCGCGGCGGGCACGGTCCTGGCGACCGAGCCCGCCGCCCTGGGCCCGCTGACCGTGATGTCATCGCGGTGGCACTCGGGCAGGCTGCTCGTCAGCTTCGCTGGATCGACCGACCGGAGTCACGCAGAGAGCCTCACCGGCGCCATGCTCGTCGTTGACTCAGCCGAGGTGGGGACGCCGGAAGATCCCGACGAGTTCAACGATCATGATCTGATCGGGCTGGACGTCCTGACGACTACCGGAGATCTGGTCGGCACCGTCAGGGATGTCCTGCATCACGGCCAGGACCTGCTGGTCGTCCAGCCGGTGGCGGGGCAGGCGCCCGAGGCCCTCGTGCCGTTCGTCACCGCGATCGTGCCCGAGGTCGACATCGCGGCCGGGCGGCTGGTGATCGACCCGCCGCCCGGACTGCTCGACCCGGATCGGGCCGGCGGCCCAGGACAGTTCCGGCCGCGCTGACCAGCGGTCAGGCTGACCGGCGGAGGTGGCGAGGCTTGTTCGGCGGGGATTGACCAGCGGCCGTGCTGCCTGGTGCCCCGGCCGACAAAATGACCGGGCCGGCAGCCGGCCGGACAGACAATGGCGGCCAGAGCCGGCCGCCGGCCCGCCGCCCGGCCAGCTTTGCTGGCCGGCTGGGCCAGCGGCGGCCCGCTACACCCGATGGATGTGCACATTGGTCGTGCTATAGGCCTATCAATGTGCACATCCATCGGAACCGGCGGCGGGCCGGCACGGGAGGAGGTCCCGATATGCGCATCGACATCATCACGATCTTTCCCGAGTACTTCGGCCCGCTTGAGGTCTCGCTGATCGGCAAGGCGGCCCAGCGCGGCGACATCACGTTCCATGTGCACGACCTGCGCGACTGGGCCAGCGGCGCGCACCATTCGGTGGATGACGCGCCCTACGGAGGCGGCCCCGGCATGGTTATGAAGCCCGAGCCATGGGGCGAGGCGCTGGACGCGATCGCGGCCATGGCCGGCCCGGCCAGGCTCGTGCTGCCCAGCCCGTCGGGCATCCCCTTCACCCAGCGGATGGCTGCCGGGTATGCGCGGGAGCCCCGGCTGATCTTCGCCTGCGGCCGGTATGAGGGGATCGACGCCCGGGTGGCCGAGGACGCCCGCGGGCGGATGCCGGTCGACGAGGTGAGCATCGGGGACTATGTGCTGGCCGGCGGGGAGACGGCCGCGCTGGTGATGACGGAGGCGGTCAGCCGCCTGCTGCCCGGGGTCATCGGCAACGCGCAGTCGGCCGCCGATGACTCGTTCGGCGGCGGCAGCGGACCGATGGCCGGGCTGATCGAAGGTCCGGTCTACACCAGGCCGCGGATCTGGCGCGGGCGCGAAGTGCCGCCGGTCCTGCTGTCGGGGGACCACGCCGCGATTGCCAGGTGGCGCCGCGACTGCGCGCTGCGGGCCACGGCGGCCAATCGTCCCGATCTCGCGGCCAGGCTCGCGGCCGGGCAGCCCGCCGACGCTTTCGCCGCTGAGAGCGGGGCCAGCGCGCTGGACGCCCGCGACAGGGAGCTGCTCTTCGAGGCTGGCTTTCCGGTCAGTGGCGAAGATGTGGCACACTGAAAGCCGCCGTCCCCGCACAGGCTGACTCAGCAGGGGCGTGCCCGGGGGCTCGCCGGCCCGCCGAACAGACCGAAGCCGCGCTCTTGCAGGCGTGCGCGTGATGAACGACTGAGGAACCAACAGCGATGCACACCGCCATTGCCGAGCTTGAGCAGGCGCAGATCCGTTCTGACATCCCCGAATTCCGGCCCGGTGACACCCTCAGGGTGCACGTGCGGGTGGTGGAAGGCAGCCGGTCGAGGATCCAGGTCTTCCAGGGCGTCGTTATCCGTCGCCAGGGCGGCGGTGCGCGCGAGACCTTTACCGTCCGCAAGATCAGTTACAGCGTGGGGGTGGAGCGGACCTTCCCGGTGCACAGCCCATCCCTTGACAAGATCGAGGTAGTCACCCGCGGCCGGGTGCGCAGGGCCAAGCTGTACTACCTCCGCTCGCTGCGCGGCAAGGCGGCACGGATCAGGGAACGTCGCGACGTATCGGCCCGTTAGGAGCGCGCACAGCCGTGACAGGAGTCGGCCCCGTCGCCCAGAGTCGGCCAGGTGCCGGCCCCGGCACCTGGCGTCGGCCGTGCGCGGCAGGACCGCGGTCAGCCCGGCCGCGCCTGGCGCGAGCCCCACGGACATCAGGTTCAGCGTGGCCGCGCCCGGATCGCCGGCCGCGGCCAGAACGCGAGGATTACGGAATGTTCTGTTCGGTTAATGGCAATTTCGCCGGGACCGGCGCGCGTGGACTTTCCGCGGCCCGCGGAGCTGGCATCGTTGACACTCGCCGGCCGGGCTAGGCTCGAAGCCGATGATGGACGATCAGAACACTCATGACTGGGCCTTGACCGAGACGGGCCACGACGGAAAACCGGGCAGGACGGGCGCTCCGCCCGCGGACCAGAGTCCGGCCGCCGACCCGCTTCTGCCGGGCCAGTCACCGTCCGGAGAGCTGCCACCCGCCCCGGCCGGCCCGGCCGCGGATGACGCTGCCCAGGACGGCCAGTCCGGCCAGTCCGGCCAGGACGCCGATTCCGCTGCCCCAGGGCGGCCGAAGCACAGGTCGTTCTGGCGCGAGCTGCCGGTCCTGATAATTATCGCCCTGGTTATCGCGCTCCTCATCAAGAGCTTTGTCGTGCAGGCCTTCTATATACCTTCGCCGTCCATGGAACAGACGCTCGATGTCGGCGACAAGGTCCTTGTTAACAAGCTCGTCTTTGACTTCCGCTCGATCCAGCCCGGCGACATCGTCGTCTTCAACGGCGAGGGCTCGTGGAACACGCTGCCGCCCGCCGTCGTGGCCAGCTCCAATCCGCTGGCGCGGCTGTACGACCGGGCGATCCTCCCGCTGTTCCGCTCGATCATCGGGCTGTTCGGCACCGCGCCCGGGCAGCAGGACTACATCAAGCGCGTCATTGGCGTTCCTGGTGACCATGTGGCCTGCTGCACAGCGGGCCTTGTCACCGTCAACGGCGTACCGCTGCGGGAGAACTCCTATCTCTTCCCCGGCAACGTGCCATCGACGTCGCATTTCAGCATCACCGTGCCGCCCGGGCGGCTGTGGGTGATGGGTGACCACCGGTTCGTGTCATTCGACTCCCGCGGGCATATCAGTTACCCCGGCGGGGGGACGGTTCCCGAGAGCCAGGTAGTCGGCCGGGCATTCATGATCGTCTGGCCGCCGAGCAGGTTCCGCATCCTGCCGATTCCGGCTACCTTCGGGCAGCCGGGGATGGCCGGCAAAAGGGCCGCGGCGACGAGCTCCGGAGCGGTCAGTCAGTCGCTGGCAGTCACCCCCGCAGCCCCGTTCCTCCCGCTCGAGATCGGCTTCGCCGGGGCAGTTCCGCTGACCTTGCTGCAGCGCGGCGTCCGGCGCCGGATGCGCGGGCGCCGCTGGCGCCGGGCGTCACGGTGAGGCCATGCCCACCTCACAATGGCGGCATCCCGGCCTTACTCCCCGGCGGACCGCAGGGCTGACGGGGTACGAGCGCGTCCTGGCCCGGGCGGGACTGGCTCCGGTGGCCGGGATTGACGAGGCCGGCCGGGGCGCTTGCGCCGGACCGCTGGTCGTCGCCGCTGTCGTCCTCGATCCGGCCGGGATGTCCGGCCTCACCGAGGTCGCGGACTCCAAGGCGCTGTCACCGGCCGTTCGGGAGATCGCCTACCTGCAGGTGACGAGGTTGGCCGTCGCGTGGCACGTGGTCGTGATCCCGTCCACCGACATCGACCGGCTGGGCCTGCACGTCTGCAACCTGGCCGGGATGCGCCGCGCGCTGGCCGGGCTCGCCTGCCGGCCCGGATACGTGCTTACCGACGGCTTCCCGGTGCGGGGCCTGGCCGTTCCCGCCCTGGCCATGTGGCAGGGGGACGAGGTGGCGGCCTGCGTGGCGGCCGCGTCGGTGGTGGCGAAGGTGACCAGGGACCGGATCATGACGGCCATGGAGGAGCGGTACCCGGCGTACGGGTTCGCCGCGCATAAGGGCTACTCCACCCGCGCGCACATGCGGGCGCTCGCCGCATACGGGCCCTGCCCGGAGCATCGGCATTCGTTCGCCAACGTGATCGGGACGATGGCCGGCCGTGCTGCCGTAGCTGACGGGTCTGCCGTGGCGGACGGGCCCGTGACGGCCGGGGCTGACCTGACTGGCGGGGCCGACGGGGCCGGCGGGGCGGAAGAATGCGCCGATGGCCGGGCAGCCGGGCCCGGTGGCTGGGCCGACGATGCCGATGGCCGGACAGCCGGGCCCGGTGGCTGGGAAGCCGGGCCCGGTGGCTGGGAAGACGGGCCGGGCAGCCGGGAATGGGCGGTAGCTGGCCAGCCGGGCGGGTAGCTTCCATCGGTCCGGCGGCGCGGACCGGGGACCGGTCCGATGCTGGAGGAGAATGGCCCTATGGTTGACCTCATCGCCGGCCGTGCGCCCGGAGACGGGGCCGGTCAGGAGGGGAGAGCATGAGCGCTGAAGATCTCGAGAAGTATGAGACCGAGATGGAGCTGCAGCTCTACCGCGAGTACCGCGATGTCGTCGGACTGTTCAGCCACGTGGTCGAGACCGAGCGCCGGTTCTACCTGACCAATCAGGTGGAGCTCAACGTACGGACGGCCGACAACGGCGAGGTCTTCTTCGAGGTCGCCATGCAGGATGCCTGGGTGTGGGATATGTACCGGCCCGCGCGGTTCGTCAAGAACGTACGCGTCGTCACCTTCAAGGACGTCAACATCGAAGAGCTCGCCAAGAGCGATCTGCAGCTGCCCGACGAGAAGGAACAGGGCTACTCCTGACGCGGCGACCGCCGCCATATCCCATCCGGCCATCTCTGGTCGCGCCGGAGCGTGCCATCAGGGTTCGCCCGCCAGCCCACGCTCCGCCCCGATCCCACGCTCGCCCTGGGTCCGGTCCCGTCCTCGGGCTCCGCCCCGGCCCCGCGCCCCCACGCCCGTCCACGGGCCTGGCCCCGCCCAGGCCGCGCCCCCGGCCCGATCCCGGGCTCCGGGCCCGCCCCGGGCTCCGGGGCCCGCCCCGGGCTCCGGGGCCCGCCCCGGGCTCCCGGACTTGCTGAATGTGACGTTCAACAACACCTGACTGGCCCGCTGCCACATTCATCACATTGCCAGCGGGGCGCGGCCGGGCATCCAAGCCGCCGGTACTGACATTCCGGCTGTTTCATCCACCGTCGCCGGTTTCCTGCGCCGCTGGGCCACAGCGGCTGACGGGCTTCAGCCCGGCGTTCCCGGATCCGGCACCGTCGGTGCCGGAGGTGGTGTGAGTTGAATGCCAAGGACATCCTGGGCAGGCGGGGCGAGCAACTGGCTGTCGAGCATCTGCAGCGGGCCGGGCTACGAATACTCGACCGGAACTGGCGGTGCGCCGATGGCGAGATCGACATCGTGGCCGCCGAGCGGCGGGCGCTGGTCATCTGCGAGGTGAAGACCCGCTCAGGTGTCAGGTACGGCACGCCGCTGGAGGCGATCACCCGGCAGAAGCGGAACCGGCTGCGGCGGCTTGCGATCCGCTGGCTGGTCGCACACGGGATCCTGTTCGACGAGATACGCATCGACGTGGTGGGCGTGCTGCGGTCCGAGTCGGGCGAATTCTCCGTTGACCATGTCCGCGGGGTGGGCTAGATGGCGCTGGCCCGGACCCACTCGATCGCGCTGGTGGGCGTGCAGGGGCATCACGTCGAGATCGAGGCTGACATCGAGAACGGCCTGGTCGCGCTGCTCCTGGTGGGCCTGCCCGACACCGCGCTACGGGAGGCGCGGGACCGGATCCGGGCGGCGATCATCAACAGCAAGGAAGCCTGGCCGCAGCGCCGGATCACGGTCGGGCTGTCGCCGGCCAGCCTGCCCAAGCGCGGCAGCAGCTTCGATGTCGGCATCGCCGTGGCCATCCTCGGCGCCGCCGAGGTCCTGCCCGCGGCGAGCCTGGCGGACCTGATGTTCATCGGCGAGCTCGGGCTCGATGGCAGGCTCCGCCCCGTACAAGGCGTCCTGCCGGCGGTGGCGGCGGCCGTAGCGGCCGGGTTCGGCACCGTTGTGGTGCCGGCGGACAACGCGCCCGAGGCGGCGCTCGTTCCGGGCGTCCGGGTCCTCGCCGCGAACAGCCTCAGCTCGCTGCTCGGCTGGCTGCGCGGCGGCTGCCCGGCTGCGGGATCATCGGGCGCGGCGATATGGCAGGGCGGCTCGCTGCCTCCAGACAGCGGCGGCCCCGGCCCGGCGGGAGCGGAGGTTCCCGGCCGTGATCTGGCCGAGCTGGTGGGGCAGCCGACCGCCAGGCGGGCCGCCGAGATCTGCGCGGCCGGCGGGCATCACCTGCTCCTGCTTGGTCCGCCGGGAGTCGGCAAGACGATGCTGGCCGAGCGGCTTCCGACGATCCTGCCGCGGCTGGAGGCTGCCGCCGCCCTGGAGGTCACCGCCATTCACTCGGTGGCGGGTACGCTGCCGCCCGGCGGCCCGCTGTTGATTCATCCGCCGTTCTGCGCGCCGCACCACACCGCGACCAAGGCCGCGATCGTCGGCGGCGGCAGCGGGATCATCCTGCCTGGTGCCGCCTCGCTGGCCCATCACGGCTGCCTGTTCCTTGACGAGGCGCCGGAGTTCTCCAGGGACGTCCTTGATGCGCTGCGCCAGCCACTGGAATCCGGCGAGGTCGTGCTGGCCCGGTTGGGGCTTACCGCGCGGTTCCCGGCCAAGTTCACGCTGCTGCTCGCGGCCAACCCGTGCCCGTGCGCCCGGGCGGCGGGTTCGGGGCCGGCCGCGGTGGGATCGGCTGGGCTGACGGCCAGGCCGTTGGCAGCGCGGGCGGCCTGCACGTGCCCGCCAGTGGCTCGCCGCAGGTACCTGGCCAGGCTGTCCGGGCCGCTGCTCGACCGGGTGGACGTGAAGGTGGAGTTCCTGCCGGTCGGCCGAGCCGAGCTGCTCAGCGACCGGCAGTTCACCGAGCCGAGCTCGGTAGTGGCCAAGCGGGTGCAGCTGGCCAGGGAGCGGGCCGCATTCCGGCTGCGCGGGAGTCGGTGGCGGCTCAACGCCGAGATCCCCGGCAGCGAGCTGCGGCGGAGCTACTCGCCAGCGCCGGGCGCGCTAGCCCCGCTGGAACGGGCGATGGACCTCGGCGAGATCAGCGCGCGCGGCGTTGATCGGGTCATCCGGCTGGCCTGGACCGTGGCGGACCTGGCTGGCGTCGCGCGGCCGACGGTCACGGAGGTCAGCTATGCGCTCGGGCTCTGGCTGGGGGCAGCGTCATGATGGGCGTGAGCGATGAGGAGCGCCTGGCCAGGGCGGTGCTCAGCTACGTGGCCGATCCTGGTGACCGGGCGCTGGGGACCTTGCTGCGGTACTGTCCGGCCGCTGAGGTCGTCGCGGCGCTGGCAGCCGGGCGGCATCCGCTGGCCGGGCGGTTCGGGGAGCCCGCGGATGCAGCGGGAAGCGGGGCCAGGCCAGGCCGGCCGGCGGACCCGCCAGGCCGGTCGGCCTATCCGCCGGAGCCTGCCGGGCTCTTCCAGGCTGATCAGCTTCGAATGGCCAGCGGGCCGCCCCGCGACAGCCCGCCGGACTCGGCCGGGCCGGCAGGCCGGTCAGGCCGGTCAGATCGGTCAGATCGGTCAGGCCGGGAGAAGAGCGGCGGGCTCCCGGGGCTGGACCGCGCGCTGCGCCGGTGGGGTGCGCGGATCGGCCAGGCGCCCACGGCCGCCCAGTGCGCCGCGTGGCGCCAGGGGGGATTCCGGCTGATCTGCCCGGGGGACTCGGAATGGCCGACGCAACTGGCGGCGCTCGGGGTTGCCAGCCCCGTGGCGCTATGGCTACTGGGCAGCGCTGACCTGCGCTTCGCCTGCCTGCGCTCGGTCTCCATCGTGGGCTCGCGCGCCGCTACCGCATACGGCTCGCATGTGGGCATGGAAATGGCCGCGGCGCTAGCCGAGCGAGGCTGGGTGATCGTATCCGGCGGCGCGTTCGGCATTGACAGCGCGGCGCATCGTGGTGCGCTGGCCGCCGACGGCGTTACTGTCGCCGTGCTGGCCAGCGGGCTCAGCTACGGCTATCCGAAAGGGCATCGCGAGCTCTTCGAGGCCATCGCCGCGCGAGGCGTTCTGGTCAGCGAGATGTCGCCGGACCGCAGGCCGACCAGGCCCGGATTCCTAGTGCGGAACAGGGTCATAGCCGCGCTGAGCCGCGGCACGGTCGTCGTTGAGGCCGCTCTGCGCAGTGGTGCGTTCAGCACCGCCGCCCGTGCGCGCGACATGTACCGTCCGCTGATGGCCGTGCCCGGGCCGGTGACCTCGGGCATGTCGGCAGGCTGCCACGAGATCATCAGGGAGTGGGGTGCAGTCCTCGTGACCGGCGCGCGCGATGTCCTCGAGCACGTCTCGCCGGTCGGCGAGGAACTCGGCAGCGCGCGCTTCGGTCCCGCGCTGCCTCGAGACGACCTGGACCCGGTCACCCGGACCGTCCTCGAAGCCGTGCCGGCGCGCGGCGGAAGCGGGCCTGCGTCGATAGCCGTAGCCGCAGGCGTTGACCTGGACACCGTTATCCAGTGCCTCGGGTCGCTGGCCGCCGCGGGCTTCGTAGAGCGGTCGGAGAAGGGCTGGCGGGCCAGGAAGGGCAACTGACGCGCAGTGGCAAGCGCGTGGTCGCATCCGAGCCATCCGGCGGGCCCGGTCGCAGGCTGACCCGTTCGCCCGGGCACGGGCCGGCGGACTGGCCGGGTGCGGGCTGCCGGACTGGGCTATCCGTGGAGCACGGGCCCCGGGTCGCGCCATTCATAAATCGGACAGCACCGACAGAAGGTCAAGTGCCTGCTGGTACAGCATGCCGGCGCGTGCGCAGATGCCAAACGACCGTTCTCCGATCTGGTTCAGCGCCAACTGCTCCCGCGGCTGCAGGGCCAAGGTGTGGCAAAGGATCGTGTTGACGGTCGCATTGGCGCCGATCGTGTCAGTTGTGTAGAGCCGACGGCCGGCATCCATGGCGGTGATCTCGGCCGCGGACAAGGGCCTGGCCGTTGAGCGCAATGGCATCTCGTTAACTTGCTGTGACATGGCTGGCCTCCTTGGCAGCTGGTGCCGGGGCGGCATCGTCCGGTGAGTCGTTGCTGATGGCGGCGAGCCCGGCGCCCTCGCGGCCAGCGCCGCCGTGCGGCCCGGCTTGGCGGGCGGGCCCGAGCCCGCGGGCATCCTCATGCTCGGTCAGGCCGCGCAGCCACAGGCCGCCAATAAGGCCGCTGACCACGAGCATGCCGCCCGTGCCGCCAGTGGCCACCATGGCGACGGCCCCGGCCGGGCAGGCGCCGGAGATACCGAATCCGGCCCCGAAGACTGCTGCCCCGTAGATATGACGGCGCTGCGCCGGGTGACGCGGAAGCCGCAGCGGGCCTCCGAATTTCGTGCTGCCGCCACGGCGGAGCAGGGCCAGCCCGAGGACCGAGACGGCCATGGCCGAAGCGAAGACGGCATACAGGTACCCGCTGCGGAGCAGGAGCGCCTGGTGGATCGTCGCATAGTTGCCGAACCCGCTGGAGGTCAGCAGGAACCCGAATGCCAGCCCCACAGCGGCGGTGCTGAGCCGAGCACCGCGGTTCACAGTGCGCCGCTCGTCAGAGCCTGCGCGGCGAAGGTCACGGCGACCGCCACGCCGAAGAACGTTCCGGTGGCGGCCAGGGAGTCCGGGGAGCCGATGGAGCAGCCGGCCAGGCCATGCCCGCTGGTGCAGCCGCCGGCCCAGCGTGAGCCATACCCAAGTGCGAGGCCGGCCACCGTCACCAGCGGCAGCAGGACTGCCACAGGCAAGCTATGGGACAGGACCGGATAGCTGGTCAGCCGGGTGGCGGAGCCCAGCAGGCCCGCGGCGAGCGCGCCCCCGAGCAGCGCGACGAGGAACTCCGCCTGCCAGCGCCCGCCAGGCCTGCGCTCGGCCGACCGGTACTCGCTGTGCCGACGCTCTCCGTGCCAGCGCTCGATGGGCGCGACCACCGCGGCCAGCCATGCTCCGGAGACCGCAAGGCGGCGGTTGGCCAGTCCATATAAAGCGACGACACACAATCCCAGGCCAGGACCGCCGAGCCACCACGGAAGCTGAGCCGGAAGCAGCTTCAGCACCGTGGTCTCCCCTCCTGCTGGCTGTCGTCAAGGCTGTTATGGCGTCGGCGTTAGGCAGAGGCTACGCAGGGGCGGCATGGTGCGAACAGTCGGGAGAATTCCCTAATGCGGGGCAGGTGCCGGCGGGCCGGCTTCGGCAGGCCGGCGTTCTGCGGATCGGCGTCCGGCGGGCGGTACCCGGCAGCCGGCCGATCTTCGTCCGCCGCATGCGGGTCTGCCAGGCGACGAAGATCTACCCCGAGCTGACGAGCCCGTGCTCCAGCGCGAACAACGTCACGCCCGCGCGGGTGGAGACGCCGACCTTGGCGTACAAGCGCTGAATGTGATGGTCGCAAGTCTTGGGAGAGATCCCCAGCTGGCGGGCGACCTGCTTGGTGGCCAGCCCGCGGGCAATGAGGCCGAGTACCTCGCATTCGCGCTCGGACAGCCCGGCGGGCCGGCGCACCGGCCGGCGTGGCTGGCCCGCAGCGATCAGCACAGCGCTCACCGCCTCCGGCGCGAGCCTGCCCGCGTCCGCGTCCCGGCACAATTCATCCGCCGCCGCGGTCGGCGACAGTGCCGGCCGGTGCGGACGCCGCTCTCGCATCGCGTGGTAGCAGTCCGCCGCCGCCAGCAGCCAGGCAGTGAGCGGCAGCTCACCGGCCCGGCTACCCCGGTGATAGCCAGACCCGTCGCAGCGCTCGCCGTGCGACCCGGCCAGACGGGCCAGCGGGCGCAGCCCGGCCGCGGCGCCAAGCACCCGCTCGCTGTGGTAGGCGTGCAGCCGCACCTGCTCATGCTCGTCGCGGGTCAGCGGGCCTGGCTTCGCCCACACGTTGACGGGCACTGCGACGCGGCCGATGTCGTGCACCAGCGCCGCGCGGCGGAGCAGCAGCACATCCTCGGCGGCCAGCCCGGCTACAGCGGCGGAGTCTCCGGCAAGCTCGGCGACGCCGCGGGAGTGCCCGACCGTCCACATGCTTTTCAGGTCGGAGAAATCGGCGATCGCCGACAGGCAGGCATCCAGCCGTTCCTCGCCCACCACCGGCTGCGGGCCCGGCTCGGCGAGCATCGCGTCATCCCAGATCGATGGCGCGCCCAGGCCCTCATACGCGTGATCGCCGAGTGACAGGCAGGCCGCCACGACCCGCGGGTCCAGCCCTGACCCGGCGCGCTCGGCCAGGATGCTGTTCGCGAGTTCGGTACCACCCTGCTGCCGGGCCATGTCCGCGTCCTGTGCCACCTGCATGATCCGCACAGCCAGCGGGATCTGCTCGCCTCGCAGCTCTCCTGGCATGCCCTTGCCGTCCCAGCGCTCCCATAGATGCCGCAGCGCAAGCTGGACCTGCTCGGAGAATCCCATCCGCGCGCCCAGCACCCGGGCGACATCGCAATGGCTGGCGGCCCACTTGCGGAACTCCGCCACGCCGCCAAATGCTGACCTGGTCATCACTGCCGCCCGCGCCAGCCGGGCACGGTTTGGGTGGACAACCCGGGTCGCGGTGGTGACCAGGTCCAGCCTGGTCCCGAAGGCCACCGCTATCATCTGCGGCCGCGCCGAAAGCTCGTCCCCGAAGAACCGCGCATCGATTTCGCTTTCGGCCGTGCAGCCGGCGAAATGCAGCACGCCCGTATAGAAGACGGTCACCAGGTCGTCTTCCGGCAACCCCATTGCCTGAGCCGTCCGGACGGCCAGCAGCGCGGTACGCAGCCCATGCTCAAGCGGCTGGCCCATCGCCAGGTCGGTTGCCAGCGATAGCGCCCCGACGGCCTCGGCCAGCCGTAAAGAGTGAGTGAGCGGGGTCATCCACACCTGTCCAGGGCCCCTCACAGCCGGAGGAGGCCGCAAGGCAGGCAGTTCAGCACATCGGCATTGATTCCTGCGCGTCAATTATTGCACCGCGCGGCTCGGATGAGCCGGGGCTTCCGCGCGGCCATGTCCTCATGCCCACTTTTGTCCGGAACCTTCTGTCCGGAACCTTTCTTGATCATGGAATATCTTGGGCTTCGGCACATCTGGACTTCCGCGATCTCCATGCCGGGCTGGGCTGCCCGGCCGCAGCCTCAGTTCCCGGCCGCAGCCTCAGTTCCCGGCCGCAGCCTCAGTTCCCGGCCGCAGCCTCAGTTCCCGGCCGCAGCCTCAGTTCCCGGCCTGGCCAGGCTTGCGGCAGGCTGTTCTTCGGGTAGTCCGAACGTCGGGAACAAGCTCGGATCCAGGAACGACACGACCCGGGCGATGGCTGTGCTGGTGCCGGTGCCTGCGGTGGTGAGCACCTGGATGGAATGGGCCCGGTAGCTGCCGTCCTGTTCGGGATGGTAAGTCGCGACGGTGGGCTGACCGTTAGCACCGGTCAGGACCATCCGCCAGGCACTCCGGGTGCCTCTGGTCCTGGCAATGAGGAACCGGGCGACTGCATCGCGGCCGGCGAACCAGGTGAGGTGTGGCGGCATCTCCAGCTCTGCGTCCTCGCGCAGCAGGCGCATGAGGGCGGTCACGTCGGATTTCTCCAGCGCCGCGACGTACTGGTCGAGCAGCGCGCGCTGATCCGCGTTTCCCGGCTCGGTGATCTCGTGTTCGGCGGGCGCCGCCTGTTCGAGCTGCGCCCTGGCGCGCTGCAGCAGGCTGTTGACCGCCGCCGTGCTCGTGCCCAGCAGGTCGGCGACCTCCGCCGCGCGCCATGCCAGCACGTCACGCAGGATCAGCACGGCGCGCTGCCGGGCGGGCAGGTACTGGAGGGCGGCGATGAACGCGAGCCGGATGCTGCCCCGCGAGGTCACTATCTCCGCCGGGTCGCCGGGCTGGGAGCCGATAAGGGCGTCCGGAATCGGCTGCAGCCACGGGACCTCGGGCCGCCGGATCAGAGCCGCATCCGGGTCGTCGCTCGGGCCGCCGAGCCCGGACGGCAGCGGGCGGCGGCTGCGTCCTTCCAGCGCCGTCAGGCAGGCGTTGGTCGCGATCCGGTACAGCCAGGTGCGCAGCGATGCCTGTCGCAGGTCGAATTCGTCATGTGCCCGCCACGCCCGCAGGTAGGTCTCCTGCAGCAGGTCCTCGGCGTCGTGCACGGAGCCGAGCATGCGGTAGCAGTGCGCAAGCAACTCGCGGCGGAACCCGTCGGTAAGACGTGCGAATTCGTCGCCGTCCGCGAATGCCGTCGAGGTCGCTGTCATCACACTCCCGCTGGTCGCCGCGTGGTCCGGTCGCGTCTGGGCTGACGGGCAAGGTGCCGCCATCTGTATGTACCGGGCCACCGGCCAGAACTCATCGGCCCCGGGCCGATGAGTTTCCGCCAGCCGCCGGTATGTACGGGTGAGCGCAATGCGGCCGCGCCCGGCCCGCTGGTACTAGCTAACCGCATGGATGTGGAGGACCGACCGAGAATGAATGTCAGCCGACTGCGGATGACGCCGAGCCAGCTCTGGGCACTGGCGCTGACTTCGACGGCATCGTTCATGATCGCGCTCGACGGCACCGTCGTGACGACCGCGCTGAGCACGATCCGGCATGATCTTGGCGCGTCGGTGGCGACGCTGGAGTGGACGGTCAACGCGTACGTCCTGAGTTTCGCCGTGCTGCTGATGACTGGCGCGGCGCTCGCCGACCGGTTCGGGCGGCGTCGCATGTTCGTGGCGGGCCTGGCGATCTTCATAGCGTCGTCGGCTGGCTGCGCACTGGCGCGGGGGATCGGCGTCCTGATCGCCGCCCGCGCGGTCGAGGGAGCCGGTGCCGCGCTGGTGATGCCGCTGGCCCTGACGCAGCTGAGCGCAGCGTTCTCCGCCGAGCAGCGGGGCCGGGCGCTGGGGATCTTCAGCGGGATGACCGGGCTTGCCACGCTGAGCGGCCCGTTCATCAGCGGCTGCGGCGTGTCGATGGCGATGCCCGCGGCCCAGAAGGCGGCCGTCGGCGCGGTCGGGGCCCAGGAGATCGGCCAGGCGTCCGGGGCCTTCAACATGCTGCGTCAGCTGGGTGGCGTCTTCGGCATTGCCGCCATCGTCAGCGTGTTCGCGGCCACCGGCAACCTCGGCTCGGCGCGGGGATTCACCGACGGGTTCGGGCCGGCGATGGGAGTGGCCGCGGTGCTGGCGCTGGCGGGGGCGGCAGCAGCCCTCGGCATGCCAGGACGGGCGGCGGCGCCGCGCCCCGGCAAGGGCATGTCCTCATCCAGGCCAGCGCCGCCTTTCCTGAGCAGCTCAGGAGCTGACCGAAGTCACCAGCCGATGCGAAAGCCAGAGCCAACCTCTCATCGCACAGCCAACAGGCCGGAACCGGCCATCAACCAACGGAGGTAACCATGACAAAGACAGTCATCGTGCGCTACAAGACACGGGCCGACACCGCGGACGAGAACCAGCGGCTAGCGGAACAGGTGTTCGCCGAGCTTGCCGACAGCGATCCGGGCGGTCTGCGGTACGCGACCTTCCGGCTGGCCGACGGCGTGACCTTCGTGCACGTTGCCGCCGTCGAAGGCGACGTCAACCCGCTGCAGAAGGTCAGCGCGTTCGCAGAATTCCAGCGTGAGATCGGCGAGCGCTGTGCGGAGCCGCCGAACGCGTCCGACGCCACCCTGGTCGGCTCCTACCGCTGGCCGACGGGGTAACCGCCGTCCGCGCGCCGCGCCGACGGGGTAACCGCCGTCCGCGCGCCGCGCGTGCGGCCGTCCGGCGGATGGCTGACACTAGGACAATGGATGCCGCCGCCGGCCCGGCCGCCGGGGCCAGCCGCGGGCCGGCTGGCTGGAGCGCGCCCGGCCAGGGCACGGCCGGCCGCGGCGCGATCAACAGCGGCGCGATCAACAACCGCACAGCCCGCCGGGGTACGGCCGGCCACAGCGTCGGCAGGGGCGAACGACCGACGGTCGCGCTGCCCGAGCAGCCTTTGCCTGAGCACCTTGCCGAGCGACTGGCCGCGTTCGAACGCCATCTCGCGGCCGAGCGCGGCCTTTCCGCGCATACCGTGCGGGCCTACCTGGGCGACATCCGGTCGCTGCTCGCCCATGCCTGCGAGGACGGGATGACCGGCCTGGCCGGACTGGACGTCGGCGTGATCAGGGGCTGGCTCGCCAGCCAGCATGCCGCCGGGCAGGCGCGTGCCACGCTGGCCCGCAGGGCCGCCTCGGCGCGGACATTCACCGCGTTCGCTCGTTCGCGCGGCTGGCTGGCCAGTGACCCCGGTCCGCTGCTCGGGACGCCGAAGGCCCGGCGTCACCTCCCGCAGGTGCTTGCCGCTGACCAGGTAGCCGCTGTGCTTGATGCGCCGGGTGACGGCGACACGGAGCCGGTGGCGGCGGCCGTCGGCTTGCGGGATGCGGCGATCATGGAATTGCTGTACGCGTCAGCGCTGCGGGTCAGCGAACTGTGCGGAATGGACATCGGCGACATTGATGACGACCGCAGGACGGTTCGCGTGCTCGGCAAGGGCAATAAGGAGCGGATCGTCCCGGTGGGCGTGCCCGCCACCCGCGCCGTCCGGCGCTGGCAACACGACGGCCGCCCGCTGGTGGTCACTGAGCGCAGCGGGCACGCGCTGTTCCTGGGCGCCAGAGGGGGCCGCCTGAACCCGCGGACGGCGCGGCGCGTCGTGCACGCCATGATCGCGGCCGTGCCTTCGGCTCCCGATACCGGCCCGCACGGCCTGCGCCACTCGGCCGCCACCCACTTGCTGGAGGGCGGCGCGGACCTGCGGAGCGTGCAGGAGTTTCTCGGCCACACGTCGCTCGCGAGCACCCAGATCTACACGCACGTCTCGGTCGATCGGCTGCTGGCCGCCTACCGCCAGGCGCACCCCAGGGCGTGAACCGGGCGGCAGCGCATCCCCGGGACGCCGTGCGCCCGCGTTAGCGTGACCTGCTGTCACGGAAATCAAGTCAGGGCCTCGGAACCTGGCGGGCCGGCGGACGGGGCGCGGACCGGGATGACCGGCGGTAGGGCATGTAGACTACGCACGGCCGGAGCAGTCTGCGCGCATCACGCGCGCGCCGTGCCGGCAAATTCGCGCGTCCGCTCGCCGCCAGGAAAGCCACGCAGGTTCCCCGGCGGAACGCACCTCACCGGTCCGCGGGATCAGTATCCCTCGGCGGGGTCGTACGGGCGCCAGGAGCAACCGAGCCGCGCCTCCGCCCTGCGGCCAGGCGCACGACAGGAAAGGACACCGGCATGGCACCGGTCGTCACCATGCGGCAGCTGCTCGAGAGCGGCGTACATTTCGGTCACCAGACCCGGCGCTGGAACCCGAAGATGAAGCGGTTCATCTTCACTGAGCGCAACGGGATCTACATCATTGATCTCCAGCAGTCGCTGGACTTCATCGACAGGGCATACGAGTTCATCAAGGAGACCGTCGCGCACGGCGGCTCAGTCCTGTACGTGGGAACCAAGAAGCAGGCCCAGGAGGCCATTGCCGAGCAGGCCCGGCGGGTCGGGATGCCGTTCGTGAACCAGCGCTGGCTGGGCGGCATGCTGACCAACTTCACCACCGTCTACAAGCGGCTGCAGCGGCTCAAGGAGCTTGAGGAGATCGACTTCGACGACGTGGCCGGCTCCGCCCTGACCAAGAAGGAACTACTCCAGCTCAGGCGGGAGCACGACAAGCTGGAGCGGTCGCTTGGCGGCATCAGGGACATGGCCAGGGTGCCGAGCGCGCTGTGGGTGGTGGACACGAAGAAGGAGCACATCGCGGTCAGCGAGGCGCGCAAGCTAGGCATCCCGGTGATCGCGATCCTTGACACCAACTGCGATCCCGACGAAGTCACCTACCCGATCCCCGGCAATGATGATGCGATCCGCAGCGTTGCCCTGCTCACCAGGGTGGTCGCTGATGCGGTCGCGGACGGCCTGATCGCCAGGGCGGGAGCCGCTGAGGGCGAGGAGAAGCCGGCCGTGGCGGCCGACGGCGTGCTCGGTGCCGAGGAGCCGCTGCCCGAGTGGGAGCGGGCGCTGCTCGAGGGCGCGAGTGACGGTCCCGCCGCGAACGGCAGCGCGTCGGCGAACGGCACGGCGGTCGCCAGTTCGGCCACCGCGGCCAGCGCCGCCTCGGCTGGCGGCGCGGCGCCGGCTGCCAGCACCGGCGCGGCAGCGCCGGAGAACGCAGCGCCGGAGAACGCAGCGCCGGAGAACGCAGCGCCGGAGAACGCAGCGCCGGAGAACGCAGCGCCGGAGAACGCAGCGCCGGAGAACGCGTCGGCAGCCGGTACGGCAGCCGCCGCCGGCAGCGCCGTGGCGCAGACGGACGTACCCGCCGGGGAGGCCACGGCGCAGGCGCCCGACAGCGCTGGTGCCCGGGACCAGGAGGCCGGGGCCGTAGCCGATGGATCGCCGTCCGGATCGGCCTGACCCCGCGGCCTGGTCTCGCGGCGCGAGATGCCAGCCGAGCCGCCCGCCCAGGCAGGCCGCGCTCAATGACAAGACGAAGCGAGAGATGAGGAAATGGCGAACTACAGTGCCGCGGACGTGAAACGGCTGCGCGAGCAGACCGGCGCCGGCATGCTCGACTGCAAGAATGCCCTGGTAGACGCGGGCGGCGACTTTGACGCCGCGGTAGAGGCGCTGCGCCTCAAGGGCGCCAAGGATGTCAGCAAGCGGGCCGGGCGGACCGCGGCGAACGGCCTGGTCACCGCGGAACTCGACGGCACCAGCGCGGGGATACTCGTGGAACTCAACTGCGAGACCGACTTCGTCGCCAAGACCGACCAGTTCCAGCAGGTGGCGGCCGACATCGCCGGAGCGGCGATGGCCGCGAAGGTCACCGACAGGCTCGCGCTGCTCGGCGTGGAGGCCAGGCCGGGCACGACGGTACAGAAGCTCATCGACGAGGCGGGCGCCGCGCTCAAGGAAAAGCTCGAGCTCGGCAGGTTCGCCCGGCTCGATGGCGGCTACATCGCGAGCTACCTGCACCGCAGCGACCCTGGCCTGCCGCCGGCCAGGGGTGCGCTCGTGCAGCTGGACTCCGCTGACGCCGCGACCGGCAAGGACATCGCCCAGCAGATAGCGGCCAGCCTGCCCGCTTATGTCACTCGCGACGAGGTTCCCGCCGAGATCGTCGCGAAGGAGCACAGGATCGCCGAGCAGATGACCCGCGAGGAGGGCAAGCCGGAGCAGGCGATCGGCAAGATCGTCGAAGGCCGGGTGAACGCGTTCTTCAAGGAAGTCGTGCTCGTCGAGCAGCCGTTCATCAAGGATCCGAAGAAGACCGTCAAGCAGGTGCTCGCCGAGCGGAAGGTCACCGTGCGTAGCTTCGCGAGGTTCCAGATCGGCCAGGCTGGGTGAGCCACGGACAGCTAACGGCAACGCCCGGCCCAGCGGCCGTCATGAGCGGAGGATGCGGCTCGTGCACGAAGGCGTCAGGCAAGAGCACGGCGAAGCGGCCTTGAACCACGCGGCTGCCGCGCAGGATCAAGAGCGCGCCACCAGCGGGGCGATGCATCCCAGCTGGCACCGGGTGGTGCTGAAGCTGTCCGGCGAGGCATTCGCCGGCGACGAACCGCTGGGGATATCCCCGGATGTGGTCGCCCATATTGCCAGGGAGATCACGGCAGCGGCCCGTGAGGGGATCCAGATCGCGGCCGTCGTGGGCGGCGGGAACATGTTTCGCGGCGCGACGCTGTCCGCGCGGGGAGGGATTGACCGCTCCCGCGCGGACTACATGGGCATGCTCGGCACGGTCATCAACTGCCTCGCCCTGCAGGACGTGCTCGAGAAGCTGGGCGTGGAGACGCGGGTGCAGACGGCTATCACCATGGGGCAGGTCGCCGAGCCCTACATACCGCGCAAGGCGATCCGGCACCTGGAGAAGGGCCGGGTAGTGATCTTCGGGGCGGGGCTCGGCGCACCGTTCTTCTCCACCGATACCTGCGCCGCCCAGCGGGCGCTGGAGATCGGGGCCCAGGCGGTGCTCAAGGCCACTCAGGTCGACGGCGTGTACGACGCTGACCCCCGGATATCGCCGGACGCCGTCCGGTTTGACCGGCTGGACTACGCCGAGGTGCTGCGCCGCCAGCTACGGGTGATGGACGCCACCGCGGTCAGCCTGTGCATGGACAACAACCTGCCGATCGTGGTGTTTGACCTGATGGAAGAGGGCAACGTGCTGCGGGCGGTACGAGGCGAGAAGATCGGCACCCTGGTCAGCAGGGCCGGCCGGTGACGACGGGCAGCCGATGACGGGCATGGCATGACTCCCCGGCCTGGCACCATGGAAGATGCCGGCGCCCGCGGGCGCGCGCCGGGACTACGGACGGACGCACAGGAGCCGCAGTGATTGACGACACACTCCTCGAGGCCGAGGAGAAAATGGAAAAGGCCGTCGTGGTAGCCAAGGACGAGTTCAGCGGCATCCGCACCGGCCGGGCGCACCCGGCGATGTTCGGGAAGATCACCGCCGAGTACTACGGGACGCAGACGCCGCTGAACCAGCTGGCGTCCTTTCACATGCCTGAGCCGAGGATGGTGATCATCCAGCCCTTCGACAAGTCGTCGATGGGCGCCATCGAAAAGGCGATCAGGAACAGCGACCTCGGGGTCAATCCGTCTAACGATGGCGCGATCATCCGGGTGAACTTCCCCGAGCTCTCCGAGGAGCGCAGGCGCGAGTACATCAAGATTGCCCGGCACAAGGCGGAGGAAAGCAGGGTTTCCATCCGCAACATCCGCAGGCACGCCAAGGACGCACTGGACAAGCTGGTCAAGGGCGGCGACACGGGCGAGGATGACGGCCGCCGGGCTGAACGGGAGCTTGACGAGCTAACCCACACTTATATAACGCAAGTCGACGAGCTACTCAAGCGCAAGGAAGCTGAGCTGCTCGAGGTGTAGCTTGCAGCCATTTCGCCGGCGCCGGTCAGGAGGAGGAGGCGGGCCGGTGACCGAGGGCAAGACGATACGCACCGGCCGCAACCTGCCGGTCGCGCTGGCCGTCGGCGCGGGCCTTGGCGGCGCCGCGTTGCTGACCCTCTTCACCGTGCGAGCAACTTTCCTCGGGCTGGTGGCCATCGCGGTCGGGGTCGCGCTGCTGGAACTGAGCCGCGCCGTCAGCGCGCGCGAGATCAACCTGCCGCTGGTCCCGGTCGCGGCCGGCGGGGCGGCGATGCTGGGGCTGGCGTACTGGGCCGGCGAGCGGGCGGCGCTGGCCGCCTTCGCTGGGACCGTGGTCCTGCTGCTCGCCTGGCGGCTGTCCGGCGGCACGGCGGGTTATGTGCGCGACCTCACGGCTGGGGTCTTCGCCCTTGCCTACCTTCCGCTGCTCGCGGTTTTCGTCCCGCTCATGCTGGCCAGGCCGGACGGCTCGCGGCGGACGCTCATCTTCGTCGCGCTGGCGGTGTGCAGCGACGTCGGCGGCTATTTCGCCGGAATCCTGTTCGGCAAGCACCTGATGGCCCCGGCAATCAGCCCCAAGAAGACCTGGGAGGGATTCGCGGGATCGCTGCTCGCCTGCCTGGCCGGCGGCGCGATCCTGCTGGTCACGCTGCTGAACGGGCGGGTATGGCAGGGCCTTGTGCTGGGCGCTGCGGCCCTGCTTGCCGCCACCCTCGGCGATCTCGCCGCATCGATGATCAAGCGGGATCTGGGTATCAAGGACTATGGCTCGATGCTGCCCGGACACGGCGGCGTGCTCGACCGGATCGACTCACTGCTGGTGGTCTCGCCAGCGGTCTGGGTCCTGCTGACGGTGTTCATACCGCACAGCCATCATTAGATCTTTACCGTACGGCCGGCCTCAGCCGACTACCCAGCTGCGGCGCTGCGCGGCTAGCTGGTTGACCAGGCTCGCGGATCCCCGTTCCCTGGCCAGCAGGCGCTCCCGCTCGGTGATCGGCACCAGCCACAGCCACCGCACCGCGTCACCGGCGAACGTGAAGCCGGACAGGTCGGGCACCTCAGGCCCGAGCAGGGCACCCGGCTCGTCCAGCAGAAGGACGGCCTCGTTCCCGCCGCCGAGCGGAAAGGTAGCCGGCTGGTGATACCAGCGCAGGGTATGCCCTGGCCCGAACCAGGTCACGTCCCGCCACGGGTACTGGGCGAGCCAGAGGAAGATCCTGGCCGCATCCGTGCTCGGCAGCGTGGTCGCGATAGCGAGCTCGATCCTGGACCGCGTGCGCACATCTTCCGTCAGCCGCTCCACCACCGGCATCCGCTGGCTGCACATCCCGATAGTCGACAGGACCGTGTAATTCCGGTAGCCGGTCGGCGGGCGCTCGGAGACGCCGACTTGCGGCTCCTTGCCGCCGCCGACGTCCCAGTACCTGGCGCCGGGGCCAAGCTTGCCGAGCAGGTGGCCGAGCACGGCCTGCTGGAAGCGTGCCCACGCGTCGTGGTCAGCCCGCCAGCGCCAGAACCTGGCCGCCTGTTCCACTCGCGGTCCCAGGCCTTCCATCGCGTCGTCGAGCGACCAGGCGAACGGGGTCTGGCCGATGACGTCCCGGCAATAACCGGGCATGCCATGGGACATATCCGACCAGCCGGGGATCACGGCGAGTAGCTCGCCGTTCTCGAGGATCGCCACGCCGTCGCCCTCTTCCAGCCAGATCGCGCGCAGCCGGTCCGGCTCGATCATGGGCCGGCCGTCCGGGTGCTTGACGTGGCCGGCCGGCATTACCGGCGCCTTCCCGGAGTTCAGCCTGCTCAGGTCGGTGGAGGCCGGGGCCTGCTCGTGATTGGCGATCCAGGTGGCCGCGATCGCTGTCGTCTTGTCGTGCAGGTAGGCGGCGGTCGTCGATCCATCGCACTCGACTACCACCCGCCTGCTTGCGTAAGGGCTGTCGCTCTCGAGCAGGATCCTGGGCCGTCCGGGCTGGGCGGCTATCCTGGTGTCCCTGGGCCCTCTGCGCAAGGTTGGCATGTCAACGAAATCTACCGACTTGTCGCAGGTCACCGAGGGCCATGCGGGAATATCGTTAAGGGTTTGCAACGGCCTCTGCACGGAGTGGTGCGCCGGGCGGAGACGGAAACGGAGCACGGGTGCCGAGCGCAGCGCTTCCGGTACCGGTCAGCGGGCCGCCGGACGGGCTGGCCGCCGGCCTGCCTGCCGGGCTGGCCGGCGGGCCCGGCGGCCCGGCCGCACGCCGTCGGCCTGCTCCGCCCCGGCACCTGGCTGACCTGGATCCGGCCGGCCGCCGGGCGGCCGCGGCGGAACTCGGCCACCCGCGGTTCCGCGCCGACCAGCTGTCCCGGCACTACTTCGGCCGGCTGACCGATGACCCGGGCGACATGACCGACCTGCCGGCCGGGACCCGGGCGGCGCTGACCGCGGCGCTGCTGCCCCGGCTGCTCACCGCTGAGCGCGAGCTCACCTGCGATCAGGGCACGACCAGGAAGGCCCTGTGGCGCGCGTTCGACGGCGCCTACGTCGAGTCGGTGCTGATGCGCTATCCGGACCGGGTGACGATGTGCGTGTCGTCGCAGGCGGGCTGCGGGATGGCCTGCCCGTTCTGCGCGACCGGCCAGGCCGGCCTGACCAGGAACTTGTCCGCGGCCGAGATCGTGGCGCAGGTGGTGGCCGGCGCCAGGGCGCTGGCCAGCGGCGAGGTGCCCGGCGGGCCGGGGCGGATCTCCAACGTGGTGTTTATGGGCATGGGGGAGCCGCTGGCCAACTACGCCAGCGTGCTCGCCGCCGTGCGCCGGCTCACTGACCGGGTCCCTGGCGGTCTCGGCATCTCCCAGCGCGGGATCACTGTCTCCACCGTCGGCCTGGTCCCGGCCATCGGCCGGCTCGCCAGCGAGGGCCTGTCGGTCCGGCTGGCGGTATCGCTGCATGCTCCCGACGACGAGTTGCGGGACGAGCTTGTGCCGGTGAACCGGCGCTGGCAGGTCGCCGAGGTACTGGCGGCCGCGTGGGCATATGCCGAGGCGACCGGCCGGCGCGTCTCGGTCGAGTACGCCCTGATCCGCGATATCAACGACCAGGCATGGCGGGCCGATGCGCTGGCCGCGCTGCTGGCCGGCCAGCTGGCCCACGTCAACTTGATCCCGCTAAATCCCACGCCGGGCTCGCGCTGGACGGCATCCCGGCCGCGGGACATGCGGGAGTTCGAGGCGAGGCTGGCCGCACGAGGTATCCCGGTGACCGTCCGCGATACCAGGGGCTCGCAGATCGACGGAGCATGCGGGCAGCTCGCGGCGTCGAACCAGGCTGACGGCTAGCCGGGCGATGCCGCCCTGGCGCGCTGCGCTCCGCAGCCGGTGCCGCTCCGCCGTGGCCGACCTGGTCCACGGTGCCTGGCGCACGGTCCAGCGAGCCGGGATGATCACGGCAGGCTCTCGCGCCGGGCGCAGGTTCGCGGCTTTCGGCCCCCGGTCGCTGATCGCGTTCCCGACCGGCTCCGTGTACGGCGAGGGCTGGATCGAGATCGGCGACGAGACCATGATCGGTGCCCAGGTGACGCTCTGCGCGGGGATGCTGCCCGGGCAGGATCTGGGGGACAGCCCGGTGCTGCGGATCGGCGACCGCAGCGTCATCGGGCGTGGCAGCCACATCGTGGCGCACCACTCGATACTGATCGGCGATGACGTCTTCACCGGCCCGTATATCTACGTCACCGACCAGAATCACGGCTACGAGGATCCGGATATGCCGATCGGCCGCCAGTGGCCGCGTAATGCCGCGGTTTCCATCGGCTCCGGCAGCTGGCTCGGCGCCGGGGTCGTGGTGCTGCCCGGCGCCTGCATCGGCCGGAACGTGGTCGTCGCGGCCGGCTCGGTCGTTCGCGGGAACATTCCCGATCATTGCGTGGTGGCAGGCGTTCCGGCCAGGATTGTCCGTGAATATGTGCAGGGCAGCGGCTGGTCGCGCCCCGCGCCCGGCCCGGACTGAGCGCTTTGGCTGTGACGTCCCGGCGAGTTCTGCAACGATGGGCAGGGCCGCCTCCGACGTGGGCGGAGAGGCTCCTGTGAACTCGGCCGCCGGAGGCGGCCGAGGCCGGGAATGACCGAAGCTACCGCCAGTCAAGAGGGCACGTGCAGGCACGGGATGATCTCGTTGCTACCGCGGCGTACCAGCCCGAGCCCGCGGCAGCTGCGGCAGCGCGCCGATTCGTCCGGGACACGCTGCGGACATGGCAGGTGGCCGGCCGGTCGGCCGGCCAGGACGAGCTCGTCGACGACGCAGTGCTGCTCACCAGCGAGCTGGTCACCAACGCGGTCGTGCACGCGGGCACGCCGGTTCAGGTGACCTGCCGGCTGGCGGCAGAAGCGGTCGAGGTCGTGGTACTTGACCGCCATCCGGTTCAGCTGATCCCGGATCCGCAGCACGGCGAGATCACCGAGGCGGAACGCACCAGCGGCCGCGGGCTCATGCTGCCTTCCGAGCTCGCGACATCCTGGGGGGTCACGTACGCGCGCACGGCCAAGGCGGTCTGGTTCCGGCTGGGCTTAACAGGCGCCGATGCGGCCGGCGAAGCGGGCGGCCAGCACGGCCCAGACGGGGCCGCGGCCCGGACGGCGGGACCGGCCGCGGGCGAGCCGGCCGGCCAGGCGCGCATCGCCGCCGCCGGCATGCTGACCGCCGCCGGCACGGTGGGAAACGGCAAGCCGGCGGCCGGTCCTGGGCAGCCAGCGAGGGACCTGCCGCTAGCTCGCCAGGAACCTCCGCCCGGCCTCCCGGTGTGGGCCCGCCGGAATCTCGGCAGGCTCGGTTACGAGGAGCTGCTCAGCCATACCGTTGAGGCCGCCAGGACCATGATGTCCGCCGATGCCGCCTACCTGCTGGCCGCCGGTGAGGGCGGTGAGCTGAGGGTGCGCGCCGCGGCTGAGGCGGGCTCGCCCGGCGGAGCCGGCTTCGCGCCACTCGCCATGGGCCCGGCGACGGTTGCCGCCGGCCCGGCCAGGGCCTTTGCCGACGCGGCGCTCTCCCTGGTCACGGTCCCGCTGCTGGCAGAAGGACGGGTCACAGGAGTGCTGGCCGTGGCCGCGGCCGAGCCCGGCCGGTTCTGCGAGCGGGATGCGGCCAGGCTGCAGGACCTGGCCGACCGGTCGGCCGCCACCCTGGAGCGGGCCAGGCTGGGCGACCTCGAGCGGGCCAGGCGCGCACGCGCCAGCTTCCTCGACGAGGCAGGCGAGCTGCTGGCCGGCCATCTTGACCAGGAGAAGGTTGTTGCTCTCGCGGCGCAGCTGGTGGTTCCCGAGCTGGCTGACTGGTGCGCTGTACTCCTCGAGGACGCCGACGGGATACCGCGGCCGGTCTACCTTTGCCACGCGGACGACGCACGCGCCGACGCGCTTGCCTGGCTGCTTGAGCACGCGCAGCCGGCGAGTGTCCCGGGCACCGCCGCCCAGGGCCGCCGCCGCACCGGTGGCCAGCGGTGGCAGCTGGGCATACAAGTCCCGGTCACCGGGGCGGATCCGCCCGGGGCCGCGCAGCTGGCCGCCGACGGGGCATGGTGCTTCCCGCTGGCGGCGGCGGAGGGCCGGCCCGGCTTGCTCGCGATTGGCGGCATGGCCGGCGGGCGGCTGTCCGCCGAGGTGACGGAGCTGGCCGAGGGCGTGGCGCGCAGGACCGCGCTCGCCCTGGACAACGCGCGGCAGCGGGCCAGGCAGCAGTTCGCCAGCCGGGTGCCGCAGCCAGTGCTGCTCCCGGCCGGCCTGCCGCAGATCCCTGGCGTGGATCTGGCCGCGGCGCACGACGGGCCCGCGGGCGCCGATCGTCTCAGCGGGGACTTCTACGACGTCTTTCCCGTTGGCGAGGACCGCTGGCGATTCGTCATCGCCGACGTGTGCGGCACCGGGCCTGCCGCCGCGGCCATCGGCGGCCTGGCCAGGCATACCCTGCGCATCCTGGCTCGCGAAGGGCACGGCATCCCTGCTGTGCTCGAGCGGCTGAACGAGCTCATCCTCGATGAGGGCGAGCAGGCCAGGTTCCTGACGCTGGTGCACGGCGAGGTCGCCCTGGCCATGCGGGCGGTTCCCGTCCGGATCTCGATCGCCTGCGCCGGCCATCCGCAGCCGCTCGTGCTCAGGGACGCAGGCGGGGTACCGGCACCGGCCGCCGACCCGCAGCCCTTGCTCGGGGTCATCGACGGGCTCACGTTCCGTACCCAGACGGTGGATCTCGGCACCGGTGACCTGCTGCTTGCCGTGACCGACGGCGTGACCAAGCGGCGGCACGGATACCGGCTGCTCGACGATAGCGCCGGCCTGGCCAAGCTGCTGGCACAGTTCCGCGGCCTCGGCGCCAGCGCGGTAACCGCCGGGATCCAGCGAGCGGCCCGCGAGTTCAGCACCGCCCCGCTGGCCGATGACATGGCGCTGCTCGCGCTAAGGGCGTCCTAGCTGCGGGGCGAACACTTCGCCGCGCAGTGCCCGGCCGATGAGGTCGACGGCCCGCGCGGTGGCCACCAGCCTGCTGCCCTCGCTGCTGTACACGGCCAGCACCGCGTCAAGTCCCTGCGGCGGCAATACATCGCCGAGCTCGGTGCGGGCACTGCGATATCCCTCCCGGGCCCCCTCCACGCAGGCGGCCAGGTAATGCCTGGCGAGCACGGCGAGCGCGATGGGGTGGCGGCGCAGCACGCCGTGCACGCGGTAGTCCGGCGGCATGACGTCCAGCAGCCACGCGACCGCGGTCTGCTCGAACCCGTCGCTGCCGGGCGGGTGAACGCCCGCAGGCCAGCCGGGCGGAAGATAAGCTGCCACGTACTCAGAATACGCTGCTGTCGAAAGCCTGTTCTAGAGCGGGATCGTGTTCTCGCCGATTCGGCCAGCGGTCATGCGTGCCCGACGGCCGCGCCGCAGGGAATCGCCACAGACGAGGCGGCGGCGGCCGAGTAGCCGCGCCGGGCGCGGCGTGCCCGCCGGGCACGCCGCGCGACGGTGGCGGTCAGCTGCATGTCCCTGACATGCTGGCTGGCGAGACCTTGCATAATCACCGGATGCACTGCTACCTCCTACGCCTGCGGGCCGTGGACACGACCCGACACCATTGAGGTTCGCCGTAAGGTGGGGTAGATCACATTGGTCGGATGCCTTATCTCTGCAACCGGACCGGCTTAGGCCCGGTCAGGGCCCCGCCGCACCCCGCATGCTGCGCTAGCGCACCATGTCACGGAGGATCCAGGGGTTCTGCCGCCCGGATCCTTCGTGATCATGAAACCATTGCGGCCGCTGCCGCCAGATCCGGAGTCCTGATGCGGCGCAGCTGCGGTAAGAACTAACCGAGCAGGTCGAGCAGCCCGGCTGGCCTGGCGCTCAAGAGTGCCAGGTGGATTGCGGTGGTGGGCGCTGCCGGTGGGAAGCAGCCTCATGACCCAGAAGGCTGCGATCAGGCGACGAAACTGTCTTATCTGCTGGCGCTCGCCTGGACTCAGGCCGAAACGGCCGAGGAAGGCTTCGGCGTCGATGCCCGCATGCGCCCAGACCGTTATGTGCTCGACGAAGTCGGCAAGCTCGCCCGCCCGATCGCCGCGCCCGGATTTCTCGAAGCCGACCAGGCGCACTTCGCGCCCGCGTCCAGGTCGGCCCTGATGGGCTCTGGTGCAAGTCCTGGCGCGTACTGCGCGAGCAGATTCAGCGCCTGCCACTCGCGGCTCGGTTCCTCACCGTGGAGCCGCTCATCACCATGGAGCCAGGACCGGAAGCGCTTGACCGCAACCCCTTCCTCGAAGACAACGCCATGCGTCACGAATCCGAGGGGACTCGACGGGCCGATGTCCGCGGGCATGCGGGCAAGTATGTCAGCGCGCACTATCTCTCTTGATCTGGAAGCGCCTGGCTGCGCGTTGCCCGCGACTCGCCTCGGCCTTCTCCACGCCGGTGCCCGCCATGCCACGGCGACCGCGTGAATGATTTACCGAGGCATCCCTGATCATCTATATCGTGACACAATATCGAGGCAGTGCTTATAGTTCGAACACATACACATATTAGTTTCACATTGTCAGTGTCAGTCGCTAATATTAGCTAAAGCAGTCGGCGCGGGCCGGTGGCCCGGTTACCAGTCAGCGGAGGAGGTGACCCGGTGCTCGATGAGACGGACGGTGCGGGCACCCCGCAGGCCCTGTCGTGGTCCTGGGAGCTGGATTTCGCCGCGCTGATGGACAGCCTCAACGAGCCGGGCCCGCACGATCCGACCGGCCCCGGCGCTGACCCATCCGGTGCGGGCCGCAGCCCTGCGCCCGCGAGCCCCGCCCCGGCCGGGCCTGCTTTCGCCGGCCCTGCTTCGGCGGGCTCTGGTTCGGATGGTGCGTCTGGCCCGGGTGCGCAGCCCGGTGTCGGCCGGAACCCCGGGGAAGGCGCACGGGACGTGGTGCCGGATGATCTTGAGGATGAGGGTGTGCCCGGGGAGCTGGTCCCGGCCGGAGTACTGGCTGGGCGGGTGGCGGAGAAGCTGGCGCCGGGCCCGGACCTGGCGGCGTGGCTGTCGCTGATCCCGGCGGCCGAGCTGGGTGATGCCGACCTGGCCGCGACCGCGGGAGCGTGGCGCCGCCTCGCGTCGTGGGCACAGGCCAAGGAACTCGCCGCGGTCGCGCAGATCGCGTCCCGGTCGGCCGCGCGGGATGAGGACATCGGCACCGGGCCCGATGGCCGCCCGGCCCGGATCCCGGCATCTGCGGCCGCCGAAGTGGCGCTGGAGCTGACCATGTCACGGTACGGCGCGTCCTGGTGGGCTGGGCTGGCGGTCGACTTGGGGTGGCGGCTGCCCGGCACCGGTGCGGCGCTGGAGTCCGGCGTGATCGACTTGTACCGGGCCCGGCTGATCTGCGAGGCGACCACGCGGCTGTCCGATGAGGCGGCCCGGTCGGTGGAGAGCAAGGTGTTGCCCGCGGCCGGTGGGCAGACTCCGGGGATGCTGCGGGCGGCGCTGCGCCGCGCGGTAATCGCCGCCGACCCCGAAGGAGCGGACCGGCGCCGGGAAGAATCAGAACGCCAGGCGAAGGTGGTGCTGTATCCCGATGAGGAGCACACCGCGACGCTGGCCGGGCAGCGGCTGCCGGTGATCCACGCGGCCGCGGCGATGGCGCGGATCCGGGCGATGGCCCGCGCGTGGAAGGCCTCCGGCGCGTGCGGCGGGATGGACCTGCTGTCCGCGAAGGTCTACCTCGGGCTGCTGCTCGGCACCCTCCCGCTGATCCCGCCCGCCGAAGGCGCGCCCCCGGACATCCCGCCCGGCGACGGTACTGGCCCCCCCGGTCATGATTCCGGCGACCCCGGCCAGGACCCGCCCGGCGGCAGCCGGGGCGGCGTTCCCGATGATGGCCCGCCGCGTGGTCGGCGAGACGGCGGCCCGCGCGGCGGCCGCCCGCCAGATGACGGTCCCGGTGGCAGCCCGGCTCGTGATGACCTGCCCCGCGCCGGCAGCCCGCCGCGCGGCGGCCCGCGAGAGGGCGGCCCCCCGGACGGCAACGCGCCGGACGATGACCCGCCGGGTAGCAACGTGCCGGGTGATGACGTGCCGCCGCCCGGGAATCAGGACGCGCCCCGTTATCAGGAAGATTACCCGTGGCCCGGCGACGGCCCGGCCTCGAACCATGGCCCGGCCGGGAGCCAGCGGGATGGCCCGGGCCAGGACGATGACGACAATTGCTGGCAGGCTCGTGGGCCGGCCCCGCTGTGGCCGGGGCTGCCGGCGATGATCCCGCCCGCGCTCGCCCGCTCCGCCGAGGGCGGTACCGGGCCGGTGCCGGGGCTGCTTGATGTGTCGCTGCCGTGGCTGGTGCTGGCCGGGGCCAGTCGCGGGCCTGGATACCTGGGCCGGATCGGGCCCGTGCCCGCCAGCCAGGCCCGCCGCCTGGCCGCCTACGCCGCCGGTGACCCGGCCGCCGAATGGCGGATCATCGTCAGTAGCAGACGGCCGGCCTGGTGGTGGCGATCGGCCGGGATCATGTGCGTTACGCAGGAAAAAACGAATAAACTAAATGAGCCGACACTCTTGGCGCCCTCCCTCAGCTATCGGAGCCTCCTGTCATGCCTGCCCGCACGGTGCAGCTCGCTACCCGCGATGACCTCCGCAACGTCGCGATCGTCGCGCACGTCGACCACGGCAAGACCACGCTGGTCGACGCGATGCTGTGGCAGTCGGGGGCATTCCGCGCGAACGCGCAGGTTGCTGACAGGGTGCTCGACTCCGGTGACCTGGAGCGGGAGAAGGGCATCACGATCCTGGCCAAGAACACGGCGGTCACCCACGGCGGGCTGACCATCAACATCGTCGACACCCCCGGCCATGCTGATTTCGGCGGCGAGGTCGAGCGCGGGCTGTCCATGGTGGACGGCGTGCTGCTGCTTGTCGACGCCAGCGAGGGGCCGCTGCCGCAGACCAGGTTCGTGCTGCGCAAGACGCTGGAGGCCGGGCTGCCGGTGATCCTGGTGATCAACAAGGTGGACCGCCCGGACGCCAGGATCGCCGAGGTGGTCGATGCGTGCTACGAGCTGTTCATGGACCTGGACGCCAGCGAGGAGCAGATCGAGTTCCCGATCGTGTACGCCTCGGCGCGGGCAGGCCGGGCATCGCTGGCCCGCCCGGCCGACGGGACGCTGCCGGATTCTCCGGACCTCGAGCCGCTGTTCACCGTGCTCAGGGAGACCGTCCCGGCACCGTCGTATGACCCGGAAGCGCCGCTGCGGGCGCACGTTACCAACCTGGATGCCTCCTCCTACCTGGGCAGGATCGCGCTATGCCGGGTGTTCAGCGGCCAGATCGTGCGCGGCCAGCAGGTGGCCTGGTGCCGCCGGGATGGCTCCATCGAGCGGGTGAAGATCACCGAGTTGTTCCGCACCGAGGCCCTGGAGCGAGTGCCGGCCGCCAGCGCCTCGGCCGGGGACATCATCGCGGTGGCCGGCATCGGCGAGATCATGATCGGCGAGACGCTGGCCGACCCGGAGGACCCGCGGCCGCTGCCGCTGATCACGGTGGACGAGCCCGCGATCTCGATGACCATCGGGGTGAACACATCGCCCCTCGTCGGCCGGGAGAAGGGATCCCGGGTCACCGCGCGGATGGTGCGCGACCGGCTGGACCGCGAACTCGTCGGCAACGTCTCGATCCAGGTGCTGCCCACCGACCGGCCGGACACCTGGGAAGTACAGGGCCGCGGCGAGCTGGCACTGGCTGTGCTGGTCGAGACCATGCGGCGGGAAGGGTACGAGCTGACCGTCGGCCGCCCGACCGTCGTCACCCGCGAGGTGGACGGCAAGCTGCACGAGCCGGTGGAGCGGCTGACCGTGGACGTGCCCGAGGACTATCTCGGCGCGGTCACCTCGCTGCTCGCCATCCGCAAGGGCCGGATGGACAACATGACGAACCACGGCACCGGGTGGGTGCGGCTTGAGTTCACGGTCCCGGCCCGCGGGCTGATCGGGTTCCGCACGCATTTCCTCACCGATACCCGCGGCACCGGCATCGCCCACCATGTCTTCGACGGCTACGAGCCCTGGTCCGGCCCGCTGCGGATGCGGCCGACCGGGTCGCTGGTCGCGGACCGCGCGGGCACGGCGACCCCGTACGCGATGTTCGCGCTGCAGGAGCGCGGCACGTTGTTTGTCGCGCCGACCACCGAGGTGTACGAGGGCATGATCGTCGGCGAGAACTCACGGGCCGACGACATGGACGTCAACATCACCAAGGAGCGCAAGCTCACCAACGTCCGGCAGTCCTCCGGTGAGGAACTCGAGCGGCTCGTCCCGCCGCGGCAGCTCAGCCTGGAGCAGGCGCTGGAGTTCTGCGCCGTCGACGAGTGCGCGGAGGTGACGCAGTCCACCGTCCGGCTGCGCAAGCTCGTGCTCGACGCCAAGGAGCGCGGCCGCCAGCGCGCCCGCCGTGCCCGCGGCGAGTAACCAGGGCTGAGGCCGGCGGGCATCCGGCCGCTGCCGAGGATAGACTCGCCGGGGCGCCGACTTCGGCGGCGGCGCGTTCCCGGGAGTACCGTGTCCGGGCCCTGGTTGGCAGGCGGCTCCCGGGGTATTGACCTGCTCTGGCAGCTCAGCAGCTATTTTCGGAGCGCAGGCAGATGGCAGAGCAACCCGGCCAGGAGCCTCTGCAGCCGAGCTATCTGCGTCATGCCGGCCTGCCCGTCCTTCCGCAGGTCCGGCTCGCCGCGCGGTACCGGACCGCCCCCGAGGGCGTACCCGCGGGTGGTGACTGGCTTGACGCGATCCCCCTGCCGCGCGGGGACGTTGTGCTCGCGGCTGGCCGCATCGGACGTGGTCCTGGGGCGATTTCGGTCACGTCACGATTGCGGGCGGTGCTGCAGGATGCGCTGCTCGGTGGTGCTGCCCCGGCCGAGGCGCTGGCCCGCGCGGATGCTCTCGCCGCGCAGCTGGCCGTGGCCAGGGGGGCGACGGCGTGTCTGGGCGTGCTTGACCCGGCGACGGGCGATCTCCGCTATGCCAGTGCCGGACATCCGATGCCGATGGTCTGCGGGCCGGCCGGCGAGCCACGGTTCCTGGCCCCGGCGAGTGGTGAGCCACTGGGCGTCGGCGGGGGCAAGGCCGCCATCGCGAGCGCCGTCCTGGCGCCCGACGCCGTGCTCCTGCTCTATTCCGGCGGCCGGTTCGGCCGGCCGCCGGAGAGAGCCGGGCATGACCGGCGGCTGCTGGCCGAGGCGGCCGCCTCTGTGCTGGCCGGAGCCGGTCCTCGGCCAGTGGCCGACACGGCCGACCGGGTGTGCTCGGCCGTCATGGAGCGGGTAGCCCGCCATCAGCATGGCGACGACGCGGCGGTGCTCACCGCGCACCGCCTGCCCGACCGGGTTCCCGACTTGTTCATGCGGTTTCCCGCCGACGCGATGGCCCTGCGGAACTTGCGTGTACAGCTACGGAGCTGGCTGCGGGGACTCGGGGTCGCCCCGGCTGACTGCGTCGATGCCGAGCTGGCCGCCTACGAGGCCGCTGCCAACGCGGTCGTCCACGGCCGGCCCCGGCATGGTCCGGCCACGGTCATCGTCCAGGTCGGCCTGGACGGCGCTGGCAGCGCCGTCATTCAGGTGACCGATCGCGGCCGATGGCAGCCCGGCGAATCCCGGCACGGCGGGCAGCGGCTGGGCGGACGGGGACTTACGGTGATCAGCCAGGTAACCGACGAGCTGAGCATTACCCCGGGACCCGGCGGCACGACGATCACGATGCGCCGGCGCCTGAACCGCCCCGTCCCGGTAGAGCCCGCGCCGCGCAGCGACCAGGAATAGCCCCGGCAAGATCCGGAACCCACCATGACAGCGGCCAACCGCTGGAGACCATCAACGGTAACGACTCGCGGAATGAATCAGGTGGTCAAGGATCGGCTAGAACACCGAGATATGCACGTGGTCGAAGTGGTTCGCGGTGATGCCGCCGCGATCTGCCATGGCAACCCAGCCCGACGACGCCATCCGGATGTCCCAGATCCGCTGCCGGTAGATGATGTACATGATCCCGAGCCGGGAGGCGTTCGCCTGCGCCCAGGCAGCGATGGCGTAGCCCCGCTGCACCCCGGAACTTGACGGCATGACGCCGCCAGAACTCAGCATGAAGTCGCAGGCTCTGCCCAGGGGATGCTCGCCAGAGCTCTCAGGCCGGTAGCAGCCGATGTAGATGAACGGGCCGAACCTCCGGTCGACCTCGTCCCGCACCTGTCGCATCCGGGGGGTAATCCGATCCCCGCCGACGGTCGGTGACTGAGGCTGGAACTTGGCCATGAGGCGCTCGACCGCCCGCCGCTGGCTCAGCAGCGCGGCGACCAGGCGGCGCAGGTCGGCGATCTTGGCCTGCGCGGTCTGCCCGGCGCGCTGGCCGGCCGCCACCAGCCGCTGCAGTTCCTGCTCCCTGGCGCTGCGCTGCCGGGCGAGGTACTCGACGGTCGCGTTCCCGTCCAGCATCTGCTGCGGGTTGCCGCTGAACAGCAGCGTTAGCGCCGGATCCGCGCCACCGCCCATGTAGCTCGCCGCGGCGAGGCTGGCGATGCGACGCTGCGTCCTGCCAAGCTGGCGGCGCAGCACGCGGGCCCGGGCCGTTGCCGCCTCGGCTGCGGTCTCCGCCTCCGCGAGCTTGACTATCTGACCGCGGTACTGCCTGGACAGCCGTGCGGCGCGGGCTTCCAGCCTTGCCAGCACCACATGCGAGTCAGCGCCGAGCTGCCCGGTAGCTGACGCATCCAGCGCGGACCGGGCGGCCGGCGCGGCATTCCCGGCCGCCGGGGCCACCAGCGAGCAGAGGACTACCGCGATGACCGCGGCGATACCGCGGCCCGTGCTGAGGCCACGCAGGCGGTACAGAACAGCGAAACGGCTCCTAGCGGAGTACGAGCGCCGCACAGGCTCAACTCTCCCTCCCTGCCAGGTGAACCGGCGGTCCGGGCCGGGAGCCCGCCACTGCGAGGCGGCACGGAGCCGACTTACCCAAGGCCCCGGGTGCGGCCGGCCGGGCTCGGGCGAACGCGCGTCACCGGCTGACTCACCGACCACAGGAGCCGATTCCGGAACATAGCACTTCGCGCCTGCCCGCGCAGTCCGTTCCGCAGGCATGCGACTTGCGCTGCCCGCCATGGCGGGCAGCGCAAGCGCGGCCGGGATCGCGAGGTCCGGTCAGTAGCCAGCCGCCTGCATCTTCTGGAGGAACTGCGTGATCTGGCTGATCGTGCTGCTGGTGATCGAGAGATAGAAGCCGTCCGCGGCGACGGGACTTGGCGGCGGTGGCCATCTGGGTTGGCGTGCCGTAGTTGGTGGATAGCTCGGAGTCCACCACGATGCCCGGGTTGGCGGCCAGGGCCTGTGCCTTCGCATTGTTGAACAGCCAGTCGTACTCGCTCAGGTTCGTGGTGTTCACCTGGTTCTGGAGCACGTAAACGTCGGCTACTTCACCGACAGGTAGATAATGCTGGCGGTGCCGAACAGGATGCAGTAGATCGCGAACGGGGTCAGAGTGCGGGTCTGGAAGTACTTCACCAGATAACGGACCGACGCATAAGCGCCGAGTCCGGACATGATGCTGCCGACCACGATCGGCCCGTAGATGCCGTGGCCCTTCTGGATCAGGTCGTTGTACTTCAGCACCCCGGCGGCCAGGATGACCGGCGTGGCCAGCAGGAAGGCGAACCGGGCGGCATCCTCACGGGACAGGCCGCGGGCCATGCCCGCCACCATCGTCACCCCGTCCCGGCTGATCCCGGCGAGTAGCGCGAGTATCTGGGCCGAGCCGATCACCAGCGCCTGCACGAAGCCGGCCTGCGCGAGCCGCTCGTCCGCCTGCACGGCGCGTGACAGTTCCAACTGCCGGACCGCCCGCTGGCCGGAGGCGTGCGCGGCGGCGCCGCGCACGGCCTGGCTGCCCGCGTGCTGGCGGTCCGCGGCCAGGTCCGCGTCCGCCTTCAGCGACGCCCGGGTCCGGAACCTTTCCCCGGCGTACAGGATCACGCCGTTGACCACGAGGAAGATCGCCGCCCTGATCGGCTTGCCGAACAGCACCCGGAACTCGTGCTCGAAGCCCAGTCCGACCAGGCCGACCGGAATCGTCGCCAGGATGACCATCCAGGCCAGCTTCTGCTCGGTCGTCTCGACCTCCAGGTGCCGGACCGACGTGAAGAATCCCGCGGCGATGCGGATCCAGTCCCGCCAGAAGTAGATCAGCAAGGCGATGGCGGTGGCGGCGTGCAGGCCCACGATGAAGGCCAGGTACGGTGACTCGGCCTTGGCGACGCTCAGGTCACTGCCCCAGCTGCCGCCGATGAGCGCGGGGATCAGCACGTTGTGGCCGAGGCTGGAAACCGGGAAAAGCTCGGTCACGCCCTGGATCAGGCCGACGACCGATGCCTCCAGGTAGGTGAGGTGAGACGACATGTCAGCCTTTCACGCGATGGGTCCTGGCCCTGCGCGCCGTCGCCTTGCCGGGGTCAGGACCTGCGCGCCGCACTCATCGTATTGACTGGGGCAGGCCGGCCGGCCCCGCACGGGAATGTCCGTCATCCGGATGACTGCTGAAGATCGATGGGTAACGGATGGTTCGCGGCCAGGTCGGCACCGGCAGCCGGGCAATCCGTTCCCCATCGAAAGACAGCTAGCTCTTCTTGCCGCCCGCTGCCGGGGTGTCGTGCCGCGAGCGTCGGCCGATCTTGGCGCTGAGCCAGACCAGCGGGTCGTATTTGCGGCCGACGACGCGCTCCTTCAGCGGAATCAGCGCGTTGTCGGTGATCTTGATGTTCTCGGGGCAGACCTCGGTGCAGCACTTGGTGATGTTGCAGTAGCCGAGGCCGAAGTCGTCCTGCGCGATCTCCCGCCGGTCCGCGGTGTCGGCCGGGTGCATCTCGAGTTCGGCGATCCGCATCAGGAACCGGGGCCCGGCGAACGCGCGCTCGTTCTCCGGGTGATCCCGGATCACATGGCAGGTGTCCTGGCACAAGAAGCACTCGATGCACTTGCGGAACTCCTGCGACCGGTTGACGTCGACCTGCTGCATCCGGAACTCGCCGAGCCCGGTCGACGGATCCGGGGTGAACGAGGGGATCTCGCGCGCCTTCGCGTAGTTGAACGAGACGTCGGTGACCAGGTCCCTGATCACCGGGAAGGTCCGCATCGGGGTGAGCGTGATCGTCTCGCCCGGGCCGAACACCGACATCCGGGTCATGCAGGCCAGCCGCGGGCGGCCGTTGATCTCCATCGAGCAGGAACCGCACTTGCCGGCCTTGCAGTTCCAGCGCACTGCCAGGTCGCCGGCCTGGGTTGCCTGCAGCCGGTGCAGGACGTCAAGGACGACCTCGCCCTCGTTGGCCTCGACCTGGTAGTCGGTCAGCTTGCCCTGCCCGGCGTCGCCCCGCCAGATCCTGAGCGTGACCTTGCCGCCCATCAGCTTGCCTCCTCCGGGGCCAGCGCCGATTCCGGTGCCGGATCCGCTGGCAACTCGGCCTCGGTGAGGTATTTCTTCAGCTCGGACCGCTCGAACAGGGCCAGCAGGTCCGCTCTCATCGGGGCCATCGGCTGCCGGGTAAGCGTCACCCGGTCGCCGTCCAGCGTGCAGATCAGGTTGACCTTCCGCCATTCGGGCGACATGGCGGGGAAGTCGTCGCGGGTATGCCCGCCGCGGCTCTCCTGGCGCTCCAGCGCGGCCAGCGCCACGCACTCGGCGATCAGCATGATGTTGCGCATGTCCAGGGCCAGGTGCCAGCCCGGGTTGTAGGCCGCGCCGCCCTCGGCGCTGATCTGCGCCACCCGGCCCCGCAGCTTCTCGAGTTCGGCCAGCGCGCGGGTGATCTCGTCCTCGCGCCTGATGATGCCGACCAGGCTGCTCATGGTCTGCTGGACCTCGGCATGCACCGTGTACGGGTTCTCGCCACCGCTACGCTGCAGCGGCGCCAGCGCCTCCGCCTGCGCGGCGGCCAGTTCCGCCTCGCTCGCTGCCGGCCGTGCGCCGCCCGCCGCATCCAGGGTGTCCAGGTACGCCGCCGCGCCCATCCCGGCCCGGCGGCCGAAGACCACCAGGTCGGACAGCGAGTTGCCGCCGAGCCGGTTGGAGCCGTGCATGCCGCCGGTCACCTCGCCGGCCGCGAACAGGCCCGGCACGGTGGCGGCCGCGGTGTCCGGGTCCACCTCGACGCCGCCCATCACGTAGTGCTGGGCCGGGCCGACCTCCATCGGCTCCTTGGTGATGTCCACGTCGGCCAGCTCCTTGAACTGGTGGTACATGGACGGCAGCTTGCGCAGGATCTCCTCGGCAGGCCGTCGCGAGGCTATATCAAGGAACACGCCGCCGTGCGGTGAGCCACGCCCGGCCTTGACCTCCGCGTTGATCGACCGGGCCACCTCATCACGGGGTAGCAGTTCGGGCGGCCGGCGGTTATTGGCCTGGTCGGTGTACCAGCGGTCGGCCTCTTCCTCGGTCTCCGCGTACTGGGCGCGGAACACGTCGGGCACGTAGCCGAACATGAACCTCTTGCCCTCGGAGTTGCGCAGCACCCCGCCGTCACCGCGGACCGACTCGGTGACCAGCAGGCCGGCCACCGACAGCGGCCAGACCATGTGCGTCGGGTGGAACTGGACGAACTCCATGTTCAGCAGGGTCGCGCCGGCCAGCAGCGCGAGCGCGTGGCCGTCCCCGGTGTACTCCCAGGAGTTGGAGGTGACCTTGAAGGTCTTCCCGATCCCGCCGGTCGCGAGGATGACGGCGGGCGCCTCGAACATGACGAACCGCCCGGTCTCCCTGATGTAGCCGAACGCGCCGGCGATCCGTTCGCCGTCCGTCAGCAGCCGGGTGATGGTGGTCTCGGCGAAGACCTTGATCATGGCCTCGGGATCGCCATGCACCGCGGCGTCTTCCTGCTGCAGCGCGACCACCTTCTGCTGCAGCGTGCGGATCATCTCCAGCCCGGTCCGGTCGCCCACGTGGGCCAGCCGGGGGTACTCGTGGCCGCCGAAGTTGCGCTGGCTGATCTTGCCGTCCGGGGTGCGGTCGAATACCGCCCCCCACGCCTCCAGCTCCCAGACCCGGTCCGGCGACTCCTTGGCGTGCAGCTCGGCCATCCGCCAGTTGTTCATGAACTTGCCGCCGCGCATGGTGTCGCGGAAGTGCACCTGCCAGTTGTCGTTCGGGTTGACGTTGCCCATCGCCGCGGCGGCACCACCCTCGGCCATGACCGTGTGCGCCTTGCCGAACAGGGACTTGGAGATGATCGCGGTCTTCTGGCCGGCCAGCCGGGCCTCGATCGCCGCGCGCAGCCCCGATCCGCCGGCCCCTATCACCACCACGTCGTAGGAGAGCCGCTCGATGTCAGTCATCGTCTTGCCCCTGCCTCAGTTGAAGAACCGCAGGTCGCTGATGGCCCTGCTGGCGACAAGCCAGATATAGAGGTCGGTCAGCATCAGCGTGCCCAGGGTTATCCAGGCGAGCTGCATGTGACGTGCGTTCAGCCTGGATACCCGGGTCCAGATCCAGTACCGGACCGGGTGGGCGGAGAAGTGCTTGAGCCGCCCGCCGGTGATATGCCTGCACGAATGACAGCCCAGCGTGTACGCCCACAGCAGCACCACGTTGACGCCCATGATCAGCGTGCCGAGGCCGAGCCCGAAGCTGCCGTCCGGGCCGCGGAATGCCTGCACCAGGTCCCAGGTGTTCAGCACCGAGATCAGGATCACGAGGTAGAAGAAGTAGCGGTGCAGGTTCTGCAGGATCAGCGGGACCCGGGTCTCCCCGGTGTAGCTGGCGTGCGGCTCGCGCACCGCGCAGGCCGCGGGCGCCCGCCAGAACGCCCGGTAGTAGGCCCGCCGGTAGTAGTAGCAGCTCAGCCGGAAGCCCAGGATGAACGGGAGCGACACGACCGCGTAGGGGATGATCGGCGGCACGGCCGGAAACCAGGTGCCGAGGCTGCTCGATCCTGCCACGCACTCGCCGTTGACGCACGGGGAGTAGAACGGCGTCAGGTAGTGGTATCTGGGCACCCAGTACCCCTTGCCGATGAAGACGTGCACGGTCGCGTACGCCACCCAGACGGTCAGCAGCGTCGCGGTCACGGCCGGGGCCCGCCACCATGGATCCTGGCGCAGCGTCCGCTCGCTAATCTGCGCCCTGGTCTTGGCCGGCGCGTCCGTTGCCTGCGTCATCGTCGACGTCTCCGCCCTGGAAACTCACTGGGTCGCGCCGCCTGCCGCATGCGCTGTCCGGGAACCTGGATACGGTGCCTGGGCTCGGCGCATGGCCGCGGTGCCGTGTGAACCCTATTCCAAAGGAATATCACCGCGCTGGCGCGGGGCGCGCCAATCCGGGTGTGACACTCGCTACACCGAGCGACTTGCCCAGGAAATCAACCTGGAGCAGCAGCAGGTTCTCTGCTACCTCTTCCTGCGATGCCATGTGGGTTACCCCGGACAGCGGCAGCACGCTGTGCGGCCGGCCGGCCGCCAGCAGCGCCGATGACAGCCGCAGCGAGTGCGCGACGACGACGTTGTCGTCGGCCAGCCCGTGGATGATCAGTAGCGGCCTGGTCAGCTTGTGCGCGTCGGACAGCAGCGAGTGCTGCTCGTAAGCGCCCTTGCTGTCGTCGGGATGGCCGAGGTAGCGCTCGGTGTAGTGGGTGTCGTACAGCCGCCAGTCGGTGACCGGCGCGCCCGCGATGGCGGCGTGGAAGACATCGGGACGGCGCAGCACGGCCAGCGCGGCCAGGTAGCCGCCGAACGACCAGCCCCGGATCGCCACCCGGCCCAGGTCCAGGTCGGCGCACCGGGCGGCGGCGGCGTGCAGCGCCTCGACCTGGTCCTGCAGTGGCGGGTCCGCCAGGTCGCCGGCCACCGCCTTCTCCCAATGCGGGCCGCGGCCGGGAGTGCCCCTGCCATCTGCGATGACGACCGCGAACCCCTGCTCGGCCAGCCACTGCGAGGTGAGGTAGACATTCCGCCTGGCCTGCACCATCTGCCCGTGCGGGCCGCCGTAGGGGTCCATCAGCACCGGCAGTTTCCCGGCGCCCGGCTGATGCCAGGACGGGAGCAGCAGCGCCGCCGCGATGCCGTGTTCCCCGGCCGCGAAGATGTCCGGCCGGGGGACCGGGACGAGCGGCGTTTCGGCCAGCGAGGTGATCCGGCCGACCTCGCCATCACGCAGCACGCGGACGGTGACCCCGTCCTGCGCCAGGGACTGGCTGGCCGTGACGGTCGTGCCGCCGGCCCTCCGGCCGGCCTGCACGCAGGGCCCGCCGTCGCCGTGCGCGAGCCTGGCCAGGCCGGCCGGCCCGTATGTCCACAGCCCGATCTCGGCCGGCTCGGTGTCCGACGCGGCGAAGAGCACGGTGTCGCCGTCGACACTGAGCACCTCCCTGACCTGGAGCCCGTCCGGCGTCACCGGGACGGCCTCATCGGCGGCGAGTTCGCCGGGCGTGGCGACGACCAGCCGGTGCGCGCCGCCGGCATCGGCCGTCCAGACGATCCGGTTGTCGCTGGTCCTGGCCGGCACGCCGGGAATGATGTCGAGCCAGTGCGGGTCGCTGTCGGCGCAGACGACGGTCGTCGCGCCACTGCCGGCGTCGACCGCCAGGATCCGTACCTCCCGCTGATCTCGCGTCTGCACCACGATCAGCGGGGTGTCCGCGGCGGCGCCGGAGCCCTGCCAGCACGCGGTGACCAGGTAGGGAAAGGCTCCGTTGTCCCAGTCCACCGGCGTGAGCGTGCCGTCCAGGCCGGCCAGCACGAGCGAGACAACGGCGTTGGCGGTGCCGGCGGCCGGATACCGCACCTCGGTGGCGGGCCGCGCCGGGTCCGACGGGTCGGCGATATGCCATCGCAGCACCGGGCTCACGTCGACCCGCGCGACGAGCAGCGCGCGCGAGTCCGGTGCCCACCAGTAGCCGCGGCGGCGGCCCATCTCCTCCGCGGCGATGAATTCAGCAAGGCCGTACGAGACATCGGTGGCCGCATCAGCGACGACGGCCCGGTCGTCCCCGGTGCGCAGGTCAGTCACCCGCAGCGCGCCGCCGCGGGCATAGGCGACGAGACGGCCGGCCGGGTCGGGTGCCGGGTCGGCCGCCGGGGCCAGCGCGGGAATCTCGCGGACGCTGGGCTGGCCGCCAGTGCCTGGCACGGTCAGGTCCGCCGCGTACACCCGCCCGGAAAGCCCGAAGACCGCCAGCCGGAAGTCGCCGTCGCAGCTGAACGCCACGATGCCGGCGGCCTGCTCGCGCGAACGCTCCCGGCGCGCCTTCTCCTCTGGGTCCAGGTTGCTGCCGTCGGTGCCGAGCTGAGCCGGGTCGGCGATCAGGTGCTCCTGCCCGGTGGCGACGTCAAGCAGCCACAGGCAGTTGACCGGGTCCGACCCGCCTTTCGAGCGGAGGAAGGCGATCAGGTTCCCGTCGGGCGATATCTCGAAGGACCGCGGGACCCCGAGCGTGAAGCGCTGGGTCCGCGCCTGCTGGCGGGGAAAGGTGTCGGTCACGTTGTCCGTCATGGGATTAGATCCTGCCAGCCGGCCGCCGGTCAGCCGTCGAGCCCGGCGGTCGCGACGTCGCGGGGCGGCTGCCCGGCCCGCGGTTAAGCTCACCGGTATGAGCACAACCGACGACCGCCGTAGGCTCCTGCTCGTGCACGCCCATCCGGACGACGAGTCGATTGGTACCGGCGCGACGATGGCGAAGTACGCGGCCGAGGGCGCTGCGGTGACGCTGGTTACCTGCACTCTGGGCGAGCTTGGCGAGATCATCCCGCCCGAGCTTGCGCACCTGGCCTGGGACGCCGACGGCGGCCTCGGCCAGCACCGGATCGGCGAGCTAGCCGAGGCCTGCGCGGCGCTTGGCGTGACCGATCACCGGTTTCTCGGCGGTGCCGGCCGGTGGCATGACTCCGGGATGATGGGTACCGCGTCCAACGACTGGGATAACAGCTTCTGGCAGGCCGACGTGGACGAAGCGGCTCGCGAGTTGCTGAGGGTGGTACGGGAGGTTCGCCCGCAGGTCATGATCAGCTACGACGACAACGGCTTCTATGGTCACCCGGACCATATCCAGGCGCACCGCGTGGCCTGGCGCGCGTTCGAGCTCGCCGGCGGCCTGGTCGGCAAGTTCTATGCGACGACCATGCCCAAGTCCGTGCTGGCCCAGGCGGTCGAGGTGATGCGCGGCACCGACGCGGGGAGTATCCCTGGCGGCGGCCCCGACTTCACTCAGGTCGAGTCGGTGGATGACTTCCCGTTCGGCGTGCCCGATGACGAGGTGACCACGGATATCGACGCCGCCGAGTACCTGGATGCCAAGATCGCGGCGATGCGCGCGCACGTCACCCAGATCGCCGTGGACAGCCCGTTCTTCGCGCTGTCCGACAACGTGGGGCAGCGGGCGTTCGGCCGCGAGTATTACACCTTGCTGGCAGGCCCGCGCGGTCCCGGCCGCCGGCCGCACGGCTGGGAAGACGATCTTTTCGCCGGACTTGGCTAGCCTTCAGTCCGTGCAGAACACCACGCCGGGCGGCAGCAGCGAGGTGCTGGTCACCGGCGGCGCTTACGTGCTGTTGTTCGTGCTCGGCGGGTTGCAGGGCCTGATCGGCTGCTTCTTTTACAGCGCGGCCCTCGGCCCGGTCCCGGCCGCGGCGCTCGCCTTCGCGATGGCCATCTTCGCGACCTCCGTTCTCGCTGCCTGGGGAATGCAGGCACCGACCGCTGGGCTTATGCCCGCAGTGGGATGGTTCGCCGCGTCGTTCGTGCTGGCCATGACCACGCCGGGAGGAAGTGTCGTGATCACGAATACCGCTGCGGGCAAGTGGTTCCTGTACGGCGGCGCGCTGTGCGCCGCCGTCGGCGTCGTCGTGGCGTTCGCCAGAACCCCCCGGTCCCGGCCGTCAAGGGCAGGCCGTTGACGGCGCCGGACGCTGGCGCGTTCCGGCGGGCGGCGGGCAGGTTCCCCACCGGCATCGTGGTCGTGGCCACCAGCGTGCAGGGCACCGGGCATGCGATGACCGTCAGCGCCTTCACGTCGGTCTCGCTGGATCCGCTGCTCGTGTTGTTCTGCGCGGAGAAGATCGCGCGCTTTCATGACGCGGTGCTGGCGGCCGGGATCTGGTCGGTATCGGTGCTTGACGAGGAAGCCGAGAAGACAGCCCGCTGGCTGGCCACCCGGGGGCGCCCGCTGGACGGCCAGCTGGACATGATCGCGCACCATCCGGGGCTGGTGACCGGCGCGCCGATCCTGGACGCCGCGCTGGCGTCGCTCGAATGCCGGACCACGGCGGTACACGACGGCGGGGACCACAGCATCGTGGTCGGCGAGGTCGTCAGCGTGACCGAGCACAGGGACGGCGGCCCGCTGGTCTACTTCAGCGGCGAGTATCGCCGTCTGGCGCCCGGCTAGGCACCCGCTGGCGGTACCGGGCTAGCCGGACAGGTCAGCGGATGATCTCCTCGATGCGATCAAGCGCCCAGTCGAGGTCGGATTCGGCGATCACCAGCGGCGGCGCAAGCCTGATCGCGGTGCCGTGGGTGTCCTTGGCCAGCACGCCGAGCGTGGCCAGCCGCTCGCAGGCCTCGCGGCCGGACAGCGCGCTCAACTCCACGCCGGCCCACAGCCCGCGCCCGCGCACCTGCCGCACGGCATCCCTCGGCAGGCCGGACAGCCGGTCGTGCATGTGCGCGCCGAGTTTGGCCGACCGCTCCTGGAACTCGCCGGTCGACAGCATCGCGATGACCTCCCGCGCCACGGCGCAGGCAAGCGGGTTGCCGCCAAAAGTGGAGCCATGCTGTCCCGGCTTGAACACGCCGAGGACATCACCGGATGAGACGACGGCGGATACCGGCACGATGCCGCCGCCGAGCGCCTTGCCGAGCACGTACATGTCGGGCACGACATCTTCGTGCTCGCACGCGAACGTGGTCCCGGTCCGGCCGAGGCCGGACTGGATCTCGTCGGCGATCATCAGCGCGCCATGGGCCGAGCAGAGGTCGCGTACTCCGGTCAGGAAACCGGGCGGCGGCACGAGCACGCCGGCCTCGCCCTGGATCGGCTCTACCAGGACGGCGACCACGCGGTCATTCATGACCCCGGCCAGCGCCTCGAGGTCGCCGTACGGCACGACCACGAAGCCAGGCGTGAACGGGCCATACGAGCCCCTGGCGTCTTCGTCGGTGGAAAAGCTGATGATCGTGGTGGTGCGCCCGTGGAAGTTGCCGCTGAAGGCCACGATGACCGCCTCGTCGGCGCTCACTCCCTTGACCTCGTACCCCCACTTTCGCGCGGTCTTGATCGCCGTCTCCACCGCCTCGGCGCCGGTGTTCATCGGCAGCACCATCTCCATGCCGGCCAGCGCCGCCAGCTCCGCGCAGAACGGGCCGAACTGGTCATTCTCGAACGCCCTGCTGACCAGCGTGACCCGCTCCAGCTGCCGCTGCGCGGCGGCCACCAGCCGCGGATGCCGGTGGCCGAAGTTGATCGCCGAGTAGGCGGCCAGCATGTCGAGGTAGCGCCGGCCGTCCACGTCGGTGACCCAGGAGCCCTCGGCTTCGGAAATCATCACCGGCAGCGGGTGATAGTTATGCGCGCCATGCAGCCGCGCCTGCGCCCGCAGTTCGTGCGCTGTCCGCGCGGCGGCGCCCGGATTCTGGCTACCTGCCATGTCTGCCCCCTTTCGTCCGTTACTGATCGAACAGAATCCAGCGTACGAGCCGGGTAGCGCGCCGGGCCCGCGCAGTCCGTGCGCGTTGGCGGCGATCTGTTGCGTAGTGCGCCGCCATGCGTGCAAGACGTTGCGCCTCGGCGGCCGGAGTCAAGCTCCCGTCCTAGCCGCGTGGGCCGACCGTCCAGTGCTGGCCGCCGGGCGTATCGGTGACGGTGACGCCGACGGCGGCGAGTTCGTCCCGCAGCCGGTCAGCGGCAGCGAAGTCCCTGGCCTGCCGGGCGGCCTGCCTGGCCCGCAGCTTTTCCGCCGCCCCGGCGGGCAGCGGCCTGGTCACGGCCGGCCGGCCGACATCCCTGGCCAGGTCGAGCCCGAGCAGCCGGTCGACGGAGGCAAAGGTCTCGAACTTCGACCCCGCCGGGATCTCGGCGTCCTTCTCCAGCCCGCGCAGCGCCCGCAGGGCGGCCGGCGTGTCCAGGTCGTCGTCGAACGCGCCGGTGATGTCGCCGACGTACTGCGCGCACATCGGCTTGCTCGGCGACCTGGCCCAGTCAGCGACGCGTTCCCGCCACCTGCGCAGCGTCTTGTCCGCCGCGGTCAGGGTGTCCCAGGTCAGGTTCATCTGCTGGCGGTAGCGATGCTCGAGCAGCGCAAGCCGGAGTGCCAGCGGATCGAGCCCGCGATCGGTGATGTCGCTCAGCAGCACCACATTGCCCGTTGACTTGGCCATCTTGCGGCCTTCGAACAGCAGGTGCTCGCCGTGCACCCAATGCCGGACAACCCGGTGCCCGGCCACCGAGTCGGACTGGGCGCGCTCATCCTCGTGATGGGGGAACCGCAGGTCAATGCCGCCGGTATGGATGTCGATCAGGCTGCCGAGGTAATGCAACGACATGGCGGAGCACTCGGTATGCCAGCCGGGGAAGCCGGTCCCCCATGGCGTTGACCAGGTCAGCTCCCGGCCCGCGGCCGCGGCCTTCCAGAGCGCCCAGTCCGCATGGAACCGTTTCTTCTCGTCCACCTCGCCGCCGGAGCGGTGTCCCGGCCGCAGGTCGGTGAGACGGTTGCCGGACAGCTCGCCGTAGCCGGGGAACGATCGCGCGTCGAAGTACACCGAGCCGTCCGGCGTGGCGTAGGCATGCCCGGTCTCGATCAGTTTCGCAATCATGTCGATCATCAGGCCGATCGACTCAGACGCACGCGGCCAGTAGCCGGGCGGAAGGAGGTTCAGCGCGGAGCAGTCGGCGCGGAACGCGTCCTCGAAGTGCCGGGCAAGCTGCAGCGCGGTGATGCCCTCGGCGCGGGCCTGAGCCAGCACCTTGTCTTCACCCGCTGAGTCGATCGCGCTGTCGTCGGTCAGGTGCCCCACGTCCGTGATGTTCTGGCAGACGACCACGGTCAGCTGATGTCGCTCGGCATTTCTCCTGATCAGATCGGACAGCAGGTAGGACCGAAGGTTCCCGACGTGCGCCGCCCGGTACACGGTCGGCCCGCAGGTGTACATGCGCAGCTCACCGCGGCGGCCAGCAGCGACGGGCACGACCTGCCTGGCCAGCGTGTCGTAGAGCCGGAACATGCGATCACTCCAGCCCGGCCAGCCCAGCCAGCCGGGTCACGGCGGCGTCGATCCGCTCATCGGTCGCGGTGAGCGCCGCCCGGATGTGCGGCGTGCCCTCCGACCCGTAGAAATCGCCGGGGGCGACGAGGATGCCGGCGCTGGCCAGCACCCGCACCGCCTCCCAGCAGTCGTATCCGGGGTGGGCGGCCCACAGGTACAGTCCGGCCTCGGAATGGCTGACCGCCCAGCCAGCGGCCTCGAGCGCGGTGCGGAGGCGGCCCCGCCGCGCGGCGTAGATCGCCCGCTGCGCCTCGGCGTGCTCGTGGTCGCCGAGCGCCGCGGCCATCGCCGCCTGAACGGGGCCGGGCACCAGCAGCCCGGCGTGCTTGCGGATCTCCAGCAATTCCCGCACGAGGGCGGGGTCCCCGGTGACGAAGCCCGCCCGGTAACCGGCCATGTTGGAGCGCTTGGACATCGAGTGCACGGCGAGCAGTCCCTGGTGCGAGCCGTCGCAGGCATCGGGGTGCAGCACCGACACGGGCGTAGCGTCCCAGCCGAACCCGAGGTAGCACTCATCCGATGCGATAATCGTGCCCCGTTCCCTGGACCAGGCCACGACCTTGCGCAGATGCTCGGCGGGCAGCACCTGCCCGGTCGGATTGGACGGGGAGTTCAGCCAGGCAAGCCGGACGCGCTCGGGGCCGAGCGCGAGCGTCGCGTCGGCGGCCAGCGGTCGCGCGCCCGCCAGCAGCGCGCCTACGTGGTAGGTCGGATAGGCCAGCCGCGGATACATCACCAGGTCGCCGGGCCCGCAGCCGAGCAGGGTCGGCAGCGACGAGATCAGCTCCTTGGTCCCGATCACCGGCAGCACCGCAGCCGGTTCCACGATCACGCCGTGGCGGCGCGCCAGCCACGCCGCGGCAGCCTCGCGGAGTGCGGGCGTCCCGGCGGCAGCCGGGTAGCCAGGGGAGTCCGATGCCCTCGCGAGCGCGTCCCGCACGACAGCGGGGACAGGGTCGACCGGAGTGCCGATGGACAGGTCCACGAGCCCGCCGGGATGGGCCGCTGCCGTTGCCTTGGCGGGCTCGAGCGCGTCCCAGGGGAACCGAGGCAGCCGGCTGGCCAGGGTCAGTTCTGGACCTCCTGCGGCGGCAGGGCGGCGATCAGCGGGTGGTCTTTGTTGATCTTGCCGGTCTTGGCGGCGCCGCCGGGCGAGCCGAGGTCGTCGAAGAACTCGACGTTCGCCTTGTAGTAGTCCTTCCACTGATCGGGTACGTCGTCTTCGTAGAAGATCGCTTCCACCGGGCAGACCGGCTCGCAGGCGCCGCAGTCCACGCACTCGTCGGGGTGGATATATAGCATTCGCTCGCCCTCGTAGATGCAATCGACGGGGCATTCCTCGATGCAGCTCTTGTCGAGCAGATCGACGCAAGGCTGCGCGATGATGTAGGTCACGTTGGAACTCCTCTTCAGTCCACGCGCTGGCACGCCCGCGAGGGCTGGCCGGCCCAGTTTCGAGGCCACAGCCAAGTATCTCCTGCCCTGCCCGTGCGTGCGCCATCGGTTCGCCCTCCCGCGGGAACGCAGGCTATCAGCCCAGCTGGATGCGCCCGGCCGGCTCCTGCGAATGCCCGCGGGTCCAGCCGCTGGCGCCCTTGGCGGCCCGCCATTCGTACCGGCCGTACCGCACGTCACGGATCCCGTAGTGCGACGCGTGCGAGACCAGCCAGGTGGCCACCGACCAGCCCTCGGCCCGGTGCGGCACGGTCACGATCATCCTCGGGTCCCCGGCGGTGCGTACCGCCAGCGGGCCGAACGCCCGCGTCAGGTCCTGGCCGGCGGCGGCGAGGCGGGGCCGCCCGTGCGTCCGCCCGTTGTACCAGCACCAGACTGAGCGCGGATCGCTCCCGGTGAAGCCCCTGGTCAGGCCGGCGGCCATCTGCTGGTACTGGATGTAGGCGGTCCCGTCGGCGCTGCGCTGAACCGCCTGTGCCGCCTTGTAGACAGGAATCTGCAGGTACCTGGGCACCTTGGTGAGCGCCTGGAAGAACTTGGTCGTCGCGTAGACGGGGTCTTCCAGCTGTCGTCTCGTTCCCCAGCCTTCCGAAGGCCGCTGCTGGAACACGCCGACCGAGTCCAGGTCGCCGAACCGGAGATTCTGCAGCTTCGACTCCTGCAGGGCGGTGGCATACGCGACGGTGACAGCGTGCGCCGGCAACTCGTGCCGCCTGGCCACGCCGGCAATGGTCGCCGCGATGCCTGCCTGGCTGGGGTCCAGCTTGAACACCTGGCTGCTCGTCTTCACCTCGCAGCCGCTGCCCGGTGCAAGCAGCGGCGCGACGTGCCGGAATGCGAAGTAGGCGCCGCCGCCGAGCAAGATGACGATGGCAAGAGCGATACCGGCGGATCTGGCGCGCCTCGTACTGGTTCCCGGCACAACAACAGAACGTACCCGGTGCACGCCAGCGGCTAGGCTCGCTCGCCATGAACGCAGCACCAGATCCAGTCGCCTCGCCGCTGCCCGCCATCATCGACGAGCTCTGGGCACGGCGGAGTGAGCTGACCCCGCAGGACGCCTCCGCCCGCGCGGCGGTCGTCGCGGCGGTCGACTCCATCGACGCGGGGCATGCCAGGGTGGCCTGGCCGGACCCGGTCACCGGCGAGATCGTCATGGACGAGCGCGCCAGGCGTGCGATCCTGCTGGCCTTCCGGCTGCTGCCGATGGTCGCCTCGCAGGTTGGCGACTTCCGCTATCACGACAGGGTGCCGCTCACCAGCAACCTGGACGGCGTCAGGGCAGTGGCAGGCTCGATTGTCCGCTGGGGTGCGTTTGTCGCGCCGGGGGCGGTGCTCATGCCGTCCTTCGTCAACATCGGCGCCTATGTGGACAGCGGCACGATGGTCGACACCTGGGCGACCGTAGGCTCCTGCGCCCAGGTCGGCAAGAACGTCCACCTGGCCGGCGGGGTCGGCATCGGCGGTGTGCTTGAGCCGGCCGGCGCGGTTCCTGTGGTGATCGAGGACGACGCGTTCATCAGCTCGCGCTGCATGGTCGTAGAGGGCGCGCGAGTGCGGGCCGGCGCGGTGCTGGGCGCAGGCACGATCTTGACCAAGAGCTCGCATGTGATCGACGTGGAGACGGGCGAGGAATTGCCCCGCGGCGAGATTCCGCCATGGTCGGTCTGCGTCGGCGGAACCAGGAGCAGGAAGTTTCCCGGCGGCGAATTCGGGATGCCGTGCGTGCTGGTGCTCAGGCGGCTGTCAGCGGGCAGCGCGCACGACAAGGCGGCGCTGAACGATATTCTCCGAGACCACGGCGTGAACGCCTGAACCGTCCCGCGATCAGCACCTGCTCGGCCGGGTGGTCAGGTTGCCGGGTGGTCAGGTCGCCGGGTGGTCAGGTTGCCGGGTGGTCAGGTCGCCGGGTGGTCAGGTCGCCGGGTGGTCAGGTCGCCGGGTGGTGAGGTCGCCGGGTGGTCAGGTCGGAGGGTGGTGGGGTGGGCGGGTGGTGAGGGGGCCGGGTGGGGGGGTGGTCCGCCCGGGCGGGGGCGGGGCGGTGGCCGGGGCGGGAGGTG
>Ga0137375_10000194_pt1 | contig 60151 bp, 50 predicted proteins | sample SagtaG_24_FD_104936 | JGI IMG/M metagenome (GOLD analysis project Ga0137375, IMG submission 104936) | Vadose zone soil microbial communities from Sagehorn Ranch, Mendocino, California, USA - Sage1_R_113_16 metaG | ecosystem: Environmental > Terrestrial > Soil > Vadose zone | place: USA... | reverse complement strand
TCGACGCAGTCGGGATCCAGCCGCAGCGAGCGGCGGCAGGGTCACGAGGTCACCCTGTTCGCGAGCGGCGATTCGGTCACCTCCGCCCGGCTGATCTCCACCTGCCGCCGCTCGCTGCGGCTGGATCCCGACTGCGTCGACCAGTTTGCCCATCACCTGGTCATGCTCGAAGAGGTCTTCCGCCGGGGGGAGGACTTCGACGTCATCCACTTCCATGTGGACTACTTCCACTTCCCCTGGAGCCGCAGGTATCCGGTCCGAAACGTCACGACTCTCCATGGCCGCCTCGACCTGCCGGACCTCGTCCCCCTCTACCGGGAGTATCCCGAGATGCCGGTGGTCTCGATCTCCGACAGCCAGCGCAAGCCGCTGCCGTGGCTCAACTGGGTGGCCACCGTCCACCACGGCCTGCCGCCGGACCTCCACAATTGCGGCGAGAGGCCGAGCGACTACCTCATGTTCCTCGGCCGCATCGCGGAGGAGAAGCGGCCCGACCTTGCCATCGAGATCGCGGGCCGCGCCGGCCTCCCCTTGAAGATCGCCGCCAAGGTCGACAGGGCCGACCGGGAGTATTTCGAGCAGGTGGTCCACCCGCTGCTCGCGCAGCCTCACGTCGAGTTTCTGGGCGAGGTCGACGAAGAGGAGAAGGGAAAGCTGCTGGGCGGAGCCTACGCCCTGCTCTTCCCCATCGATTGGCCGGAGCCGTTCGGCATGGTGATGATCGAGGCGATGGCCTGCGGCACGCCGACAATCGCCTTCCGGCGGGGCTCGGTCCCGGAGGTCATGGTGGACGGACGGACCGGTTTCGTGTGTGACTCCGTTGACGATGCGGTCGCGGCGGTGGGCCGGCTGCCCGAGATCCCGCGGCGGGAGGTGCGCCGGGTGTTCGAGGAGCGCTTCACCGCGGAGCGCATGGCGCGCGACTACATCGCGATCTATGGACGGCTGCTCACGGAGGATTGCAGCGATGCAGACGCTCGAGACGCAGGCCCCTTTCTCGATTCTGGCTACGGAGCCGCGGGCCGATGAGCAGACGCGCGTGCTCAAGCACGGCGAGAGCTTCGCCGTGTTCGACCAGCACGGCGCCATCCATCCTGCAGGCCTGGGCGAGCTCGGCCTCTTTCACGAGGGGACGCGCTTCCTCAACCGGCTGGAGGTCTTCCTCGGAGAGCGGCGCCCGCTCCTTTTGAGCTCCTCCGTCCGCCGGGACAGCGCGCTGCTCGTCGACCTGACCAACCCGGATTTCAAGGACGGCACGAAGATCGTCCTGCCGCGCGACACGCTCCACCTCTTCGCCCTGAGCTTCCTCTGGGACGGGGCTTGCTACGTCCGCTGGCGGGTGCGCAACTACGGGCTCGCCGCAGTCGACCTCCGGCTGGGGCTGGTCTTCGCGGCGGACTATGCCGACATCTTCGAGGTGCGGGGGATCGAGCGGCAGCGGCGGGGGAATCCGCTGCCGCCCGCGGTGGGGCGCGACATGGTCGTGCTCGGCTATCAGGGGCTGGACGGCGTGACGCGACGGACGCGCCTCGCCTTCTCGGAGCCCCCGGCCGAGCTCATCGAATCGTACGCTCTCTTCCGCAAACGGATCAGCGCCCATGAGGAGGAGACGTTTCAGCTCACCGTCTCATTCGAGACGGGCGAGCGGCAGCCGCGGATCTTCCTCTTCGAGGACGCCCTGGCCAGCTCCGAGGAGCGCCTGCGCGGCCAGGAGAGCTGCTGCGCCGCCGTCGCCACTTCCAATGCGCGGTTCGATGAGTGGATCCACCGCTCGGCCGCCGACCTCCGGATGATGCTCACCGAAACACCCCACGGTCTCTATCCCTATGCCGGTATCCCCTGGTTCAGCACGGTGTTCGGCCGGGACGGGATCTTCACGGCCCTGGAGATGCTCTGGATGGACCCGGCGCCGGCACGGGGGGTCCTCTCGTTCCTGGCCGCGACGCAGGCCGGCGAGCTCGACTCCGCGAGGGACGCGGAGCCGGGCAAGATCCTCCACGAGCTGCGCGGCGGCGAGATGGCGGCCCTGGGCGAGATCCCCTTCGGCCGCTATTACGGAACGGTCGACGCCACGCCGCTCTTCGTCGTCCTCGCCGGCGCCTACTACGAGCGCACGGGCGACTTGGAGCTGATCGAGTCGATCTGGCCGAATATCGAGCGGGCACTGGCCTGGATCGACGACTTCGGGGACCAGGACGGCGACGGCTTCGTGGAGTACGCCCGCCGCTCGGCGACGGGCCTGACCACCCAGGGGTGGAAGGACTCGGTGGATTCGGTCTTCCATGCGGACGGGCGCCTGGCCGAGCCGCCGGTGGCCCTGTGCGAGGTGCAGGGCTACGTCTGGGCCGCCCGCTATCATGCGGCCGCTCTCGCCCGCCTGCTCGGCCGTGAGCGCGTGGCCGAGGAGCAGGAGCGCCGGGCACGGGAGCTGCGCGAGCGCTTCGAGGAATCGTTCTGGTGCGAGGAGATCGCCACCTATGCGCTGGCTCTGGACGGCGCCAAGCGGCCGTGCCGGGTGATCACCTCGAACCCCGGGCACTGCCTGTTCTCGGGGATCGCCTCTCCCGAACGGGCGCGCAGGGTGGCCGCCTCCCTGCTCTCCGCGACCTCGTTCTCGGGCTGGGGGATCCGCACGGTGGACGCCTCGGAGAAGCGGTACAACCCGATGTCGTACCACAACGGCTCGATCTGGCCGCACGACAACGCGGTGATCGCGTACGGCATGGCGCGCTACGGGCTCAAGGACGCGGCGACGCGGGTGCTGACCGGGCTCTTCGACGCCAGCCTGCACATGGACCTGCAGCGGATGCCCGAGCTGTTCTGCGGCTTCCACCGCCGGCCGCACGAAGGTCCGACCCGCTACCCGGTGGCCTGCTCGCCGCAGGCCTGGTCCGCGGGAGCGGTCTTCCTCCTCCTCCAGGCCTGCCTGGGCCTGGAAATCGATGCGCCGCGGCGGCAGATCCGCTTCTCGCACCCTGAGCTGCCGCCCTGCCTGGAACGGATCGAGCTCCGGGACGTCCGGGTCGCCGGCGCCACGGCCGACCTGCAGATCCGGCGCTACCCGCGGGACGTGGCGGTGAGCGTCGACCGCAAGGAGGGGGAGCTCGAGGTCCTCGTCATGAAATGACCCCGGACCCCCGCTGAAACCTTCCGGAATTCCTCCCGTATCTCCCCCTTGACGAACGACTACTCGGGTAGTACTATCCCGGTAGTCGAAGGGAAGGAGAGACGTCATGGAAGCTTCGTACCACCTCGGAGACCTGCAGCTCGCCATCATGCGCGTGCTGTGGGCCCGCGGCGAGTCGACCGTGGCGGACGTGCACGAGGCGCTGGAGCCCGAGCGGGGGCTGGCGCTGACCACGATCGCCACGATGCTCGCCAAGATGGAGAAGAAGGGCGTGGTGGACCACTGGACCGAAGGCCGCCGGTTCATCTACCGGCCGCTGGTGAGCGAGGACAAGGTGCGCCGCTCGATGGTGGCGGACTTGACCGCTCAGCTCTTCCGCGGCGACGCGGCGGCGCTGGTGAACCACCTTTTGTCCGAGCACGACATTCAGTCCCAGGAGCTGGCGCAGCTCCGCAACCTGATCGAGGCGCACGAGCGCGAGGAGGGCCGCTAGATGTTCGACGCGACGATTCCGCAAGGTCTGGCATCCCAGGCCGTGGCCTGGTTGCTGACCTACGCCCTGCACAGCACCCTGTTCCTGGGGCTCGCCTGGCTCGTCTCGCGCCGCCTGGCCCAGCGGCTGCCGGCCGTCGAGGAGGCGGTCTGGCGGTTCGCCCTGGTGGCCGGCCTGATCACCGCCTCCCTCCAGATCTCGGTCGGGCGTGAGCCGCTGGCCGGCAGCTGGCATTTCGCCGCGGCCCAGTCCTCCCGATCCGTCGAGGCCCCTGTCGCCTCACCGGCTCCCCTGCCGCGCGCCGCGGGCATGCCGGGCGTGCAAGCGTTCCCGGTGGCGCCGCGCAGCGCGACTCCGTCTCTCCGCAGATCCCTGCCGGTGTCGCTGCCCGGGGTGGTCGCCGGCCTCTGGCTCGCCGGGGCTCTGCTGCTCTCGGCCGGCTGGCTCAGCGGGCACCTGCGCCTGCGACGCCGGCTGCGGCCGCGGCCGGTGGTGCTGGAAGCGCCCATGGTCTCGATCCTGGGCGAGCTCCGGGAGCGCGCCGGTGTCGAGCGCCAGGTGCGGCTGACCTGCTCGTCGCGGCTGCCGGTGCCGATCGCGCTCGGGCTCTCCCGCGCGGAGATCTGCGTGCCGCCGCGCGCCCTGGCCGGGCTCGCCCTGGAGCAGCAGGAGGGGATGCTGGCGCACGAGCTGGCGCACCTGGTGCGGCGCGATCCCTTCTGGCTCGCGTTCGGCCGCCTGTTGGGGAGCGTCCTCTTCTTCCAGCCGCTCAACTGGGTGGCCGCGCGGCGCCTGCGCGAGCTCTCCGAGCTGCTGTGTGACGAATGGGCGGTGGGCCGCACCGGCCGTCCGGTGTCGCTCGCCCGCTGCCTGGCCGAGGTCGCCGGCTGGTCGCTCCAGCCTCTGCGCTCGCTGCCGGCTCCCGGCATGGCGGACCGGCCGTCCCACCTCGCCCGCCGGATCCGGCGGCTCCTGGAAGAGGCCCGTTCGCCCCAGCGCCGGGTGCACCCGGCCTGGCTGGCTGCCGGGATGATCCTCCTGGTCGTCGCCGTCGCCGCCGCGGCCCCCGGGGTCCATGCGGCCATCGCCGGAGGCAAGACCGAGGCGGCCGCGGCTCCGGTTCTGGCCCAGGCGGCCGAGTCATCGGCTCATCCCGTGGTCGCGGAGCACGCCGATCCTGTAGAGCACGCCGACCCTGCGGAGCACGCCGCTCTCGCAGAGGCGGCTGATCAAGAGACGGATGGCGAACTGGCCGGGGACATCGCCAGCGAGCTTTCCGGGGAGATCGCGGGAGACCTCGCGAACAGCCTCTCCGATCTCTCCGTGGCCGCTTCGCAAATCGCTTCGGACCTGTCCGAGGATCTGATCGCGGCCTCGGCGTCCGGGGAGCTCTCCGAGCAGGAGACCGAGGAGATGGAGCGGCGCTACGACGATCTGTCGGAGCGGATCTCCCGCCAGGTCGAGGAACGCCTCGACCCGCAGATGAAGGCTCTGGAGGAGCGCCTCGAGGCCGACCTCTCCAAGCTCCAGGACAGCGAGGAGATGCGGCAGCTGGAGCACCGGGCCCAGGAAATCGCCGAGCGCGCCCGCCCCTCCGAGCAGGAGATGGAGAAGCTGCGGGCGAACATCGACAAGCTGCGCGCCGAGGGCGGTCTGTCCGAGGAGGACAAGAGAAAGATCCGCGAGGACGCGCGGCGGATGGCGGAGCAGCACCGCCTGTCCGACCAGGACCGGGCGCAGATCGACGAGATCCGGCGCCAAGCTCACGAGATCGCGCAGCGCTCACTCCAGGAGAACCGGGCCGAGATCGACAAGATGCGGCAGGCCATCCAGGAGGAAGCCCGCGCGATGCGCGAGGAGATCCGGCGGCAGATCGAGAACGATCCGCAGCTCCGCGAGCTGAGGGAGCGCCGTCAGGAAGAGCGGGAGCACATGCGGGAGGACCGCGAGCGTCAGCGCGAGGAGCGGGAGCGGACCCCCCGTCCGCCGCGGCCCGAGCGTCCGGAGCGTCCGGTTCGCTTCGTCGTCGCCCCCGAGGTGCACGTCGAAGTCGAGCCGGCCCTGGCGCCGCTCCCCGCACCGCAGGTCCGCGTGACCGTCAACCCCGCGGTCGCCCCGGTCGCCCAGCCGACGCCGGTTCCAACCCCCACGGCACGTCCCACCCGTGCCCCCGTGGCGGAGCGGACCCCGTCACCTGAAGCACAGCCTGCTGTAGCACCTGTGGCAGAGCCGACCCCGGAGCCGTCAACCCCGGCCGAGGCGCCGGAGCCGCCGGGGCGTTGACCTACTTCGGGTGCACGCCGCGGAGCATCTCCAGGAAGTGATCGCGCTCGGGGTCGAGGGTCGCCTTGGGACCGGTGGCCTTGAAGAACCAGGGCCCGCCGGGCCCCTCGACCACGGCGCCCAGCAGGCGTGAGCCCGGCTGCGGGCTCGCCGGGCCGCCCATGGGGCTCGCCTTGAGCGTGCCGGCCACATCGACCCAGGTGACCCGGAAACCGTTCTTCGTCTCGAACGCCTCGCGCGCCGGCTGCACGCCCGGGTCGGGCTCCATCTGACCGACCCACCGCTGGATGTTCGAGTCGACGTCGCCGCCGCCCCCGGGGCCGAAGTAGAAGACGGCGAGCTGGCCGGGACCTCCCGGACCGGGGATCGACGCCTGTGCCAGGCGCATGCCCGACGAGGGGGTCTCGGAGGTCCATCCGGAGGGCAAGGTGAAGTCGATGTCCGCGGTCGTTCCGGCGTCAGAGGGAGCGGTTCCGCGCGAGGTGATGGGAGCGATCGGGACCGCCGGCTCCGGAGCGGCCGGAGCCTCGGTCGGCTGCGCGGGCTCCTCCCGGCCGCCTCCGCACGCGGCGAGGGTCAACAGCAGGACAGGAAGGATCGAACGTAGCTTTGGGGACATGGCGCGTAGCGTATCACCGCTGAAGTGAGGCTCTACGGCGCCACCTTTTCGGCCTTCTCCTGCTCGCCGATCCACCGGTCCACGTTCTGCTCCAGCACGGAGAGCGGAATCGAGCCGCTGCCGAGCACCACGTCGTGGAAGGCGCGGACGTCGAAACGCTCGCCCAGGGCCTGCTCGGCGCGGTGGCGCAGCTCTTTGATCTTGAGCTCGCCCATCTTGTAGGAGAGGGCTTGCGCCGGCCAGGAGATATAGCGGTCCACCTCGGTCTCCACCTCATGGAGCGACAGCGCCGTGTGCGACGCCATGTAGTCGAGAGCCTGCTGCCGCGTCCAGCCCATGGTGTGGACGCCGGTGTCCACCACCAGCCGGCAGGCCCGCCACATCTCGTAGGTCAGACGGCCGAAGTTGCTGTAGGGGTCCTTGTAGAACCCCGCCTCCAGGCCCAGCCACTCCGAATAGAGCCCCCAGCCCTCGCCGAACGCCGAGAGATAGGTGTAGCGGCGGAAGGGCGGCAGGTTGTCGAGCTCCCGCGCGATCGAGTTCTGCAGATGATGCCCCGGCACCGCCTCGTGGAGCGTCAGCGCCTCCAGGTTGTAGAACGGACGGGTCTCGAGCTTGTAGGTGTTCACCCAGTAGATCCCGGGCTGCGTGCTGCCGACCGACGGGTCGACATAGCGGCCGGACGTGTACTTGGGCGCCATGTGCGCCGGCACCGGCTGCACGGTGTAGGGGAGGCGCGGCAGGTGGCCGAACAGGGACGGGAGCTTGCCGTCGATCGTCTTGGCGATCCACGCCGCCCGCTCCAGGAGCTCCTCCGGCGTCTTGGGATAGAAGCGGGGATCGGTCCGCAGGAAATTGAGGAACGCGGCGAAATCCCCCTTGAACCCGACCTGGCGGATGACCTCGTCCATCTCCTTGCGGATGCGGGTCACCTCGGAGAGGCCGATCTGGTGGATCTCCTCGGGCGTGATGTCCAGGGTCGTGTAGCGCCGGACCTCGTGGGCGTAGACGGCGCGGCCGTTCGGCAGCTCGGAGGCGCCGAGCGTCGTGCGCGCCTTCGGGTAGTACTCCTTCTGGAAGAAATCGAGGAAGGCGCGGTAGCCGGGCACGGCCCCTTCCATGATCGCCTTCCGCCCTTCCTGCCGCAGGCGTTCCCGCTCCTTCTCCGGGACGGTGGCAGGAAATGCGGCGAACGGCGCCCAGAAGACGCTCTTCGCCGGATCGTCGACCACGTGGGACGAAATGGTGGTGTCGTACCCCGTGAGCGTCGCCTGGGGGACCGTCATCCCGCGCTCGATGCCGATCCGCATCTCGGCGATCAGCTCATCGACGTAGCGCGGCCAGGCCCGCAGGCGCGCGATGTAATTTTCATAGTCCTTGACCGTCGAAGGCGACATGTCCTCGGGCAGCCGGGCGAAACCGATGTGGAACCCCGAGTCGGCGTTGAACGGCATCTGCCAGGTGCCGAGCTCGTAATCGGCAACGCGGTCCTCCAGCTCGCGGCGAAACATCGCGGCGCTGACCTGGTCCTCCGTAGAGAGCTTCGACACGTCGATACCGTCGAGCTCGGCGAGGAACTTGCGGTCGGAGGCGACGCGCCGCTCCAAATCCTCCGGGCGTTCGGAGGGTAGCAGAGCGTCGTACTCGTGGCGGCCGATGGAGGTGGCCTCGAGAGGGTCCTCCTTGAGGCGGACCTCCCACTCGCGATCGAACAGGTTGTGGAGCCGGGCGGTCTCGTCCGCGGCGGCGGCGGGCCACGAGGAGAGGAGCAGGCAGGAACAGACAAGCAGAAATTTCTTCATGATCGGGTCTCCCGCGATATCGCTACGGAGGATACCCGATCGGGAGGAGGGACGGAGCCCCGGCGGCCGGAGAGGACCGCCGGGGAGGGGAGGTCTAGCGGAAGCGCCAGGCGAGGCCGGCGTTCACCGCGAAGCCGTCGAGATCGATCTTGACGTTGTCGTTCACTCGGAGGTTGTCGTTCCGCGTTCTCGTCAGAGTCGACTCGGTGCTCCGATAGAGGGCTTCGGCGAAGAAGTTGGTCCTTCCGCCGGGCTCGCCGAAGAAGGAGCCGGCCGAGACGTGCCAGCCGGTCTCGTCGTCGACATTGATGCCCTTGCGAGTGGTGTCGATGAAGAAGTAGGTTGCGCCGCCTCCGATCCAGGGGCTGAAGGAGCCGCGCGGCTGGAAGTTGTAGTGGATGCCGACGTCGACGGGCAGTACCTCGAGGCTGTTCTTCTTGAAGAACCCTTCGTTGGGATCGAAGAGGTTGCCGACGGGCTCATCGCTGAGCTCCCGGTAGTAGGTGCCATCGAGAGCGAGGGCGAACCCGCTCTGACCGAACGGGATGTCGAAACCGAGGCCACCACCGAAGGTATCGTCGACGTCGCTAGTGTTCCAGTAGGAGCCGTAGATCTTGAACTGGGCCTCCGCCGGGGTTGCGAAGACCGCGAGGGCCGCGAGAATCGCCAGGATCCCGAGTATTTTCTTCATCTTGTACCTCCTTCTGTACTACAGGTAGGCCACACCCACCCGTACGCGGGACGCACCGCGCGCACCCGTTAACGAAGCAGGCTCTACTGCAAGGGGAGTGCCGGAATGTAAGCATGGTCGGTTACAATCGAGCCGTGCGGAAGATCCGGGAGGTGCCCGGATTCAGTTCCGTGGTATCCTCCAAGAGGAATTTGCCCATGGCTGTCGCGGCTGTTGATGTCCATCGCTGGACCCGGGAAGACTACGAGCGCATGGCCGCCGAGGGATACTTCGCGCCCGACGCACGGGTGGAGCTCGTCGACGGAGTCGTCTACGACATGTCGCCACAGAAAGGACCGCACACGACCTGCCTTCATCTGGCGCTCCACGCGTTGACACGCCTCTTCCCGGATGCCTATGTCCGCGTTCAGTCACCCCTCGCCTTGTCGGACGACTCCGAGCCGGAGCCTGACCTTGCCGTCGTCCGGGGTACTGTCGAGGACTACGCCAACGAGCACCCGACCACTGCGTTGCTCGTCGTCGAGGTGGCGGACTCTTCCCTCGCCCACGATGCGGGCACAAAGATCCCTCTCTATGCCCGTTGCAGGATTCCAGAGGCTTGGCTGTTGGACGTGAAGGCGAAGATCCTGAAGGTTCACCGCGATCCTGTCGAAGGCCTCTACCAGGCGCAGCAGGTTCTCCGGACCGGCGACACGGTCTCCCCCCTGGCCCGGCGGGAAGCCCGGATCTCCGTGGCCGCTTTCTTCCCCAAGGATCCCTAACCAGCCCGCCCCACCTCCGCCAGCGCCTCGTCCGGCAGCGCGAAGGAGCCGGCGATCAGGTCCGAGTCGGGCTCGGCGATCTCCGGCCAGCGGGCGCGGAGGATCTGGACATCGAAGATCTCCTGGACCAGCCCCTCGAAGCGGAGGAAGCCGGCGATCTTGCCGCTGCGCAGGTCGACCACCCAAACGCCGCAGAGCTTCTCCTTCACCCGCTCGGTCAGCGGGAGCCCGCCGAAGATGTTCGTCTCGCGCACCTGCGAGAGGCCCACGAAGGCGAACGGTCCGGCGAAGGCCAGGCCGCGGGTGAAGCCGGGGAGCTCCGTCACCGTGTCCACCCGGTGGGTGAGGGGGTCGACCACGGCGAGGGTCCCCTTCCCGGATTCGAGGACCCAGAGCCGGCCGCCGTACCAGCGCGGTGAGTGCGGCATCGAGAGCCCCCGCGCCACCGTCTCTCCCGAGGAGACGTCCAGCAGCACACCGCCGTGGGCCTTGTCCTCCCGCCAGCCCTGGGGCGCGTCGGTGGCCCCCAGGGCGGTCGCCCACCGCACGCGGCCGTCCACGACCGCGAGGCCGTTCAGATGGCAGCGGTCCTCGGGGACCAGAGCGGAGACGAAGGAGGGGCGCCAGCGCGGCACGAAGCTGTGCTCCCCGTCGAGGACCGCGAGACAGGAGAAGCGGGTGTTGACGACCCACAGCTCGCCGCCGGCGAAGGCCATCTCGTGGACGCGGATGTCTCCCGTGACGTGGCTCGTCCGCGGCAGGAAGACGGCGTCGTGGCGGCCCGGCGGATCGAGCCGGCGAGCCGCCTCCGGCTGGTTGCGGTACTCCCAGACGTGCCGCTGGGTGCCGATCGCCAGGTAGTGGGGCCCCACGGCGATCCCCATCGGGCTCGCGAAGGACCGGAAGTGGGTGTTGAGACGGTCGCCGTCGGCGCGCACCGCGATCAGGCGTCCGCTCTGGTAGGTCGAGACGAGCAGCGAGGCGCCGATCTCGCGCAGGAGGCTCGGAACGCTCGCGGTGTAGACGCTGCGGAAAGCTTCAGGGTTGCCCGTGGAGACGGGAGCGGAGACGGCCGGGACGACGGGTCGGGGTCCCTGGGCCGGCGAGCGGCGGTCCGGCCGCCGCGCCGGCGGCCGGGCGAAGATCGCGCGGGCGCGCTCCGCCACCGGGGTCACCCGCGCGATGACCGGCTCGAGCTCCGGCGCGTTGTGGCGCCACTTCTCGGGCGCCGGCGACGTCAGGGTGTGGCGCGAGAGAGGGAGCGGCGCAGACAGCTCGCGGTCCCAGGCGAGACCGGCGAAGTCGCAGAGGCGTGCGATCTCCGCCTGGGGATCGGCGATCAGCTGGTCGTAGCCTGCGACGCACCAGCGCCCCGGCGGGAGTGCCTCGAGATCGTCGAGGAGGATCTCCGTCGCCGTGATCCACTGCCGGGTGACGATCTCGGCGAGGCTCTGCCCCTCCAGGTCGCGCCAGCCGGGGACGAGGAGGAGCGACCAGGGGAGGTCCTTCCATCCGGGCAGGCCCGGGTAGGTCACGAAGCGCCCCGATGTCCAGGCGTCGAGCATGCTGGAGATCGTCTCGCGCGGGTCCCTGTAGAGATAAAGGAAGAAGGCGTCCGGGAACGCCTGGGCCAGGAAAGGGACCCGCAGGGAGTTCTTCGGCGTCTTCTCGAGCAGGCGCAGGGAGTGGCTCCCGGGCGGCGGGCGGTTGCCGTCGCGGTCGCGGACCTCGGCGAGGAAGCGCTCCTCCAGCCGGCGCACGACGTCCGGCGTGGCCTCGGCCGCGCTCAGGCGGTTCGAGTCCCAGCCGCGAGCAGCAGGTTGCAGATCCGGGATCCCCTCGATCAGGCCGTGGCTTTCGCCGCCGATCGTCCATACCCCAGGCGCCTGCGCCAGGGTTTCGAACAGCAGGCTCGTCCCCGAGCGCGGCGAGGCGACGATGAAGAGGGGGCGGTCGAAGGGGCCCTCACCCCCCGGCCCCCTCTCCCACCCCCTCCCGGCCGCCGGGAGAGGGGGAGAAAAGCCAGGATTGCCGGTTCCCCCCTCTCCCGGCAGGGTGGGAGGGGGTGGGAGAGGGGGGCCAGGGGGGTGAGGGGCCACCCCCACCAGCACCACCGCGTGCCGGATCGCCTCGGCCGCCTCCTGCCCGTTCACCAGACGCAGGCCGGCGAAGGGGCGGAGGCGCGTGGCGAAGGTATCGAGGCGGCTCTTGTAGGCCGGCCAGCCTTCCGGCGACTCTCCCCAGTGCGCCCAGAGGGAGCGCCAATCGCGGAGGAACGCCTCGACCTCTGCGCGCAGCTCCGGAGACGGGATGGTGAGCTCGGCCAGGATGGGGGTCAGGAGCGTCTCCTGCTCCCAGGGAGACATGACCACGGGCAGGTTGACCGTCTCGGTCGCGATCTCCGGGTCGGCGTCCGGATCGAAGGGGACGAAGCGGGGCTCGTCTCCGGACCGCTCGACCAGGTCCCAGAAGACGGCCGAGCCGGTGGTGTCCGCCACCAAGTGGATGCGCCGGGTCGGGTTGGGGTTGAGGACGTTGTGGCGTTTCCAGGTGTCGAAGATCCAGGCTTCACCGGCGGCCATGTGGACCTCCCGGTCGCCGCACAGGAAGCGCACCCCCGGCGCGGTGACCACCGGCACGTGAATCCGCACCCGCTGCATCCAGTAGTAGTTGACGTCGGTGTGCGCGGTGGCCTCCGTGTTGCCGTCGAGGCGCATGAGGCGGGTCCGCCCGAGGACCGAGCCGAAAGCGGCGAGGACCTGCCGGAGGTAGGGCAGGCGGCCCAGGTGGGGCGTGGGCCGCATCGGACCCTGGGCCGCATCGTTCCGCGGATCGCCTCCGGCGGCGATCAGCGGCAGGGCGGAGTTGCCGGGGTGCCCCTGCGGGTGGGGCCGCCAGGCAGCCTCCTCGATCCCTGCGATCTCGGCGGCCAGACGCTCGGCGTCGAAGCGCAGGGGCAGCTGGATGAATTCCGCGGCGAGTCGCATCTGTCTTCTCGAAGACCGAATCTTGGCATATACTGCGTTAGCTTGCAAACTGGATAGCGGCTCGGAGGTTCTGATGGCCATCTTCAACGTCGACAACCTGACCGACGCGGGTCCCGGCAGCCTGCGCCAGGCGATCGCGGATGCCAACACGGCTCCGGGCGCCGATGTCGTCACCTTCCAGACCGGGCTGACCGGCACGATCGCCCTGACCTCGGGCCAGATCGACGTCCACGACTCGGTGGACATCCAGGGGCCGGGAGCCGCGGTCCTGACGGTGAGCGGCAGCAATGCCTCGCGCGTCTTCTACCTCTACAACAGCGCCGCTCTCCTGGACGTCACGATCTCCGGCCTGACGGTCACCGGCGGGAACGCCACGATTGGGGGCGGCATCGTCGACTGGGGCGAGACCCTCCTCCTCCACGACATGGTCCTCACCGGCAACAACGCCTCGGACCAGGGCGGTGCGCTCGAGGTCCTCGCCGGCTTCAACTCCCCGCTTCTCCCCTTCGATGTCACGATCCGCGATTGCGTCCTCTCCGGGAACACGGCGGTCAACGGCGGAGCCGTCGCGCTCTACCTGGACAACGGCGTCGCCTTCGGGACGGTCCTCGTCGAAGGATCGACGATCACCGGCAACGACGCCAGCTGCGACGGGGGCGGGATTCTCATCCCCTGGCATCGCGGGGACGTGACGATCCAGACCTCGACGATCTCCGGCAACGACGCGGGAGCGGGCGGTGGCGGGATCTGGCAGGGCTTCTTCTATCTCGGCTCCACGCTGACCGTCCGCGAGACGACGATCTCGGGCAATACGGCCGACCACGGGGGCGGCCTCGGCGTCTACTACGAGTACGGCACGCTGCTCGTCGAGAACAGCACGGTCTCCGCCAACCAGGCGACCGGGGGTGCTGGCGGCGGCGTGTACGTCGGCTACTTCTATGGCGGCGACGACGTCACGCTGCGGCATGCGACCATCGCAGGCAATTCGGCCGTGCAGGGCGGCGGCGTGTTCGCCCAGGTCGGCCAGCCGCTGCTCGACCATACGATCGTCGCGGACAACACGGCCGGGTCGAACCCCGATCTGGCGAACGGTGACGCGAGCTTCGACCTCCGCTACAGCCTGGTGGAGACTCCCGGGACCGCCAACGTCAACGACCTGGTCGGCAACCTCTTCAGCCAGGACCCGCAGCTCGGCCCCTTGCAGGGGAACGGCGGCCCGACCGCGACCCTCCGGCAGGCGGTCACCAGCCCGGTGGTGGACGCCGGGGAGCCCGCGACCCTGGCGACCGACCAGCGCGGCGTGCCGCGCCCCGGCGGCGTGGCGGTGGACATCGGCGCCGTCGAGCTCAGCCCCGGGTTCCTCCAGCTTTCGGCCAGTGCCTATAGCGTGAACGAGAATGCCGGGACGGTGACGGTCACCGTCACCCGCACGGGCGGCACGGATGGCGCGGTGGCCGTGAGCTACGCCACGAGCGACGGCACGGCGACCGACCCGGCCGATTTCGCGGACGCCGCCGGGACGCTCAACTGGGCGGACGGCGACGCGGCGCCGAAGACCTTCCAGGTGACGATCGTCGACGATCTCCTCGATGAGCCGGACGAGACCTTCGGCGTCGCCCTCTCCAATCCGCAGGTCGCCGTGCTGGGCGCCCCCACCACTGCGACCGTGACCATCCTCGACAACGACCCGCCGGCCGTGCTCAACCCGGGGGTCCTCCAGCTCTCGGCGAGCGCCTACAGCGTCAATGAGAATGCCGGGACCGTGACGATCACCGTCACCCGCACGGGTGGCTCGGACGGCGCGGTGTCGGTGAGCTACGCCACGAGCGACGACACGGCCGGCAGCCCGGCCGACTTCACGGCCGCCGGCGGGATGCTCAACTGGGCGGACGGCGACACGGCGCCGAAGACCTTCCAGGTGACGATCGCCGACGACCTGCTCGACGAGCCGGACGAGACGTTCGGCGTGACCCTCTCCAATCCGCAGGCCGCCACGCTGGGCACCCCGGCCGCCGCGACGGTGACCATCCTCGACGACGACTTGCGGCAGTCGGCGGTGGAGATCCCGACCCTCGGCGGCCTTGGCGAGGCCCTGCTGGCCGGCCTGGTGGGCCTGGCCGGATTCCTCCGGCTGCGGCGTCGCAAGGGGCTGCCGTAACGCCGGGCCGGATCGCTTCGCCTGAGTGGGAGGCCGGTGATATCGTTCCTTCCATAGACCGGCTTCAGAGCGAGCATTCGCGAAAAGGAGTCCCAGCATGACCGTTGCCTCTCCCCCTCCTCCACCCGGAGCCCCGGCCCCCATGCCTCCCAGGAAGGGCATGGGCCCGCTCGGCTGGATCGCCATCGGATGCGGAGCGATCGCCCTCCTCGGGGTCCTCACCCTCGCCGTTGGCGGATACATGTTCAAGAAGAAGGTCGTGGATCCCTTCAAAAAGAACCCCACCCTGACTGCCGCCGAGTACATCGTCAGGGCGAATCCCGAGCTCGAGGTCGTTTCCTCCGATCAGGAGAAGGGCACGCTGACCATCAAGAACAAGAAGACCGGCGAGACGGTGACCATGAACGCCTCGGACATCGAGCACGGAAAGATCTCCTTCAAGACCGACAAGGGGACGACCGTGGTCGACACCTCGCAGGCCGGGGAATCGGGCGGCGTCAAGGTGACCGGCGCCGACGGCTCGCAGCTCACCTTCGGAGGCGAGGCCCCCAAGAACCTCCCCTCGTGGGTCCCGGTCTACCCTGGAAGCACGGTGACCGGCGCCATGGATACCACCAACAGCGAAGGCCGCACCGCAACGTTCGCCATCTCCTCCGACGATGCGGTCGACAAGGTCATCGAGTTCTATGAGGCGAAGCTCGGCGAGGCCGGTCTCAAGGTCTCGAAAACGACGATGGATGCCGGCGGCCAGCACTCCGCCATCATCACGGCCACCAGCGAGGACGACAAGAGGAACGCCAACGTGACGGTCGGCCAGCAGGAGGGGAAGACGCAGGCCACGGTCAGCTTCGTGGACAAGAAGTAGCGTCTAGCCTCCACGGACCCTGGCGCGTCGGCAGGCGGAGGGCCCGTTTGAGAGCGGCCAGGAACCTGGGGCGCGGCCATTCGACGGCGCCGAAGCGCTCCAGGTGCCCGGTCCAGCTCTGGCAGTCCACCAGCTGGAACTGCCAGCGGACCAGCTGGGCCAGGAGCGTCGCGAAGGCCACCTTCGAGGCGTCCGGCGCCTCGGCGTACATCGATTCGCCGAAGAAGACGCCGCCCAGCGAGACCCCGTAGAGCCCGCCCGCCAGCGCGCCGTCCTTCCACGCTTCGATCGAGTGGGCGAGCCCCTCCGCGTGGAGGGCCGTGTACCCCTCCCGCATCTCGTCCGTGATCCACGTCCCGTCCTGATCCGGACGGGGTTTTCTGGCGCAGCCGTCGATCACCGCGGCGAACGCGGTGTCGGCGCGCACCTCGTACTCGCCGCGGCGCATCCGCTTGCGCAGGGAGCGGGAGATGTGCGCCTCCTCCGGCACCAGGACGAAGCGCGGATCGGGGCAGAACCAGAGGAGCGGCAGGTTGTCGTGAGGCCAGGGGAAGATCCCATGGCTGTAGGCGTCCTTCAAGATCTCCGCGTCGGGACGGCCGCCGATCGCCACGACCCCGTCCTCGGTCGCCCAGCTCACGGGCGGGAAGAGCGATCGGCGGCGGGCTGTCCAGACCGGCATGGAGGGCTACCCGGGCATCTTCAGCGGGTCCCACTGCGGGAGAAGCTGGAACTTCGCCGCTTCGACCTTGGTGCGGAAGGCGGCCACATCCTCGGCGAAGAAGCGGTTCAAGTCGTCGACGGCCTGCCGCGCCTCCTTCTCCACCCGGTCGAGATAGGCGAGCTGAGCCGGCGAGGGGGCATCCCACGACGAGCTCACGGAGCGGGACACAGAGCCGATCCGCTGCTCCAGGTCGGCGTCCTCGACGAGCCCCTTCACGTCCTCCGTCGCCCAGAAGCGACGCTCGAGGTCGCCGAGCTTGCGCTGCAGGTCGCGCGCCGCGTCGAGCACGGCCTTGCGCGCCGGATCGTCCGCACCGCCCTGCTTCTTCGCGTCCGCCTGGTCACGGCGGAGCTGTGCCGTGACGGCGTCGACGTCCCTCCGCGTCCGCTGGATGCGCGCCACGGCGTCGGCCACGGTATCGAGGAGCTTGTTGGCCCGCCGGAGCGCGGCGACGTTCGCCTCGCGCTCTTCGCGGGTGACCTTGAACCGCGGATCGCCCAGCACCTGCACCCTCCCCTCCGCGGTCTGCCCCGCATAGCTCACCCGGACCTTGTAGGTGCCGGGCAGCACCTCGGGGCCGCGGTTGCTGCGGAGCTCCGAGAAGCCCTCGTCGTCCCGCTTGCGCGGGATGCGCTTCGGTGCATCGGAGCGCAGGTCCCAGGCGGCGCGGTTGACCCCGAGCTTGACCGGTGCGTCGAGGCTGCGGATCACCGCGCCGGAGTCGTCGAGGACCTCGATCTTGGCCTGCGGCCCCTTCTTCCGGCCTCCCGCATCCTCGTCCGCGGCGGCCTGCTCCTCGGGCGGCGGCATGCCCTCCAGCGGCTTGCCGCCCTGGGGCTGCGCCGTCACCGGCGTCTTCTCCTTCGGCGGAGCGCCGGCCTTCTCCCGGGCTTCCTTCTCCTTGCGCTCCCGCTCGGTGCCGGCGTCCGGATGCGGCAGGCCGGGAGCATTCAACGAGAAGGTGATCAGCGCGCCGTACGGCCGGCTCTCGCCGCGGAACTCGCCGTTGCCCGGGAAGCGCTCGCCGGCGCCTTGCGCAACCCGATATTGCTGCGCGTCCGGAATCGGGAACAGATGGACCGGCTGCTTCTGCACCTCCTCCGTCAGCTCGCGCAGGGGCCGGATGTCATCGAGCACGAAGAAGGCCCGGCCGTGCGTGGCGAGCACCAGGTCCTCCTCGCGCGGATGGATGATCATGTCCATCACCGAGACGGTCGGCACGCCGTGCTTCCAGTGCATCCACTCCTTGCCGCCGTCGAGCGACACCCAGAGGCCGAATTCGGTGCCCAGGAACAGGAGGTCGGGATCCTTCGGGTCCTGGACGACCTTCAGGGCATACCCCCGCAGGTTCTTCGTCGCCAGGCTCGTCCAGGTGCGGCCGTAGTCGGTCGTCTTATAGACATAGGGATTCAGGTCGGAGCGCCGGTGGTTGTCGAACACCACGAAGGCGGTCCCGGCGTCGTGCGGCGAGGGCTCCACGTGGGGGATCCAGGTGTTGTCCGGCACGCCGCGCACGTTCTTCTCGACGCTCGTCCAGGTCTTGCCGCCGTCGCGCGTGACGTGCAGCCGTCCGTCGTCGGTGCCGGCCCAGAGGACGCCGCGCTCGACCGGGCTCACCGCGAGCGCGATGACGGTGGTGAAGTTCTCGGCGCCCGAGGCGTCCACGGTGAGCCCGCCGCTCTCCTTCTGCTTCTGCCATTCGGGCTTGTTGGTCGTCAGGTCGCCGCTCAGAAGCGTCCAGGTGTCGCCGCGGTCGGTCGACTTGTGGACGTACTGGCTGCCGAAATAGAGCGTGTCGGGATCGAAGGGATCGAGAGCGAAGCCCGCGTTCCAGTTGAAGCGCAGCTCTTTCCCCTCGGGCGGGGCCGGACGGATGTCCTTGCGCTCGCCCGTCCGCAGGTCCCAGCGCAGGAGGAACCCCTCCTGGCTCATCGAATAGCCGCGCATCGGATCGCGCGGATCGGGCGCCGTGTCGAAGCCGTCGCCGAAGCCGACCTCGCTCCAATGGTGGTTGCGGATGCCTCCCGATTCCCAGACGGTGTTGGGACCCTTCCACGAGCCGTTGTCCTGCATGCCGCCGTAGACGTTGTACGGCCTCTCCATGTCGACCCGCACGTGGTAGAGCTGGCCGACCGGCAGGTTGCCCGCGAAGCGCCAGTTGGCGCCGCGGTCGTCGCTCGAGAACACACCGCCGTCGTTGCCCTCGATGATCCGGTTCGGGTGATTCGGATCGATCCACATGGCGTGGTTGTCCGGATGGACGGTGCGGAACCCGGCGAGGGTCGAGAAGCTCTTCCCGGCATCGGTCGAGACGTCGAGAGTCGTTTGCAGGCGGTAGACCCGGTTGGGGTCCGCCGGGTCGATCCGCAGGTCCGCGTAGTAGAAGGGGCGCGGCGAGACCGAGGCCTCGGTGTTCGCCGGCTTCCAGGTCGCGCCGCCGTCCGTCGAGCGCAGGAGCGCGTTCTTCTCCGCCTCGACGAGGGCGTAGACGATCCGCGGGTCGGAGCGGGAGATGGCGACCCCGATCCGCCCCAGGTCCCCCTTGGGCAATCCGTCCGACTCGGTCATCCGCTTCCAGGTCTCGCCGCCGTCGTAGGTGACGAACAGGCCGGAGCCCGGGCCGCCGGAGCGGAAGAACCAGGGCCAGCGCCGGTAGTCCCACAGGGCGGCGAAGAGCTTGTTGGGGTTCGAGGGGTCGATCGTCAGGTCCGCGGCGCCGGTCCGCTCGTCCACGTAGAGCACGCGCCGCCAGGTCTTGCCGCCGTCCTCGGTCTTGTAGACGCCGCGCTCGGAGCTCTCTCCCCACGCCTGTCCCATGGCCGCCACCCACGCCACCCGCGGATCGGAGGGGTGGAGGAGGATGCGGCTCACCCGCTCCGTCTTCTCGAGGCCGAGGCGCTGCCAGGTCTTCCCGCCGTCGAGCGTCTTGAAGACTCCCTCGCCCACCGAGACGCTGTTGCGCGGATTGCTTTCGCCGGTGCCTACCCAGACCACGTCGGAATTGTTGGGATCGATGGCCAGGGCGCCGATCGACGCCACCGGCTGGTCGTCGAAGACCGGCTCCCAGGTCAGACCGCCGTTGACCGACTTCCAGACGCCGCCGCTGGCCGAGCCGATCCAGACCAGGTTCGGGTCCCTGGCCCACCCTTCGACGACCGCGATACGGCCGCTCATCGCCGCCGGGCCGATCGCGCGGGCCTTCATCCCGGCCAGCAGGGATGGGTCGACGGCTGCCAGGGCAGGACCGGCGAGGAGCGCCAGACCCAGAACCAGACCAAGCTTCTCCTTCATGAGAGACACCTCCACGAGTAGAACCGACGGCACAGAGCCTACCGGTGCGGAGACGGTCCGGGCAACTTTTCCCCGTGGCCGGCGTATGGAAGACGAAGAGAGCGCCCGGCGCCGCAATCGGGTATCCTGGCACTCTGTTCCCCAGAGCGTTCATCGAACGAGCAATGACGAGGAGGCAAGCATGATCCGTAAAAATCTGGCCGGCCTGATGATTGTGATGGTCGGCCTGGTGAGCACCGCCGTCTGGGCGCAGACCGCCGACGAGCTGATCGAGAAGAACATCCAGGCGAAGGGCGGACGGGAAAAGATCAAGGCGATCAAGACGCTGCGCATGACCGGCAAGATGGGCCTCGGGCAGGGGATCGAGGCGCCGGTCACGCTGGAGATGGCCCGGCCCGACAAGATGCGTCTGGAGTTCGTCGTGCAGGGGATGACCGGCATCCAGACCTACGACGGCAAGGAGGGCTGGATGCTGATGCCCTTCATGGGCAAGACCGATCCCGAGCCGATCGCCGGCAAGCAGCTCGAGTCGATCCAGGAGCAGGCCGACTTCGACGGTCTGCTGATGGACTACAAGGACAAGGGCCACAAGGTGGAGCTCGTCGGCAAGGAGGACCTGGAAGGGACTCCGGCCTACAAGCTCAAGATCACGAAGAAGAACGGCGACACCGGGTACTACTGGCTCGACGCCGACAGCTTCCTCGACCTCAAGGCTTCGGGGAAGACCACCGTGAACGGCCAGGAGATCGAGGGCGAGACCTATTTCGGCGACTACAAAGAGAGCGGCGGCGTGATGTTCGCCCATTCCGTGGAGAACAAGGCGGTGGGTCAGCCGGGGACCATGACGATCACGATCGACAAGATCGAGGTCAACCCCGATCTGCCGGCCGAGCACTTCGGCAAGCCGGAGGCGGCCAAGCCCGCCGCCGCGAAGCCATGAGGTGTACCCCTCGGAGGCTCCTCGGCCTGGCCGCGGGCCTGGCGGTCAACCTGATATTGGGCGCGAGCGCGCCGGCCGCCGCGCAGGTCGAGATCGACTCGTTCACTTTCGGCGGGCTCGAAGCCCGTCCCATCGGTCCCGCGGTGACCAGCGGCCGCATCTCCTCGATCGACGCCGTCGCCGACGATCCTCTCACCATCTACATCGGAGCGGCCAGCGGCGGTGTCTGGAAGTCCGTGGACGGCGGGACGACCTTCAAGCCGGTCTTCGACGATTCCGTTCAGTCGATCGGCGCCATCCGCGTCGATCCCCGCAATCCGAAGAACGTCTGGGTCGGCACCGGCGAGTCGTGGACGCGCAACAGCGTGTCGATCGGCGACGGCGTCTACCGGTCGACCGACGGGGGAGAGAGCTGGACCCACCTCGGGCTCGACAAGACCGAGCGCATCGCCCGCATCCAGGTCAGCTCGGCGAGCTCCGACACCGCCTGGGTCTGCGCCACCGGAGCGCTGTGGAATTCCGGCGCGGACCGCGGCGTCTACAAGACGACCGACGGCGGCAAGACCTGGAAGCGCGTCCTCTCCGTCGACGCCGACACCGGCTGCTCCGATCTGGCGATCGATCCGCAGGAGCCGCGCATCCTCTATGCCGGCTTCTGGACCTTCCGCCGCGGCCCCAGCTTCTTCCGCTCCGGCGGCAAGGGGAGCAGCCTGTGGAAGAGCACGGACGGCGGCGAGACCTGGCGCAAGATCGAAAACGGCCTGCCGGAGGGCGACAAGGGGCGGATCGCCGTCGCCGTGGCGCCGTCCCGGCCGAGCGTGGTGTACGCGCTCGTCGAATCCGGGGACACCGCCCTCTACCGCTCCGACAACCTCGGCGAAAGCTGGGAGAAGGTCAACAGCTCGTTCAACGTCCAGGTCCGCCCGTTCTACTTCGCCACCCTGACCGTCGACCCCACGGACCACAACCGGATCTACAAGCCGGGCCTCTCCCTCACCATGAGCGAGGACGGCGGGCACACCTTCGACGGCTCCCTCATCCCGAGCTTCAACGGCCCGCACGGCGACCATCACGCCCTGTGGATCAACCCCAAGAACCCGAACGAGATGATCCTGGGCACCGACGGCGGCGCCTACATCTCGGAGGACCGCAGCAACCACTGGCGGCACGTGAGCTCCCTGCCGGTCGCGCAGCTCTACCACGTCAGCTACGACATGGACTTCCCCTACAACGTCTACGGCGGCCTGCAGGACAACGGCTCCTGGCAGGGCCCGTCGCGCGGGACCTCGGGAATCCACAACCGCGACTGGCGCAACGTCGGCACCGGCGACGGCTTCTACGCCTTCCGCGATCCGACCGATCCGGACCTGGTGTTCTCCGAATTCCAGGGCGGCAAGATCTCGCGCCTGCGGCTCTCGACCGGCGAGAGCCGCGAGATCCAGCCGCTGCCCGGCGCCGGTGAGCCGGACTACCGCTTCAACTGGAACACGCCGGTCGCTTTCAGCCCGAACGATCCGGGGACGCTCTACGTCGGCTCCCAGTTCCTCTTCCGCTCGCGCGACCGGGGCGAGTCGTGGGAGAAGATCTCGCCCGATCTCTCGACCAACGACCGCGAGCTGCAGCAGCAGCTCAAGTCCGGCGGTCTCACGGTGGACAACTCGACCGCCGAGAACCACACGACGATCTATGCGATCAGCGAGTCCCCCAAGAACCGGGACGTGCTCTGGGCCGGCACCGACGACGGCAACCTCCAGGTCACGAAGGACGGCGGCAAAGCCTGGACGAACGTGGCGGGCAACCTGCCCGGCGTGCCGCGCGGCACCTGGGTCTCCAGCGTCGAGGCCAGCCCCTCTGACGAGGCCACGGCCTTCGCGACGCTCGACAACCATGCCCGCGGGGACATGAAGACGTATGTCTTCAGGACGACCGATCTCGGCAAGACCTGGACCCCGCTCGCGACCGATGCCCTCGAAGGCTATGCCCACATCATCCGCCAGGACCCGAAGAGCCCCGATCTGCTCTTCCTGGGCACCGAGCTCGGCCTCTTCATCTCGGTCGACGGCGGCGCGCGCTGGGCCCGCTTCACCGGCAACTTCCCCGACAAGGTGGCGGTGCGCGACCTGGCGATCCACCCCAGAGACCAGGACCTGATCATCGCCACCCACGGCCGCGGCATCTACATCCTGGAGGACCTCACGGCCCTGCGCAGCCTCACGCCCGAGGTGATGGAGAAGGAGGTGGCGTTCCTCCCCTCCAAGCAGGCGGTGATGATCATCCCCACGTCGATTCAGGACTTCCCGGGCGACGACGAGTTCGTCGGCACCAATCCGGAGGAGGCCGCCTCCATCACCTACTGGCTCAAGAAGCGGCACATGTTCGGCGATCTCAAAGTGGAGGTCTATGATGACCGGGGGCAGCTGGTGGCCTCGCTCCCCGGCGGCAAGCGCAAGGGGATCAACCGGGTGAGCTGGCCCATGCGCCTCCCCTCGCCCAAGATGCCGGGAGGGAACTCGGTCATCGAGTCCCAAAACGCGTTCTACGGACCGCGGGCGCTCCCTGGGACCTATACGGTCAAGCTGATCAAGGGCGACCAGACGCTGGAGAGCCGGGTGGAGCTGGTGCCCGATCCGCGCTCGACCCACACGGCCGAGGACCGGAAGCTGCAGCATGAGACGGTGATGGCCCTCTACGGCATGCTCGAGCGGCTCACCTGGGTCGACGAGTCGGCGGTGGCCGTCCGCGACGGTCTGCGGCAGCGGGCCGGCGGTCTGCCGAAGGGGGACAAGCTGCGCGGAAGGATCGAGAAGCTGGCGGGCGATCTCGACGCGTTCCATGCCTCCCTGGTGGCGACCGGCGAGGGCGGGTTCCTCTCCGGCGAGTCGCAGCTCCGCGAGAAGATGGGAAGCCTCTACGGCGGAGTCAACGGCTACGAGGGCCGGCCGACGAAGTCGCAGCTCGACCAGGTGAAGGTCCTGGGCGGGGAGCTCGACGCCGCTGCCGCGCGGCTCGCGGGGATCGGGAACGGCGAGCTGGCCGCGATCGATCAGGCCCTGGCCGCGCGCAAGCTCGAGCCGGTGAAGCTCCCGACCTTCGAGGAGTGGAAGAAGAAGTAGAGCTGATATGCCGACCCGTTATCTCGACGACGCCACGCCGGTCGTCCAGTTCGACCCGCAGCTCGAGGTCTCGCCCTTCGCGCTGTTCCGCCGGATGAAGGACGGCGATCCGCCGCTCTTGGTCGACGTGCGGCCGGCGGCGGGCCGGCTCTCGCTTCAGGGAGCCATCCCCTATCCCGGACCGGAATGGTCGCCGCCCCGCGGCCGCGACGTGGTGCTGATCGACGACGACGGCACCGTCGCGATCGAAGGGACCCGCCACATGCAGGCCGCCGGCTGGCCCAACGTCAAGGCCCTGTTCGGCGGCCTGGACCTCTATGAGTTCTCGCTCGATCCCGAGGTGGTCGGGGAGGAGACGTTCCTGGTGAGACATGCCGCGAGCCCGGCAAGTAGATGACGCGGGTGGCCGGGCGTAATTTAGCGTTTCCTGTGCGAAAAGGCCCGTTTCACACGAGCAACGGCGCTCTTCCCGTGTGCAAAGGCTCGTTACGCAGGAGAAACGGCATTTTTCTCGTGTGCAAAGGTCCGTTTCACCGGCGTACTTTAGGATTCCCTGTGTGAAGAGCCTCTTTTCACACGAGCAACGGCTCTTTTCCCATGTGCAACGGCTCGTTGCTCAGGAGAAAGGGCGCGTTTCCCGTGTGCAATGGCTCGTTACGCAGGAGCAACGGCATTTTTCTCGTGTGCAACGGTTCGTTTCACCGGCGCATTTTAGACTTTCCTGTGTGAAGAGCCTCATTTCACATGAGCAACGGAGCGTTTCTCGTGTGCAATGGCCCCTTGCGCAGGAGAAGAGAAGCGTTTCTCATGTGCAATGGCTCGTTGCGCAGAAGAAGAGAGGCGTTTCTCATGTGCAATGGCTCGTTGCGCAGGAGAAGAGAGGCGTTTCTCATGTGCAATGGCTCGTTGCGCAGGAGAAGAGAGGCGTTTCCCATGTGCAATGACCCGTTGCACAGGAGAAGAGAGGCGTTTCCCATGTGCGATGACCCGTTGCGCAGGAGAAGAAAGGCGTTTCTCGTGTGTAATGACCCGTTGCACAGGAGAAGAGAGACGTTTCTCGTGGGCGATGACCCGTTGCACGGGAGAAGAGAGGCTTTTCTCGTGGGCGATGACCCGTTGCACAGGAGAAGAGAGGCGTTTCACACGAGCGACGAGGCGTTTCGCACGCGCAACGGGGTCAGGCGAGGCTGCTCAGCCTCGACTCCCCCGTACCTGCCCCACGGCGTGGCTGAAGACAGTGGGCATGATCCGAGATGCTACCAGTCTGAAGCCCTGGCGTCTCCGAGCATCCCGAGCCTCGGATCGACCAATCCCAGGGGTGGGAACGAACGTCCCGAGCCTCGGCGCGCGCGATGACACGAATCCGCCTCACAGCCCGTACAGCCGCATCTTCGTCCTGAGCGTAGTGCGAGAGATCCCGAGCCGGCGGCTGGCCTCGCTCTGGTTGCCGCCGGCCTGCTCCAGGGCCGTCGCGATGAGCCGCCGGTCGTACTCTTCGTGCGCCGCCCGGAGGCTGCTGGGAGCCGAGTCCTCGGCGTCCGGCATGGGGGGAGGAGGCTCCGGCACCTCGGGGCGCAGGCTGGCGCTGGGGATGGCGGCCTCCACGCGCGGGAGCCTGAACGTGCCGGCCGCCACGCTCCAGTTACGGACGAGGTACTGGCGGGCCTGGATCAGCTCGCTCTCGCTGAGCTGGCGGACGCGCACCACAGCCAGAAGCTCCTCCCAGGCGCGCCGGATCTGCTCGTTGCACGCCGCTCCCGCCTGGGACGTCGCGGTGATCGCCTCCTCGCAAAGGGCCGCGGCCTTGCCGAGCGCGCCTCTCCGGCAGAGGCACTCGAAGAGGGTCAGCAGGGTGATGAAGGCTTCCTTGTAGAGCTCCTGGTCGAAATAGGCTTTCACCGTGTGGCGAAAGAGCTTTTCGGATTCCCTTTCGCGATCGAAACTGTCAAGAAGCCGCGCCGCGAAATACACGACGCGCAACCGCGTCCCCGCGTCGACATGCTCGGAGAGCGATTTTGCTTCCATGAAGTAGGGAAACGCCTCCAGGGGGCGCTCCAGAAGGACCAGGCCCTCGACGAGAGCGAGTTTTGCCAATGTCTGAAGTCGGAGCTCCTGTGGAGGCATGCGCTCGAGGGCGAACTGGGCTCTCTCGATCCCTTCCGCCGGCCGGCAGGCGGCGAGGAGGCAGCTGGCCTCCTTGACCGCATTGTGCGCGACGGCCTGCCAGTCTTCCAAGTCGCGGAAGATCTCCACGGCCCGGCGGACGTGGGCCAGCGCCTTCTCGAAGTCGCCGAGGTCGGTGCACAACGAGCAGTGGATGGAGAGGAGCCCGGCTTCCAGGCCCGGATCTCCCGTCCCCTGGGCCAGGTGGCGCCGCGCCTCTTCGATCGCCGCGGTCGAGCCCGGAAAATCCGCCGCGAGCCGGCGGCAGTTCGCGACGACCGTCATGGCCTCTCCCCGGAGGTCATTCTTCAGGGTCCTCGGATAGCGGGGCTCCGGAAGGAGATCCACGACCATCAAGGCAGCGCGGACCTTGCTCTCGCCGAGGAAGGGGTCCGAGAGCGCGGTGGCTCTCGCGTCGGCCAGGATCGCCTCGAAAACCGGCAGGCTCTGCAGGGAAGTAGTCGAGCGGATCTTCTTGATCTGCGCTTCCGGGCCGAGATTCCTGATTTCGGCCCACCAACTCCCGGCCGTGATGTCCTCGACCCAGCCGCTCGCTTCCGCCTCGAGGATCGCCACGAGAGAGTTGCGGGCATCCGTGGGACGGAACGGAAGGCTTCCACCCGCCTTCGCCTGAACCAGGCACCCGGCGCCGCTCGCCCGGCAGCGGCGGCAGTGCACCACATGCCGGATGGCGCGCACCGTCTCGGCCTCGTTGGCCGGCCCGCGGAGAAGTTGCAGCCAAGCTTCCCGGCTGAAGTGTCGGCTCATCGTGCTCCCCCATCAAATCCCAATTTTCCTAGTGTAGCGGAAAGAGGGGGCGGAGGTGCCCCCTTAAAGAAGAGAGTGTGCCAACCCGGGTACCGCGTGTTCTTAGCCGTCGGGGTCGAGATGGTTGCCCGCGTCGCCCGTGGTCCCGTTGGGGTCGTAACTGTTGCCCGCGTCGCCCGTGGTCGTCGCGCCGTCGGGATCGGTGTGGTTGCCGGCGTCCACCTGGTCGGTGGTCCAGAGGGCCGAGACCATATCCAGGAGGCTGCCGAGGTGGGGCGCTCCCCCGCCCAAAGCCAGGGCCAGCGCCAGAAGAACAGTGTGCACCATGGAACAGATCCTTTCCGGGGATGGAGAGGCCTCTGGTCAGACATTGACCAGTGGTCAGAAACAGAGCACCCCCGGGGCAGTCTGCCCCTTTGCCAGAGTCGGGACAACCCGACAGAAAGGAGAGATCCATGGACAGTCTCTTCATCCCGACCCTGGAAACCGAACGCTTGTGGCTGCGGTCTCTTTGCAGGAGCGACGTCGACGACTACGCCGCGCTGAACGCGGATCCCGAAGTGATGCACCACCTGGGGGGTACGTGGGACCGGGGCCGGTCCTGGCGGCACATGGCCTACATCCTGGGCCACTGGCAGCTCCGGAGCGCCGGCATGTGGGCGGTGGAGCACAGGGAGGCCGGCGCGTTCGTCGGCATCGTCGGCTTTTTCGAGCCGGAAGGCTGGCCGGGATTCGAGCTCGCCGGGCGGCTGGCGCGGCACTGGTGGGGGTATGGCTATGCCGCCGAGGCCGCGCGGGCCGCCCTGGACCATGCCTTCACCGTCTGGACGAAGGACCGCGTCATCAGCCTCGTCCACCCGGAGAACCGCGCCTCCGTCCGTCTCGTCGAGCGGATCGGCGAGAGACTGCTGGAACGCATCGAGCATCTCGGGAGGGAGATGCTGTGCTATGGCATCGACCGGGAAAGCTGGGACCGGCCGCTCGCCGGGCTCAGTGCTGCGCCGCGCGCAGGATCGCCTTGGCGCGATCGGCTTCCGGCGAGCTCGGCGCGAGCGCCAGGAAGCGCCCCATGTCGTTGACCAGGAGGTCCTTGCGGCCGAGCTTGTCGGCGGCGAGGCCGCGGTAGAAGTAGGCGTAGGCGATGCCTGAATCCATGTCGATCGCCTGATTGAGCTGGTCCATCGCCGGCTGCCACTGCTCCTGGAACACCCGGGTGACCCCGATCTGGAACGGGATCAGGGAGTTGCCGGGATCGGCTCCTCGCGCCTGCTCCAGCGCCTGGACCGCCTCGTCGAAACGGCGGAGCCGCTGCAGGGCTATGCCCCGGAAGTAGCTCCCGTCCTTGCCTCCCTGCGCATTGCCGAGCTCCTCGGCTTTGCGGAAGGCGGCGTCCGCGTCACCCTGTTTGCGCTGCCGCAACAAGGTCTCGCCGAGATAGACGAAAGCCGCCGGATCGGACGGCGCGAGCTCGGTCGCCTTGCGCAGCCGCGCCTCGGACTCGCCGTAGTTCTTCTCCTGCTCCAGCACCCGGCCGAGCGCGGTGGCGACCGGGCCGTTCGAGTCCGCTTTGCCGGCCACGCTGTCGACCGTCGAGCGAGCCGCGCCGGTCTTGTACTCCCAGAGCTGGCGGTCGGCGGTCCGCACCTCGGGCGGCGTCTCCTGAGCCGGAGCGCTCTCGCCGCCGCCGCCCTGCTGCTGACCGCCGCCCTGATCGGCCGGGGGCTTGTCCTTGGGCGGCTTCTTCTTCTTCCCGGCCTCGAGGGCGGCCGGCGCGGCCAGCACGGAGATGAGCACTCCCAGAGTCAGGAGCTTGATGAACGGCGATGGTTTGGCGGACATGCTGGATCCTCCCGTGTGCGAGCCCTTCCAGTATAGCCCGCGTGGCCTCTGGCCTAGCCCTTTCAGGTAGCCCCTGAACCGCCCCGTGGCGCGTGGTCGCGGGAGGCCTTCAGGCAAACAATGGAGCTGACCTGAAGGGAGGTCGCCATGATTCTGGAGACCCGTACGAACGTAGAAGGTTTGGAGCACATCACCAGCTTCGACCCGGGGCTGCGCGAGATGCTTCTCCATGACGTCTATGAAGTGCCCGAGGACGTGTTCGAGGAAATCGATGCGACCGTTGCGGTTCTCTGCTGTCCGCAATGCTGGGAGACGGGCCTCTCGCTGGAGACGATCCCGCACAAGCCGGGTTGCCCGCTGGCCAGTACCAGGGCTTCGTAGGAGGCTCGGCGAGCCCGGGGATCTGTCGACGCTGGCGGACTGACTCGGCGAGCCTTCTACACGGTCGACGCCAGCAAGAGCTGCGCCGCGTAGTACAGAGGCAGGCCCCACAATCGGTTGACGAATGCCTCGCGAATGAATCGATCGCGAGCCACCGACAGATCTGAAAGATAGAAGGCCAGCGCACCGGCAAGGATCAGAGGGCTGGCGCCGGCTCCCCAGGTTCCCACTGCCAGGGCCAACATGCCGGTGATCACCACGATGTAGGCCCGGACCGGGAGCTTCATATCCGCGGGAACGTGCGGCCGGAGCCAGCGGTCCACGGCCAGCGCCGGGAGGATCAGGATCGCCACGGCAGCGAGCGCCCAGAGTCGATCCGTGCCGCGGAGCACGAAGGCGAGCCCGAACGCTATGTGTCCCAGGAGGAACGAAGCGAGCCCGCCAAGGAACGCCCCGGAGCGCTTCGACAGCAGGAGGACATCGCCGATCCAGGAGAGGACCAGCGCCGCCAGGATCGCCCGGCCATAGGGAGTCTCCGCGGCGCCCGCCGCCACGGCGGCTCCCAAGAAGCCGGTAGACGCCAGAGGCTTGCAGGCGAAAGCAAGGCGGCGGTTGTCGCGCGCCTCGGCGAAAAGCAGCCCGGCCAGCCCCGCGGCCGTGACGAGCATCCAGAGGAGCATGCTAAGAGAGTAGCGCATCCCCAGGTCCCCGGGAATGAGGGTCCCCTTTGACCCCTCCCCCACAATTGTCTATCTTTGGTCCATGTCGACCTTCGGACCTCTGCCACCGCTGACACGGCTCTACCGGGCGTGCGAACCGAATGACCCGATCGCTCCGGATGATCCGCGGTATGTGAACTGCGACGTGGTGCGAGGCGACAATCTGCCGCTGCGCTATGAACGGAGCCTGCGCCTTTCGGACCCTCTGCGGCCCGAGGTCAAAGTCTTCGCCGGGCACCGGGGGGTCGGAAAGAGCAGCGAGCTTCTGCGGCTCAAGGACATGCTGGAACGCCCCAACGCGGGAGAAGGGAATCCCTACCACGTTCTGTTCACGGACGTGACCCGGATGCTCGACCTGAACGACCTGGATTTCCCGGACCTTCTGGTCTTTCTGGCCGGTGAGGTCCAGAGACAGCTTCGCGAGTCGGGGATTCCCGGATTCACCGCAGCTTCCGTGCAGATCCAGACGCTCTGGGATGAGTTGAGCGGGGCTCTTCGATCGAAAGTGAGCCTCGCCGGGAGAGACGTCGATATACCGTATCTTCCTTTGGCTGTCGAGATCAAGAACCGGCCCAATTCCCGTTCCGAGCTGCGGTCGGCCATCGAGAGGCAGAGCACGAGTCTCCTGGAGGCGGTCAACGATCTCCTCCAACTGGCCAACGTCAAGCTCCGGGAAGCCGGACGCGAGGGGTTGGTCCTGATCGTCGACGGGCTCGACAAAATGGTGCGGCGGGATCTCGATGGAGGCAGCAATACCCACGAGCGCCTGTTCATTCGCCGTAGCGAGCAGCTTGCGAGTGTCAAGTCGCACGTGATCTACACCGTACCGATTTCACTGATCTATTCGCCGGCATTCACTCAGCTCGAGCAGACCTTCGGTGAGCACAATGTTCCCGTGCCCATGATTCGTCTCCGTGGAGAAGATCGCTCCAATCCGTCGTCTTCGACGCCTGGCATGGTCAAGATGCGGGAGATTCTGGAAAAGCGGTGCGACTACGCGGGAATCGCCTTTCGTGAAATCTTCGATGCACAGGAGACCTGTGATCACCTCTGCGAAATGACAGGAGGCCACCCTCGCCACCTGATGATGTTCATCCAAGCGGCGGCGAGCAGGGTGGATGGCCTTCCAATCACGCGCGACGCGGTAGAGCGGGCGATTCGGGACTACTCCAACAGTCTGAAGCGGAGCATCCCCGACGATTTCTGGCCACACCTCCAGCGGTTCGAGATCCCTCAGGACGACATCCCCACGGATGCCATGCACCAGGAGATGCTGCTTCTTCTGCACATCTTCGAGTACATGAACGGCAGACCATGGTACGAGGTGAACCCTGTCCTCCGCACCATCCCCCGATTCATCGAGTGAAGCGAGCTCCGCCGAGTCCCTCCAGGCTCTGCGCCGGGGCTTCCAGCGTGCCGGAGGCTTCGCACTCTTCATCGCTGTCTGCAACAGTCGCGCAAAGACCCGAGAGTTGATCCGGCTCCTTGGGGAGTCGATGCCGGAGAGCGAGATCGAGACGGTCACTCTCGACAAGAACATCGACCACTCTCTCGATGCAGTTCTCGCGCAGGCGGACCGGAGCAAAGCCGGACCGTTGATGATCGTCGGGCTGGAGAAGTCGAATCCTTCCTGGGCAAAGGAACGGCCCGTTCTTTACGCTCTGAACATGAGCCGTCCGGACTGGCCCAAGGAGCTGCCGCGGCCCCTGGTTTTCTGGATACCCGATTATCTCCTTGGACTGATGGGGCGGGAGGCTCCGGATTTCCTGGATTGGCGTAGCGATACGCTGTTCTTTCCGGCGCCTGTCGATGAAGAGCTTCTGTCTCTGAGGCCGGAAGTTTGGCTCGGCGAACAGAACGAGTCCATGTCAGAACGAAAGCGTCGTGTCCGGGTCGAGGAGCTCGCATCCCGGCTGGCCAGCCCCTTCGATTCCGATGATCCAGTCGCTCTCGCTGCTCGGGCGGGCTGGCTCAAGGAGTTGGGAATCCATTTCTTCCGACTGGGAGAATGGAGGGCTGCCCGTAAAAGCGACCTCGAGGCGCTCGAAATCGAGAAAAGGTTGGGCCGGCAAGAGCAGACCGCAAATCTGCTTGGAGATCTTGCTTTACTCGACGAGGTTCAGGGTAGAGTGAGAGAGGCCGAGATTGCACTCGAGCGGGCGCTTGCGATCTACGAAAGCCAGGGGAGCAGGCGAGGTGAAGTGATTGGACTCGCCAATCTGGCAAACCTCCACCTTCGGGCGGGCCGTCTCGAGAGTGCTGAGCTGTTGGGCCGTCGAGCCTTGGAGCTGGCAGTAAAGGATGCCAGCCCTAATCTCGTGTCTCTCACACCTTGGCTCATTGGCAGCGTGTTCGGCATAATGTTGGGGAAGAAGGATTTTGTTGCTGCCAAGAAATTGGCGGAGGAGGCTTTAGCTGCTGCCGCGGCGGCTGGGTCCGCGTTCAGGAGGCCGGAGATACTCCGAAACCTTGGAGTGTTGTCCTCGGTTGAAGGAGACCTGGATCGTGCAGAGAGGTATTTTAGAGAGAGTCTCCAAGTTGCGCGAATGCTCGGTGAACCGGTCAGTGCCGCTGAATCCCTGCTAGGTCTCGGGCTTCTGTATGTCGAAATGGATGACGACGCAGCAGCAAGGAGCGCCCTGATCGAAGCGGAGCAACTCTTCCGGGAAACAGGAGATCTCGCTTCGGCAGAGAGGGCTCGGAAACGCCTCCAAGAGTTGGTCGAGCCCCTCTCTTCCGCAAAATCCCACTAATACCGCAACAGCGCCGCCACCTCTCCCGCCTCGGACCCGTCGCGCGCGGTCCTCTCGCTTGCAAGAGGCCGGCCAGTGGCGGACTGTCTGAGGGGGTGAGGAAAAAACCGCCCCGCCGGGTGGTGGTGAAACAATCTGTTTCGTGTAGCCTGGGGTCGTCTAGAGGGGGTATGACGACCATGAACCACTTTTCTTCTGACGATTGGCAGACCCGCTGGTCCGACAAGATTGGGACGGCCGAAGACGCCGTCCGCCTGATTCCTCCCGGCAAGCGCATCCTGATCGGCTCGGGTGCGGGAGAGCCCGGCCACCTGGTGGATGCCCTGGTCAGCCACGGCGACCATCTGGCGGGCAACGAGATCATGCATCTCATGACCCTGGGCTCGGCGCCATACGTCCAGCCCGGGCTCGAGCACCGGTTCCGGCATACGGCGTTCTTCATCGGCGCCAACGTGCGGTCCGCCGTCCAGGAGGGGCGCGCCGACTTCATGCCCGTCTTTCTGTCGGAGATCCCGCAGCTGATCACCTCGGGCCGTGTGGGGATCGACGTGGCCTTGATCCAGGTCTCGCCGCCGGACCATCACGGCTTCGTCAGCCTCGGTGTCTCGGTCGATATCGTGCGCGCCGCGGTCGACACCGCCACCGTGATCCTCGCCGAGGTCAATCCGCAGATGCCACGCACGCTCGGCGATTCGTTCCTCCATGTCGACCGCATCGCCTGTCTGGTACCGGTGAACGAGCCGCTGCCCGAGCTCGGAGAGCAGCCGCTCGACGCCGTCTTCCGTGAGATCGGTAAGAACGTCGCGACCCTGATCCCGGACGGTGCCACGCTCCAGATGGGGATCGGCAAGATCCCGGACGCGACCCTCGCCTCTCTGGGGGACCGCCATGACCTGGGCATCCACACCGAGATGCTGTCGGACGGCGTCATGCGCCTGGTCCAGGCCGGGGTGATCACCAGCCGGCGCAAGAACTTCCTGCCGGGCAAGCTGGTCACCTCGTTCGTCATGGGCTCGCGCGAGCTCTACGAGTGGGTGCACGACAACCCGCTCGTCGAGATGCGGGGGAGCGCCTTTACCAACGACCCGTTCCAGATCGCCAGAAACGACAACATGATCGCGATCAACGCGGCGCTGGCGGTGGATCTGACCGGGCAGGTGGCGGCGGATACGGTGCGCGGCCGGTTCTTCTCGGGGATCGGCGGCCAGGTCGATTTCATCCGTGGCGCGGCGCGCAGCAAGGGCGGCCGGCCGATCATCGCCCTGCCGTCCACGGCGAAGGGGGGAGCGGTCAGCCGCATCCAGCCGACCTTCGAAGAGGGCGCCGGTGTCGTCACGAGCCGCGGCGACATCCACTACGTAGTGACCGAATACGGCGTCGCCGACCTCTGGGGGAGGAACATCGCCCAGCGCGCCCAGTCGCTCATCGCCATCGCCCATCCGGACTTCCGGTCCGAGCTGCTCGACGCCGCGAAGAACCGCTTCTACGTGTTCCGGGGGTAAACCCTCACCCCCGGCCCCTCTCCCGCAAGCGGGCGAGGGGAGAAGGTTACCCAAGGACCCCTTCCGGATCACTGCTCCCCCTAACCCACACCCCTCTCCCACTTGTGGGAGAGGGGCCGGGGGTGAGGGCCCTACTCGATCACGAAGATGTTCTTCTTCCGGCACATCTCCTTGAGGACCTTCGGCCAGACCGTGGCGCTGACCTCGCCGAGGTGGGCCTTGCGGAGCAGCAGCATGGTGGTGCGCGACTGGCCGATCCCGCCGCCGATCGAGAGCGGGATGCGGTCGTCGAGGATCGCCTGGTGATAGGGGAGCTTGAGGAAGTCGAGCTGGCCCGTCATCTCCAGCTGCTGCATCAGCGTCTCCTTGGTCACCCGGATGCCCATGGAGGAGAGCTCGTGCCGCCGCTGCGTCACCGGGTTCCACACCAGGATGTCGCCGTTCAGGCCGTGCATGGGCCGGCCGCCGGCTGAGACCGTCGGCGTCACCCAGTCGTCGTAGTCGGCCGCCCGCATCTCGTGGGGATAGCCGTCGTCGAGCGTCCAGCCGATGCCGATGATGAAGACCGCCGGGTACTTCTGGAGGATGGCGGTCTCGCGCGCCTTGCGTGGCAGGTCCGGATACATCTCGAGGATCTCCTCGGCGTGGAGGAAGACGATCTCCTCGGGCAGGCTCGGGTACCCGTCGGTCGCGAGCTGCGGGAAGGCGTGATGGAGGAAGGTCTCCGCCCCCTTGATCACCTTCCAGATCTTGCGGACCGTGTTTTTCAGGTAGTCCAGGTTCCGCTGCCCGGCGGTGATCCGCCTCTCCCAGTCCCACTGATCCACATAGGCGCTGTGGTCGTGATCGAGGAAGTAATCCTTGCGCACCGCCCGCATGTCGGTGACCAGCCCTTCGCCCACGTCCATGCCGAACTGCTGGAGAGCGACTCTCTTCCACTTGGTCGCGGCCTGCACCACCTGGGCGTCGATCGGGTTGCGGCCGTCGTTGGGGATGCGGAACTGGATCGGGGTGCGGGAGCCGTCGCGGTCGAGATCGTCGTTGACGCCGCTGTCCACGTCGACGATCAGGGGGACCTCCACCTTGAGCAGGTTGAGCTCGGTAGAGAGGTGGTCTTCGATGTAGCGCTTGACGGCGGCCAGAGCGATCTGGGTCTCTTTGGGATCGAGAATCGAGGAATAGCCGGTGGGGAGGATCTGCTCGATCTCGTCATAATTGCCGATGCCGGGGCCGGCCAAATCGGCACGCTTGTCGAGAGTTGGGATCATGGAGTTCTCCGAGGGTTCCGGATCCGAGGCGGGACCGTCCCGCGCTCGGCGAGAGGCGCTGGGAGCCCATTCGCCCGGACTGTAGCAGCGCGCCGCAGGGCTCGAAACGCCCCAACGGGGGGTGTGCGGCCTCGGTGGAGCCAACCCGGCAGGGTAGGCGCCGCGTGCCGTTGCGAGCCGGGCCGGCCCGGCCCTCTGTCCCCGCCCTCATGGGCAGCGGCACCTGAAGAGATAGAGGAAGAAAGGGGGCTGTTCCCATGAGGAAGAAGCTGAACCGGAAACTGCAACTGAACCGCGAGTCCCTGCGTCGCCTCACCCGGCCGGATGACCTCGGAGACGTCCTGGGGGGAAGGCCGACCTTGGGCGGAACCTGCAATGAGCTCACCTGCCTGGATAGCTGTGCCACCTGCTACGCCACCTGCGTGACGTGTGGGGCAAGCTGCACCTGCTAGTGACAACCCGTCAAACCCTCTCCCCTCTTCTGCTTGCGGGAGAGGGGCCGGGGCGAGGGGCTCCTCAGCACGGCCTTTGCAGATCCCTCCGCGACGGAGGAGATCCGCCCCCATGAATGACCAGGACGATCAGAGCGAGCGCGACCTGCTGGACGAGAGTAGCCTGGGGTTGCACGTGGAGCTGCTGCCGGGCAAGTCGCTGAGTCAGGTCGAAGAGCCTCCGGCCGTGGAGGAGGCTGACTGGCCGCACTTCCGGCGCCTCACTTTCTTCAGCGTGCTCGCCGGTCTGTGCCCCCTGATTCCGCTCCCCTCCGAGGACGACCGGGTGACCGGGCTGATCCACCGGCAGATGGTGCGCGAGCTCGGAGAGAGCCGGAGCCTGGACCTCTCGGAGGACGAGGCCCGGCTCCTCGCCGGCTCGACCGAGCGGCGTTCGCTGGCGCTGACCGTACGCCGGGGCATCGGCAGGATCGTGGGGAAGGTGCTCAGGAGGCCATCCTCCGATCTCCTCCTGCGCGAGGGGGTCGACCGCACCGTGGAGACCTTCGGCGAGGGATACCTCCTGCTCCACGCGGCAAGCCTGCCGCAGGCGCTGCGTCCGGCGGGCCGCACCGAAGAGCGGGTGCGGGCGGTGCGCACGGCGGTGACGTCCACGCTGCGGGATTCGGACGTCTCGTCGATCCGGAAGGCGGTCGGCAGCTCGTTCCAGCGGAGCTTCGATCTGCTTTCGCGGGCCGCCGCGAAGCTCGGTGCGCAGGGGGTTTCCCTCGACGAGGAGGGGGAGCTCCTCGACGGCTTCGTCGATCAGCTGGCCGGAGCTCTCTGGGGGGACCACGGCTGCTGCGAGTCGCTCGAGCGGTCCTTCGGCGAGCGCCTCGCCCGGCTGCGTCCGGTACAATGAACTCGCCATGGTCACCGCGCCAGCCTCCTCCTCTCTTCCGGACGAGATCCGCCGCATCCTGGACGATCTCGAAGCCAACCAGCGCCGCGCCGAGGCGCTGGTCGCGGACCTCGACCGCGAAGCCTTGAACTGGCGGCCCGACGACCGGTCGTGGAGCATCGCGCAGTGCCTGGACCATCTGAACGTGGCGAACCGGATCTATCTGGAAGCCATGCGCCCGACGCTCGCCGAGGCGCGGAGCCAGGGACGGATGCGACGGGGGCCTGTCCAGCCAGGCTGGTTCGAGCGCTGGTTCGTGGCGAACCTGGAGCCGCCTCCCAAGCGGAAGCTCCCGGCGCCCAAGAAGATCATCCCTGCGATGGAAGGGGAAAAGGACGCGCTCCTCGCCGAATTCCGGCGTCTGCACCGGGAGCTCGAGGATCTCCTGCGCGCCTCGGCCGATCTGGATCTCGGCGTGCGTTTCCCGAACCCCTTCATCCCCCTCCTCCGCTTCACGGTCTGGACCGGCTTCCTGGTACCCCCCACCCACGAACGCCGGCACTTGTGGCAGGCGGAGCAGCTGCGGAAGCGGCCCGGGTTTCCGGCGTAGCGGGATCGCAGCTTCCCTCTGGCAAATCGTGAGCGTCCTCCCGAGAGGTCGCTTCTGTTCTGATTTCGGGGAACCTGCGGAGCCACCCTCTGGTGGTAAGATGGCCGGGTCAGCCGCTTGCCTTGGGCGGCTGCCAGTGGGGGAAATTTCGATGTCCCTGATCGAGCATCTGGAATCGGATGACTGGGAAGAGGTGCTCCGGCGGAACTTTGAGTATGCGCTCGAAGTTCTCAAGAAGGATCGCTTCCGAATAGTTTCCAGTTCCGTCGACGATCTGAGAAGTTGGTTGGCAGCCGGTGGAGTCAGCCGGGTCAAAGAGCATCTCAATGATCAGATGGAGATGCGCCAATTCTCCTCGACCAAGAAGGCGGCAGTGAACGACTTCTTGGATGTACTTGTGCGAGAGAATCGCCATCGGCTTTTGGATCTGATGGCGCATGATGTCCTCGTCGCAACGAAGCAGGAGTGGCTCTCAGCCTGTGGACTTTCAGAGCTGAAGACCGAGGATTTGTGGAGCCGCATTCTGGCGGGTGAAAGGCCATTTGAAGAGTGGATGCATGCTCATGGCCGCTCTGACGAGGAGATAGCGGAGATCTATCGCCTGATCGATCAGTGGCTGATCCAGCGAGGTATCATTCATCCACCAGAGTTCGGCACAGCCGTGCACTGACCGCGGCGGCTTTCCTTGCCGCTCATACGGTGTGGGTGATTTTTCGGTTCTCGTACTCACCGGGACAACTTTGGAGATTGCATCTCATAGCGTCCTGCCGCGTCGGCTCGGAGTCATCCATTTGGGCGGCTTGGGTCTCCTCCATGTCATCCCCCCTACGCCGCGTACAACCTCTCGATCTCGTCCGCGAACTTCTGGTTGACCACGCGGCGCTTGAGCTTCATGGTGGGGGTCAGCTCTCCTTCGTCGATCGAGAGCTCGCGGGGGAGAATCACGAACTTCTTGATCGTTTCGTAGCGGGCGAGGGTCGCGTTGACCCCCTCGACCTGTTTCTCCAGGTACTGGCGGAAGACCGGGCAGGTGGCCAGGGCTTCCGGGGTGCGGGCAGGGCTGCCGGCGGTCTGCCCTTCGGCGGCGGCTCGCGCGGGATCGAGGGTCAGGAGCGCCACCAGGTAGTTGCGCCGGTCTCCAATCACCACCGCCTGCGAGACGGCCGGGATCTGCCGCAGCTTGCCTTCGATGACCGCAGGCCCGATGTTCTTGCCGCCCGAGGTGATGATCAGCTCCTTCTTGCGGTCGGTGATCTTGAGGAAGCCTTCGTCATCGATCTCGCCGATGTCGCCCGAGTGGAGCCAGCCGTCGGCATCGAGCGTCTCGCGGGTGGCCTCCTCGCTCTTGAAATAGCCCAGGAAGATGTGAGAGCCGCGCATCAGGACCTCGCCATCGGCGGCGGTGACCAACTCGGTCCCTAGGATGGCGCGGCCCACTTTGCCGAAATGGTAGTGGTCCGGCAGCGAGAGGGTCGCCGGGCCGGTGCACTCGCTCATCCCGTAGACCTCCAGGATCGGGAGGCCGAGGCTGGAGAAGAATTCCAGCGTCTCCGTCGAGATGGGCGCCGTCGACGTGGAGCAGACGCGCGCCCGGTCGAGACCGAGCTTCTCGCGGACCTTGGAGAAGACGAGTTGGTTCGCGACCGGATAGAGGATCGGCCGGGGCCGGCCCTCCTGGTCGGCGCGCCCCCCGGCCAGGCCCACTCCGCGCGCCCAGGCGGCGATCTTTTTCTTGAGCCCGGTGTTCTGCGCTCCCGCCGCCTGGATCGCCGCCTGCATCTTCTCCCAGACCCGCGGCACGGCGAAGAAGAAGCTCGGCCGCGCCTCGCGGAGATTCTCCCCCAGCTTCTCGATGCTCTCGGCGAACCACGCGCAGCCACCCACCGCCATGGAGCAGTGCAGGGAGACCACCTGTTCGGCGATGTGAGAGAGGGGCAGGTAGCTGATCATTGCGTCCTCGGCGTTCACGCCGTAGGCCTCGACGACCCGCTGCGTCGTCCAGGTGACGTTGTGGTGGCTGAGCATGACCGCCTTCGGCGGGCCGGTCGTGCCCGAGGTGTAGATGAGGGTGCAGAGATCCTCGGGCTTCTGGTCCTCGATGCGCCGGCGCAGCTCCTCCTCGGGGACCTGGGCGCCCAGGTCGAGGAGCTGCTGCCAGGTGTAGACCCCCTCCTCCGAAGCCGAGCCTGTCATCAGCACGATGGCTTTCAGGTGGGGCAGGCGGTCGCGGATCTGCCGGAAGACGTCCAGATAGTGGGTGTTCTCGACGACGGCGACGGCGGCCTCCGCATGGTCTGCGATGTACTGGCACTGCTCGGGCGAGTTGGTGATGTAGATGCCGGCCGGGATGCCGCCGGCGGCGATGGCGCCGACGTCGGCGAGGAACCATTCGGGCCGGTTGAAGCCCATGATCGCCACGCCCTGGCCGGGAGCGAGGCCGAGGCGCAGGAAACCGCGGGCGGCGAGCCAGGCCTGCTCGCGGTACTCCTTCCACGTGGTGGTCCGCCACTGGCCGCCGTCCTTGACCCGCATCGCGGGCCGCTCTCCGTGGTCCCGGGCGGTGCGTTCCAGAACGCTCATGATGGTCTCGGGCGTCTCGGGCATGGTCTCCTCCGAATCTCAGGTCGAGTGAGAGACATACCCGTAGCACCCGCGCGGCGCGGTGTCAAATGCAGCCCTCACCCCCGGCCCCTCTCCCACAAGTGGGAGAGGGGTGTAGGTTAGAAGAACTGGCGGTTTGGGAAGACGCTTTGCTTGTTTCTTGGGTAACCTGCACCCCTCTCCCGCTCGCGGGAGAGGGGCCGGGGGTGAGGGTTTTCACCGGTTCGACAGCGGCGGCAGGGTGGTCGGCTTGCGGTCGAAGTAGGAGAAGAACTGCTGGACCTGCTGCGGGGTGCCCTTGAGGAGCCGTACCCGCTTGTCGCCGATGGCCTTGGCCAGGGCGTCCTGGGCGGTGCCGTCTCCGGCTTCGGCGGTGATGAGCTGGTCGAGGACGTCCTTGGGGAGCGAGACGGCCACGTCCGCCTGCTTCACCTCGTCCTCGGACGAGCCGGTCTCGATGAGCTCGGCGACGGCGCCGCGCAGGTTGAGCACGTACCCCTCGCCGTCGTAGCCCTGGTCGGGGGCCGGGAACCAGAAACCGAAGGACATCTGCACTCCCTTGCCGTCGGGCGTGGCCGGCATGGTCTTCTCGGCCTGGAGGCGCATCGTCCAGGAGTTGACCCAGATGCCGGCGGGGAGCGAGGCCACGATGTCCGGCGAGGTGAGGCCCCCCTGGATCGCCTTCTTGGGGGTCAGGCCGCGCAGCTCGCGGGCGGAGGTCAGGTACCAGTTGCGCCAGTTCGGATTGGTCTGCGGCGTGGCCAGCAGGTCGTAGGCGGACGCTTTGATCTCTTTGGCCCGCGGATTGTCCGGCTCGGCGCGCAGGACCAGCGTGGCCAGCTCGGCGGCCCACTGCTGCTCTGCCATGGCGCCGGACTCCACCGCCTTCTGGGCCTTGTCGAGCACGGCTCCGGAGCCGCCCATCATCTCGACCGTCCGCCGGGCGGCTTCGGGTCCCGGCGTCGGCGCGAGAGCCACCGGATCGCCCTGGTACCAGCCGAGATAGCCGAAGTAGAGCTCGCGGACGGCTTGCGACACGGAGCCGTAGAAGGAGCGCAGGTAGTCCTTCGGATCGGTGTCCGCGGGCTTGGCCGGGACCACGTCCGCCAGGTCCTCGATCAGGTACTCGGGCATGGTGATCTGCTGCGGCAGCTCCTCCATGGTGTAGCCCTTGTTCATGAAGCGGATCGCCTGGTCATGGGTGAACTGGACGGCGTCGCGGAAGTTGCGGAGCACCTTCTGGATGTTCTTCTGCCCGCACAGCGGCGTGCCGTGGGAGGGCAGCATGCACCAGGAGTCCCACTTGCGCAGCACGTCGACGCTCCGGAACCACTGGGCCGGGTTGCGGTAGCTGGTGCCGCGCAGGCTGTAGAGGTTGGGGAACGAGGGACCCTGGATGACCTCGGCGGAGAGGAGGAGCCCGGGTCCATCGCCCGGACCCTGGGCGGCTGTGGCCTGGGCGCCCGTCGTGTTCAGCCGGTCCGGAACGAACACCGCGAACTCGTCGTCGGTCTCGCTCGGCACGTAGACGAGCTTCATGTGGATGCCCGCGGCTGCGAGGTCCATCTGGTTGGAGAAGGTGCGGGAGGGCATGTGGAAGCCGGAGGTCCCTTCCTTCACCTCGGGGCCGATGCCGTCGTTGACCACGCCGTTGGGGATCAGGAAGCTGCCGTACATGTAGGCCGAGCGGACGTTGATCATGGTGCCGATCACCGTGGCCGTGTTGGCGATCGAGTCGACGATGTTCTCCTGGCCGATGACGGTGACGCAGCGCGGCGCCTCGCGGTCGGCGTCGAACGGGGTGTCCTTGCCGGCGTCGGCCTTCTTCTCGGGCGGGCAGGCCGGGTGGTCGGCCTCCTGCAGGAAGGCCTCGACGCCCGCTGTGTGATCGATGTGGTTGTGGGTGTAGATGATGGCCCGGATCGGCAGCTTGCCGGTGGCGGGCAGGTAGCCGGTCTTGCGGGCGTCGGCGAGGACCTGGTGGGCGGTCTCCACGTCGCCCAGGGTGTCGACGACTACGATCCCTTGCGGTCCCACCAGCAGGATGGTGTTCGCGAGGTTGTAGCCGACGGCCGTGTAGGACTTGTAGGTCAGGCCGGCGGGCAGGTGGGCTTTCGAGTAGGCGTCGGTCTGGGTGTCCCAGATCTTGATCGGCTCGAACCAGTTGCTGTGCTGCTCGAGGAGCCGATTGACCGGCGGCCAACCGACGGCGGCGGCGGGGGCGGCGAGGGACAGGGTCAGGAGCACCAGGACCAGGCACGCGAGCGCTCTCTGCGAGAACATGGGGATCTCCTCCTTCCGGCGATTTCAGGAAATTCGGCGTACGTTCCGGTCAGGGGACAGGGCAACGGCCGTGCCAGGCCGCGGGAGGGGCTGTTTCGAGGGGAAAGGGTCGGGGGGAGGGGGACGAGTCTCGCAGAATTGCGAGACCGTCACGCGGTTGTGCGGGACCTCACGTGCGGACGGTGGGGTGAAAATGCTAGCACAGCCTGGGGAAGGGTCAGGTCCCTTCTCGGCAGGGTCGGCCTTCTCGGGATCGTACTTTCCCTCATGCCAGAGCCCGTGCTAGCCTATGCTTCGACATAGGCCGCTCCACCGGCCAGGAGGACGCTGTGCAGACCGAACGGATTGTGCGTTTGTTTCGGAACGGGAGGAACCAGGCATTGCGGATTCCGCGGGACCTCGAGCTGCCCGGCAATGAAGCTCTTCTCCGCAAAGAAGGAAATCGTCTGGTTGTAGAGCCGGTCCAGAAACCATCCGTGCTGGAGCTTCTGGCCTCCTGGGAACCTCTCGACGAAGAATTCCCCGACATTGATGAGGACCTCCCGCCGCTCAGAGACGTGGATCTGTGAGATGGCCGATTTTCGTTATCTGCTCGATACCAACAGCATGTCGGACCTGGTCCGGCACCCTGGTGGGCGGGTGGCACGCAGGTTTGCCGTGGTGGGTGAGCCTGTCGTGTGTACGAGCATCATTGTCGCGTGCGAGCTCCGCTTCGGAGCGGCGAAGCGAGGCTCACCCTCGCTCTCGGTCCGCATCGACCAGCTGCTCGCGAGCTTCGAGGTGCTTCCGCTGGACCGAGAGGCGGATCGTCATTACGCCGAGATCCGGGCACACCTCAGCCGTACGGGCCGAACGATTGGGCCGAACGACCTGCTGATCGCGGCCCACGCGCTGGCGCTCGACCTCACCCTGGTCACCAACAACGTCGACGAGTTCGCCCGCGTGCCAGGCCTTTCGATTGAAAACTGGCTCGCTGGCTAGCCAGCCCCGCCTCCTCTCCCCGGAGCTACAATGCCCCTGCACCCGTGGCTGACTCACCTGCAGAACACATCGGTCCGTACCGCGTCGTCCGCCGCTTGGGGGCCGGCGGGATGGGGGAGGTGTTCCTGGCCTACGACGACCGGCTGGACCGCCTCGTGGCCATCAAGCGGATGCGGCCGGACGCGTTGCGCGATCCGTCGCGCCGGGAGCGGCTGCGGCGTGAGGCAAAGGCGGCGGCGCGGCTCTCCCATCCGAATGTGGTCCAGGTCTATGACATCGAGGAGGATGAGGGGCAGGGCGACGCCATCGTCCTGGAGTACATCCAGGGACAGACGATCGCGGAGCTGCTGCGCGGCGGTCCGCTTCCCATGGATGAGGCGGTGGAGCTGGCGGTCCAGGTGGCGGAGGGCCTCGCCGCGGCGCATGCCGCCGGGCTGGTGCATCGCGACCTCAAGGCCGAGAACGTCGTGGTCACCGCCGAGGGTCGGGCCAAGATCCTCGATTTCGGCCTGGTGAAGCCGCTCGATTCCGGTGCGGACAGCACACTGACCGAGCATGGGGCGGTCCTCGGCACCTACCGCGCCATGGCGCCCGAGCAGGCCGAGGGCGCGGAGGTGGACGCCCGCGCGGATCTCTTCTCGCTCGGGGTGCTCCTTTACGAGATGCTCGCCGGCCGGTCGCCGTTCCAGGGCGCGACGCCGGTCGCGACGCTACGCAACCTGACCGGCGCCGCGCCCCGGCCTCTGGAAGAGGCGCAGCCGGACCTGCCGGGCGAGCTCACCGGGTTGGTCCACGAACTGCTGGAGAAGGATCCGGAGAGGCGGCCGGCAGGGGCACGGGAGGTGGCGGCACGCCTGCGGACTCCCGCCACTTCGATCCCCCTCTCCTCCCAGGTCTCCGTCCGTCCTGGTTCGCTCGCTCCAGGAGCGGACGAAGAAACGTCCGCCCTGAGCGTGCTGCGCCGGCCGCGGAGCTCGTGGATGGCCACGGTGGGGGTGCTGGCTCTCCTGGCCGTTGCGAGCGCCTGGATCGTCACGGAGACCGGGTTCGGCCGGCGGGCGACGTTGCGGGTGGCGGTCCCGAAGCCGGTGATCGCGGTGGGCGCCGAGAAGCTCGATCTGGTCGCGTCGGGCGCTCTGATGTCGGCGCTCCGGACCCTCGTCTCCCTGGAGGGCGTGACCCCGATCGAGCCTTCGCAGATCGGCGACGTCCGAGGGGCGGTGCCGGACGTGGCCCGGGCGGTGGCCGCGGACGAGGTCCTGAGCCTGGCCATCGAGCCAAGCCGGCCGAACCAGGCGTTCGTTTCCTTGCGGCGCGTACGTGCTGCGGATGGGAGCGTTCTCTGGGCCGAGAGGCTCGCGGTCCCGGCCTCGCGCGACGAGGCCCTGCTGCTGGCGGAAGGGATCTCCGGGGCCGTGCGCCGCGCCTATCCCCAGCAGCGAACGCGGCCCGGCATCCCGGATCTGGACGTCCGGGCTGCCGACTACGCGGAGTTCCTGGAGATCTGGCAGCGGCTGCAGGCGGGAAGGGGCGCCTGGGCTCCGGAGGCGGCCCGCCTCGAAGCGCTCACGGCACGCTCTCCGCGCTTCCTCGAAGCCCAGATCCAGATGGCCACCCTGGCCGCGAACCTTTTCCTCGATACGCGCGACGCCTCGTATCTGAAGCGAGCGCGCGCCGCCCAGGAACGAGCTCACGCGCTGGCTCCTGGCTATCCGCGAGTCCTCTTCACCGAGAGCTTCCTGGCTCTCGTCGAGCGGCGGTTCGACCAGGCCGGGAAGGCACTCGCGTCCCTGGAACGGGCCCTGCCCGGAGATCCGGCCGTCGCGGCCCAGCGAGCCCGTCTGGCCGATGCGCAGGGCGATCTCGCCACCGCTGTCCGGCTTCTCCGTGCGGTCGTGGAGCGCTACCCGTCCTGGCGGTATCTGGTGGAGCTCGCCGGGCTGGAGCTGCGGGCCGGCGAGGTCAAGTCGGCGCGAAGCCATCTGGAGCAGGCTGCCGCCCTGGTTCCGGGAAACACCTGGCCCCTCGCCAAGCTCGGAGAGCTGGAGCTCGCCTACGGCAGCCTGCGGCGTGCCGAGCAGACCTATCGACAGCTCGTGGCCGACCGCCCCCAGCGCAGCGATCTCACCAATCTGGGCACGGTCCGCCTCCTGCTCAAGGATTACGACGGGGCGGTGGAGAGCTATCGCCAGGCTCTGGAGGTGGAGCCCGGCCATGTCGCCGTCATGTTCAATCTGGCCGACGCCGAGCTGGCCCGCGGGCGGACGAACGAGGCCCTGGCGTTGTACCGGGAGGTCGCCGGAGGCCTCGAGGGCCGCGACGGCCCCTCCCCGCTGGACCGCTGCCTCCTGGCCCAGTGCCTGGTGCATCTGGGAGAGAGCCGGAGGGCCGTGGGGATGGCCCTGGAGGCTCTTCAGAGCGCGGGGCAGGATGCCGAGGTGACGTTCCAGGTGGCCGTGGTCTTCGCTCTCGCGGGCGAGGATGCCTCCGCCCTCGCCCAAGCCGGCAAGGCCCGGAGTCTCGGTATTCAGGCGCGCTGGCTGACGATCCCGGCTTTCGACCGGCTGCGGGACGATCCGGCCTTCCGGACGCTGCTCGCGGAGAGCCGGTAGGGCATCAATCCGGGGGGGCGACCACTCCGCCCCGGTTGTCGATCACCGGGTCGCCGCTGCTCATCCATCCGATCTCGCCGGTGGAGACCGACACCAGCGCCACCTCGAAGTGATAGAGCCCGTTGACCCTGTTGTTGCCCATGCCGCGGATCTGGCCCGGCAGGATGGTCAGCGCGGCGAAGGGGCCGAGCTGCAGGTTGGGCACGGTGCCCTCCCCCTCGTAGAGATGGAACTTGATGCGCGGGCGCCAGGCGTCCACACCGTTGGGGAGATCGCTCGGGAACTGCAAGACGATGGCGTCGCCCGGCCCGAGGATCTGGTGCGGGGGCTCGATGTCGAGCGATGTGCCCGTACCCAGGCTGACCTCATAGCTGAGCTCCTCGCCGATCGCGGTCGGCTGGACCTCGAGATGGGCGGGCGCGCTCCAGACCATCGAGCCCTCGGTGTCCCAGCCGGCGGCGAACCCTGTCTGCACGACGGCGCGGTATTCGAAAGGGATCGGCTCGGTTCCCGTCCAGCCGCTCGATCGGCAGACGCCCCAGATCCCGCCCGTGGCCTGGGTCAGGCCGCTCAGCGGTCCGACGAAGGCGTTGTTGCCGGACCTCCGGAACTCGATCCACGGAGTCCAGCCGGCAGGAATCCCGAGAAAGTTCCAGACGACCGTGTCTCCGGGATTGAGGGACATGCTCGGGTACGAGACGGCCAGCGAGAGAGTCGAGGGATCGTACTGCACCTGGATCAGGTGGGTGACTGCACCGGGGCCGGTCGCAGGAGTCGTGATGGGATCGGACATGAGCGCTCCTGAGGAAAGGTTGTGTGCGCTAGAGTACCGCACCGAGGATCTCCACCGGTGCCCCCTTCTCTCGTTGCCTTGAGCGGCCGCCTCCAGGGCCAGACGTTCGACCTGACCGGCGATGGCCTCGCCATCGGCCGGCATCCGTCGAACGATCTGGCGATCCCGGACGCCACCGTCTCCCGCCACCACTCCGTCCTGAGACGGACCCCGTCCGGCTGGCGGGTCGCCGACCTCGACAGCCGCCACGGGACGTTCCTCAACAGCCGGCCGGTCCGCGAGGAGGAGCTTCGCCATGGGGATGTCCTGGGGATCGGCGAATCGACCTTCCTCGTCCTCCTGGAAACGCCTTCCGGGGAGGACGTGCGGACGGACGAAGAGATCGAGCTCGAGGAGGGGACCGAGATCCGCCTGCCTGCCGGCGAATCCGTGTACCTGCGGCCGCAGCCGGAACGGCTCGCGGAGGGGGAGGCCGCCCGGGCGCTCGCGGCCCTGCTCGAGCTGGCCGCCGCCTGCGGTGCTCCCCGCGATCCCGCCGCTCTCGCACGGGCCTCCCTGGAGCGGGTCCTCGCCGCGATTCCTGGCGAGAGAGCTGCGTTCTTCCTCGCCGGGAGCGGCGATCCGGAGCCCCTCGCGTTCCGACACCGCCGCCAGGGAGGAGGGGGGAGACCGTTCGCGCCGAGCCGCTCGCTGGCCGATCGGGCGCTGCGCGAGCGGACGGCGATCCTCTACAAGGCAGGGAGCGGAACGGTTGCGTCCGCGAGCGTGGCCGGCGTCCGGGCCGCCGCCTGCGTGCCGCTCCTCGACGGCGGCGCGCCGCTCGGCTTCCTCTATATAGATACCCGTGAGCCCGGGGAGGAGCTGCGAGAGGAGCACCTGCAGTGGCTCACCGCGGCCGGGACCCTGATCTCGCCTGCCCTGGCGGCGCTGCTCCGGCTCGAAAGGGCCGAGTCGGAGAGCCGCCGGCTCCAGGAGTCGATTCTCGGCCGCGGGCTGGTCGGCGAGAGCCCGGCCCTGCGCCGGGCCGCCGGCGTCCTGGCTCGCGCGGCGCCCACCGCTTCGACGGTGCTGATCCTGGGCGAGAGCGGCACGGGCAAGGAGATGGCGGCCCGGGCGCTCCATACAGCGAGCCCCCGGGTGGGGCGGCCGTTCATGGCGATCAACTGCGCGAGTCTCTCGGAGAACCTGCTCGAAAGCGAGCTCTTCGGCCACGAGCAGGGGGCCTTCACCGGCGCCGTGACGAAGAAGACCGGCAAGCTGGAAGTGGCCCACGGCGGCACGCTCTTCCTCGACGAGGTCGGCGAGATCCCGCTGGCGCTCCAGGCCAAGCTCCTGCGCGTGCTCCAGGAGCGCACCTTCGAGCGGGTCGGCGGCACGCGGCCGATCACGGTCGACATCCGGCTGGTGGCCGCCACCAACCGCGACCTCAGGAAGGCGGCCGCCGAGGGGACGTTCCGCGACGACCTCTTCTACCGGCTGAACGTGATCACCCTGACCATGCCGCCCCTGCGCGAGAGGCGGGAGGACATTCCACTGCTCGCGAGCCACTTCGCCGCCCTGCACGGCAGCGCCGTGCGCGGCCGGCCGGTGGGGATCGCGCCGGCCGCCCGGACGCTGCTCGTCCGTTACGACTGGCCGGGCAACGTCCGCGAGCTGTCGAATGCCATCGAGCGGGCGGTGGTCCTCGGCCTGGAGGACGAGATCCGGCCGGAGGACCTCCCCGAGACCCTCCTGGAGACCGCGGCCCCGCAATCCTCCTCCGGTCCGCCGGACTACCACGAGGCCTTGAACGAGGCCAAGCGCCGGATCATCCAGGACGCCCTGGCGGCGAACGGCGGCAACGTGACCCGCGCCGCCGAATCTCTCGGCCTCCACCCCAACCACCTGCACCGGCTGATCACGTCGCTCGGATTGCGGTAGGGGGGAAGAGCAGGTGCGGAGTTGTCCTTTCGCGGTGGACTGTGCTGTACTGTAATTCCGAGGTGTGCTGGACCTGAACGCAATACCGACGCTGAGGAAATTATGCTGACTCGCCTCAAGGTCAACAGCTTCAAGAATCTGGTCGATGTCGACGTATCCTTCGGTCCGTTCACCTGTATCGCCGGTGTGAACGGAGTCGGCAAGTCCAATCTTTTTGACGCAATCGCGTTTCTGGGAGCACTCGCCGAGAAACCTTTGATGGATGCCGCTCTCTCGGTGCGCAGCGAGGGAGGACGAACCTCCGATCTACGGAGCATTTTCTATCGAACGGGTGATCGGCACGATCGTGCAATGACCTTCGAGGCGGAGATGCTTATCCCACCTGCGGGAGTCGACGACCTCGGCCAGGAGGCAAAGGCGGCGATTACCTTTCTCCGCTACAAGCTTGTTCTCGGCTTGGCCGACTCCGGCCTGTGCATCAAAAGCGAAGACCTCACCCATATTACGCTGGGCCAGGCTCGAAGCCATCTCTCCTTTCCCCACAGCCCCGCATGGCGAAAGAAGGTGGTAGAGGGGCGGAGAACAAGTCCATTCATCTCGACCGATGTCAAGGACGGCACAACCTACATCAAGCTGCATCAGGATTTGGGAAGTGAGTACAAAGGTGGAGGCCGACCGCGTTATCACATTGCTGGGAAGCTCCCGCGCACCGTCCTGTCGAATGTCAACGCGGCAGAGAGCGCGACGGCGGTCCTGGCTCGGCGCGAGATGCAGTCCTGGCAACTGTTGCAGTTGGAACCCTCAGCTTTGCGGTCCCCCGATCCTTACACCTCTCCACGGTCGATTGCAACAAATGGTGCCCATATTCCAGCAACACTTGCCCGGCTCGCCAAACTGGACCTCAACCCAGCCCGCCTGCCCGGTGCGGAGCGATCCTTGGGAGGCGAGGCGGCTGCTGTCTACGCTAGAGTCGCGAATCGGCTTTCCGAGCTTATTGAAGGTGTGCGCTTGATACGCGTAGATGTCGATGATCGCCGAGAGCTACTGACTCTTCTGTTGGCGGATCGCGACGGCACTGAGCATGAGGCACGGTCGCTTTCCGACGGAACCCTGAGGTTCCTGGCTCTCGCTGTCCTCGAAAGTGATTCCGAGGTCCGAGGAGTCCTTTGTATGGAGGAGCCGGAGAACGGAATTCACCCCCAGAGGGTCCCCGCCATGCTCCGCCTTCTGGGGGACCTCGCCGTTGATCCCTCCATGGCGGTCGGGGAGGGCAACCCTCTCCGCCAAGTCATCGTAAATACGCACTCCCCCGCGGTGGCCGCCCAGGTTCCCGAGGATGCACTCCTGGTCGCCATTCCCCAGAGCATTCAGCGAGAGGGACAGGGAGGGACCGTTCCTGCTTTCCGCTGGCTCCCGGGCACTTGGCGCGCGACGGCGTTCCCGGATGTTCCCACGGTCCCTCTCGGGCAGGTGGTGTCTTATTTGAATCCTCTCGAGCCTTTTCCTGAGAGGGTCAGAGAAACCCCGACGCCGGCAGGTTCGAAGCAAAAGCCCCCAACGCGGCGTGTCATCGATCGTGAAGACCTGCAGAAATGGCTTCCCTTCGGGGAGGCCCCGGTGGACCGGTGACTGCTCTCCGATTCACATTCGTCACCGACGGGGCGTCGGATCGGGCCCTGCTCCCTGTTTTGACCTGGCTTCTCCGTCAACATTCGCAACGCCCTTTCCAGCCGCAATGGGCTGATTTGCGATATCTCCGGCAGCCGCCAAGGACTCTCGAAGACAAAATTATCACCGCACTGGAGCTTTATCCTTGCGATCTCCTGTTCGTGCACAGGGACGCCGAGCGCGCGCCTCGCGAAGCTAGAGTCGCCGAGATTCGGCGGTGTTTGGCAGATCGCGCCGAGCCGCCGACAGTCTGTGTTATCCCGGTTCGCATGCAGGAGGCATGGCTTCTCTTTGACGAGGCGGCCCTTCGCCTCGCCGCGGACAACCCACATGGAACCATGGCTCTTTCTCTGCCACCGCTCCACCGGCTCGAAGAGATTCCAGATCCCAAGGAGCTCCTCTTCAAGATGCTGTACTCGGCGAGCGGCTTGCGTCCGGGGAGACTGAATCGGTTCCACCCCTCCGTGCGAATTCATCGATTGGCCGAGCTGATCGAAGACTTTTCCCCTTTGCGGGGGTTGACGGCCTTCCAGGCTTTGGAGGCCGACCTGAAAGCTTTAGTCACGGAACAGCGCTGGGCATGACGAAACCTGGGTTCGAGCCTTCGGATTTGGTCACTATGAGCCGGCCCCTCCTTCCCACAGATCTCCTGGAGCGCGATCCCGCCGCCCAGGTCGTCCCTCTCCCCGAGGACCGGGTGCTGGTCCGGCATGCCGCAGGGATCACCCTGCTGCGCGGCGTCGCCGAGGACGATCTGCGGCGGATCCTGGACCTGGTCGACGGCTCGCGGACCGTGCAGAAAATCTGCGCTGCTCTGGCGGACGAGCTCGATCCCGAGGCGGTCCGGCGGCTTCTCTCCAGCCTCGTCGGCGATCTTTTGCGGATCATCCCGTCGGCCGAGACCGAGCCGGCACCGCGCGTCTTCCTGATGGCGGACGCGGCGGTCCGTGATCGCTTCGCGGCGAGCCTCTCTCTTACTCCGGACCTCGCCGGTGCACGGCTCGCGGTGGCGGCTCTCGCGGAGACCGCCTACCGCGACCTGCTGGATCTCCAGGCCCGCTGGCTCGCCGCGGGCGTTCCGAGCCTCTTCGTGACGGCCGATCCGGACGGCCTGCGGATCGGTCCGCTCACCATCCCGGGAGCAAGCCCCTGCTTCGCCTGCTCCCAACTCGCCGCGCTCGGCGCCCTCAGGCTCTCGCCGGACGAGACGTTGGCTGCCGCTGCCGGATTTCGGACCGGGGCTCTGGACGGTCCTACCCTCGACCGCGCTGTGGAGCGCCTCGCGGCCGAGATCCGGGCCTTCCTCGATCCCCAGGGCACACCCGAGCTCCTGAGCACCGTCCTTCATATCCTCCCTCTCCCGTTCCGCGGGGGAGGGGGCCAGGGGGAGGGGGTCCGCCGCCTGCCGGTGAGCCGGCGGCCGGACTGTCCGGTCTGCGGTGCCGTCCCCTCCCGGGAGGAGGCGCCCGCCGTCCAGCGGGCCGAGCGCGTCCGGATCGAGATCGAGGAGCGGCGCCCGCCTCGCGTCCGGCCGGAGGACAACGAGGGCCTCGTCACCTCTGTCGGCATCCTCGGCGGCGGCACGGCCGGGTACCTGGCGGCTCTCGCCCTGCGGCGGAAGGCCCCGGGGCTCGCCGTGACCCTGATCGAATCACCCGACCTGCCGATCATCGGGGTGGGAGAAGCCACGACGCCGCTCATGCCCCAGTTCCTTCACGTCGACCTCGGATTGGACGTCCACCGTCTCTTCCGCGAGGTGCAGCCCACCTTCAAGCTGGGCATCCGCTTCCTCTGGGGCCGCGAAGAGACCGGCGACTTCCACTATCCCTTCGGGCCGGTCCGCTTCCTGGAGCCGGTGGTCTACGGCGGAGAGATCAAGGCCGTCTCCCTCCAGTCCCTGCTGATGGCCTCCGACGCCCTCCCCATCTACCGGGAGGACGGCGGCTGGTCCTGCCGGCTCGGCACCGAGGCCGCCTATCACCTGGACAACGAGCGGTTCGTGGCCTACCTGAAGCAGAGAGCGGTCGAGGCGGGCGTCGAGCGGATCGAGGCCACGGTGGCCGAGGTCGAGCGCTCCGAAGATGGCGAGGAAGTCCGCGCGCTCCGTACGACCGACGGCCAGCGGCTGGCCTTCGACCTGTTCGTCGACTGCACGGGCTTCCGCTCCCTCCTCCTGGAGCGCACGTTGGGTTCCCCCTGGCTCGGCTTCGACAGCAGCTTGTGGACCGACCGGGCGGTGGTGGGACCGGTGCCGCACGGTGGCAAGGTGCGGCCCTACACCACGGCGGAGACGATGAGCAGCGGCTGGTGCTGGAGCACGCCGCAGCAGGACTGCGACCACCGCGGCTACGTCTTCGCCTCGGCCTTCCAGACCCCGGAGGACGCCGAGGCCGAAATGCGCCGCCTCTGTCCCGACATGGGGACCGCGCGTCTGGTCCGCTTCCGGGCCGGCCGGCATGCCGACTTCTGGAAAGGGAACGTCGTCGCCCTGGGGAACTCGTACGGCTTCGTGGAGCCGCTCGAATCCACCGCGCTCCACATGCTGATCCGGCAGATCGGCCTCCTCGTGCGCGTGTTCCCGCTGCGCAAGGGAGAGCGGGGGCTGCCGGAGGAGCTGAGCCGCAAGGTGGGCGCCTGGTGGGACTACCTGCGCTGGTTCCTGGCCCTCCACTACAAGTTCAACCGCCGGGTGGACAGCCCCTTCTGGCGCGCCTGCCGGGAGGACGTGGACGTCTCGCACCACGCCGGGCTCCTCGCCGCCTTCCGGGAGAGAGGCCCCCTCACCTACGACCCGGCGGCGCGGACCTTCGACTATCCCGATCCGCTGTGGGGACCGGAAGGGATCGACGCCATCCTCCTGGGACAGGGCGTCGAGGGCCACCGTCCGCGTCCCCTGCTCGACCGCGAGACCTGGGTCGAGAGGATGCGCCGCGTCCGTGCGGTCGTCGCGCATGCCGCACCTCACGAACGGGCGCTGGAGCTCCTGGCCGGGCATCCCGAGCTGCTCGACCAGATGGTCGCGGCGTTCCGCGAGGCCGGGCCGGCGTTCCCCGTCGACGGCCGGATCGGGTAGAGTGCATCCATTGGAAAACCTCGAACCGAACGCGGTCCGCTTCCTGGTCAATCCGGGAGCGCGAAGCGGGGCCGCCCGCGCCTCCGTGGACCGGGTGCGCGTCCTGGCCGGACGGATCGGCGCCGGGCTCGTCGTGAGCCGCCGAGTCGGAGACCTGGCAGAGCAGGCGCGTCGGGCCGCGGAAGACGGCGTCGAGCGCCTGCTGGTGGCGGGAGGCGACGGCACCATGCACCATGCTGTGCAGGGGCTGGCCGGCACCACGACCGCCCTCGGGGTGATCCCGCTGGGCACCGGCAACGACCTCGCCCTGGCCTTGGGCACACCGCGGGATCTGGAGGAAGCGGTCCGCCATGCGCTCGCCGCGCCGGTGCGGCGGATCGACCTGATCCGGGCCGGCGACACCTTCTGCGTCGGCTACGCCGGGGCGGGCTTCGACTCCGAGGTCACCCGCCGGGCCAACCAGGTGCGCTGGGGCCGCGGGCGCTGGATCTATCCCTGGTCGGCGCTGCGCACCCTGGTGAGCTTCGCGCCGCCCTTGGCGAAAGTCGTCTGGGACGGCGGCACCTTCGAAGGGAGGGTGATGTTCGTCGACGCGGCGAACCTCCCGACCTACGGAGGCGGCATGCGCATCGCCCCCTCGGCCCGGATCGACGACGGCCTGCTCGACCTCCTGATCCTCAAGGAGGTCTCCCGTCTCACCTTCCTGTCGGTCTTCCCCAAGGTCTACAAGGGAGAGCACGTCGGGCATCCCGCCCTGCTGCTGGAAACCGCCCGGCGGGTCGAGATCGAAATCGACCGTCCGGTGGACCTCTACGGCGGAGGAGAGCCGATCCGCCCCGTGGCTGCCGGGGAGAAGATCGTGCTGGAAGTGATGGCCGGGGGGCTGGCGGTGGCGGGGTAGGAGGATGCTTTTCAAGCGGCGGCGGAGAGGCGCTGGTTCATCACGCGCCAGAAGGTGGCTACCGCCTCGGGCTTGCCGTCGAAGTAGTCCTCGAAAAAGCCGGTGCTGCTGAGGGGAGGCGGATAGGCGTAGCGCTCGTTGTCCTCGCCGCGCTCGTTCACCCAGTCGGCCGGCTCGCGGGCATCGACCACGGTGAAGAGCTCGCGCGGGTAAAGGTAGGGGCGCCCCTGATCGTTCAAGATCCGGAAATCATCCGCCTCGATTCCAAGGACCAGATAAGGCTGATCGGACGTCAGGTCCGGGTAACGGGAATCCTGTTCGCGCAGCTTGATGATCATCGCTCGGTGACCTGTTTCCGCTTCAGCTCCACGCGGCCGATACCGGGATGCTCATACCAGTGAAGCTCGTAAGGTCCTTCGTCGTCCTCAAGTCGTGGGCTGCTCTTCTTCACCCACCGAGAGGCATATCCGCCGTAGCTTGCCACGAGGCGCTCTACATCTCGGATACGTTGCCCCTTCGCGATGACTCGCGACTGGGAGATCATCGCTGGGCTCAGGGTCGGAATGGTTCGAGTCCTCCGGCCTTTTCGCCCAGTCGAGGCTAGCACGCGACCCCTTCATGGGACAAGGAGCCTTTGACACCAGCTCTCCTCCTGGGCGAAACTGTTTGACGAACCCTTGGAGGAAGACGGAATGAAGATCGCAGCCCTCCTTCTCGTCATCTTCTTCGCTCCCATCGCCTTGTGTCTGTCGGCGCCGGACCGGCCCGCGCGCACCGTGGACCCCTGTGTGGAGGCCCGGAGCATCGCCGAAGCGCCGCCGTGCCTCGAGCCTCACGACTGCAAGGCGGTCGGTCTCTGGAACCAGGCTTTCGGGGCGCCGAAGTATGTCCCCACGAAGCCCGGCCAGGTGGGGAGGCTCCCCCAGGAGCTGCTGTCCCGGCTCCCGAAGAGCGACTTCACGCTCCGGAAGGATGAGTCTCTGCAGTCCCTCCTGAAGCGGCTCACCGAGGCGTCGACCGGCGTCGACTTCATGGTGGATCAAGGTATTGAGGGGACGTACCGCGGCGAGCCGGGGACGATTTCCCTCCCCGAAGCCTGGCGGCGGGTGGCGACGTCTGGAGGCCTCCTGGTGGGGGCCGAGGGAGGTGTCGTCTCCGTCACGACGCCTGAGCGCGCCGCCCAGCTCTCTCTGAGCCGTCCGCGAACCTTCAACTGCCCGGCTCACTGACAGGCACTCGCGGCCTGGGTGGCACATGTCTTGCCCTTCTTATTAGAAGGCGGGTGGGAGCGTTGCAGCTCCGGCGCTCGCCGTACGAGAAGGGAGTTACCGATGATCTCGAGAACCGTCACCCTACCCGAGTTGGGATTGATCGCTGGAACCCGCGCTGCCCTGGGCGCGGGAATCGCCCTGCTGCTGGGCGAGCGGCTCGACCGCAAACCGAGGCGCGCGGTCGGCTGGACCCTCTTTGCCGTGGGCGCCCTGACCACGCTGCCGCTCCTCGCCGAAGTGCTCCATCACAAACCAGGCGCAGAGCCGGCAGCATGATCAGGAAGCTCAAGTCCGGCGAGTACCGCCTGTACTCCAGGAAGAAGGACGCAAAGACGGGGAAGCGGAGGAACCTGGGGACCTTCCCCACCCTGGACGCCGCCCGCCAGCACGAGCGCGAAGTCCAGTTCTTCAAGCGCCAGGGCGGAGCCTGAGCCATTCGGCCCGGGAGACGAGTCACTGGGCTCGGGAGGAGAGGGACCGGGCCCGCGAGGAGATAGCCTCGTCTGGGGAGACAAGTGACTGGGCTCGCGAGGAGCGGTACCCTTCCCCGCGAGACGAACGGCCGGGCCCGCGAGGAGGGTGGCCTGTCTCGGGAGCTGAGTCATCGTGCTCCCGAGGAGATGATCCCGTCCCGGGAGGAGAGGTTACCTTTCCCGCGAGCCCAATGACCCGGCTCGCGGGACGAACGGCTCGGCGGTGGAGCCCACCCCTCGAAAGACGGGGCGAGGAAAACCGTCCTCTCTCCCTCTCAGCGTAGAATCCCCCAGTGTTCACCGCGATCGGTCGCGGTCCCGTCCGCAAGCTCCGCCTGCTGCGCCCTCCGGCGCCGCGAGCCGCGATGCTCGGAAATCATCCTGCCGCGCTCCCTTCCCCTGGCGAGGGGACGACGCGGTGAGCATCTAAGGATCTCATCCGACGCCGACGCCCTACGCTGTTGCCGCCTCGAGAAAGTCAGGGACGGAGATCGTCCATTCGGGGAACTTGCTCATGAGCGGTCCGTCAAAGGTAATCACCTTCTGCCTGCTTTGAATCGCCAAGGCGACGAAGAGCGTGTCATAGGCCGGGTGTTCTCGGGCTATGGCAAGATCCAGGGCCTGATCCCAAAGCAGCTCCGTCGGGACGAAGTGAGTCACCAGTTTCGGGACATCCTGCAAGACTTCATGGGCCAGCTCCGGAGAGACTTTACGAGAACGCACTGACATCCAGAGCACATTGACCATTTCGGCGCGCAAAGAGTCCGGTGCCCAGATCTCGGGGGCGGAGCTGATCGCGAGAGCTGAAGATTCGTAGAAGCCCGCGGTCTTCAGCAGGGCGTAGGCCAAGACCATGGTGTCGAAGACCACGTCAGGGGCGTCCCATCTCGATCCAGGCAGAAATCTCTTCGGGCGAAGTTTCCGCAATCTCCTGCCACCGAGAACGGATGCGCTCCAGAACCTGAAGTTTCCTCTCGCGGAGCTCCTGAGAGTAGCGCTCTCGAAGGATTTGCTGGATCTCCTCGTCCAGGGAGCGGCCGTGACTCGATGCGTCGACTTTGAGCCGCTCCAACAGCTCGTCGGGAAGGTCTCGGATCGTCAGAGTGCCCATGGTGTCCTCCAAGTCGGTGAACGGGGGGACCGCCGCCGGTCCCTCTCTCCGATTTTACGCCCCGACCTTGAACTCCACTCCCTGCGCGAGCGGCAGCTCGGTGCCCCAGTTGATGGTGCAGGTCTGGCGGCGCATGTAGGCCTTCCAGGAGTCGGAGCCGGCTTCGCGGCCTCCGCCCGTCTCCTTCTCTCCTCCGAAGGCTCCGCCGATCTCGGCTCCCGAGGTGCCGATGTTCACGTTGGCGATGCCGCAGTCGCTGCCGGTCGACGCCAGGAAGCGCTCGGCGCTCCGCATGTTGAGCGTGAAGATGGCCGAGGAGAGGCCCTGCGGCACGCTGTTGTGCACGTGGATCGCCTCATCGAGGTCGTCGAACTCGAAGACGTAGAGGATCGGCGCGAAGGTCTCCTCGCAAGTGATCGGCATGTGGGCCGTGGCCTCGACCAGGGTCGGCTCGACGAAGAAGCCCGGCCGGTCGATCCGGTGGCCGCCCGCGAGGACCTTGCCTCCTTCGGCCTTCACGCGGTCCAGCGCCTGCATCATGTTGAACACCGCGGTCTCGTCGATCAGCGGTCCCATCAGTGTGCCCGGCTCCAGCGGATCGCCGACGGGGATCGACTTGTAGGCGTTGACCAGACGGCGCTTCATCTCCTCGGCGATCCCCCGCTGCAGGAAGAGGCGGCGGGTCGTGGTGCAGCGCTGACCGGCGGTGCCCACGGCGGCGAAGAGGACGGCGCGGTGGGCGAGGTCCAAATCGGCGTCGTCCGTCACCAGGATGCCGTTGTTGCCGCCGAGCTCCAGGAGCGCACGGCCGAGGCGGTCGGCCAGGACCTTGCCGATCTCGCGGCCCATGCGCACCGAGCCGGTGGCCGAGATGAGCGGCAGGCGCCGGTCGGCGACCATCCGCTCGCCGACTCCGGTGCGTCCGCCGAAGGCCAGGTTGAAGATCGGCGGAGCGTTGTTGGCCTTGAGAACCCGGTCGGCGATGCGAGTGACGGCGAGAGCGGTCAGCGGCGCCTGGTGCGAAGGCTTCCAGATCATCGAATCGCCGCAGACGGCGGCCACCATGGCGTTCCAGGCCCAGACCGCGACGGGGAAGTTGAAGGCGGTAATGATGCCGACCGGTCCGAGCGGCTGCCACTGCTCGTACATCCGGTGCTTCGGCCGCTCGGAGTTCATGGAGAGGCCGTAGAGCTGGCGCGACATGCCGACCGCGAGATCCGCCATGTCGATCATCTCCTGGACCTCGCCGAGCCCTTCGGAGGTGACCTTGCCGACCTCCAGGCTGACCAGATGGCCCAGCTCGGCCTTGTGGTGCCGCAGCTCCTCGCCGAGCTGGCGCACGATCTCGCCCCGCTTCGGCGCCGGCCAGGTCTGCCACTCGCGGAAGGCCTCCAGGGTGACGGCGGACACGCGCTCGTAGTCGTCGACGCTCGCCATGTTGACGGCGGCGATCGGCTCGCCGGTGGCGGGGTTGAGCGATTCGACGCGCTCGCCGTGGGTCGGGATCCACTCGCCGGCAAAGGCGCCGGGATTTTCAGCCTCCAGCCCGAGGGAGTCGAGGAGGCGCGAATTGGTGCTGAGAGTATCGACGGTCATGATTTGGAATCTCCTGGGGTGCCCCGCGGACGGGGAGGATAAGCATATCGTAGATGGATGGCCCGCTTCGCCCCCGCCCTGCTCCTCACCCTGTCCGCGGCCTGGTGCGGGACGCTCAGCGGCGGAGCGACGTTCGCGGGGAGCGCGGCCACGGTCCTCTCTCTCCTCGGTCTCCTCGCCTGGATCGGCACGCCCTGGCGCGATCCCCTCCGGCTGGGGCGGGCCGGACGCTGGCTGCCGGTGATCCTCTGGGGCTGGGCGCTGGTGAGCGCGGCGGCCTCCCCGGTCCCGCGGGCCGGCTTCGTCGGGCTCGTCCTGCTGCCGGCGTTCTTCGGTTTGCCCGGAGCGGTGGCGCGCTGCTGGCGGGAGGAGGCAGGCCGGAGGCAGGGGCTGCGCGCCCTGTCCGTCGTGGTGGCGGGAGTCGCGCTCTGGTCGCTCCTCGACCGCTTCCTCCTGGGAGCCCCGCGCGCCGCCATGCCCCTCGGTCATCACAACTTCCTCGCCTTCTGGCTGGCCACCCTGCTGCCGTTGGCGGTCCTGCCGGTCCGGGAGAGTGGCCTCTGGCGGCTCCTGGGCCTCGGAGCCGGTCTCCTGGCCGTCCTCGCGATCCTCGCGAGCCGGTCGCTCCTGGGTACGGCGGCCGTGCTGGTGGCGGGCGGCCTCTCTTTGCTGTTCTCCCCTCGCCCGCTCGCGGGAGAGGGGCCGGGGGTGAGGGCCGGGCGGCGGGCAGGTGCCATCATTCTGGCTGCCCTGGTCGCCTTGGCGCTCGCCCTCCAGGCCCCCCGCCTCCTCCACATCCTCAGCGGGAGCGACCCCTCCGCCCGCGCCCGCGCGGTCTACTTCGCGGCCGGGGTCCGCGGCTTCCTCGCCCGCCCCCTCCTCGGACAGGGACCGGGGGCGGCGGCGTGGACGTTTTCCCTCTTCCTGCATCCGGAGCCGGGTGTGAACCCGTGGGGGGAGACCGTGAGCGAGCTCCACTCCCTGCCCCTCCAGATGGCGTATGAGCTGGGCGCCCCGGGCTTCCTGCTGGCCCTCGCGACCGCCGGCCTGTTCGCCGTCCGGAGACTGCGCGAGCGAAGCCGTGCGGTCGATCCGGGGCTCCTGCGCGCGGCGCTCTGCGGTCTGGCCGGTGCCACCGTGGCGTTCCTGGGGACCGCTTCCCTGGCCGTCACCGCCCTGCCGCTCGCCGTCGCGTTGGTGGTTGGAGCGGCCCTCGCAGGCGGCGGCAGATCGGACGGATCGGTCCGATCGGTCCGATGGTATGCCGCCCTGGCTGCCGTGGCCCTCGCGCCGTTCCTCATGGCCCAGGCTCTCTACGACCGGGCTCTCGCCGCGGATCAGGCCGGGTTGCGGCCGTTGGCGCGGCAGCGGCTGGAGCGGGCGATCGCGCTCGATCCCTCCTTTCCGCTCTATCGCCTGCGTCTCGCGCTCCTCCAGGAGACCACCGAGAGGAGCGGTGCTGCCGAAATTGCCCTGCACGCCGCGGAGGACGGTCAGGGGCTGGCGGCTCTGTGGACCGTGGCCGGGGTGCTCGGCCAGGCGGCGCGGCGGCCGTGGGCTCCGGCGGCTCTCGAAACCGCCTGCTCGCTCGACCCGCTGAGCCCCTTCCCCCCCTGGTTCGCGATGCTCGCCGACCCCGCGGGCCCGCGGGCGGCCCGCCGGGGCGCTCACGCGCTCCT